>Ga0153916_10000779_pt1 | contig 22042 bp, 19 predicted proteins | sample Opewatmetagenome_FD_109642 | JGI IMG/M metagenome (GOLD analysis project Ga0153916, IMG submission 109642) | Freshwater wetland microbial communities from Ohio, USA - Open water 3 Core 3 Depth 4 metaG | ecosystem: Environmental > Aquatic > Freshwater > Wetlands | place: USA: Ohio, Lake Erie...
CGACCCGCGCGAGATCATCGCCGGCGTGGAGCGCGGCATCTACGCGGTCAATTTCGCCGGCGGCCAGGTCGACATCACGAACGGCAAGTTCGTGTTTTCGGCCTCCGAGGCCTACCTGATCGAGAACGGCAAGGTGACGCATCCGGTGAAGGGCGCGACGCTGATCGGCAACGGGCCGGACGCGCTGACGCGCGTGAAGATGATCGGCAACGACCTGCAGCTGGACAGCGGCATCGGCACCTGCGGCAAGGAAGGCCAGAGCGTGCCGGTGGGCGTCGGCCAGCCGACGCTCAGGATCGACGGCCTCACGGTGGGCGGCACGTCCTGACATGGACCGGCTGCCGGCGAACGCGACGCGCTTCTTCCCGGATGCCGACGCGCTGGCGGCGCAGATTCCCGACGGCGCGCTCCTGGCGATGCCGCCCGACTACAGTCTGCCGGCGATGGCGGTGGTGCGCGCGCTCGTCCGCCGCCGGGCGCGGAAGCTGAAGCTGCTCGGCGTGCCGGTGCTCGGCCTATGCGCCGAACTGCTGATCGGGGCGGGCTGCGTGGCCGAGGTCGAGACCAGCGCGGTGTCGCTCGGCGAGGCGGGGCTCGCGCCGCGCTTCACCGAGGCGGTCGAGCGCGGCGAGATCGTGGTGCGCGACGCCACCTGCCCGATGATCCATAGCTCCCTGCAGGCCGCCGAGAAAGGCGTGCCCTTCATGCCGCTGCGCGGGGTGCTCGGCTCGGACCTGGTGGCGCTGCGCCCGGACTGGAAGGTGATCGACAACCCGATGGGGGAAAACGACCCCATCATCCTGGCGCCGGCCATCTCGCCCGACATCGCGCTGTTCCACGCGCGCTGGGCCGATCGGGCCGGAAATGTCTGGCTCGGCCGGCGCCGCGAGCTCGCGACCATCGCGCACGCGGCGAAGGCGACGCTGGTCAGCTGCGAATCGGTGCGCGAAGACGACATGCTCGAGGACGAGCTGCTCGCGCCGGGCGTGCTCGCGTCGGTGTACGTGACCGGCGTGGCCGAGGCGAAGCGCGGCGCATGGCCGCTGGGCGTGATCGACGAGTACCCGATCGACGATGCGCACCTCGCGGCCTACGCGAAGGCCGCCAGGACCCGCGAAGGATTCGCACGCTACCTCGACGAATGGGTTCTCACGCCAAGGAAGAGCTTCTCGCCTGCGTGATCGCAGGCCTCGTCGGCGAGGCCGGTCACGTCGCGGTCGGCGCCGCGTCGCCGATCCCCGCGACCGCCTGCTCGTTGCTGAAGGCGCGCGGCCGTCCGCTGCGGGTGTCGCTGCTTCACAAGCGCAAGGGCAACCCGTTCAGCGACGGCTCGCGCGAGCTGTTCGACCTCGCGGGCCAGGGGCGCATCGACGTGTTCTTCCTCGGCGGCGCGCAGATCGACGGCGAGGCCAACATCAACCTGGTGCGCGCCGAAGGGCGGCGCTTTCCGGGCTCGTTCGGCTCGGCATTCATGTACTTCGCCGCCCGGCGCACGATCCTGTTCCGCGAGGAGCACAGCCGGCGCGTGCTGGTGCCGAAGGTCGAGTTCATCAGCGCTCCGGGATGGAGTCCGCCGGGAGTGTGGCGGCCCGGAGGGCCGCAGGCCCTGGTAACCGGCAAGGCGGTGTTCTCCTGGCAGAAGGACCGGCGCCGCTTCCGGCTGGAAAGCGTGCATCCGGGGAACGACCTGGACGAGGTCCGGGCCGACACCGGGTTCGAATTCGATTGCCCGGCCACGGTGCCTGCTACCATAGCGCCAACAAGCGAGGAAATAACGATGCTGCGCGGTCCGGTGATGAGGGAAATCGCTGCGAGCTATCCAGAATTTGCGCGCCGCGTGTGGCCGCAGCGGTCGGCGGCCGCATGAGGACGGGGCGCGGATTCCTGGCGCGCGCGGCGCTGCTGCTGGCCGCCGCCCTCGCGGGGCGCAGCGCCGACGCGGCGCAGGTCGGCGTCATCGGCTGGGTCGAGCCGGTGATGATCGAGAACGTGGCGATCGTGAATGCGAAGATCGACACCGGCGCCGACAGCCCCTCGCTCGACGCGCAGGACATGAAGATCGAGCGCCGCGGCAAGCAGGAGTGGGTGTCGTTCTGGACCAAGGGGCAAAAGGGCGAGCGCGTCACCTTCGAGCGCCCGATCTACCGCTACGTCGACATCGAGCGGGCCGGCGGCCAGAACGAGAAGCGCCCCGCGGTGCTGCTCGGCCTGTGCCTCGACGAGGTGAGTCGCTACGTGCTGGTCAACCTGGTCGATCGCAGCAAGCTCGAGTTTCCGATGATCATCGGGCGCAGCTTCCTGCAGAACACCTTCATCGTCGACCCGACGCATACCTATACCACGGTGCCGTCGTGCGGGTCGGGTAAGAAGAAGTGAGCAAGCTGCACCTCTACCTGCTGGCCGGCCTGCTGGTGCTCGCGGGGGCCGCGGCGACCGCCTACAAGGTGATCGTGCTCGGCTTTCCGCTGTCGCCGGACCAGCGCTCGGAGATCTGGCGCGTCGAGGTGCAGCTCAACTACGACGCCGACGGCGGCCCGGCCAAGGTGCTGGTCAACATCCCCGCCGAAACCGGCGCGATCTCGGTGATGGATCAGGGCTTCGCGGCGCGCGGCTACGGCGTGACCACCGAGCGCACGAGCCTCAACCGGCGCGCGGTGCTCTCGATCGCCAACGCGCAGGGGCGCCAGTACCTCTACTACCGGGTGGTGGTCGACCTCAGCAAGCCCGAAGCGGGTCCGCCCGAGCCTCCGCCGACCTCGCGCGCGCCGAGGTTCCGCGCCGACGAGCTGCCCGTGGCGCAGACCCTGGTCGACGATGCGCGCACCAAGGCCGCCGATGCGCAGAGCCTCGCTGCCGTGATCGTCGATCGGCTGAAGCTCGCGCGGCCCGGCGACGAGGCATCCTACCTGCTGGGACGCGATCCGATGCTGAGCCAGTCGCGCGTGCCGGTGGTCGCGGCCGACCTGCTGGTGCTCGCCGGGGTGCCGGCGCGCGTCGTGAACGGCATCCTGCTCAAGCCCGAGCGGCGCAACGCGCATTTCGTGCGCTGGGTCGAGGCCTACGACGGCGAGCGCTGGTTCTCGGTCTATCCCACCGATGCGCTGCGGGACGCGAGCCGCTATCTGCTGCCGTGGTGGCGCGGACCCGCCCTGATGGCGCACGTGCAGGGCGGCTCGAACCTCTCGACCGACGTGACGGTGAGCCGCTCGCTGGAATTCTCCACGCGCGTCGCGGTGGCGCGCCAGCGCGCGCTGGAGCACCGGCTGATCGAATTCTCGCTGTTCGGCCTGCCGCTGCAGTCGCAGCTCCTGTTCCGCACGCTGCTGGTGGTGCCGCTGGGCGCGTTCGTGCTGGTCCTGCTGCGCAACGTGGTCGGGTTCAAGACCTTCGGCACCTTCATGCCGGTGCTGATCGCGCTCGCGTTCCGCCAGACCGGGCTCGTCGCGGGGATCGTATTTTTCAGCATCGTGCTGTCGTTCGGGCTGGTGGTGCGCTTTTATTTGGAGCACCTGAAGCTGTTGCTGGTGCCGCGGCTCGCTGCGGTGCTGATCGTGGTGGTGATGCTGATCGGCGCGCTGTCGATCGTCTCGCACCGGCTGGGCGTCGACGTCGGCCTGTCGCTCGGCCTGTTCCCGATCGTCATCCTCACCATGACCATCGAGCGCATGACCGTCGCGTGGGAGGAGCGCGGTCCCAAGGATGCCCTGCAGCAGGCCGGCGGCAGCCTGGTGGTCGCCGGCGTGTGCTACGTGCTGATCCAGCACGCCCTGGTGCGGCATCTGTTGTTCGTGTTCCCCGAGCTGCTGCTGATCGTGCTGGCGGCGACGCTGCTGCTCGGGCGCTACACGGGCTACCGGCTGGTCGAGCTGCGCCGCTTCCGGGTACTGGCGAAATGAACGGGCTGTTCGCGACCGCGCGCGCGCTGCGCGAACGCGGTGTGCTCGGCCTGAACGCGCGCAACGGCGAGTTCATGCTGCCGTGGAACCCGCGCCGCTTCTATCCGCTGGTCGACGACAAGGTGCTCACCAAGACGCTGGCGCGCGAGCATGGGGTTTCGGTGCCGGAGGTGTACGCGATCATCGAGATCCCGCGCCAGATCCGCGAGCTCAAGGCGCAGGTCGCGAAGCACGAGGAGTTCGTGGTCAAGCCGGCGCGCGGCAGCGGCGGCGAGGGCATCATCGTGGTCACCGGCCGCACCCAGGAGGGCTACCGCAAGATCGACGGCTCGTCGATCGATGATCACGAGCTCGCGTTCCACATCTCCAACATCCTCGCCGGCATCTTCAGCCTCGGCGGAACGCCCGACAAGGCGCTGGTCGAATACCGCGTCAATTTCGACCCGGTGTTCGACGCGGTCACCTACAAGGGCGTGCCGGACGTGCGCGTCATCGTGTTCCTCGGCGTGCCGGTGATGGCGATGGTGCGCCTGCCGACGCGCAAGTCGGGCGGCCGCGCCAACCTGCACCAGGGCGCGCTCGGCACCGGCGTCGACATGGCGACCGGCAAGACGCTCACCGCGGTACTCGGCACGCGTATCGTCGACGTCCATCCGGACACCGGCGTTCCGGTGTCGGGCATCCAGATCCCGCACTGGCAGACGATGCTCGAGATCGCGACGCGCAGCTACGAATTGACCGGGCTCGGCTACCAGGGGGTGGACATCGTGCTCGATCGCGAGCTCGGCCCGATGGTGCTCGAGCTGAACGCGCGCCCCGGGCTGGCGATCCAGATGGCGAACCGGGCGGGGCTGCGCACGCGCCTCGAGGCGGTGCTGCGCGACCGCGACGGGCTGCAGAGCGCCGCGGAGCGCATCGCCTACGCGCGCGAGCGCTTCGCCGCCAGGCCATCCTAGCCCTCCCAGCGCAGGCTGCGGCGCACCGCCTCGCGCCAGCGCGCGAGCAGCGCCGCGGCCTCCGGCCGCGCCATCCCCGGCTCGAAGCGGCGCTCGGCCTGCCACTGCGCCGCGATCTCGTCGCGCGAGCGCCACACGCCGACGGTGAGGCCGGCGAGGTAGGCGGCGCCGAGCGCGGTGGTCTCGAGCACGCGCGGGCGCACCACCGGCACGCCGAGGATGTCGGCCTGGAACTGCATCAGCAGGTCGTTCACGGCGGCGCCGCCGTCGACGCGCAGCTCGCTGAGCGACTCGCCGGAGTCCTTTTGCATCGCTTCCAGCACGTCCGCCGTCTGGTAGGCGATCGATTCGAGCGCCGCGCGCGCCAGGTGCTCGCGCGAGGAGCCGCGCGTCAGCCCGACGATCGTGCCGCGCGCGTGCGGGTCCCAGTGCGGCGCGCCGAGGCCCGTGAACGCCGGCACGAGGAACACGCCGCCGTTGTCCGGCACGCTCGCGGCGAGCCGCTCCACTTCGGCCGACGAATCGAAGAACTTCATCTCGTCGCGCAGCCATTGCACGACGGCGCCGGCGACGAACACGCTGCCTTCGAGGGCGTATTCCTTGTCGGCGTCGCGCGCGTCGCGCGCGCGCCCGAGCTGCGCGCACGCCGTCGACACCAGGCCGTGCGTCGAGCGCACCACCTCGGCTCCGGTGTGCAGCAGCATGAAGCAGCCGGTGCCGTAGGTGTTCTTCGCCATCCCGCGCCGATGGCAGCCCTGGCCGAAAAGCGCGGCCTGCTGGTCGCCCGCGATGCCGCCGATCGGCATCGCCTCGCCGACCAGCGAGGCGGGCAGCATGCCGAAGGCGTGCGCCGACGGATACACCTCGGGCAGGATTGCGCGCGGGACGCCGAGGATGCCGAGCAGCTCCTCGTCCCAGTCGCCCCTGCGGATGTCGAACAGCATGGTGCGCGAGGCGTTGGACGGGTCGGTGACGTGGGTGCGGCTCTGCGTCAGGTTCCACGCGAGCCAGGTGTCGACGGTGCCGAAGGCGAGCTCGCCGCGCTCGGCGCGCGCACGCGCTCCGGGAATATTGTCCAGCAGCCAGGCGAGCTTGGTGCCGCTGAAGTACGGGTCGATCACCAAACCGGTCTTGTCGCGGATGAGCGCTTCGGCGCCTTCGGCCTTGAGCCGCGCGCACAGCGCCGCGGTGCGCCGGTCCTGCCAGACGATGGCGTTGTACAGCGTCTCGCCCGTCTGGCGGTCCCACAGCAGCGTCGTTTCGCGCTGGTTGGTGATGCCGGCGGCGACGATGCTCTTCAGCTCGACGCCGGACTTGCGCACCGCCTCGCGCGCCACGGCGCGCTGCGAGGACACGATCTCGCGCGGGTCGTGCTCGATCCAGCCCGGCTGCGGGTAGATCTGACGGAACTCCTGCTGCGCGGCGCAGACCGGCGTCCCGCTCTCGTCGAACAGGATCGCGCGCGAGCTGGTGGTTCCCTGATCGAGCGCGAGGATATGCTTCATGCCGTCGTTTCTCCAGAGGAATTCTAGCAGCGGCGCCGATGTTAGAATCCGCCGCTTCCCGGCATTCTCGGTCCGCCATGCCTCTTCCGATTCCGAACGTCGAACGCGAGCTCACGCACACGCGGCGCGTGCGCTACGAGGGCTACAAGCGCGCGGACGGCAACTGGGACATCGAGGCGCACCTCACCGACGTCAAGAACCATGACTACGCGCTCAAGACCGGCGTGCGCCGCGCCGGGCAGGCGATCCACGAGATGTGGGTGCGCATCACGATCGACCGCCGCATGAACGTGCTCGACGCGGTGGCGGTGTCCGACGCGGTGCCCTACCCGGGCGGCTGCGACCGGGCTCCGGCGGCGTACGCCAGGCTCGTGGGGCTGAACCTGCGCCAGGGCTTTCGCAAGAAGGTGCACGAGCTGCTCGGCGGCGTGCAGGGCTGCACCCACATCACCGAGATGCTCGGCGGGCTGCCGACGGCGGCGATCCAGACCTTTGCCGGCGAAATGAAGGAGGAGCGCGAGGACGGCTCGAAGCCGTTCCAGCTCGATCAATGCATCGCGCTCGAGACGCGCTCGGAGACGGTGCAGAAGCTGTATCCGAAGTGGTACCGAGGACCGACGGGAGGAGACAAGGCGGCATGAAGATCCACGAATACCAGGGCAAGGAGCTGTTCCGGAAGTACGGCGTCGCGACACCGCGCGGCGTGCCGTGCTTCTCGGCCGACGAGGCGGTGGCCGCGGCGCGGACCCTCGGCGGCAAGGTCTGGGTGGTGAAGGCCCAGATCCACGCCGGCGGCCGCGGCAAGGGCGGCGGGGTGAAGGTCGCGAAGTCGCTCGACGAGGTTCGCAAATTCGCATCTTCCATACTGGGGATGCAATTGAAGACCCACCAGACCGGCCCCGAGGGGCAGAAGGTGCGGCGGCTGCTGGTCGAGGAGGGCGCCGACGTCAGGAAGGAGCTGTACGTCGGCATGGTGGTCGACCGCGGCACCCAGCGCGTGTGCCTGATGGCGAGCTCCGAGGGCGGCATGGACATCGAGGAGGTCGCGGCGAAGACCCCCAAGAAGATCCGCAAGGTGTTCATCGATCCCGCGACCGGGCTGACCGATGGCGAAGCGGAAGCGATCTCGCGTCAGATCGGCGTTCCCGAGCCTTCGGTAGGGCAGGCGCGCGAGCTGCTGCAGGCGCTGTACAAGTGCTTCTGGGAGACCGACGCCTCGCTCGCCGAGATCAACCCGCTGATCTACACCGGCGAGGGCAGGGTGATCGCGCTCGACTCGAAGATGAACTTCGACGACAACGCGCTGTTCCGCCACCCCGACATCGTCGCCATGCGCGACCTCGACGAGGAGGACCCGCTCGAGATCGAGGCCTCGAAGTACGACCTGTCGTACATCTCGCTCGACGGCGAGATCGGCTGCATGGTGAACGGCGCGGGCCTGGCGATGGCCACCATGGACACGATCAAGCTGTTCGGCGGCGCGCCGGCCAACTTCCTCGACGTCGGCGGCGGCGCCACCGCGGAGAAGGTGACCGCGGCGTTCAAGATCATGCTGTCCAACCCCAAGGTGAAGGCGATCCTGGTCAACATCTTCGGCGGCATCATGAAGTGCGACACCATCGCCGAGGGCGTGGTCGCGGCGGCGCGCGAGGTGCATCTGTCGGTGCCTTTGGTGGTGCGCATGAAGGGCACCAACGAGGAGCTGGGCAGGAAGATCCTCAAGGACTCCGGGCTGCCGATCATCTCCGCCAACAACATGGCCGACGCGGCGAAGAAGGTCGTCGCGGCGGTGAAAAAGACGAAGACAAAGAAAAAGCCCAAGAAAAAATCCGTCAAGAAGCCAGTGAAGAAAGCCGTAAAGAAGAAGAGCGTGAAAAATCCGGCGAAGAAGGCGAAGGGGAAGAAGAAATGAGCATCCTGATCAACAAGGACTCCCGCGTCATCACGCAGGGCATCACCGGCAAGACCGGGCAGTTCCACACCCGCACCAGCCGCGACTACGCCAACGGGCGCGCCTGCTACGTCGCCGGGGTCAACCCGAACAAGGCGGGCGAGAATTTCGAAGGGATTCCCATATACGGATCCGTCGCCGATGCGAAGCGGCAGACCGGCGCGAACGTCTCGGTGATCTACGTCCCGCCGCCGTACGCAGCGGCGGCGATCTGGGAGGCCGTGGAGGCGGACCTGGACCTGGTCATCTGCATCACCGAGGGCATCCCGGTGCGCGACATGATCGAAGTGCGCGACCGCATGCGCAAGCAGAGCCGCAGGACGCTGCTGGTGGGGCCGAACTGCCCCGGCGTCATCACCCCGGGCGAGCTGAAGATCGGCATCATGCCGGGCCACATCCACAAGAAGGGGCGCGTCGGCGTGGTGTCGCGCTCGGGGACGCTGACCTACGAGGCGGTCGGCCAGCTCAGCGAGCTCGGCATCGGCCAGTCCTCGGCGGTCGGCATCGGCGGCGACCCGGTCAACGGCCTGAAGCACGTCGAGGTGATGAAGCTGTTCAACGACGATCCGGAGACCGACGCGGTGGTGATGATCGGCGAGATCGGCGGCTCCGACGAGGAGGCCGCGGCGCAGTGGGTGAAGCAGAACATGAAGAAGCCCGTGGTGGGCTTCATCGCCGGGGTCACCGCGCCCCCGGGCAAGCGCATGGGCCACGCCGGCGCGATCATTTCCGGCGGCAAGGGCACCGCGCAGGAGAAGCTCGCCGTGATGGAGGCCTGCGGCATCAAGGTCACCCGCAACCCCGCCGAGATGGGCAAGCTGCTCAAGTCGGTTCTCAGGTAGCGCTGCGCCATGGCGCGCGCGTTCGGCGTGCTGCGTCATGGCGGTTTCGGTTATTACCTGCTGGCGCGCTTTCTCGCCACGCTGGCGGTGCAGATGCTGGTCGTCGCGGTGGGCTGGCAGGTCTACGAGGCCACCCACGACCCGCTCGACCTCGGCCTCATCGGGCTGTCGCAGTTCCTGCCCTTCATCGTCCTGGTCCTGCCCGCCGGGCACGTCGCCGACCACAGCGACCGGCGGCGTATCGTCGCCGCATGCTTCGCGCTGCAAGCTCTCGGCGCGGTGCTGCTGCTCGGCACCACGCGCGCCGGCTTGCCGCAGGTATGGCCGGTGTTCGCGACCATGGGGCTGTTCGGCATCGCGCGCGCGTTCTCGATGCCGGCGGCGCAGGCGCTGCTGCCCAACATGGTCCCCGTCGCGAGCTACGGCAACGCCGTGGCGCTCAACTCCTCGTCCATGCAGGTGTCGCGCATCGCGGGCCCGGCGCTCGGCGGGCTGCTCTACTTCGCCGGCGCCGACGCCGTCTACGCGACGGTCGCCGTGCTGCTCGCGGTCTCGTGCTCGCTGATCCTCGGCGCGCGACTCGCGGGCGGCGCTTCGCCGCAGCGCGCGCCGGTGAGCTGGGAAACGCTGCTCTCGGGCCTCGCCTTCGTGCGCTCGCGGCCGGTGGTGCTCGGGGCGATCTCGATGGACCTGTTCGCCGTTCTGTTCGGCGGCGCGACCGCGCTGCTGCCGGCCTACGCGGGCGACATCCTGCACGTCGGCCCGGTCGGGCTCGGTTTCCTGCGCACGGCCTCGGGCATCGGCGCCGCGGTCTGCGGCATCGCGCTCGCGTTGCGCCCGATCCAGCGCCACGTCGGGCGCTGGATGTTCGGCGGCGTGGCGCTGTTCGGACTGGCGACCGTGGTGTTCGGCGTCTCGACGAGCCTCGCGCTCTCGCTCGCTGCGCTCGTCGTGCTCGGCGCGGCCGACATGGTGAGCGTCTACGTGCGCAACCTGCTGGTGCAGCTCGCCACTCCCGACGCGATCCGCGGCCGGGTGAGCGCGGTGAACGCGGTGTTCATCGGCGCCTCGAACGAGGTGGGCGAGTTCGAGTCCGGCGTCACCGCCGCGTGGTGGGGCGTGGTGCCGGCGGTGGTGGTCGGAGGCGTGGCGACGATGCTGGTCGCATGGATCTGGACGCGCTTCTTCCCGGGACTGTGGAAGATGGCGCGCTTTCCCGAGCCCAGCCGCTGATCAGCCGTTCTGGTGCACGAGCTTCCCCGCGGCGTCGGTCACCGTGACCGACACCGGGATGCCCTTGCGGATGCTCTCGGTGACGATGCAGAAGTCCTCGAACTGCTCGCCGCAGCGGTCGAGGTGCTGGATCGCGGCGGCTTCGTCCGACAGCGCGATCGCGACGTCGATGCCGCCGATGCGGTAGCGGCCGCGCTCGTTGCGCTCGAGGCGGCCCGTCACCTCGGCCCTGATCGGCCCGGGCTTCTGCTTGAATTTTCCCTGCAGGCAGAACACGAGGCTCGCCGACAGGCAGTTCGCCACGGCGGCGGCGACCAGGCGCGCCGCGTTCGGCCCGCGCTTCGCGCCGAGCGGCTCGGGTTCGTCGAGCACCAGGTCCGCGACGCCGGGCCAGTCGAACTTGACCCGGAACTCGTAGCCCTGCTCCTGCTCGAGCGTCAGCTTGAAGCTCTGCGCGTGCGACGGCGCCTGCGATTGGGCTTCGGCTTGTGGCATGTCCGCATCCCCGCGTGAAATGAGCCTTGGACCAGCCTATCGCCGAAGGCGTTCCGGACCTTTGCGCTAGATCAACGCGCAGGGTCCCCGCCTGCACGACCATCCCGCAAGCCATGTGCGAGCTATTTGCCATGTCGAGCCTCCTCGACGCGGACGTCAACCTGTCGCTCGAGGAGTTCTCGCGCCACGGCGGCCTCGCCGGCCCGCACAAGGACGGCTGGGGCATCGCGTGGTACGCCGAGCGCGACGTGCGCCTCGTCAAGGAGACCGAGCCGGCGGCAGGCAGCGCCTGCGTGCGCTTCATCCGCGAGCATCCCTTTTCCAGCGCGCTCGTCGTCAGCCACATCCGCAAGGCGACGCAGGGCGAGCCCGCGCTGCGCAACTGCCAGCCGTTCGTGCGCGAGCTGGGCGGGGCGATGCACGTCTTCGCGCACAACGGCCACCTCGCGCAAAGGCGCCTGCGCAAGCGGCTCGCGCTCGGCGCCTTCCGGCCGGTGGGTGAGACCGACTCGGAATGGGCTTTCTGCGCGCTGCTCGAGCGCCTGAGCAAGCTGTGGCGCGGCGTACGTCGCGCCCCGCCGCTCGCGAAGCGCTTCGCGATCGTCGCCGCGTTCGCGCGCGACATCCGCGCGCTGGGGCCCGCGAACTTCCTCTACGCAGATGGCGACGCCCTGTTCGCGCACGGCCACCGGCGCGTGTATGCCGACGGCATTCGTCCGCCCGGCCTGCACCTGCTCTCCAGGCGCTGCCGCGCGGGCGAAGCGCGCCTGGTCACCGAAGGGCTGTCGATCGATTCGACGAGCGCCGGCGAGCAGCACGTCGTCCTGCTCGCCAGCGTCCCGCTCACCGCGGAGCCCGGCTGGCGGCCGCTCGCCGAGGGCGAGCTGATCTGCGCGCGGCGTGGAAAGCTTATTTCATCCGCGACGGCAGCTTGATCGTGCGGCCCGCGACCATGAACGTGCCCATGCCGAGGTGATGGATCGTGCGCGGCTTCTTCCTCGCCGGATCGATCCAGGCCTTCAGCACCTCGAGCACGAAGAAGTTGTACTTCTCCACCATGCGCGCATCGACCAGCTTGCACTCGAGGTTGGCGTAGCACTCGGCGATGAGCGGCGGCGCGACGCGCGCCGCGGCCACGGGCGTGAGGCCGAACGCGTCGAACTTGTCCACCTTCCGCCCCGAGGTATTGCCGACGCGCACCGCCTTCGCCGCCAGCTCCACCGTCGGGATGTTGATCACGCATTCCTTCGTCGCCTTGAGGACGCCGAAAGAATAATTCCGGTTGCTGATCACGCAGCCCACGAGCGGCGGCTCGAACTCCATCATCGTGTGCCACGACATCGTCATGATGTTCGGCCGGCCCTGGCGGGCGGTCGTGACCATCACCACCGGCCCCGGTTCGAGCAGGCGGTAGACACGGGACAGGGGAAGGCTCCTTTTCACGATTGAGGGCTCCAGCTGTGGTGGTTCACGGCATGGCCGCTCCGACCGCCTGGCGCACCGGGATGCCCGCCGGGTCGAAGTCCTCCAGGCAGAAGACGTTGATTCCGAGGTTGTCGGGCGTGACCCGCCTGCGATGGAACGGATAGATGCCACAGACCCTGCAGAAGTAGTGGCGGGCCGTCCTGGTGTGGAACTGGTACTCGGTGAGCGAGTCCTCGCCGGCCAGCAGCCTGAATTTGCTCTCGTGCACCTTGACCATCAGCGCATTCTTCCTGCGACAGATCGAGCAGTCACACATCGTGAGTTCCGGGAAGTCCGTCTCGATCTCGAAGCGAACTGCACCGCAGTGACAGCTACCGAGGTACTTCTGCATTGGCCGAGCGCCCATTCGTTCCATGCTCCTTGGGGAGAAGGCTTAACTAGTGATTGAACGGCGTGCGAGGGATGCTAGAAGCATCTGCCGGTGGATGTAAATGTCTATTGGTATGGAGATCGGTATGGCGGCAGATAGGCGCGCCTGTATGGGCCCGGCGCGCGAGCGGGGACTGTCGTGCTTATCCGAACGTCTTATTTGAGGCGCTTGATGACGGCGCGGGCGAATTCTTTGGTGGTGGCCTTGCCGCCGAGCTCGCGGGTGCGGAGGTTGTCGATGCGCAGGACGTGGTCGACGGCGGCGCGGATGCTCTTGGCGAGCGCTTTCTTGCCGACGTGCTCGAGCATGAGGCAGCCGGCGAGAAGGAGGGCGAGGGGGTTGGCGATGCCCTTGCCGGCGATGTCGGGGGCGGAGCCGTGCACGGCCTCGAAGATGGCGGCCTGGTCGCCGATGTTGGCGCCGGGCGCCATGCCGAGTCCGCCGACCAGACCGGCCATGAGGTCGGAGAGGATGTCGCCGAACAGGTTGGTGGTGAGGATGACGTCGAACTGCCAGGGGTTGAGGACGAGCTGCATGGCGCAGGCGTCGACGATCCGGTCGTCGATCTCGAGTTTCCTGCGGTATTTCTTGCCGGTGTCGCGCGCGGCTTCGAGGAATAGACCGGTGAGGGCCTTGAGGACGTTGGCCTTGTGGACGATGGTGACTTTCTTGCGCCCGTTCTCGACGGCGTAGTCGTAGGCGAAGCGGGCGATGCGCTCGCCGCCGGCGCGGGTGTTGACGCCGGAGGAGATGGCGACGGCGTGCGGGTCGTCGCCGACCTTCAAGTAGTGCTCCCAGGCGAGGTACAGGCCTTCGACGTTCTCGCGCACGAGCACCAGGTCGATGTCCTCGTAGCGTCCGCCGGCAACCATGCTGCGCACCGGGCGCACGTTGGCGAACAGGCCGAACTCCTCGCGCAGCCGCACGTTGACCGAGCGGTAGCCGCCGCCGACCGGGGTGGTGAGCGGCCCTTTCAGAGCGAGGCCGGTGCGGCGGATGGAGGCGAGCAGCCTCGGCGGCAGCGGATCGCCGTGCTTTTCGATGGCCGCCATGCCGCCATCGTGCCGCTCCCAGGCGAACGGCGCGCCGGCGGCCTTGAGGATCTCGACCACCGCGGCGACGATCTCGGGGCCGATGCCGTCGCCGGGAATGAGGGTCGCGGGGATGGTTTTGCCGGCCATGGGGCTGCGAGTATAAGTGCTGGCGCGCCGGTGCTACAGTGATTCGCCATGGAAACCGGCAAGCCTTTCCTCGAGCGGCTCGACGACGAGGCGCGCGGGCTGCTCCTGTCGGTGGCGCGCCCGGTGGCGTTCGCCAAGGGCGCGCAGATGCTGCGCTACGGCCAGGCGGCGCAGGGGGCGTTCGTGCTGCGCTCGGGCCGCGCGCAGGCGCAGGTGACGCTGCCGGGCGGCGAGCGGCTGGTGGTGAACGAGATCGGCGCCGGCGCCGTGCTCGGCGAGATGGCGTTGATCGAGCGCGGCACCTGCTCGGCCACCGTGGTGGCGACCGAGGCGGTCGAGGGCTGGTACCTGACGCGCGACGATTTCCGCGCGCTCGGCGTGCAGCACACCCCCGCGGCGCTCAAGGTGCAGCACGCGGTGACCGAGGCGCTGTGCGCCAAGGTCGAGCGCCTGACCGAGCAACTGCTCGCCGCGCCCGCGGCTGAGGATCGCGCCGCGGTCGCGCTGCCCGGCGGCGACCCGCTCGCCGGCGTGCCGCGCGTCGCGCGCGCCTCGTTCGACTTCCGGCGGTTCCTGCCGCTGCTCGCCCTGTTCGAGGGCTTCGAGGAGAGCGACATCGAAGCGGTCGTGGCGCGCGCCGCAGTGCTCGAGCTGCCGCGCGGCCAGGCGCTGTACGTGACCGGACAGCCGGCCGCCGCCTGCTACGCCGTGGTGCGCGGCGCGGTCGAGGCCTGGGCGCGCCACGGCGCGCGCGAGCGGCGCCTGGCGCTGCACGGCCCCGGCCACCTGGTCGGCTTCATCAGCCTGCTCGCGGGCGCGCCGCACCGCACCACGGCCTTCGTGCGCGAGAACGCGGTGCTGCTCGAGCTCGCCCGGGATGCGTTCGACGAGCTCTACTACCGCGCGGGCGCCGTCTCGGCGCGGCTGCATCGCGCGATCCACGCGCGGCTGCTCGCGCTGATGGTGCACACAAACACGCAGCTCACGCGCCTCATCAGCGCGGCGCGGCTGCGCGGCGCGCAGGGCGAGGGCGACCGGCTCGAGGCCGCGCACGCCGGCCAGATGGTGGCGGCCGCGCCTAATCCAGAAACCGCTGGCTGATCACGGGGCGGCCGTTGCGCAGCTCGGCGTGCAGCACGCCGTACTCGGGCACCTCGACCCAGGCCGCGGTGTCGCGGCTGAGCGGCTCGGAGGCGACGAGCAGCGAGTCGGCGTTCTCGGCGCCGCCGGTCATCTTCCACTCGCCGTCGTGCAGCCCGTAGTCGCGCCCCAGCGTGTACCACAGGCTGTAGTAGCGCAGGGCGTCGGGGCGCACGTGCGCCGGATCGCCGGTCGGGTAGCAGCCGAAATCGAAGCAGTAGCGCACGGCGGCGAGCTGCGCGCCGTCGGTCAGGAAGAGGTTCACGGGCGAGGACTCCGCGATGCCGGCCTCGGCGCGCGCGGCGCGGATCACGCCGAGCGCCGCGGCGATCGCGTCGATCAGCTCGGCCGCCGGCGGCCGCGCGGCGGGATTCCTGAGGTGCGAGGCGACCAGCGCATAGATCCACTCGCTGTCGGTCGTGCCGCGCACCTGCGCCGCGAACTCGGGCTTGACGTGCCGCGCGAGCAGCGGCCGCAGCCGCGCGAAGTGCGCCAGGTCGCCGTTGTGCGCCATCACGAGCGGCACGCCCGCGAACTGGAACGGGTGCACGTTCTGCAGCGAGATCTCCACCTCGGTGCTGTAGGGCACGCCGCGCACGTGCGCCAGCACGCAACCGGCGGCGATCTTCTCGGCCAGGTTCTTCAGGTTGCGGTCGAACACCGGCAGCGACGGCGAGTTGTAGGCGAAGGGCGCCTCCGGATCGTGCGAGGCGCGATCCCATGCGCGCATGCCGAAGCCCGCCAGGTTGAGCAGGTGCAGCATCTTCGGCATGTAGCTCTGCCGCACCAGTGCGGAATCCGGCCGGTAGAGCAGATTGTCAAGCAGCACCGGCCGGCCGAGATAGAGGAGCGCGCGGCACATGCGACGATGGTAGCGGCGGCCAGGCGGTCCGCCAAGCGCTTGACCGCAGTCAAGCGTTTCGCGGCGGCGCCTGCCGGATAATGACCCGCCGCAAGCTAGGAGGCAGACCGAAAGTGAAGGGCAAAGTCCGTCCCGCCCCGAAAGGCCGCGGCGTCGACCCGAAGGCGCTGGAGACCGTGCGCAGGCTGATCGGCAAGGCGCCCCGCCGGCGCGATTTGCTGATCGAGCACCTGCACCGCGTCCAGGACGCTTGCGGGCAGCTGTCGGCCGCGCACCTCGCGGCGCTGGCGCAGGAAATGCGCTTGTCGCTCGCCGAAGTCTACGAGGTGGCCACCTTCTATCATCATTTCGACGTCGTGAAGGAGGGCGGGCAGGCGCCCGCAGCGCTCACGGTGCGCGTGTGCGACTCGATCGCCTGCGAGCTGGCCGGCGCGCAGGAGCTGCTCCACCGCCTGCCGGCGATCCTCGGCGCCGAGGTGCGGGTGCTGCACGCGCCCTGCGTCGGGCGCTGCGAGGTGGCGCCCTGCGTGGTCGTGGGCCAGAACCCGGTGCCTTTCGCCACCGCCGCCAAGGTGCGCGAGACGGTCGAGGACCGCGCCACGAAGTGCCCGGTGCCGGAATACCTCGACTATGCCGCGTACAAGCGCGGCGGTGGCTATAAGCTGATCGCCGATTGCCTCGCCGGCCGCCGCACGCGCGAGGACATAACCAAGATCATGGAGGAGTCGGGCCTACGCGGCCTGGGCGGCGCCGGGTTCCCTGCCGGGCGCAAGTGGCGCATCGTCGCCGCCGAGCCGGCGCCGCGCCTGATGGCGGTGAACATCGACGAGGGCGAGCCCGGCACGTTCAAGGACCGCTGGTACCTGGAGCGCGACCCGCACCGCTTCCTCGAGGGGATGCTGCTCGCCGCGTGGTGCGCCGGGGTCGGAGAGATCTACGTCTATCTGAGAGATGAATACGCCGGTTGCCGCGCGATTCTGGAAAGAGAGCTCAAGAGACTCAAATCCGGAGCGAAATTTCCGCTGCCCCCGATCCACCTGCGGCGCGGCGCCGGGGCCTACATCTGCGGCGAGGAGTCGGCGATGATCGAGTCGATCGAGGGCAAGCGCGGCATGCCGCGCCTGCGCCCGCCGTACGTCGCGCAGGTGGGCCTGTTCGGCCACCCGACGCTCGAGCACAACATGGAGACGGTGTACTGGGTGCGCGAGATCGTCGAGAAGGGCAGCAAGTGGTTCGTTTCGCACGGCCGGCACGGCCGCAAGGGGCTGCGCTCGTTCTCGGTCTCGGGGCGCGTCAAGATGCCGGGCGTGCACCTCGCGCCCGCGGGCATCACGGTGCGCGAGTTGATCGACGAGTTCTGCGGCGGCATGCAGGACGGCCATGAGTTCCATGCCTACCTGCCGGGAGGCGCTTCTGGCGGCATCCTGCCGGCGAGCCTGGGTGACGTGCCGCTCGATTTCGACACGCTGCAGCCGCACGGCGCGTTCATCGGCTCGGCGGCGGTGGTCATCCTGTCCGACCACGACAAGGCGAGCCACGCGGCACAGAACCTGATGCGCTTTTTTCGCGACGAGTCCTGCGGGCAGTGCACGCCGTGCCGCGTCGGCACCGCGAAGGCGCTGGCGCTGATGGGCGAGCGGCGCTGGAACCAGCCGCTGCTCAAGGAGCTCTCTCAGGCGATGGCCGACGCTTCGATCTGCGGTCTCGGCCAGGCGGCGCCCAACCCGGCGCTCAGCGTCATGAAGTTCTTTCCTCACGAGGTGACGTGATGGAACGCGCGACGAATTCCCAGCTGGCCACGATGCCGATCGAATTCAAATTGAACGGCAAGACCGTCGTCGGCCGGCCCGACGAGACGATCATCGAGACCGCCCGGCGCCACGGCGTCGAGATTCCGCACCTTTGCCACAAGCCGGGGCTGCGCCCCGACGGCAACTGCCGCGCCTGCATGGTCGAGGTGAAGGGCGAGCGCGTGCTCGCACCCTCTTGCTGCCGCACCCCGACCGAAGGGATGGAAGTCACCACCGACTCGGCGCGCGCCAGGGCCTCGCAGAAGATGGTGCTGGAGCTGCTGCTCTCAGACATGCCGGAGAAGGAATACCGCCTCGACTCGGAGCTCGACGGCTGGGCCCGCAAGCTGGGGCTCGGATTGCCGAGGTTTCCGTCGAGGGCCCAGCCCGCGGCCGACCTCTCGCATCCGGCGATCGCGGTCAACCTCGACGCGTGCATCCAGTGCACGCGCTGCCTGCGCGCCTGCCGCGAGGAGCAGGTGAACGACGTCATCGGCTACGCGTTCCGCGGCGAGCACTCCAAGATCGTGTTCGACTTCGACGACCCGATGGGCGCGAGCACCTGCGTGGCCTGCGGCGAATGCGTCCAGGCCTGCCCCACCGGCGCGCTGATGCCGGCGCGCGACGCCGGCTTCGCCGCCGTGGAGAGCACCGTCGAGTCGCTGTGCCCGTTCTGCGGCGTCGGCTGCCAGCTCACCTACCACGTGAGCCAGAACACGATCCGCTTCGTCACGGGCCGCGACGGCCCGGCGAACCACGGCAGGCTGTGCGTCAAGGGGCGCTACGGCTTCGACTACGTGCATCACCCGCACCGCCTGACGAAGCCGCTCATCAGGAAGCCGGGGATCCCGAAATCGGCGGACTTCGTGGTCGACCCCGGCAACTGGTCGGAGGTGTTCCGCGAAGCGACGTGGGATGAGGCCCTCGATGTTGCGTCCAGGAAGCTCATGGAAATCAGAAAGCAAGACCCCTACGCGCTGGCGGGATTCGGCTCGGCGAAGGGCTCGAACGAAGAGGCCTACCTGTTCCAGAAGCTGGTGCGCACCGGCTTCGGCAGCAACAACGTCGATCACTGCACGCGCCTGTGCCACGCGTCGTCGGTGGCGGCGCTCATGGAGGGCATCAACTCGGGGGCCGTCTCCAACCAGGTGAACGACGTGCTGCGCGCCGAGGTGGTGTTCGTGATCGGCGCCAACCCGACGGTGAACCATCCGGTGGCGGCCACCTGGATCAAGAACGCGGCCAAGCAGGGCGTCAAGCTGATCGTCGCCGATCCGCGCAGGACCGAGCTCGAGCGCTACGCGGCGCATTTCCTGCAGTTCAACCCGGACACCGACGTCGCGCTGCTCAACGCCATGATCCACGCGATCATCGACGAAGGCCTGGTCAACGCCGCCTTCGTCAAGGATCGCACCAGCGGCTTCGAGGCGCTGAAGAAGAACGCCAAGGCGTTCTCGCCCGAGAAGATGGCGCCGATCTGCGGCATCCCGGCGAAAACCATCCGCGAGGTGGCGCGGCTGTACGCGACGTCGAAGGGTTCGATGATCCTGTGGGGCATGGGCATCTCGCAGCACGTGCACGGCACCGACAACGCGCGGTGCCTGATCGCGCTGGCGCTGATGACCGGCCAGATCGGCCGCCCGGGCACCGGCCTGCATCCGCTGCGCGGCCAGAACAACGTCCAGGGGGCGTCCGACTCGGGCCTTATCCCCATGGTGTTCCCGGACTACCAGCGGGTCGACAACCCGGAGGCCAACAAGCGCTTCGAGGCGCTGTGGGGAACCAAGCTCGACACCAAGCCGGGGCTCACGGTGGTCGAGATCATGAACGCGGCGAAGGAGGGCAAGATCCGCGGCATGTACATCATGGGCGAGAACCCGGCGATGTCGGACCCGGACGTGGCGCACGCGCGCGAGGCAATGGCGAAGCTCGAGCACCTGGTGGTGCAGGACATCTTCCTCACCGAGACCGCGTACCTCGCCGACGTGGTGCTGCCGGCGACCGCATTCCCCGAGAAGACCGGGACCTTCACCAACACCGACCGCATGGTGCAGCTGGGCAGGAAGGCGCTCGAGCCGCCCGGCGAGGCGCGCGAGGACCTGTGGATCATCGTGCAGCTCGCGAGAAGGATGGGGCTGGAGTGGTCCTACCATAAGCCCAGCGAGGTGTTCGCGGAAATGCGCAAGGGCATGAACTCGATCGCCGGCATCACCTGGGAGCGCCTCGAGCGCGACTCGTGCGTGGTGTACCCGTGCGAGCACGAGGGCGATCCCGGCGAGCCGGTGGTGTTCCGCACGCATTTCCCGACCGCGACCGGGCGCGCGAAGTTCGTGCCCGCGGACCTGATCCCGGCCGACGAGCGTCCCGACCGCAGCTACCCGATGGTGCTGATCACCGGGCGCCAGCTCGAGCACTGGCACACCGGCGCGATGACGCGCCGCTCCGGCGTGCTCGATGCGATCGAGCCCGAGCCCGTCGCTTCGCTTCACCCGCTCGACCTTGCAGCACTGAAGGCCAGGCCGGGCGACGTGGTGACGGTCGCCTCGCGTCGCGGCAGCATCTCGCTGTACGCGCGCGCCGACGACGCCACGCCGCGCGGCGCGGTGTTCATCCCGTTCGCGTTCTACGAGGCGGCGGCCAACCTGCTCACCAACCCGGCGCTCGATCCGTTCGGCAAGATTCCGGAGTTCAAGTATTGCGCCGTCAAGCTGACCAGGGGCGGAGCGCCGCCCGGGAACCCCGGCTACGGCAAGGGCCAGACGCTCAAGCTGATGTACGGCTGAGCGAAAAAAAGAATTCCGTTCAGAGGGAGGTTTCGATCAATGCCGTCCGACATAGAAATCGCGCAGGCCGCGACGCTGCAGCGCATCTCCAAGGTCGCGCTCGACAAGCTCGGCATCGCCGAGGAGCACCTCGAGCCCTACGGCCACACCAAGGCCAAGGTGTCGCTCGCGTACCTCGAGTCGCTGAAAGGGCGCAAGGACGGCAAGCTGATCCTGGTGACCGCGATGACGCCCACGCCGGCGGGCGAGGGCAAGACCACCACCACGGTGGGGCTGGGGGACGCGCTCAACCACATCGGCAAGAAGGCGGTGATCTGCCTGCGCGAGCCTTCGCTCGGCCCGGTGTTCGGCATGAAGGGCGGCGCCGCGGGCGGCGGCTACGCGCAGGTGGTGCCGATGGAGGACATCAACCTGCACTTCACGGGCGACTTCAACGCGATCGGGCTGGCGAACAACCTGCTCGCGGCGCTGATCGACAACCACATCCACCACGGCAACGAGCTCGGCATCGACCCGCGGCGCATCGCCTGGAAGCGGGTGATGGACATGAACGACCGCGCGCTGCGCGACATCGTGGTCGCCCTGGGCGGCACCGCGAACGGCTACCCGCGCGAGGACGGCTTCGACATCGTGGTGGCCTCGGAAGTGATGGCGATCTTCTGTCTCGCGACCTCGGTCGAGGACCTGAAGAAGCGCCTCGGCAACATCGTCGTCGGCGCCACGCGCGAGCAGAAGCCGGTCTACGCCCGTGACCTGAACGCGCACGGCGCAATGACCGTGCTGCTGCGCGACGCGCTCAAGCCCAACCTGGTGCAGACGCTGGAGAACAACCCGGCGTTCATCCACGGCGGGCCGTTCGCCAACATCGCGCACGGCTGCAACTCGGTGATCGCCACGCAATCGGCGCTCAAGCTGGCCGACTACGTGGTGACCGAGGCGGGCTTCGGCGCCGATCTCGGCGCCGAGAAGTTCCTCGACATCAAGTGCCGCAAAAGCGGGCTGCGACCTGCCGCGGCCGTGATCGTGGCGACGATACGCGCGCTCAAGTATCACGGCGGCGTCGACGTGAAGGAAGTCAACAAGGAGAACCTGCCCGCGCTCGAAAAGGGCCTGGTGAACCTCGAGCGGCACGTGGAGAACGTGCAGGGCGTGTACGGCGTCCCCTGCGTGGTGTCGATCAACCGCTTCAGCTTCGACACGCAGGCCGAGATCGACCTGCTCAAGGCCAGGATGGCCAAGCTCGGCGTGCCGGTGGTGCTCGCCACGCACTGGTCTGACGGTGGCAAGGGCGCGGCCGAGCTGGCGAAGGTCGTGGTGGGCCTGTGCGACAAGCCCTCCAAGCCGACCTTCGTGTACGACGACGGCGACAGCCTGTGGGACAAGATCGGCAAGATCGCGAAGAAGGTGTACCGCGCCTCGGAGGTCACCGCCGACAGCAAGGTGCGCGCACAGATCAAGAAGCTGCAGGACGACGGCTACGGCCACTACCCGGTGTGCGTCGCCAAGACCCAGTACTCCTTTTCCACCGACGCGCAATTGCGCGGCGCGCCGTC
>Ga0153916_10000780_pt1 | contig 22021 bp, 19 predicted proteins | sample Opewatmetagenome_FD_109642 | JGI IMG/M metagenome (GOLD analysis project Ga0153916, IMG submission 109642) | Freshwater wetland microbial communities from Ohio, USA - Open water 3 Core 3 Depth 4 metaG | ecosystem: Environmental > Aquatic > Freshwater > Wetlands | place: USA: Ohio, Lake Erie...
AGCAGGTGGTGGCGGCGCGTTTTCGTAATATCTGGAGCGAGTAAAGCGATGAGCTGTTGAGGGGGAGGGCGGGATGGGCGATCTCCGGCAGGAATGTTGTCCTCTGCCTCAACTCTCGTGAACTTGCGGCTGAGCGTCAGGAAGGTTTGTCGAAGCCGGCATAGATAGGCCGGCCATGAGCTGAGAGTGGCTCTCTTTCTTATTCACCCGCCACCACCATATGAGGCTGCCGATAAGCAGTATGGCGAAGCCGACCTGGACCCAGACGGCCTGCGCAATCTCCAAGAGCAAATAGGGGGTTTGGTAGTTCCGCAGGGCGCGGTGGTTCCGCCACACATTTATATTATCACCGACATCGAGACGATTGGTGAGGCGCTTGAAGTTTTCCGCCAACAGACTCTCCAGGTGGGTCAAGGAGTAGGCGTTGACTTTTTCAAGAGAACGAAAATGGGATGAGCCTTCCGCGTAGGTCGTGGTGCCTTCATATTTGTCATCTTGCTTCATCAATTCCACCAACTCGTGGGTCTGGAAATCAGATCGTTCGCTGGCATAGACATACCCGTGCGGGCTGCGGGGACTCTCACGCGCATCGATCACACGGTATTTCGCAAACACTTCAGTGACGCCTTTGAGGATTTTCATGCCGATGCCTTGGGGGCGGTTGATCTCGGGCCGTCCCTGAGTTGATTCGGCAAAAATGCCGTCCGGTTGGAGGCGGGCTTTAACCAACTCGTAGAGCTCGACGCTGTGCATGAGCATCGTTCCCAAATAGTATGGCGCCGAGATGTCATTGATGATCAGGTCGAAGCTTTCCGTGGTGGTGCGTAGATAGTGCTTCGCGTCGTCGACGATGATTTCAAAGTTCGTCAGGCCGTCAAGGCGAGTGAGATCCAACCAAGCCGCCCTGGCGGCCTCTACCACCAGGGGATCGATCTCGACCACCGTGATTTTGTCGGCGAAAGGGCTCATCCGCTGCACGGTCGACAACGATCCGCCACCTAAGACGAGCACCCGCAACTTGCGGGCGAACCGTTGGGCGGCATATTTGGCTGGAAGTTCGGCCAGGAAGTAGTTGAATTCACCCAGAGTTGACGAATCTTTGAGCAAACCTCCCCGGTCATTGTAATCCGCCTGAAAATAACGAATGCCGTTGATCAGCGCGATGCGACGGTGCTTGCCGATTTTCGCCGCATCGGTATGCGTGTCAAGGACGTCAACGGAGTGATACACGGAGTTGCCCGAGAACAGCACCAAGGGATGATTATAGTCGCGTGTCTGGTAATAATCTTCCAGCACGCGCTTGCTGAGCTGCGGCTGATAGGCCAGATAGACTGCGAGAATAAACAGCGCAAAGGCGGCGCCAGGTACGATAAAACGCTCTCGGTGCAGGATCAGGACGATCAGCGCTAGCAACAAGAAAAAATACAGCGCCCATAAAACCTGCGGCGTTCCCCACTTCATGCACAGGACGAGGAGCGCGGTCGCGGTCATGGCTCCGTATAAGTTGAGGCTATAGCCTGTGCCCAGACTCATCCCTGCGACGTTCGACAGCAGGTGCGGCAAAAAAATCGCATAAAAAGAAGACATCAAAAAGGCACTCACCGCGAGGAGCCCCAAGAGCGCGATGCCGCCGTAGCCGTTGACGATAAAATAACCCGCCACAAATTTGACAAAACCGACGACAAAAAGATGGACAAAAAAAGCGGCAAATATACACCAGCGCCAACCGCCATGCAGTCGCGTGGGGGAAACGATATAGCCGACGGAGAAGCCCATCATATAGGTCACGGCCACTACCAGAATGGTGAGTTCGTTGGCCGAGAGAATATTGGAGAACTCGCGCGTAATGAAATATTGCAAAAGAATGGCGTTCAATCCGCAGATAAAAAGCACGCCGCGCGCCACGGCGGGCGTCAGACCGGCGCCGGCCGTCCCGGGTGTTACTAAGGCGGTGCGCGGTCGGCGGTAACAGGCGAGGAACATCGCGATCGCACAGAGAGCACTCAGGGTGGCCTGGGCCACGAGCGTGCCATACCTTACGCTTGCAACAACGCCGGCCAAGAGGGTCAACACGGCTGGGAGCCTTTTGTGGTAATAGGCCAGAGTCGCGGCGAGGAGGAGCCAGAGCGGTGAAAACTGCAAGGAGAAGCTGCCCCATTGGGTAAACAGGAGGAGTCCGAGCAGTAAACCCAGGACAAAGCCGTTGTTCTCGTGGAAGAACAGTTCCTTCGGGCTAGTTTTGGTGGAGAACTGCTTGAGCAGTACACCAACGGGCCAGGCGCAAACCATGACCATGGGCGACAGGACGCATGACAAAGACCCTAGGCTGCCATTCCATAGAACGGCTGTCCCATAAAACAGATAATAGCTTAGGCAGGATAGTATGAGTACTTTGGGCAGAGACCAGAAGCAGGGTAGCCGCAAAGCCAGGATCACTCCGGTCATCCAGAACATCACAATCAGGAAATAGCCAAAAAACGTTGCCGTGACATGCACCTGGACGATGAAAAAGAGCGCCGTCTGCAGGGTGCCAAAATAGAGTCCGGCGAGCGTCAGGCTCAAAGGGAAAACCGCACGTTCGGCAGAGGGGGAGACGGCTATCCGGGAGGGTATTTTATTGCTGAGCCACACTGCCATGAGAGACGCGACCGGGCCTGCATACAACAACCATTTGCCATAATACACGGCCAGGAATAAACACAGGGCGCTGCCGACAATAAATCCGTTGTTTTCCAGAAAAAAAATTTGCGCACGGTTCTATAACGCTGCCCCACTTGGGAAAAAAAATAGCCTGGGGAGACACCAGAGACCGCAATGAGGAGGCCGATGGTGATGAAGGAGAAGGTCTTGTAGGGATAGTAGAGATTGATCAGCACCGTCAAATAATACGCCAGCAGGCTGCCGCAGAGGATGGTGCGAACGCGGAATCTCTCGCTGTAATTCAAGCCGATCAGAAAACCGATCAACCAGAAAAATAAACTTGCGAAATAGGTAAGGGCGCGGCTGGAGACGAAAACTTCGAGGAGAAAAAAGTAAGCAAACTGCAAGACGGCAAAATACACCCCAAGCAGAAAAAAAGTCGCCTGGCGTAAGCCGTCGAGGGGTGCTTCGGAGGCGCAATGCTCGTGCCGGGTGTCAGTCATAAATCAACTCGCCGACATTGTTCACCGTGATGACGCCGGCACCCTTCACGAACGCATCGACTTCCGCCTGGGTTAACACCTGCGCGCCTTGCTTCCCGCTATGATCGATGGCATGCAAAAGCGCCGTTTTATCGGGTGGCATAAAGTGGGCATCGCCGCCGTAAAAGTAGGCCGAGCCGCGATAGGTAATGACAAAATAACGATCGAATACGCTGGCGAGGGTGGCGAGCATTTTTTTGCCATAGCGTTGCTTGGGCTTGAGTGAGTTGAGCGACGCAATGGAAAAAAGACCGCCCGGGCTGACGCGGTCTTTGGCCAGCAGGAAAAATTCGCGCGTGTACGTGAGCGCCGTCTGCCTCGTCCGAGCGGGCGGGATGTCGTGCAAGATCAAACCGAACCGTTCCTGGGTGTTGCCGAGAAAATGTTTCGCGTCATCGGCTTGCAAATCCCAGTTCTTTAATTCACGGGCACGATTGAATTCCGGGAAATATTTTTGACCGGTGGCGCATACCCGTTCGTCCAAATCGACAATCTTGACCCATGGCACGAAAGGGCCGATGCGGCCCAGGGTTGACATCGAACCGCAGCCCAAAATCAGCGTCTTGGGCGCCCCTAACAGTCGCGCCGGGTATTCCGCCAGGTAGTAGCTGTAAGTGTAATGTGAGCCCTCGGCGAACTGGCGCTGGCCGTTCAACAGAAGCAGGTATTTGTCGTCGTTGAGCCGCAACACTTCGATTTTGTGATACGGCGTGTACTGGGTATGCACCACCTCCCGGACGCCGGAAGAGGCGTACCCCTGCCGATAAAACCAGCCGGAAAAGTATTTGTCCAAAGGATCAAAGGAGACTAAAAACGCCGCACTCAGCACGACCAGAACGCCCAACCGTATTCGCCCAAGCTGGAGGGCGGCGCAGAGGATCACAAAGGCGGCAAAATAGGCGGTCAATATCACCTGGTAGGACAGACTGTCCAGTACAAAGATTGCCAGCAGTCCGGCGAGCGAACCGAGAATCTCGATGCTGTACGCTTTTTTAAGACTTATCGTCTGGCTGTCGATAAGTTGCGGCAGGAAGACGGCAAATATGGATGTGCCACCACATAGCAGGAGGATAAAAATGCTCGCATAGGCGACGCTCGTGCCCAGGGTTATGCTCGCGGGGGCGACAAGCTCCGCGGCATTTTGTGCGATGAGATAGGCGAGCGGCTGCACGACGACCATCAGAACACATTGGAGGATCGCCAATACAGGGAGATAGCGCTTGATGACGTTGGGCGAGAGCCGGTTCGACAGCCCATAACCAACGGACAGACCCGAGAAATAGGCCAGGGTAAACATGATCAGCGCCAATTCGACGTTGCGGAACGCTACCGCAATGGGATGCATGAGGATGAAGTTCAGGAGTGCAAGACTAAAGCCGCAAAGAAACAGAATGAGCTGAGGGACTGTCATGGCTCGCACCGCAGTGGCCCGCCGTGGTTCAGAATGAGTATATGAGGTCGGGTGGTTTGGAGACTTTCAGCGGGATGCTTGGCGTGTTCCATGATCCCGGGCAGGGTGTCTTGCGATGTTCCCTTAGCAAACCGTCTTTCGACCTCGATTGGGCCGGGTGCAAACCTAAACCCATGGTCAGTGCACCAGCAGAGTTGATAACGGCAATCGTGCCGAGAAGGTCGCATGAATGAGGGCCGGGGCTTCATGCAAATATTTTAACCTATCGTACTGGTAGAGTGCTACTTAAATCGTGAGAGTGCTACCCACGGTAGCGCTTGGCATCGGAGGAAGCGTAATTTTCGGCTTGCCGTGACGCCGGCGTTTAGTTAGGTTAGGCCAGTGGCTGCCTGAACAATATCCGATTCCCTCAACCCGGAAAGGAGCGAAACATGCTTGAAGAGCGTCAGATTAAAGAAAAACTGAGCTGGCCGGAGGGCCGGCGCATTGCCGTTATGTTGAGCTTCGACTTCCAGGGCGGCGAGGATCTGCGTCCGAACAAGAACGGCATCATGAACCACGAGGAGTGGACTCAGGCGGAGTATGGTCCGCGCACCGGCATCTGGCGGATCCTCAGAATTCTCGACGAGTGCGGCGTCAAAGCGACCTTTCTCACCTGCGGCGCCATCGCCGAGCGCTATCCTGAACAGGTCAAAGCGATCGTGCGCCACGGCCACGAGGTCGCCGGCCACGGTTATCACCACGAAGTGGCGCGGGATCTGACCCAAGAGCAGGAGCGGGAAGTGATCGAGAAAACCACCGCGATGATCGAGCGGCGCGCCGGCAAACGGCCGGTGGGCTGGCGCTCTTGCACACAGAGTCCGAACAGCATCGAGTTGTTGATGGAGAACGGCTATTTGTGGAACAGCAATTCTTTTTCCTATGACCTGCCGTTTCTCTGGGAACGGGGCAGGCGCCTGCTGGTGGAGCTGCCGCGCCAACCCTTCGGCGACGGCAGAGCTTACGGCCACCGCGACACGGGAAATCCCAACGACGCGTTGGTGATCTGGAAAGGCATGTTCGATGATTTTTACGAGGAATCGAAATTCGGCCCGGCCTTTTGTCCGTTTCAGTTCCATCCCTACATCTCCAGCCGCCCCGGCAGGGCGCGCGCGCTCAAGGAAATCATTCAATATATGAAAAAGCACGATGGCGTCTGGTTCGCCACGGGCAGCGAGATCGCCGGACTCGCGCTCAAGCTCGGCAACGCGACAAAAAAAGCGCCTTTGAAGGAAGCGGTGGGTTCCTGAGGGATGACAGGCGTTCCCGGCGCAAAGGCCCGCACGCGCGAGCGGCGGGCCTTTTTTCTATGTCGACAATTGAACGCGGATTGCGCAGTTAAAAGTATCTGGCGCCGCAAGGCGCAAGCCCTCGCGGTGAAGCCAATAGGCCTCTACCTCTGAGCCGTGATTTGACTTCGGTGCATGCTGTTAGGCCACAGGGGAATTGTTAGCGGCGAGCGGAGGATGGAATTAGACTTTGAAACCGCACAGTCGGGTGGCTTCACCGCTCCGGGCTTACCCCTTGCCGACTGGACGGCCGCTTCTCAACTGCGGAATTTGGGATGAATCCGCCTGCGCTGCGGGTTTGTGGCCGCCAGCGGCGGAAAGCTTTTGAGCGAAAATCTTCGATCAGAATTGAGCGGCGAAACCCTTTGTGCTAATAAAATGATCAGCTCCATGGAACATTCCCGGTTCGTTCACCTTCACTGCCACACCGAATACAGCCTGCTCGACGGCGCCAATAAGGTCGATAAACTGCTCCAGCGCATCAAGGCGCTCAAGCAGCCGGCGGTCGCCATGACCGACCATGGCAACATGTTCGGCACCATCGAATTTTACCGTGAAGCGATGAAACAGGGCGTCAAGCCGATCATCGGCTGCGAGATCTATGTGGCGCCGGCCAGCCGTTTGGAAAGAAAAGGCGTGGACAAGGGGCCCAAAGAATACAACAATCATCTCATCCTGCTGGCGATGAACAACGAGGGATACCGCAACCTCTGCAAGCTCGTCTCCCTCGGCTACATGGAAGGTTTTTACTACAAGCCGCGGGTCGACAAGGAATTACTGCGGGAATTAAACGGCGGGCTGATCGCCTTGAGCGCCTGTTTGCAGGGCGAAGTTTCGCAAGCTCTTTACGCCGGCAACGTTGAAAAGGCCAAAACGGCCGCCGAAACCTACGCGTCGATTTTTCGCGACCGTTACTATATCGAGATTCAGGACAACAAACTGGCCGAGCAGGAAAAAGTCAATCCGCTGCTGGTCGAGCTGGCCAAGGAGCTGTCGATTCCGGTGGTCGCCACCAACGACTGCCACTACGGCGAGCGCGATGACTATCACGCTCATGACGTGTTGCTTTGCGTTCAGACCGGCAAAACGGTCAATGAAGAGACGCGCCTCAAGATGGAGACCGACGAACTCTTTTTGAAATCGGCCGAGGAGATGAAACAAGGGTTCGCCTATTGCCCGGAGGCGGTGGAACGGAGCCTTGAGATCGCCGAGCGCTGCAACGTCGAGATTCAGTTCGGCAAATACCACTTCCCCGCCTTCACCCCGCCCAAGGAGATCAGTCTCGACGATTACCTCGACGAACTGGCGCACGCGGGATTGGCGGAGAGGCTCCAAGGCGTCGGCGACCCCGAGGTCCGAAAAAGTTATCTGGAGCGGCTCGAATACGAACTCGACGTGATCAAGCGAATGCAGTTTCCCGGTTACTTTTTGGTGGTCGCGGATTTTATCAATTACGCCAAGCGCAGCGGCATTCCGGTGGGGCCTGGCCGGGGATCTTCGGCCGGCAGCCTGGTCGCTTACGCGCTCAACATCACCGACCTCGATCCGATTCGCCATGTGCTTCTGTTCGAACGTTTCCTCAATCCCGAACGGCGCTCCATGCCCGATATCGACGTCGACTTTTGTATCCGCGGCCGAGGCCAGGTCATTCAATACGTCAAGGACAAATACGGCGCCGACCGGGTCGCCCAGATCGCCACCTTCGGAACCCTCAAGGCGAAGGCCGCCATTAAAGACGTCGGACGCGCCTTGGGCTTTTCTTTCGCGGAGACCGACGCCATCGCCAAACTGATTCCGGCGCCCAAACAGGGCTTCGATTATCCATTGACCGAATCGATCAAGATGGAGCCGCGGCTCCAGGAGTTGATCAAAAACGATCCGCGGATCAAATCGCTGATCGATCATGCCCTGCGCCTCGAAGGTCTGGTGCGCCACGCTTCCACCCATGCCGCGGGCGTGGTGCTGTCGAATCTGCCGCTGGTGGATCATCTGCCGCTGTTCGTCGACAAGGAGGGGGGCATCGTCACCCAGTTCGACATGGGCAGCGTGGAAAAAATCGGTCTGGTGAAATTCGATTTCCTCGGATTGAAAACCTTGACCCTGATCCACGACTGCTTGAAACTGATCGAGCTGACCCGGGGCGAAAAAGTCGATCTCAACCGGCTCGCCCTCGACGACAAAAAAACCTATCGGCTTCTCTGCAACGGCAACACCACAGGAGTGTTCCAACTGGAAAGCACGGGCATCCGCGAGATGACCGTGAAAATTCGCCCCAACTGCTTTGAAGATTTGGTGGCGATCCTGGCGCTCTACCGGCCGGGGCCGCTCGACAGCGGCATGGCCGAGGAATACATCAAGCGCAAACATAGCAAGGAGAAGTTCAAATATCTCCACCCGCTGCTGGAGACGATTCTCAAAGACACCCACGGCGTGATCGTTTACCAGGAGCAGGTCATGCAGATCGCCCAGGTACTGGCGGGCTACAGCATGGGCGACGCCGATATTCTCCGGCGCGCCATGGGCAAGAAGGACCCCGAGGAGATGGCGGCGCAGCGCGAACGCTTCGTCGAAGGGGCCAAAAAGAAAAAAATCGAGGAGCAAAAAGCGACCGAGATTTTCGATCAGATGGAAACCTTCGCACGCTATGGGTTCAATAAGTCCCACTCGGCGGCCTATGCGCTGGTCTCCTATCAAACCGCCTATCTCAAGACCCACTACCCGGTCGAGTTCATGGCGGCGCTGATGACCTGGGAAATGGGCGACACCGACAAGGTCATCAAGAATCTCGCCGAGTGCCGCGAGAAGGGCATCGAAGTGCTCGCTCCCGACATCAACGAGAGCCTTTCGGATTTTACCCCGGTGGGCGACAAGGTGCGCTTCGGTTTAGCGGCGGTCAAAAACGTCGGCGAAAAGGCCGTCGAAGTCATTCTGCAAAGCCGGCGGCGGGACGGCGCTTTCGAATCGCTGTTCGATTTTTGCCGCCGGGTCGATTCGACCGCGGTGAACCGCCGCGTGATCGAGAGCTTGATCAAGTGCGGCGCGTTCGACTCCACCCAGGTCGGCCGCGCGCGCATGTTGGCGGTTCTGGACGATGCGATGCGGTCGGGACAGGCCCATCAGCGCGACCAGGAGAGCAATCAGATCAATATTTTTACCATGCTCGGCGCTCCCGCCAAGGGAGGGAAGAAGCCCGGCGACGTCTATCCGCCGGTTGAAGAGTGGTCGCCGGCGGAATCGCTGGTTTTCGAAAAGGAAGCGTTGGGCTTCTACATCACCGGCCATCCCCTCGACAAGTACGAACGGATGATCAAGCGCATCGCCAGCGGAACGATTGCGGCATTGAAAGAAAAGGCCGCCGCGGGCGAGGTCAAGCTGACCGGCATCGTTTCGGCGCTGCGGCTGCGCAACACCAAGAAGGGCGACCGCTACGGCAGTTTTAATCTCGAAGACAAAACCGGCTTTTTCGAGGTGATCGCCTGGCCGGAGATCTACCGTAAGAGCGCCGAGCTGCTCGGCGCCGATGATCCGATTTTCGTCAAGGGCAAGCTTGAGGTCGGTGAAGAGCGCATGCAGGTGATCGCCAATGAGATCCTGCCCCTCGCCGAGGTCGCCGCCAAGGCCCGCGTCAACGGCAACGGACAGGGAAAGGCCAATGGCGATGATGACAAGGTGCATCTTTATGTGCGTGAGTCGGAAGTGTCAGCCGACGAACTGGTGCGGCTGCGCGATACGCTGCTCGACTATCCCGGCCGCAGCCCCGTCTTTCTCCATCTGCATGCGGGGGTGAGCCGCGAAACGGTCATTGAGCTGCCGGACCAAGTGCGGGTCGCGTTTACGCCCGAGCTTGAGGCTAACGTGGAGCGGCTTTTCGGCGCGCGCGTCAGCTTCCACACGTTGCTCTCTTGAAACCGGTCCATTCCCATCGCCGCCATTTCGAAGAAAAAGCCGTCCTGGTTGGGGTCGAGCTGCCGTCGCGGGAGCGCAACCTGTCGTTGGAATACAGCCTGGAAGAGCTCGAACGGCTGGCCGAGACCGCCGGCGCCCGCGTGGTGAAAAAGTATTCGCAGCAGTTGAGAAGCGTTACCCCGGCGACCTTGATCGGGCGCGGCAAGGTCGAGGAAATTGCCGCCGGCCTGCGCGAGCTTCAACCGGACCTGGTCATCCTCGACGAGGATCTGAGCCCTGCGCAACAACGCAACTTGGAAACCGCGTTCAAGTTTCGGGTCATCGACCGCAGCCAATTGATCCTCGATATCTTCGCCCAGCGGGCGCGCAGCAACGAAGGCAAGCTCCAGGTCGAGCTGGCGCAGCTCGAGTACCTGTTGCCGCGGCTGACCCGTCAATGGACGCACCTCTCGCGCCTCGGCGGCGGCATCGGCACCCGCGGTCCGGGCGAAACCCAGCTCGAAGTCGACCGGCGGCGGATTCGCGAACGGATCGGCCACTTGAAAAAACGGCTGAAAATCGTCGAGCGCACCCGCACGCTGCAGCGCCAGGAGCGCGACCAGGTTCCCTTTGCCAGCGTCGCCCTGGTTGGCTACACCAACGCCGGCAAATCCACATTGATGAACGCGCTCACGCGGGCGGGGGTCTTCGTCGAAGACAAGCTATTCGCGACCTTGGATCCGACCACGCGGGCGCTGCGTTTGCCCAACGGCGATAAAGTGATGCTCATCGACACGGTCGGCTTCATCAATAAGATTCCCCATTCGCTGATCGAGGCGTTCAAGAGTACGCTGGAGGAAGTGCGGCGTGCGGATCTGCTTTTGCATCTTATCGACATGGCCAATCCGCTTTTCGAAGAGCACATTCAGGTCATCGAAGAAGTTCTCGGCGAAATCGGCGCCGGGGAGATCCCGGTCATCCTGGTGCCGAACAAGATCGACAGGGCGGCAACGGTGCCAACGCAGAAGCTCAAGCAGAGGGGAGCGGCGGGAGTCTGTCCGATCTCGGCTCTGACCCGAGCCGGCATTCCCGAGCTGCTCGATACGATCGGCGAACGGCTGGAACAGGGCAAGGAACGCTTTCACGCCTGCTTCTCCGCATCCGAGGGCGGACTGTTGTCGCTGCTGCGCGAGCGCGGGCGGATCGTCGAGGAGAGCTATGACGGCGATGAGATTCGCGTGACCGCCATCGTAACAACCAAATTGGCCGGACAGATGCGCAAATTGCTTCGTTCCGAGCGCGGCCGGGACCAAGGGTAGGCGTCCAACTAAAATGCTCAATCTGCCGAATTTTCTGACTTTGGTTCGCATTCTGACAATCCCTTTTTTTCTCGTCTACCTGGCGTACCACCGCTACTGGGAGGCGCTGCTGGTCTTCGTCATCGGCGGCGTGACCGATTTTTTGGACGGGCTGGCGGCCCGGTTGATGAATCAGCAGACGGCATTGGGCGGCTATTTGGATCCTGTGGCCGATAAGTTGCTGGTGTTTACCTCCTTCGTTATGCTCGGCCTGATCGATGGCATCCCCATGTGGCTCGCCGTCGTGGTGGTGAGTCGGGATCTTTTGATTCTCTCCGGCTATGGCGTGATCTATTTCCTGGTTTCGGAGCGCTTCCCCGCGCAGCCGAGTTATATCGGGAAATGGAGCACGCTCTTGCAATTGCTTACCTTGGGCGTCGCTTTGCTGTCGCTGCACGACTCCCGGTTGATTGACAAAAATTTGTTGCAACTTTTGATCGCCGCTACCACGGTGGCGACCGTTGCTTCCGGGATCCAGTACATCTACCGGGGGCTCATGTGGCTCCAAAGCCGGGCTTCATCGATAGCCCGCCCAGGTTGACATGGCCTGGATAAATTGGTAGTAAAATCGAACTCTTGCGCTATTTAAGTGGACTGCCTCCGCTGCTTTAGGTAGAGCATTTAACCAGCCGCAATGGATAATGAATGGTTGGGTAATTCTTTATTAGATCGATCCTGTCGGAAATTGCAGGCACGTAGCTCAGTGGGAGAGCGCTTCCTTGACACGGAAGAGGTCGGCAGTTCAATCCTGCCCGTGCCTACCATGCTTTTCTAATTGGTTGGAATGGAAAATATCCAAGTAACGTTACCGGGCGGTGAAATCGTTGAGGTCCGCCGCGGCACACGACTCGACGAATTGATTGGGCCAGGCGACGGCAAGAGGAGAGACGTGGTCGCCGCCAAGCTCGATGGCCGCCCGGTCGACTTGAGCCGCGCCTTGCAACAAAGCTGCGCCGTCGAATGGATAACCATGGAAAGCCCCGAAGGACTCGAGGTTTTGCGCCATTCCACCGCTCATCTGATGGCGCAAGCGGTGCAAAGTTTATTTCCCGGCACTCAGGTGACGATCGGGCCGACCATCGAAGACGGCTTTTACTACGACTTCAAAAGAGCGGCGCCTTTCTCCCCGGAGGAGTTGGCCCAGATCGAAAAACGGATGGAGGAGCTGGCCCAGGCGAAATTGAAAATCAACCGCGAGGAACTCTCGCGCCAGGACGCGATCGCCATGTTTCGCAAAATGGGCGAGGAATATAAGGTCGCCATTCTCGAGGATTTGGCGGAGGAGACGGTTTCGCTTTATCGCCAGGGCGACTGGCTCGATCTCTGCCGCGGCCCCCATGTGCCCTCCACCGGAGCGCTGCGCGCTTTCAAGCTCACCAGCGTCGCCGGCGCCTATTGGCGCGGCAACGAGCAGAATGAAATGCTGCAGCGGATTTACGGCACCGCCTGGCACTCGAAAGAGGCGCTCAAGGAACACTTGCGGTTGTTGGAGGAGGCGAAGAAGCGCGATCACCGCAAGCTTGGCCGCGAATTGGATCTGTTCAGCTTCCATCCGGTCGCTCCCGCCAGCCCTTTTTTTCACCCCAAAGGGGCGGTGGTGTACAACGAACTGATCGCTTACGTGCGCCGTTTATACCGGCGCTATGGCTACGAAGAGGTGATCACGCCGCAAATTCTCGACGTCGATCTGTGGCGCCGTTCCGGCCACTACGACCATTATCGGGAGAATATGTATTTTACCCGGGTGGAGGAGCGGGAGTTCGGGGTCAAACCGATGAATTGCCCGGGCCACACCTTCATCTATGCCGCGAAAAAACGTTCCTACCGCGATTTGCCCTTGCGGATCGCCGATTTCGGCCGCTTGCACCGCTTCGAGCGCTCCGGCGTGACCTCCGGCCTGACCCGAGTCCGATCTTTTTCCCAGGACGACGCTCATATTTTCTGCGCGCCTGATCAGATCGAGGCGGAGATCGGCAGCTTGATCAAGATGCTGCGCCAGGTCTATCGCACCTTTCAATTCGGCGAGATGCAGGTCAAACTGTCCACCCGGCCCCAGGACTTCATCGGCAGTCCGGAGATCTGGGAAAAGGCCGAGGCGGCCCTCTCCCAGGCTTTGCGCCAGGAGGGGATCGACTACCAGGTCAACCCCGGCGACGGCGCGTTTTACGGACCGAAGATCGACTTTGTTGTTCTCGATGCTCTCAAACGGGGTTGGCAACTGGCAACGATGCAACTGGATTTCTTTTTGCCTGAACGGTTTGAATTGGTCTATACTTCGCCTGCGGGGAACGAGGAGCGGCCGGTGATGATTCATCGGGCGCTGCTGGGCTCCATCGAGCGCTTCATGGGGATTCTCATCGAGCACTGCGCCGGAGCGTTTCCCCTTTGGTTGGCGCCGGTGCAGGTCAGGCTTTTGACCGTTACCGATGCCCATCAGGAATATGCTATGAAGATCTTTCAGCGCTTGCAGGACGAGGGCTGGCGGGTGGAGATGGACGGCCGCAACGAAAAACTCGGCTACAAGATCCGCGAGGCCCAGTTGGCAAAAATTCCCTATGCCGTCGTCATCGGAGAAAAAGAAGTGAGCGCCGAGACCCTGGCGCCGCGCCGCCGCGGCGGAGAAAACTTGCCGCCGATGTCGGCTGCCGATTTCATGCAAAGGCTGAAAACCGAAGTCGCTCAGGAAATGGGAGAGACATAATATTGTGAAGATCGTACTACCGAGGGAGGTGGCTTATCGCTAGAGAAGCGAGAATCAATCATCAAATTCGCGCCCGTGAGGTTCGCGTGATCGGCCCGCAGGGGGAACAGTTGGGAGTGATGCCGCTGTATGAAGCCTTGAAGCAGGTGGAAGCGCTGGAACTGGATCTGGTCGAGGTGGCCGCGGAGTCGCAACCGCCGGTATGCCGGATGATGGACTACGGCAAATTCCGTTATGAGCAGAAGAAGAAAGCCCACGGCCCGAAAAAACATGCCGTGGTTGAAATCAAGGAAGTCAAAATGGGGTCGCGAACCGATCCGCACGACGTAGCGCATAAAGTAAAAAGCATTCGTCAATTTATCGAGCGCGGCCAAAGGGTCAAAGTCTCGGTCTTTTTTCGCGGCCGGGAAATTACCCATCCGGAATTAGGCCGCCAAATGCTCGGCAGCGTGGTCAGTCAGGTGCAGGATGTCGCCAAGGTCGACATCGAACCGCGCTTGGAAGGACGCAATATGGCGATGCTGTTGACGCCGAAGTAAACAGAGAGTTAAACCAGCAAAATCAAGTTTAGAGGAGATCATCGTGCCGAAAATCAAAACTAACCGGGCTGCCGCCAAGCGATTTAGAGTGACCGGGAGCGGAAAGATCAAGAGGAACAAAGGATTTAAGAGCCACTTGCTCTCGAGCAAGGGCAAGAAGCGCAAACGCCATCTGCGGAAAGGAACCCTGGTGGCGGCTGTCGAAAGCAAAAATATCCGGAAACTGATACCGTATCTGTAACAGGACTGAGTAACGAGTGCTGAGGACTGAGTTGGTGAGGCGGGGAACCTCAGCACTCAGTCCTCATTACTCAGCACTCGCAAGGAAGGAGTTCCAACGTGCCAAGAGCCAAAGGTGGAAGTAAAACCAGACAGAAACATAAAAAAATCATGAAACTCGCCAAGGGGTACGTCGGCGGGCGCGGCCGGCTTTACCGTTCCGCACGGGAAACGGTGGAGCGCGCCCTGGCGTTCGCCTACCGGGACCGGCGGGTAAAGAAGCGATCCTTTCGCGGGTTATGGATCACGCGCATCGGGGCCGCGGCCAAACTCAACGGCATTTCCTACAGCCAGCTCGTCAAGGGGCTCAAGCAGGCCCAGGTCGAGCTGGATCGGAAAGTGTTGTCGGAGATCGCGATGTTCGATCCCCCCGCCTTCGAACAGTTAGCCCAGGCGGCGAAATCCCGTCTCGGCGCCTAAGCGTTCCACCCCTAGACCGCGATGAACGATTCCCTGGAAGCTCTCCGCGGAGAGGTTCTGGAGCGCCTTCGGCAAACCGACTCCGAAAAAGAGCTTGAGCATCTGCGCGTCGAGATTCTCGGCCGCAGCGGCAAACTCACGCTTATGCTGCGGAGCCTCAAGGAGCTGCCCGCGGAGGAGCGTCCACGCGCCGGCGAGCAACTGAATCAGCTGCGCCGTCTGGTTGAAGAGGGCTTGGAGGAGCGCCTGCGCGCGGTCAAGCTGCAGTCGCGGCAGCTTGCCCTGCAGCGGGAGCAAATTGATTTCACTCTTCCCGGCACGCGCTGGGAACGAGGGCGCACCCATCCGCTCACTCTGGTCATCGATGAAATCGTCGACGTTTTCTGGGGCATGGGTTTTGAGATCGCCCGCGGGCCGGATATCGAGGACGACTACCATAACTTCGAAGCGCTGAACATTCCCAAGGACCATCCGGCGCGGGACATGCAGGACACCTTTTTCGTCGCCAACGGCAAGCTGCTGCGAACCCACACCTCACCGGTGCAGATCCGCACGATGGAAAGCCGCCAGCCGCCGCTCCAGGTGATCGTCCCCGGCGCAGTCTACCGCCACGACGACGACGCGACCCATTCGCCGATGTTCCATCAGGTCGAGGGCTTTATGGTGGACGACCAGGTCGCTTTCTCCGATCTCAAAGGGGTGCTGACCCATTTCTTGCGCCAGATGTTCAGCGCCGACACCGGGGTCAGATTCCGCCCCAGTTTTTTTCCTTTTACCGAGCCCAGCGCGGAGATCGACATTCAGTGCGTGATTTGCGGCGGCGCAGGCGGCGTTGGCGGCCAGAACTGCCGCGTCTGTAAAGGAAGCGGCTGGCTTGAAATCATGGGTTCGGGGATGATCGATCCGCAGGTTTTTAAATTCGTCGGCTATGACCCGGAAAAGGTTTCCGGCTTCGCCTTCGGCATGGGCGTCGAGCGCATCGCGATGCTCAAATACGGCATCGATGATATTCGGCTGTTTTTTCAAAACGACTTGAGATTTCTGCGGCAGTTCAGCTAAGGATGGACGCAATGGAGCATTGGAGTACGGAACTGTCGCACTGCTCGTGTGCTGTTGCTCCGCTATCCCATCGCTCCAGCTCCCCACTCTCATGAAGTTTACTTTCAACTGGTTGAAAGAATTCGTCAGCTTCGATGCGGCGCCGGAGAAGCTCGCCGAGCTGCTGACCATGGCCGGCCTGGAAGTCGAATCGGTGACGGCGCTCCGGCAGCCGGAGAGCGGCCAAGCCGATTGGTTGTTTGAAGTAGCGGTCACGCCCAACCGCGGCGACTGTCTCGGCTTCGCCGGGTTGGCGCGCGAGGTCGCCGCGCTTACCGGCGGGCGGACGAAAGTGCTGTCAGTGAGCGCACGTAAGAAAGAGTCGAGCCTCGCGCGGCATATCGCCATCGAGATCGAAAACCCGCGCCTTTGTCCCCGCTACTCGGCGCGGATCATCGAGCAAGTGCGGATCGGGCCGTCGCCCGATTGGCTGCGCTTTCGACTGGAGTCCTGCGGTATCCGCGCCATCAACAACGTCGTGGATATCACCAACTATGTCATGCTGGAGACCGGTCAGCCGCTCCATGCCTTTGACCTGGAGCGATTGCCGGAACGTCGAATCGTTGTGCGCGCGGCCGGTGAGCAGCGAAAATTCACCACCCTGGACGGCATCGAGCGCGAGCTTTGGGCCGACGACTTGCTGATTTGCGCCGGCGATCTGCCGGTGGCGCTCGCCGGGATCATGGGCGGGATGGATTCCGAAGTGCGGGCGGAGACGCGTTCGGTTTTGCTCGAGAGCGCCAACTTCGATCCGACCGCGATTCGCCGCACCGCCAAACGGTTGGCGCTGCACAGCGAAGCTTCCCACCGCTTCGAGCGCGGCGTCGATCCGGACGGAACCGTGGCTGCGCTTTATCGCGCGGTCGATTTGCTCGACCGACTCGCCGGCGGCTTGCCGCTGACGGGCGTGGCGGATCGCTATCCGCGCAAGCCCAAAGCGGCGGCGATCGCGCTGCGCGAGGAGCGGATCGAACAACTGCTCGGCCTGCGCATCGAAGCGGGGCGGGCGGAAAAACTGCTCAAGGCCCTCGGTCTCAACGCCCGGCGCCAGGCGCGGAGAAAAATCATCCAGGTAACTCCCTCGGCGCGCCGTCCCGATCTCAGCCGGGAGGTCGATCTGATCGAGGAAATCGCCCGCCTGCATGGCTACGAAAAAATTCCCACCAGCCTGCCGCGGCTGCGCTCCGGCGGCGCCGGCAGCGACTTGCGCCTCGCTTGGGAGCGGCGCGTGCGCGCCTTCCTCGCCGGCGAAGGACTGGTTGAAGTCGTCAATCTCCCCTTTACCTCGGAGCGGCTCAACCGGTCTTTTCCCGGCTTGTGGGAAAAAGATTCGCCGGCGGTGGCTTTGCTCAATCCGCTGGCCAAAGAAAACGCCGCCATGCGGCTCAGTCTGATTCCCGGTTTGATCGAAAATCTGCGCCTGAATTTGGCGCAGCGGGCGGAAAGTTTTCACGCTTATCATTTGGCAAAAGTTTTTCGCCTCGGCGCCGGCGGGGAACCCGAAGAACGGCAAAGTCTGGCCGGGCTTATCTATGGTCCGCGGGCGCGCCGCGGTTTGCGCCTCGGCGCCGCCGAGGAGCCCGGATTTTTGGCGTGCAAGGGACTGGTCGAAGGACTGTGGGCGCTGCTTCATGTCGAAGCGCCGCCCGCCTGGACGGTTGAAGCGAGCGGCTTTCTCCATCCCGGCAGAGCGGCGGCGCTTCATGCGTCGGCGCGAAAGCTCGGCTACCTCGGCCAGATGCATCCCGATTTCTGCGAAGAGTTCGGCTTGCCGCCGTTCTTGATTTTCGATCTTGACTTCGACGGACTGCTTCAGTATGCTCCGCGACGACTGGCGTTCCGCAGTCTGCCGCGTTTCCCATCTGTCGAGCGGGATTTCGCCGTGGTGGTTGACCATGCCTTTCCTTCTCAACGGATCATCGATTGGATCGCGAATCGCGGCGAAGCGTTGATCGAGGCGGCGACGGTTTTCGACCAATATCTGGGCGCGCCGATTCCCGAGGGTAAAAAAAGTCTGGCATACAAGATTTCTTATCGAGCCGATGAGCGAACGCTGACCGATACGGAGATCAACGCGCTGCATCAAAAACTGGTCGACCAGATCGGCCAACTGTTCGGCGCCCAACTTCGGAGCTGAAGTCGTTGGCAGCGGAAAAAGGAAAAAAAGGGGTGGAGAATGACTAAGGCGGAAATCATCGCCAGGATTTATGAAAAGGTGGGGTTTGCCAAGAAAGACGCCACCGACGTGGTGGAAGCCACCTTCGAGATCATCAAAGATTGCCTGGAGCGCGGAGAGAAGGTCAAGGTTTCCGGCTTCGGCAACTTCGTGGTCAACACCAAGAGGCCGCGCAAAGGACGCAATCCGCAAACCGGCGATGAGATCATTATCGTCGGCCGCAAGGTTCTGACCTTCAAGGCGAGCCAGATCTTGAAGAAGAGTCTCAACTCTCCATCCTCCGCTTCTTCGTCCTCGATGTCTTCTCCCTCCTCGGCGGCGGACTGAGGCCGGATCGTGACGCCCCGCATACCGGACAAGATCTATTTTAAGATCGGCGAGGTCAGCGAGATTCTCGGCGTCGAGCCTTACGTGCTGCGCTACTGGGAGACCGAATTCGAGCTGCTGAAACCCTCCAAGGCGCCGTCCAAACATCGGCTTTACAAGAAGCGCGACATCGAGTTGCTGCTCGATATCAAGCGGCTTTTGTATACCGAAGGATTCACCATCGAAGGCGCGCGCAAGCGGCTCAAGGAAGCGAAGAAAGAAGAGAAGATCCAGCTCAAGTTGCCGCTCGACGATCAGAAATATAAAAACGCCCTGGTCAAGATCCAAAGAGAACTTCACTCGCTGCGCAAGCTATTGTCGTAAAATCGCGCGGGATGATCGCACTTCCCGACACCGAGAAGGTCCCGCTGCTTCGGCGGGCAGAAAGCCGTGCCTGAAACCCCGCGCAACCCGCTGTTGACCGTCGATATCATCATCGAAATCGGCGCCGCCGTCGTCCTGATCGAGAGGAAAAATCCGCCGCTGGGATGGGCGTTGCCGGGAGGATTCGTCGATTACGGCGAGAGTCTTGAAAAGGCGGCGGTGCGGGAAGCGAAAGAAGAAACCTCCCTGGACGTTCACCTCACCGAACAGTTTTACACCTACTCCGATCCCAGCCGCGACCCACGCCACCACACGGTTTCCACCGTCTTCATCGCCACGACGAACGGCGCGCCCAAAGGCGCCGACGACGCCAAGACAGCGCGGCTATTTCGCGAGGGGGAACTGCCCGCGCCGGTAGTCTTCGATCACGCGCGCATTCTGCGCGACTATTTTATCTTCAAAAAAACCGGCCGGCGGCCCAAGCCGTAAGCTTGTCGGCGGTGAGACCATAATTATGGTGTGTCCCGTCTGTCGTTTTCACGTTTTGACAATTTTTAAAAACATCGAAACGTTCTGAGAGCGATTCTCCTTCGGTTGCTCAAGGCGAAGCAGCCGTGTTACAAGCCGCCTATAGGGTTTGTTGGAAAAACCATATGGCCGAAAAAGTAAAGGTTTGGTTTGACCCGGAGGGAGATTTCCTAGAGGTCCTTTTCAGTGACGCGCCCGGCTATATGCGCGCGACGGCGCACGAGTCTTTGATGGAACGGGTGGACGAACAAGGAAATGTGCTTGGATTCAGCATCCTGGGCGTCAGCCGGTTTCGTAAGGAACACCCCTTCGAGGCTGAGTTGCAGCCGGGTAGATAGCGACCCACTGCATTGACCCTTCCCGTCCCGGCTCCGCCGGTCTTCAACCACGCTCGCATCCCGCACGACTACTTCGTTTTTAAAAAAACCGGCCGGCAGCCCAAGCCATAAATCTACAGCGGCTGGCCGGCACGCTCATCTGATCCGGAGCAGCAAGGCAGACCCCGTCCGTTTCACTTTGGGAGACGTTGCCGGATCATACTTGTTATTCCGCCGGCAATAGGCGTAAAATCTTAAAAATTCAAAGCCCTTGGAGCTTGGTTTCTAAAGGCAAGCTATGCCCACTCCTGAAGAACTTGCCAGGGAAAACATTGACGCGTTGCTCGACCGCTGCGGTTGGGCGGTTCAGGACAAGAGCGCGGCTAATATGGCCGAAGTGGAGCGCCGCTTGAGCGTAGTGGAGGAGATTGAAGCGGTCGTCAACGCCAACCTCCAGCGCGCCACCCGCCTCTGCCATTCGATCCTTCTGCGGGCGTTTACAGGAGGACTCGGTGCCAAATCGAAAGAAACTGTCGCCCATGAATAAGAAAATAGTGAAGCCGACAATTTATGCATACGGCTTTGATAAGTGCGGATTTTCTCTTCCATCCGCTTCCTTTGAAGCCAGTGGCTATATCGTAAAATTTCTAAGCTACGAATCGAATTCCTCGTTTGAAGAGGCTGATGGTTTAGTTATTCCCAGCGGTATCTTCGAGGAAATATATTGGAAGTCTGATGTTTGGGGAGGCAAACAACTAGCAGTGCGTTTTGACAAAGCATTACTTGCGTCCCGGGAGAAGCAGCTTTATAACGCGTTCAAGAACGGCGTATGGACGGCGTTTTTGCTGCGCGGTGTCAACAACGGGAATTACAACAATTGGACAGACACCGATCTTGCAAAGAAATTCCTGAACAGTTTTGCCGAAAATGTTACTAACCACGACCCAAACCCTTACGTAACCTGCAAAGCCGCGGAGTTTCGAGAATACCTCGACCGGTTTGGCGTTGCCCAAACCAAATTTTGGACCAAGGACGAGAAACAGTCTGCAAGAGTCCTTGCGCATGAAAGTGACACGCCAGTTGCCTTGGAAGTCCATGGTCAGTTTTTCTTTCTGCCTTTTTTTACTACTAAGAATGACAGATCAGAGCTCACAGCAATACTAAAGTTGAGTGTCGAATCAATCCTTGAGTACAAACGTAAAAATGATATCTACTTGCCCGCCTGGTTAACCAAAATAGAGTTCAAGTCTGAATCGCGAGTTAAGTTAGAAATTCAAAAAACTGAGGAGCAATTGGTAAAATTGACTGAGGAAGTGGGGAAGTGGGAACACTATAAAGCGATACTCTGCACCTCTGGATCAAATCTCAGTGGTATTATCGTCGAGATATTGCGTGAGTTTTTTGACTTAAGAATCAAGAGCGAAGAAAAGTACGTTGACGACGCGGTCATATACGACGAAAAAGGAGAGCCAAGCTTTGTTATAGAAATCAAAGGTATAAACGGAGGTGTCAAAAGAGAGCATATAAACCAAGTTGATTCACATCGAGAGCGGCTTGGTTTCAGTTCCAAACTCCCCGGTTTGCTTGTTATAAACGATTTTATGGACGTTGAGGATTTTGAAGAGAGAAAAGCTAGAACTTTTGATACGCATAACCTAGATCACGCGAAAAACAATAACGTAAGAGTACTACGAACCATAACACTTTTCGAAATGATGCTTGCATCGGAAGACGCCACTGACCGAAAGAGTTCGTTGTTGGCCGCGTTGCAGGCTGCTGCACCTCTCGTGAAGGTATTCTAAATTGGATCGCTCAAACGAACTCGTTCAAAAACTCTTGAACTACTGCAACGTCCTGCGGCCTGACCTGTCTGCGTACGGACACGCACAGGCAGGTGGGCTTTCCTACGGTGACTACTTCTTCGGCGTGATCTATCCTGAGCCCTTCGGCTACGCTCAGGATAGACTCCGCTCAAGGGCTCAGGATGGCCTGCCTGTGAGGACACGCAGACAGGGATCTGAGTGGTTTACGTTTTTACTCGTCCTGAAAATGGCCGATGAGCGGACCTGACTTATGGCGCAAAAAAAAGGCAAGCGCTACGATGTTTCG
>Ga0153916_10000781_pt1 | contig 21992 bp, 20 predicted proteins | sample Opewatmetagenome_FD_109642 | JGI IMG/M metagenome (GOLD analysis project Ga0153916, IMG submission 109642) | Freshwater wetland microbial communities from Ohio, USA - Open water 3 Core 3 Depth 4 metaG | ecosystem: Environmental > Aquatic > Freshwater > Wetlands | place: USA: Ohio, Lake Erie...
GACGACCCCGGCAACGTTGGCTGGTGGGACAACCTGATCGGCCCCGGCAAGCCGGTCGACACCAACCGCTTCTTCGTGATCGGCGTCAACAATCTCGGTGGCTGTCATGGCTCGACCGGGCCGAAGAGCATCAACTCCGGGACCGACAAGCCGTGGGGTTCGCAGTTCCCGGTGGTTACCGTCGAGGACTGGGTCAAGAGCCAGACACGACTGGCAGACCGGCTCGGCATCCCGCAGTTTGCCGCGGTCATGGGTGGCAGCCTTGGCGCCATGCAGTCCCTGCAATGGACCATCAGCTATCCCGAGCGCCTGCGCCACGCGCTGGTCATTGCCTGCGCGCCCAACCTTTCGGCGCAGAATATCGCCTTCAACGAAATCGCGCGCCAGGCGATCATCACCGATCCTGATTTCCACGGCGGTGATTACTATGAGCGCGGCGTGACGCCCAAGCGCGGCCTGCGAGTCGCGCGCATGGTCGGCCATGTCACCTACCTTTCGGATGACGAGATGGCAAACAAGTTCGGGCGGCAGCTAAAGCACGGCAAGCTCAATTATTCATTCGATACTGATTTCCAGATCGAATCCTATCTGCGCTACCAGGCCGACAAGTTCGCGGAGTATTTCGACGCCAATACCTATCTGCGCATCACCAAGGTGCTCGACTATTTCGACCCGGCGTTCGAGCACGGTGGCGATCTGACGCGGGCGCTGGCGCCTGCCAAAGCGGCCTTTCTAGTGGTTTCGTTCACGACGGACTGGCGCTTTTCGCCCGAGCGTTCCCGCGAAATCGTCACCGCGCTACTGGATAACCGCGGCGACGTCACCTACGCGGAAATCGATGCCCCTCACGGACACGATGCCTTCCTGCTCGATGACGAGCGCTATCACCGCCTGGTTGCGGCCTACTTCGACCGCATCGGCGTGGAGGTCGGGGCATGAGCAGGAACGGCAACGGCATGCAGCGTCCGGATTTCGCGGCGATCGCCGAATGGGTGCGGCCGGAATCGCGCGTGCTCGACCTGGGCTGCGGCGACGGCACGCTGCTCAAATATCTGAAGCGGCAGCGCGGCATCGTCGGCTACGGCATAGAAATCGACGACACAAGGATTCTCGCCTGCGTCAGGAATGGCGTAAACGTGATCCAGGGCGACCTTGAACGCGGCCTGTCGGATTTCGGGGACAACTCGTTCGACTACGTGATCCTGTCGCAGACCCTGCAGGCGATGAAAAACAGCGAGCGCATCATCAAGGAAATGCTGCGCGTCGGGCTCGAGGGCATCGTCACATTTCCGAATTTCGGTTACTGGAAGAACCGGCTACAGATCGCACGCGGCCATATGCCGGTATCGGACAATCTTCCCTATGAGTGGTTCAATACCCCCAACGTGCATCTGTGCACGATCGCGGATTTCGAGCGCTTTTGCCGCGAGCGCAGAATTCGCGTCGTCGAGCGCAAAGTGCTGACGCACGGCAAAACCGTCGGGGTTTGGCCAAACCTTCTCGGCGCGCTTGCCGTCTATCACTTCGGCAACGACGTATGAGGCCGGACAGTGGGAGCCCGCTGTTCGGCCAGCCTGGTAATCCAGCGCAGCAGCATGAGGCCTGGAATCGCAATCAGCGTGCATAAGAGAAAAAATCCCTGCCAGCCCAGCCATTCCGCCAGCCAGCCGGTCGGCGCAGAAGCAAGCACACGCGGCACGCCCATCAGGCTGGAAAGCAGCGCATATTGGGTGGCGGTAAAACGACGGTCGGTGAGCGCGCCCATGAAGCCGACGAATGCCGCGGTCCCCAGTCCGGCGGTAAAGTTCTCGAGGGCAACCACCGTCGCCAGCGCAACGGCAGTGGGAGCAAGTCCCGCCAACACCACGAAACCCAGAGTCGAGACCATCTGGCCCAGACCGAACAGCCACAGCGCACGGTTCAGCCCGATGCGCAAAATCCAGATGCCGCCGAGCGTGCCGCCGGCGATCGTCGCCCAGAAACCGAAAAGCTTGACCACCGTTCCGATCTCGGTCTTGCTGTAGCCCAGGTCGAGGTAAAAAGGCGTAGTCATGGCGGAGGCCATGGTGTCGCCGATCTTGTAGAACAGAATAAAGGCCAGCGCCAGCCACGCGCCATCGCGCGTGAAGTAATCACGAAACGGCAGGAATACCGCCTCCATCAGCGTCGTCGGCCGACCCTCGGCAAGCGGCGGCTCGGGCGCCAGCAACGTCACGAGGATACAGGCGGCCATGATGACGGCCATCAGACGATACATGGGGCCGAACCCGATCAAGTCGGCGAGGATCAGGCCGCCGCCGCCGGCAAGCAGCATGCCGACGCGGTAGCCGTTGACGTAGAGGGCGGAGCCCAGACCGAGTTCATCATCGGTGAGACTCTCGCGCCGGTAAGCGTCGATCACGATGTCCTGGGTCGCGGAAAAGAAAGCGACCAGCAGCGCGGCGGCGGAGATCCACAGCAACTGGCCGGTTGCGGGGTGTGCGAAGCTCAAGGCAAACAGCGCGACGGCAAGCGCCGGCTGGATTACCAGCAGCCAGCCACGACGCCGGCCGAACAGCGGCGGCGCATAGCGATCGAACAACGGCGACCACAAAAACTTGAGCGTGTAGGGCAACCCGGTCAGAGCGAACACTCCGATGCTGGCGAGATCCACGCCACCGTCCTTCAGCCACGCCTGCAGTACCGATCCTGTCAGCAGCAGCGGCAGCCCCGAAGCAAAGCCCATCAGCAGCGCCACCAGCATGCGGCCGCTGAACATGGCGATCAACGCCTCCCGCCAGGAGCGCTGCGCGGTGGTGGAAGCGGGCACCGGCCAAGCGCTCATCGGTGCGCACCACGGCAAGTGGTGCACAACCCGCGCGGGGAGAAAACACCAACCGCGGGCGAAGCCAAAATCACCCGACGGCTACAGCTTGTAGTCATAATCGATTGTAAGCGGCGCATGATCGGAGAAGCGTTCGTCCTTGTAAATCGCCACGCGTTTTGCTGCCGCCGCCATGCCCGGTGTCGCGATGTGATAATCGATGCGCCACCCCACATTCTTGGCCCAGGCCTGGCCGCGATTCGACCACCACGTATACTGCTCGGGGCGAGGGTCGATGCGGCGAAACACGTCGACCCAGCCCAATTCGTCGAATACGCGGGTAAGCCATTCGCGCTCTTCCGGAAGAAAACCCGAATTCTTGCGGTTGCCGCGCCAGTTTTTGAGATCGATCTCCTTGTGCGCAATATTCCAGTCTCCGCACAGCACGATCTCGCGGCCGCTGTCCTTGAGTTTTTTGAGGTGAGGGAAGAAATGTTCCATGAAAGCGAACTTCACGTGCTGGCGTTCTTCCGAGCTCGAGCCGGACGGCAGATAGACCGAGATCACGCTCAATTTGCCGAAATCCGTGCGCAGATAACGCCCTTCGCTGTCGATGTCGGCAATACCCATGCCTTCGATCACTTTGGTGGGTTCGTGTCTGCTATAAAGACCGACACCGCTGTAGCCCTTCTTTTCAGCGTGATGGAAATAACCACGGAACCCTGCCGGCGCCAGCAGATCGGCGGCCATGTCGGCAGCGTGGGCCTTGAGTTCCTGCACGCAAACGACATCGGCGCCGCTGCGGGCCAGCCATTCGAGGAATCCTTTCCTGGCAGCCGAGCGAACGCCGTTGAGATTGAGCGTGATAATGCGTAACATAGAAATTTAAATTCCCCCGTGCAACAATGACTGATTTCAGGCAGGATTTTATCCGGTTTGCGATTGCCAACAAGGCCGTGAGCTTCGGTCAGTTCAAGACCAAGGCCGGCAGGCTGTCGCCCTATTTTTTCAATTCCGGCCTGTTCAATGACGGCGACTCGCTAAATCGGCTCGCGCAATTCTACGCGAAAGCGATTGCCGCGTCCGGCGTCGGGTTTGACATGCTGTTTGGTCCCGCCTACAAAGGCATTCCGCTGGTCTCGGCAGTCGCGGTCGCGCTGGCCCGGTCGGGCCGCAATGTACCCTTTGCGTTCAATCGCAAGGAAGCCAAGGATCATGGCGAAGGCGGCAACACCATCGGCGCCCCGCTCTCCGGGCGCGTGCTCATCATCGATGATGTGATATCGGCGGGCACCGCGGTGCGCGAATCCCTGAATCTGATCCGCGCTTCCGGCGCCATTCCCTGCGGCGTGGTGGTTTCGCTCGACCGGATGGAGCGTGGTGCTGGCGCATTGTCGGCAATACAGGAAGTGCAGCACAGCTATAACATTCCAGTGATCAGCGTCGCGACGCTTGACGATCTGGTGGATTACCTCAGAACGGATCCCGCGCATGCTCCGGACCTTGAAGCCGTTGGACGTTATCGCGAACAATATGGAGTTACAACTCATGCCTGACAGCACCCGCACCCTTATTTCGGCAATCCTGGCTCTGGTGCTCACTGTCGCCACCGGCTCAGTCATGGCCCAGTCCAAAGGGGGTGGCAAGATCGTCTGCTGGAAAGACAAATCGGGAAAAACCGTGGGTTGCGGCGACACAGTCCCGCCCGAATATCAAAACAACGCCACCAAGGAGCTCGACAAACGCGGGGTCACCCGCAAGACCACCGACTCCGCGGAAGATGCAGCTAAGCGCAAAACACAGCAGCAGGAACTTGCCAGGCAGCAGGAAGAGGAGCAAAAGAGGCTCGCCGATCAAAAACGCCAGGACACGGCGCTGATCAATACCTTCACTAGCGAAAAGGAAATCGATGCCAAGCGCGACCGCGATATGCAGGTCTTCGACTTGCAGATCAGCCAGCTCAAGGTTTCGCTGAAAAATGCGACTGAGCATCAGGCCGAGCTGAAAACGCGCAGCGAGGGTTACGAGAAAAACAACAAGCCGGTGCCTGATAATGTGAAAGGTGAGATGGCGCGCGCTGCCGCCGAAAAGCAGAAAATAGAGCAGAGCATCGCCGCCAAGGAAAAGGAAAAAGAAGACATCCGCGCGCGCTACGCCGAACAAAAGAAACGTTTCGCTGAGTTGAGAGGCACGCAGCAACCTGCGGCGCCCCCCACGCCTGCCACAAGCCCGGCACCGAAAAAATGACCTCCCAAGCCTGGCGGCTCAGCCGCCGAGCTTGCGCTTCAGGATTTCGTTGACCTGCTGCGGATTGGCCTTGCCCTTGGTCGCCTTCATGGCCTGTCCAACCAGAGAATTGAAAGCCTTCTCCTTGCCGCCCCGGTAATCCGCCACCTGACTGGGATTTGCGGCGATTATCTCGCCGCAAATCCTTTCAATTTCATCGCTGTCCGATATCTGCCTGAGGTCCATTTTCTCGATATAGGCATCGCCCTGCGCCTGAAGCTGAAGGGATGGAAGAGAAAAGTTCGCCACGCCCACGACTTTTCCATCCCACAGATCACGGAATACTTGCTTCGCGATCTTCCCCGAAAGGGTACCGTCGGAAATACGGCCAAGAAGCCAGGCCAGGGCGTCGGCGGTAACCGGGGAACCTGCGATCTCGATATTGTGCTGGTTGAGATAGCTCGACAATTCGCCACTGATCCAGTTTGCCGCAAGCTTCGGATCAGCCCGTTTTGCAACCACCTCGTAATAGTCAGCCTGCTCTTTGCTGGTTGTCAACAGGATTGCGTCATCGGGCGACAATCCGTAATCACGCTCGAACCGTTGCCGCATGGCTTGCGGCAGTTCAGGCATTTCCGACTTGATTCGCTCCAGCATATCCGGATTTACGACCAGCGGGAGTAAATCCGGATCGGGAAAATAGCGGTAGTCGTGTGCATCCTCCTTGGAGCGCATCGATCGGGTTTCGTCGCGATCCGAATCGTAAAGCCGCGTCTCCTGCACGATGGTGCCGCCATCCTCGATGATCTCGATCTGGCGCCGCACTTCGAACTCTATGGCGCGCTCCAGGAAACGGAACGAGTTCAGGTTCTTGATCTCGGCGCGGGTGCCGAGTTTGTCCGAACCCGCCGGACGCACCGAAACATTGGCGTCGCAGCGAAATGATCCTTCCTGCATGTTGCCGTCGCAAATGTCGATCCAGCACACCAGGGCGTGCAGCGCCTTGGCATAGGCAACCGCTTCCGCGGAGGAACGCATGTCGGGTTCGGTGACAATTTCCAGCAGCGGCGTGCCGGCGCGGTTCAGATCGATCCCGGTTGCGCCGTGGAAATCCTCATGCAGTGACTTGCCGGCGTCCTCTTCGAGGTGCGCGCGTGTCAGGCGCACGGTCTTTTCCCTGCCGTCGACCAGGACGGTCAGCGTGCCGCCCTCGACGATCGGGATTTCATACTGGCTGATCTGATAGCCCTTGGGCAGATCGGGATAGAAATAATTCTTGCGCGCGAAAATCGAGCGCGGATTGATTTTGGCGCCAACCGCGAGACCGAAACGGATCGCTTTCGTCACCGCCTCACGGTTCAGCACCGGCAATACGCCGGGCAGCGCAATGTCCACCGCGCAGGCCTGGGTGTTGGGTGAGGCGCCGAACGCGGTCGCCGCGCCCGAAAAAATCTTCGAGCGCGTCGACAGCTGCGCGTGAGTCTCAAGACCGATGACTGTTTCCCACTTCATATTAAACCCTGTTTAGCCGCCAATGCCGCCAAGAACGCCAAGAATTCAAAAATAGATAAGCGCAGTCATGTGCTTATGAAAAAGTATCTTCATTTTCGACATCAATCGCGTTTTGATCGAACCAGCTTTTCTTGGCGTTCTTGGCGGCCTTGGCGGCTCAATCAATGTCTTTCGGCGCACGTTGATGCCAGTCGGTCGCGAGCTGGTACTGGTGCGCGACATTGAGCATCTGCGCTTCCGAGAAATAGTTCCCGATGATCTGCAGCCCGACCGGCAGGCCTTTGCCGTCAAAGCCGCACGGGATCGACATGCCGGGCAGCCCCGCCAGATTCACCGCGATGGTGTGGATGTCGGAAAGATACATCTGCACCGGATCGCCGGCCTTCTCGCCCAGCTTGAACGCCGTGGTCGGAGTGGTCGGGCCCATGATGACATCGCATTTTTTGAACGCTTCCGTGAAGTCACCGGCAATCAGCCGCCGCAGCTTCTGCGCCCGGATATAGTAGGCATCGTAATAACCGTGCGAAAGCACGTAAGTGCCGATCAGGATGCGGCGCTTCACCTCCGCGCCGAAACCTTCCGCGCGCGTCTTCTTGTACATGTCGAGGAGATCGGTATATTCGGGTGTGCGATAACCGTAGCGCACGCCGTCGAAGCGCGCGAGGTTGCTGGAGGCCTCGGCCGGCGCCAGCACGTAATACACCGGCACCGACAGCGCCATGTTGGGCAGCGCAATCTCGACCACCTCGCAGCCGAGCTTTCTGTACTGGGCAATGGCTTCCTCGACGGCTTTCGCCACATCCGGCGCCACGCCCTCCGCAGAAAACTCCTTCGGCAGGCCAATCCGGAGTCCTGCGAGCGGCTGCGCGCTTAATCCTGCAGGTGTCGTCAACTCGCGGGTATAGTCTTCAGGATCGCGTTTCAGGCTGGTCGAGTCGCGCTCATCGAACCCCGCCATCACGTTGAGCATCAGCCCCAGGTCTTCGGCCGTGCGCGCCATCGGTCCGCCCTGATCCAGACTGGAGGCGAACGCGATCATGCCGTAGCGCGACACTACGCCATATGTCGGTTTGAGCCCCGAAATGCCCGTCAACGCTGCCGGCTGGCGGATCGAACCGCCGGTATCGGTCCCGGTCGCCGCCGGTGCGAGCCGTGCGGCGACCGCTGCCGCCGAGCCGCCTGAACTGCCGCCGGGCACGGTCGTGACATCCCACGGGTTTTTCACCGGCCCGTAATAGGAAGTCTCGTTGGACGAGCCCATCGCAAACTCGTCCATGTTGGTTTTGCCGAGATTGACCGCGCCGGCCGCGTTCAGCCGCTCGATTACGTACGCGTCGTAGGGGGAAATAAAATTCGACAACATCTTCGAGCCGCAGGTGGTCAGCCACCCCTTGGCGCAGAAAATGTCCTTTTGCGCGATCGGCACCCCGGTCAGCGGCTGCGCCCGGCCGGCAGCGCGCGAGGCATCGGCTGCCCGCGCCTGGGCCAGGCTCTTTTCCTCATCGAGTGTGATGAAACAATTGTAGTTTTTCCCTAACTTATTGATTCTATTTATGAAATATTCGACCACCTCGACGCTGGAAACCTTCTTGGCGGCAAGGTCGCCGGACAGGATTTTGAGGGTTGCGTTGTGCATTTACTGGTAAGGGGTGAGGGGCGAGGCGGGAGGGGCAATTCTGAGAGGGCCCATCGCCTAACGTCTCACGCCTGACGCCTCACTATTCAATAACCTTGGGAACGAGATAAAGATCGGCCTCGACCCGCGGCGCGACTGACTGGTACAACGCGTGCTGGTCCTGCTCGGTGACTGCATCGTCACGCAGGCGCAGCACGATATCCTGCGCATGGGACATCGGCTCTATGCCGGCGACGTCGATCGCCTGCATCTGCTCGATCAACCTGAAAATGCCCGAGAGCTGGCCGAGCGCGACCTGCGCTTCGGCATCGTCGACCGCCAACCGCGCGAGGTGGGCAACGCGCTTCACATCATCCAGTGTAAGCGCCATAAATATCCTCGGAAAACTCTTAAAAATCTTAGCTGCATAGGGTATCATAACCAGCTAATGTGCAGCACCATTCCTTTACTTGGAAAGCCTTATGTTTGGTTTCTTAAGCAGCTACTTTAACGACGACCTCGCGATCGACCTCGGCACCGCAAACACGCTGATCTATGTGCGCAGCAAAGGCATCGTGCTCGATGAACCGTCGGTGGTCGCGATCCGCCAGGAAGGCGGCCCCAACGGCAAGAAGGTGATTCAGGAAGTCGGCCTTGCCGCCAAGCAGATGCTTGGCCGCACCCCTGGCAACATCACCGCGATCCGCCCGATGAAAGACGGCGTCATTGCCGATTTCACGGTCACCGAGCAGATGCTCAAGCACTTCATCAAAAAAGTGCACGATTCGCGTTTCTTCAAACCCAGCCCGCGCATCATTATCTGCGTGCCGTGCGGTTCCACCCAGGTCGAGCGCCGCGCCATCCGCGAATCGGCGATCGGCGCCGGCGCAAGCCGGGTCTATTTGATCGAAGAACCGATGGCGGCGGCGATCGGCGCCGATCTTCCGGTCGGTGAACCCACGGGCTCGATGGTGGTCGACATCGGCGGCGGCACCACCGAAGTCGGCGTTATCGCGTTGGGCGGTCTCGTTTACAAAGGGTCGGTACGCGTCGGCGGCGACAAGTTCGACGAGGCCATCATCAACTACATCCGCCGCAATTACGGCATGCTGATCGGCGAAACCACCGCCGAGCAGATCAAGAAGGACATCGGTTCCGCTTTCCCGGGCTCCGAAGTGCGCGAAAAGGAAGTCAAGGGCCGCAACCTCGCCGAGGGCATCCCGCGCAGCTTCACCATCTCCAGCAACGAGATTCTCGAAGCCCTCACCGATCCGTTGAACAGCATCGTCAGTGCCGTCAAATCCGCGCTCGAGCAGACGCCGCCCGAACTGGCTGCCGATATTGCCGAAAAAGGCATGGTACTGACCGGCGGCGGAGCGCTGCTGCGCGACATCGACCGTCTGCTGATGGAGGAAACGGGGCTCCCGGTAATCATCGCCGAAAATCCGCTTACCTGCGTTGTGCGCGGTTCGGGCATGGCGCTTGAGAAAATTGACCGGCTGATCGGCATTTTCACGAATGACTGAGTGAGGAGTGAGTCGTAAGTTCAGCATGAGCGGTCTTACTCCTCACGCTTTACGCCTCACGCTTCGCGCCTAGATGGAATACTCCCCGCCTCCTTTCTTCAAGACTGGTCCCACCCCTCTTACCCGCCTGCTGATTTTTTCGCTGCTATCGCTTGCCCTGCTCATTACCGACGCGCGCTTTAAATATCTTGAAACGCTGCGCAATATCGTTTCGGTCGTCGTCTACCCGCTGCAGCGCATTGCCAACGCGCCAGCCGAAATCGCGCATCGTGCCGGAGAGTTTTTCGTCACGCACTCCGCATTGCGCGCCGACAATGCACAGCTTAACCGGCAAAACATCGAGAACGCCGCCGTACTCCAACAGTTCAAATCACTGCAGGTGGAAAACGCGCATCTGCGCGAGCTGCTCGACGCGCGCAAACGCATTGGAATCAAGTCGATGCTCGCGGAAGTGCTCTACGCGGCACGCGACCCCTTCGCGCGCAAAATTATCATCGACAAAGGCTCTCAACACGACGTCCTGAACGGGGCGCCGGTGATCGACAACATCGGCGTCATCGGTCAGGTGACACGCGTTTACCCGTGGGTTTCGGAAGCCACCCTGATCACCGATAAAGGACAGGTCGTGCCGGTACTGAACCTGCGCAACGGGCTGCGGGCGGTGCTGGCAGGGGCTGGCAACGATGGCGTGCTTGAGCTCAAGTTCATCCCGCTCAATGCCGATTTTCAGAATGGCGACAGACTCGTGACCTCCGGCATAGACGGCGTCTATCCGCCGGGGTTGTCGGTTGCCGAAGTCACCAACGTGGAACGCAACGCGGCCTATCTGTTTGCGCGCATCACCTGCAAACCCCTGGCCGGCGTCAACAATTACGGACAGGTTTTGATCGTCAGGCAGGAAAGCACCCACCCCGAACGGCCCACAGAGGAAGCGAAACCGGTACGCGGCAAGAAAGGCAAACGGAACGGCTGATGCAACCGCGTGCCACCACACTTCAGGAAATCCTGCTGCCGGTCAAGCCGGCTTTCATCATCGTCACGCTGGTGGCCGCCCTGTTTATGAATTTTCTGCCATGGCCCGGCTTCTGGACCTGGTTAAAGCCCGATTTTGTGGCACTCGTCGTGCTTTATTGGTGTATCGCGCAGCCGCGCAAAATCGGCTTTACCTCCGCCTGGATACTGGGCCTGATGATGGACGTCGCGGACGGCAGCCTGTTCGGCCAGCATGCGCTGGCTTATTCCATCCTCGCCTACGCCGGCATCGTGCTGCATCGCAGAGTTCAAATGTTCACGCTCGCGCCCCAGGTGCTGCACGTCGTGATGCTGCTGCTTTTCAACGATCTCATTGTGCTGATCATCAGAATGCTGGCCGGCAGTGATTTCCCCGGCTACCGCTATTTTCTCGGCAGCCTGGTAGCGGCTGCCCTGTGGCCGCCGCTCTCCGTTTTGCTCAAGCTGCCACAGCACCCCAAATCCGATCCCGATCATGTCTGAGCTGACGATCAATCCGGGCGTCGAGGTGCGCAATTCCCAGCTCGAGCTTCATCATTTCAGGTTGCGGCTGGCAGTGGCGACGGGTTTTGTGCTGTTGATGTTCGCGCTGCTCTTTCTGCGGTTTTTCTATCTGCAGGTCGTCATGCACGACCATTACCATACGCTGGCAGAGGCCAACCGCATTTCGATCGTGCCCATTGTTCCCAACCGCGGCATCATCGTCGACCGCAACGGAGTGGTGCTCGCGCATAACTACTCGGCTTACACCTTGGAAATCACGCCGAGCAAGGCAGGGAATCTCGATGCGCTCATCGACGAACTCAGCACGCTGATGGAAATCACCCCTAAAGACCGACGGCGTTTCAACAAGCTCATGGAAGAGAGCCGGAATTTCGAAAGCCTGCCGATCCGCACCCGCCTCTCGGATGAGGAGATCGCGCGCTTTGCGGCCAACCGCTATCGTTTTCCAAGTGTGGAAATCAACGCGCGCCCTTTCCGCCAGTATCCGCAGGGCGAACTGTTCTGGCACGTTGTCGGGCATATCGTAGTCATCAACCAGCGCGATCTCGACCAGCTTGAGGCCGACGATCTGCTGCCCAATTATCGGGGCACAGCCTATATCGGCAAGGCCGGGCTGGAAAACAGTTACGAGCATTTTCTGCACGGCACGACCGGCGTCGAGGAAGTCGAGGTGGATTCCGGAGGGCGCGCTGTGCGCACCTTGTCGCGCACGCCGCCGGTCTCCGGCAACAACCTGGTCCTGAAGCTCGACGCCAAGCTTCAGGAAATCGTCTTTCGCGCGTTCGGCGACCGGCGCGGTGCGCTGGTCGCCATCGAACCGGAGACCGGAGGCGTGCTGGCCTTCGTCAGCACGCCCGGTTTCGATCCGAATCTTTTTGTCGACGGCATCGATCCCCAGAACTGGAACGATCTCAATACTTCGCCAGACCGTCCGATGGTAAACCGCGCTCTGGCCGGGACCTATCCTCCCGGCTCGACCTTCAAGCCGTACATGGCGCTGGCTGCTCTAACGTATGGTAAACGCACGCCGCAGCAGGTGATCAGCGATCCGGGCTTCTTCAACTTCGGCGGCCACGTGTTTCGCGACGACAAAGTCGGGGGGCATGGTCTGGTCGATATGTACAAGTCGCTCGTCGTATCGTGCGATACCTACTATTACATGCTCGCCAACGATATGGGAATCGACAACATCTCGAAATTCATGCCCAAATTCGGCTTTGGCAGCCGTACCGGCATCGACCTCGCCGGAGAATCGGCCGGCACCCTGCCGTCCCAGGAGTGGAAGATGCGCCGCTTCAAGCAAAAATGGTACGCCGGCGAAACCATCAGCATCGGCGTCGGACAGGGCTATAACGCGTACACCCCGTTGCAGCTCGCCTCGGCCATCGCGACTCTGGCAAACGACGGCATCATGTTCCATCCCCATATCGTTGATTACGTGGAAAACATCACCACTCATGATCGCGAGGTCATCGAGCCCAAGCCGCTGCGCACACTGGATCTGAAGCCTGAGCACATCGCGATAATTAAGCAGGCCCTGGTCGGGGTCAACCACGAAGGCACCGGCGCGCGCGCTTTTGCCGGCGCGGAATACGTCAGCGCCGGGAAAACCGGCACCGCCCAGGTCATCGGCATCAAGCAGGGCGAGAAATACGTCGAAGGCCGGACGCAGGAGCGTCATCGCGACCACGCGTTGTTCATCGCCTACGCTCCCGCCGACAAGCCGAAAATCGCGCTCGCCGTCGTCGTGGAAAATTCCGGCTTCGGGGCGCAGGCCGCCGCACCGATTGCGCGTCAGGTGCTCGATTACTATCTGCTCGGCAAGGAACCAGCCAGGCCGGCCAAGGATGACGACAGTGGCGCCGGCAATTAGACGCTTGCTACGTTTTTTCACGGCGCACGTCGACGGCTTGCTGCTCGGCGCCATCCTGCTGCTGATGGCAATGGGACTCATCGTGCTTTACAGCGCATCGAACGCAAGCATGCCACGCGTCAGCTCGCAACTGATGAACATGCTGGTTGCGTTGGCCGTGATGTGGGTGGTCGCCAACATTCCGCCGCATTATCTGATGCGCCTGTCCCTTCCCGCCTACCTGCTGGGATTGGCACTCCTGATCGGGGTTGCGCTGTTTGGCGACGTCGTCCATGGTGCACGCCGCTGGCTGAATGTCGGCGTTACCCACATCCAGCCTTCGGAATTGATGAAAATCGCAGTGCCCCTCATGCTTGCATGGTACTTTGACCGCTACGAAGCCACCTTGCGGCTCAAAAACTATCTTCTCGCAGTCGTATTTCTGGTGGTACCGGTAGGACTGATCGCGCGCCAGCCCGACCTTGGCACTGCGGTGCTGATCTTCTCCAGCGGATGCTACGTGCTGTTTCTGGCCGGCCTGTCCTGGCGCATCATGGCGGGCGTCATCGCCTCGGGCCTCGCCAGCCTGCCGTTTCTGTGGTCGGTGCTGCACGACTATCAGCGCCAGCGCCTCCTGATGCTGCTCGATCCGGCGCAGGACGCGCTGGGTTCGGGATATCACACCATACAATCGACGATAGCGGTCGGCTCGGGAGGAATTCTCGGGAAAGGCTGGCTGAACGGCACCCAGACCCATCTCGACTTCATTCCCGAGCGCACCACCGATTTCATTTTTGCAGTCTATTCCGAGGAATTCGGGTTGTTCGGCAACCTTATTCTGTTATTTCTGTTCCTGTTGGTAATCGCGCGCTGCGCGGTAATCACCGCCAATGCGCCGACGCTGTTCACGCGCCTGCTGGCCGGCGCCATCACGCTCACCTTCTTCACTTATGCCTTCGTCAACATGGGCATGGTGAGCGGCATCCTGCCGGTGGTGGGGGTGCCGCTGCCGCTGATCAGCTACGGCGGGACTTCCCTGGTGACGATCTGTCTCGGTTTTGGTATTTTGATGAGCATCCAGACGCACAAGAAACTGGTTCAATCGTGAGGTGCCAGGCATGAGGCGTAAGGAGTGAGGAGTTGAAAAAAGTAATCGGCGCGCGAAGCGCGAAAATCGCGCCTTTCGCCTCCCGCCTCCCGCCTCTTTGCGTAATTGTGGCATGCGCTGCAATTACGCTCGCGGGCTGCGGCACCATGAGCAAATCGCCGCGTATCGAGCGCGCTCCCGGCACGGCAACAGGCCCGTGCTGCGCTCCCGGACAGCGCGGCGGCGGTTATTATCTCGACGACGGTCCCGGCGCCAACCCACCCGTCGACATCGACAGTATCCCGGACGCGGTCCCCCGGGTGGAACCGCTGTACCGCGGCGCCAGCCGCCCCTATACCGTGATGGGCAGGAATTACACGCCGATGACCGCGCTTGCCCCCTATAAAGCACGCGGCATTGCAAGCTGGTATGGGCGCCGTTACCACGGCAAAATGACTTCTTCCGGGGAAATCTACGACATGTACGGCATGAGTGCAGCGCACGCCACGCTGCCGATCCCGAGCTACGCACACGTCACCAATCTCGCCAATGGTAAATCGGTGGTGGTGCGCATCAACGACCGGGGGCCATTTATCGATCAGCGGCTGATCGATCTTTCGTACACTGCCGCCCACAAGATCGGGGTGCTTGCCGGCGGCAGTACGATGGTGGAGGTGGAGACCGTTTTTCCGGCTGAAGAGGTCGCGCCGGCTGTGGTGGCCTCCGTGCCGGCCCAGGCAAGGCCCGTTGCTGCGCAGACCGAGCCGGCAGCGACTCCCCTGGCAACTCCGGACCCACAGCCGGTGGCGTCCACTGCGGCACCGACAGTGCCCCTGACCCGCGACTCGTCCGGCATCTACCTGCAACTTGGCGCATTCGGGTCACAGGGGAATGCGGAGAATTTCCTCGTCAGACTCAAGGACCAGATCGACTGGCTGGCGCAAACCCTGCACGTCTTCCCGCGCGACGGCTTGTTCCGTGTGCGCGCCGGACCGTACGCCAATCAAGGAGAAGCGCAGCAGGCCGCCGATCGCATCAGCCAGAGCCTGGGCATTAAGCCGATGGTGCTTTCGAAGTAAGGGGTAAGGCGTGGAGGAGAAAAAAGCGCTGCGCCGAGGGCACGCCCCGCCTAACGCATCACAAAACATAGCGCGCCAGATCCTCGCTCTGCGCGAGATCCTCAAGGCGCTCATCGACGTAACGGGCGTCGATAACGATGATCTCGCCTGAGAGTTTGCCGGCGTTGAACGAAATCTCCTCAAGCAGCTTTTCAATCACGGTGTAAAGCCGACGGGCGCCGATGTTCTCGGTCTTCTCGTTGACGTGCCAGGCGATTTCGGCAAGACGCTTGACCGCATCCGGCCTGAATTCGATCTTGACGCCCTCGGTCGCAAGCAGGGCTTCGTACTGCCGCGTCAGGCATGCGTCGGTATTGGTGAGTATCTGCTCGAAATCGGCAACGCTCAGGCTTTTCAGCTCGACCCGGATCGGGAAGCGCCCCTGCAATTCGGGAATCAGGTCCGACGGTCTGGCGAGATGGAACGCGCCGCTCGCGATAAACAGAATGTGGTCGGTCTTGATCATCCCGTATTTGGTCGAAACAGTCGTGCCTTCAACCAGCGGCAACAGGTCGCGTTGCACGCCCTGGCGCGAAACGTCAGCGCTCGACACCTCGGAGCGGCTCGCGATCTTGTCCATCTCATCGATGAACACGATGCCGTTCTGCTCGACGTTGTCGATCGCGCGCTGCTTCAGATCCTCGTCATTGACGAGTTTTGCCGCCTCCTCCTCGGCGAGCAGCTTCATCGCTTCCTTGATCTTGAGCTTGCGCAGCTTCTTGCGGCCGGTCCCGAGATTCTGAAACATGCCCTGAATCTGCGAGGTCAGGTCTTCCATCCCGGGAGGCGCAAAAATCTCCATGTGCGCCTGCGCCGTGGCAACCTCGATTTCTATTTCCTTGTCATCGAGTTCGCCCTCCCGCAGCTTCTTGCGGAATTTCTGGCGCGTCACGTTGTCACCTTCGGGCACGGCGGATTGGAAACCGACTTCCCGCGCCGGCGGCAGCAAGGCGTCGAGAATGCGCTCCTCGGCAAGGTCTTCGGCGTGATGGCGCACCTTGCGTGTTTCGTGCGCGCGCATGTCCTTGATCGAGGTCTCGGCCAGATCGCGGATGATGGTGTCGACATCGCGACCGACATAACCGACTTCGGTGAACTTGGTGGCCTCGACCTTGATGAACGGTGCATCGGCGAGTTTGGCCAGCCGCCGCGCGATTTCGGTCTTGCCCACGCCGGTCGGGCCGATCATCAGGATGTTTTTGGGCGTGATTTCCTGGCGCAACGGATCGGCCACCTGCTGCCTGCGCCAGCGGTTTCTCAGTGCAATCGCAACCGCGCGCTTGGCGTCATCTTGCCCCACGATATATTTGTCGAGTTCGTGGACGATCTCTTGTGGTGTCATTTGGCTCATATGCGTGAGAGGTGAGGCGAGAGGCAGGAAGAGCAAGAGCGTGACTTGGTTTTACGCCTCACTCCTCACCCCTCACGTCTCACTCAAGTATTTCAATCACATGCTGCTGGTTGGTGTAGATGCACAGATCGCCGGCGATGGTCAGCGCTTTCTTGATGACTTCTTCCGGCGGGAAATCGGTATTCTCGATCAGCGCGCGCGCTGCCGCCTGCGCGAAGGAGCCGCCGCTGCCGATCGCCGCCAGCCCCTGCTCGGGTTCCAGCACATCGCCGTTGCCGGTGATGATGATAGAACTGTCGTGGTCCGCCACGACAAGCATGGCTTCGAGCCGGCGCAGGAAGCGGTCGGTACGCCAGTCCTTGGCCAGTTCCACCGCGGAGCGCAGCAGATTGCCCTGGTGCTTTTCGAGCTTGGCTTCGAACCGCTCGAACAGCGTAAAGGCATCTGCTGTGCCGCCAGCGAAACCGGCAAGTATCCTGTCGTGATACAGGCGCCGCACCTTGCGCGCGCTGGCCTTGACCACGACATTGCCGAGCGTGACCTGGCCGTCGCCACCCAGCGCAACACGCTTGCCGCGCCGCACCGAAAGAATGGTCGTGCCGTGATAGATTTCGTTGGTCATGGGGAAAAGTATTTCGGGTTGGAATGATTGATTTCAGGCAGTGTGACGGCACGCGCCGGCAGGTGCTGTCACCCTTGTTTTCCGAACATGAGGGCTGCCGCCGTAATTTCAAGGAGTAATTATACCGCGGTGCCGGCTCAGGACGGGCTCTAAGAACCTGTCTCATAAACCCCCGCATCAGGTGAGGGTTTATGAGACAGGTTGCAGCCTGAACACGACGGGTACCAGCACCCAGGCTTCCACCGGCTGGCTGCCCTGACGCGCGGGCACGAAACGCCAGGTCCTGACGGTTTCCAGCGCGGCATCGTCGAGATGGGCGGAACCGCTGGTTTTCTCGACGGCAACGCTCGCCGCAATGCCCTCCCGCGTCACCCTGACCTTGAGCGTCACTGTGCCCTGCTCCCCATTGCGACGCGCCACCAGCGGATAAGGTGGAAGCGGATTGCGCAGATAGGCGGCATTGAAACTGGGCTGGGATAAAGCAGCCGTATCGCGACCGGCCGCTGCCGCTTCAGTCCGTTGTGGCGTGGACGAACGCGCTTCATCCTGCTTTGCAGAGAGGGTTGGACGCGGAATTGAATCGACCGCCCGCAAAGGCTCCGTAACAGCAATGGCCAGGGGTGTTGCAGGCTCGGACTCCGGCTTGCGGACTTGTGCTGCAATCCGCTCCGGGAGTTTAGACATTTTCGCGATTGCCGGATCGTCGCGTGGACGCATCCGGGGCGGTTGGGGCAGAACATCGGCGCGGGTTACCGTTGGGACAGACGATCCGGCTTCCCGCAACAGGACGACGTCGAGAACCTGCGTCTTCAGGGGTTCATGGTTCGGGATGAATCCGGGTAGCGCAACCAGCATCCCCAAATGCAGCGCGAAGCTCAGCGCCAGGCATATCATCAACATATGCCGCGAGCGCCAGCGATAATCAGGCGCAACTTCTTCAGCCATTTCAGCAGTTTTGAGCGCGTGCGCCATGGCCCAACAAAAATTCGACAAATGTGTGATGCGCCACGACCGACAACCTTACCACAGCGGGGCGGGCGGGCGAACCCGCCCCGGGGTTAGGGCCTGCGCCCGGAAAGCGCAAACACGACAATCGCCAGGGCGGCCATCACCCAGACGATGGCAGGACCCGCGGGCAAATCCCAGAAGGTGGAAACAACCAGTCCGAGCGCATAACCGGCGGCACTCAAGGCATAGCCGACAGCGAGCCGATAGCGGGTAACACGACGCGACGCCAGCGCCGGCACGATCAGCGTGGTAAACACCAGATACAAACCGACCAGCTGAACCGAAATCGTGACCGCGCAGGCAAACAGCAGGTAGAACCCCATGCGCCCGGTTTGTTGTCCGCGTGCGAACCATATGCCGAGCAACGCAGCGTATACCAGCGCCACGATCGCAAGCCGGGCCGGGCTCACCCACAGGATTTGCCCGACCAGCAAATCCTTGAGATGCTCGCCGCCGTGAGGATTGCCGGCGAGCAGCAGCACCGCCCCGCTGGCTGCAAGCACGAAGCTCACGCCGATCACCGCCTCCTGCACCTCGGGCCAGTGTTTCTCGGTCCAGGTCAGCAGCAATGCCCCACCCACCGCGGCCAGCAGCGCAAAAACCTGAACCACCGAACCCTGCGGTTCGAGCCCCAGCCGGTCGGCAAGGATCACCCCGAGGCCGGCAATCTGGGCGATGGCCAGATCGATGAAAACGATGCCGCGGTTCAGTACCTGAACGCCGAGCGGCACATGCGTAACCGTGACCAGCAGGCCCGCTGCCAGGGCGGGCCACAGAATGCTGAAATCGATCATCGCAGTATTCATTTCGCGGCCGCGAGCAGTCGTGACAGCGTGTCATCATACAGGCTGAACAGATCCTTGGCCTTTTCGTTGCCGCCAACGGTGTATGGCAATGTCACGACCGGAATCTTTGCGCGTTCTGCAAGCCATTCTGCTGCCCGGGGATCATTGTACGCGACGGGCACGACGGCTTTCGCCGGGTCCTTGGCGAGGCGGGTTAGAAGATCGCTCAGGTGAGCGGTGGTCGGCGGCAGTCCGGGCTTGGGTTCTAATTGCCCGATTTCGCGCATACCCAGCCAGTTGATGAGATATGACAGGTTTTTGTGATAAACGACGATCGGCATTCCTTTGAGCGGCGCCGCTTCCTTCTCCCATCTTGCGATCGCCCGCCGCCAGCGCTCAAGAAAATCTTTCGTTCGCGCCTGATAGTACGCCGCATTGCTGCCGTCGATCTGAACCATGCGCTCGGCGAGCGCCGTCGCGATTTTCTCTATGTTGTACGGACTGAGCAGGACATGCGGGTTGCCGGCAGGATGGACGTCGCCCTGCGCGCGGTCCACCTGCTGCGGCACTTCCAGCTTCACCACGTAACGCGCCGCCTCGAAATAACCGGCCTGCCCCGCTTGTATTTTCGGATTGCCGGACTGCGTCTGGACCAGCGGCATCCAGCCCACTTCAAGTTCAGCACCGGTGCAAACCACCAGATCGGCGCTACGCGCGCGCGCAATCAGACTGGGCCGTGCTTCGATATAGTGAGGATCCTGAAGCGCGTTGGTTGCGACATAGACGCTTATCTTGTCGCCGCCCAATTCCTTCGCCAACGCGCCCCACTCGGGTTCGCAGGCAAGAATATTGAGCGCTGCAAAAACCGGTTGCGCGGTCAGCAGAGCCGCCGCGATGATGATGTGTGTAAGCCTCGAAATCATTCTAAAACTCCTTATTTTTTATCAGCTTAGAACTTATGTGCGCCATGCGCACCCAGGCTGTAGAGGTACTGCACGAAGATCTGGTTGTCGGTCGCGCCCAGACGCGATTTGTCCTGAGCGAGCTGCAAACGGATGCGGCTGAACTCGGTTGCGCTCCAGTCGAACATCAGCGTGTTGCGCGAGGGACTGTAATTCGCGAGCAGCGGGAAATTGTCAGCGGTTAGCCCTGAGGTATTGTTCACAAGACCGTTGTTCACCGTGCCATAACGAAGTTGGTCATAGCGGTAACCGGCCCGCCAGCGCGGCATGAACTGCCATATGCCCTGCAGGTACCATCCCGACTGGTCGGCATCGAAAGATGCGGACTGCGCAGCGTTATAAGTAAGCAAACCGTCTTGCTTGAAGCGAAAGTACTCGCCCTGCAGCTTGAAGTTGGTGGAGGTGGCGTTGCCGTTGGGCGCCCACTTCAGCACCGCGTCGGCGACCCACAGTCTGGCATCGCCAGTGAAAGCGTTGGTCACCGCATTGCCAAACGAGTCGGTATCCTGATAGCCGCGGTTCTGCGCCGAGGTTTTGAGATAGGACAGCCCGGTTCGCCAGGCATAGCTCGCACCGATATCGCCGCCGATATGACCGAATATCGAGCTGCCGCCGATGCCGTTCTTGTTGCGGTCGTTGCCGGGAAACTTGTCGCCGCTCGAAAGCTCGGCACCCAACTCGACGAACAAATCCGTCGGCGCGATCCACTTGAGCTGCACGCCGTCCTGCTTGAGTTGCGTGCCCAGGAACGCCTTGTACGGCAACGGGGCATCCTGAAAATCCCACGCATGCTGGTGTTGCTCATTCAGGTAGCCGATGCCCGAGAAAAAGCGGCCGCCCTTGAGCGTAAAGCCCTGCGGCAGCGCCAGCGTCTGGAAATAGGCCTCTTCGACGGCAGCGCCACCTTCAGGCGCGAGCGATGCGATCGCCACACCGCGGAAATAAGGATCGATATTGGCGGCTATGGCCAGTTCGGTTTCCGCAAGGCCAAAACTGCGTTTCGGCGGACCCACCTCGCCGCCCGACGGCATGAACCCCGTGATGTGATAGCTGTTGGGATCCTGCGAGGTCCGCGCGTAGGTGCCCTGCAAAACCAGGGAGATCGCGGGGTTAAAAGCGTTTTCTCCCGTGCGGTTGGCCGCGGCGGTTGTGGCGGTTGTGGCGCTGGCCGCGCTTTGCTCCGCCTTGCCGGCTTTGGTTTCCGCCTCCGCCAGCCGTTTTTCCAGCGCCTGAATGCGCTGTTCGTAGACCTCCTTCATCTGCCTGATTTCCTCGCGGATTTTCGCGAGTTCCGCGTCCTGTGCGAAAGCGGGCAGCGGGATAGCCAGCACCAGCGCAATCACCGCGCCGATTGAACGTATTCTGAGCATTTGAACTCTCCTTGCGACACGAATGGAACATGGCCGCCGGCGCTGCCGGCAGCCTCAAACCATGTCAAAGAAGAGCAGGAGGACCGCGGGAAAGAGGAGCAGGTGGGTTTAGGACGTCGTGCAGGCGGGGGCGTTGTGAGATGCGCTCATTGACGCATGCCTCCCCCGCATGATGCGCAGGACTGCCATGCGCACCGCCCAGCACCGCGCTGAACGCAACATGCAGATCGCACAAACTACCCTGAAAAGAAACTTTGTTCTTGCTGTCCTGCTGAGCCGGCGGCTGTCCGTGGGCATGCCACGCCGCGTGCGTGAGCGCGCTCTGCTGCGCGAACAGCAGCAGGAATATGCAAACAAATTGCAGAACACGCTTCAAAGTTTGACCTGTTTTTTCCGCGGGAAAACCGTTGAGTTGGCGATTTTAATCCAAATTCAGGCGCCGGGCACGGCACTCTGTTGTACTGCACATTCCGCCCATCCCATGCAGATCAACGGTCCCGGTTTTGTCCTATACTTGAAAACCGATGAAAACCATCCTGCTCGCGCTGATCGACGGCTACAAACTGCTGCTCTCCCCGTTTTTCGGCAGCCAGTGCCGTTTCTATCCGACCTGTTCGAGCTACGCGCGCGAAGCCATCGA
>Ga0153916_10000782_pt1 | contig 21991 bp, 24 predicted proteins | sample Opewatmetagenome_FD_109642 | JGI IMG/M metagenome (GOLD analysis project Ga0153916, IMG submission 109642) | Freshwater wetland microbial communities from Ohio, USA - Open water 3 Core 3 Depth 4 metaG | ecosystem: Environmental > Aquatic > Freshwater > Wetlands | place: USA: Ohio, Lake Erie...
GCGCACGCGCCGGGCTGAGGAGGGCGCATGGACATCGTCTATTTCACCGTCGTCGCCGTGGTGCTGTATTTCGGTGCCGACGCGCTGCTCGACTGGATCGAGCGCAAGCGCGGCGCGCGCTTCGAGAACCGGCAGGTCGTGTTCTTCGCCATCATCCTGCCGCTCGCGCTTGCGGCCTTCTGGCTGATGCGCGCGTTCTCCGGCCCGACGCCCTGAATCAGGTCAGCCCTTCGAACGGCTGCACCTGCACCGGCTCGCCGGCCTCGACGCTGCCGCGCTCGTGCTCGAGCACGATGAAGCAGTTGGCCTCCGACATCGAGCGCAGCACCCCCGAGCCCTGCTGGCCGGTGGTCCTGACCTTCCACTCGCCGCCGTCGCGGAACAGCACGCCGCGCTGGTATTCGGTGCGGCCGGGAACTTTCCTGATGGCCTGCGAAGAAATCGCCTGCAGCAGAGGAACGGCAAGGTCGTGGTTACGCCCCGACAGCCGCAACAACGCCTCGCGCACGAACTGGTAGAAGGCGACCATCACCGCGACGGGATTGCCGGGCAGGCCGAACAGCCAGGCCGAATTTCCTCGCGTTTCGATCCGGCCGAAGGCCATGGGGCGCCCCGGGCGCATCGCGATCTTCCAGAACAGCACCTCGCCGAGCTTGGCCATCATTTGCTTCGTGTAATCGGCCTCGCCGACCGACACGCCGCCCGAGGTGACGATCGCGTCGGCGTTGGCCGCGGCGCCGGAGAACGCCGCCTCGAGCAGGGCCGGATCGTCGCGCACCACGCCCAGGTCGCGCATCTCGACGCCGAGCCGCGACAGCATGCCGTACAGCGTGTAGCGGTTGGAGTCGTACACCTGGCCCTCGCCGAGCGGCGCGCCGATCGATTCCAGCTCGTCGCCGGTGGAGAAGAACGCCACGCGCAGCCGGCGCCGCACGCTCACCTCGGCGAGGCCGAGCGAGGCGATCAGGCCGAGGTCGGCCGGACCGAGCGCGCGCCCCGCCTTGAGCACCGCGACGCCGGACTTCAGGTCCTCGCCCGCGGCGCGCGTGTTCTGCCCGCGCTGTTGCCCGGCCGGGACGACGATCGAGTCGCCCTCGATCCGGACCACTTCCTGAATCACCACCGTGTCGGTGCCGGCCGGCATCACGGCGCCGGTCATCACGCGCACGCACTCGAGCGCGCCGACCTTCCCCTTGTAGGGGCGTCCCGCGAGCGCGGTGCCGACCTCGTCGAGCCGCGTCTCGCCGCCGGGCCGCAGGTCGGCGGCGCGCACCGCGTAGCCGTCCATCGCCGAGTTGTCGTGCGCCGGGACGTCGAGCCGCGGCACCACGTCCTCGGCGAGCACGCGGCCGAGCGCGGCGCGCGTCGCCACGCGCTCGAGACCGGCCACCGGCGCGAGGCAGCTGCCGATCGCCTCGCGCGCCTTGTCGACGTGCAGCGCGTTCGGGTCGTAGCCGTCCAGGCAGCTGACGACCTCGGCGATGTTCCTCATGCGTTCTTCAGTTCCTCGAGCGTGTTGAAGTTGCGGAAGGCGTCGGGCTGGTCGTCGAAGGATACCTCGACCACGCGCAGCGTCGCGTACCAGGCGTCGATCTTGCGCCCGCCGCCGGCGAGGAACGCTTCCAGGTGCGGCAGCACCGCGCGGCGCACGAGCGCGAACACCGGGTGCGGCTGGGTTCCGGTTCTTGCGACCGCGAGATCGTTGCCGTCCAGGGAAGAATGCAATCGAGTTACAAGATCCAGCGGCAAGTAAGGCGAGTCGCAGGGCACGGTGACCGCAAGCGCGTGCGAGGCGGCCTGCAGCCCGGCGTGCAATCCGGCGAGCGGGCCGGCGAAGCCGCCGAGCGAATCGGGTATCACGCGGTAGCCGAAGCCCGCGTAGGCGTCGGGGTTTTGATTGGCGTTCACCAGGATCTCGTCGACCTGCGGCGCGAGGCGCTCGATCGCCCACGCCGCCATCGCCTTGCCGCGCAGCGGCTGTAGGCCCTTGTCGACGCCGCCCATGCGCCGGCCCTGGCCGCCAGCGAGCACGATGCCGGTCACTCTGTCCATGCGTCGATTCTAAGGGAACGGCGAGGCGAAACTCGCTTGCTCACCGGGATGCGCCATGACAGACTTTGCGGGCCATGAAGAACACTAGGTATCTGGTTCCGTTCCTCAACCTCGGCCACCTGCTCGACCACCTGTCGATGCTGGTGTTTCCCACGGTGGTGGTGGCGCTGGCGCGCGCCTGGGGGCAGTCGTACTCGGAGCTGCTGCCGCTCGCGCTCGGCGGATTCATCGCCTTCGGCGCGTTCGCGCTGCCTGCGGGCTGGCTGGCGGATCACTGGAGCCGCCACAAGATGATGGCGGTGTTCTTCTTCGGCATCGGCGCCTCGCTGTTCATCACCGGGTTCGCGCAGGCGCCGTGGCAGATCGCCGTGGGCCTGATGCTCACCGGCGTGTTCGCCGCGATCTACCACCCGGTCGGCATCGCGATGCTGGTGTCGGCGCCGGCAAAGATGGGCAAGGCGCTCGGCTGGAACGGCCTGTACGGCAACCTGGGCCTCGCTTCGGCGGCGCTGGTGGCGGGGGCGTTGATGGACTTCGCCGGGTGGCGCGCCGCATTCTTCGTTCCGGGGCTGGCGTCGATCGCCGCCGGCGTCGCGTTCCTGCTGCTGGTGCCCGACCCGGGACGCGTGGCCAGGACCTCCAAGTCGATCGGCCTGCACGTCGACGGGCGCACCATGACGCGCATCTTCAGCATCCTGCTGATCGCCACCGCCTGCGGCGGCATCATCTTCAACTCGACCACCGTCTCGATGCCCAAGGTGTTCGACGAGCGGTTGCACGCGCTTACCCAGACCAACTTCGGCGTCGGCGCGCTGGTCGCGCTGGTGTACACCATCGCCGCGTTCGCGCAGGTGCTGATGGGGACGCTGATCGACCGCACCGACCTCAGGCGCCTGATGATCGGCGTGGCCCTGGTGCAGATCCCGCTGCTGTACCTCGCCGCCAACCTCGAGGGCTGGGCGATGCTCGGCGCGGCGCTGCTCGTCATGCTGGCGGTGTTCGGCCAGATCCCGCTCAACGACGCGATCGTCGGTCGCTACATCGCCGACGAGTACCGCGCGCGCGTGCTCGCGGTGCGCTACGTCGTCTCGCTCGGCGTCGCCGCGGTCGGCGTGCCGCTGGTGGCCGGCCTGCACGCCACCAGCGGGGGCTTCAGGTACGTGTTCTACGTGCTCGCGGCGCTCGCCGCCGGGATGCTGGCGACGTCGCTGTTCTTTCCCACGCGCCGCGAGCTCGACGTGCAGCGTTCCCTCACGGGATCGGCTTCAGCGCCAGCTCCTGCGGCGTCGCGTTGACGAAGCCGTACTTGCCGTAGGCGGCGTGCGACGCCGGCGTGGCGAGGAACGCCAGGTAGCGCGCCGCGGCCTCGGCATGGCGCGCGTCCCGGAGCGCGCCGATCGCGTAGGCGACCTCGTCGCGCAGGCTGTCCTCGGGCGGCAGCCGCACCGCCTCGACCGGCGCGCCGTGGCTCTGCGCCTGGATGGTCTCGGTGATCCACACGAAGCCGGTGTCGGAGCGGCCGTCGCCGATGCGCTCGGGCGTCTCGCGGTGGTGTACCGAGGTGAACCAGTTGTTGGGCGTGGTCTGGCAGGAGTTGCACATCTTGCCCGCGGAGACCTTCTGCCACAGGCCGTGGCGCTCGAGCACCTTGCGTCCGTAGAACACCATGATGCCCTCGCTCACCGGGTTGGGCATCGAGGTGCGCACGTCGTCGCGCGCGATGTCCGCCACGCCGCGAATGTTCTTCGGGTTTCCCTTGGCGACCATCAGCACCAGCTCGTTGTGCATGTAGATGGCGTACTGGTCCATCATTCCGGCGGCCTTGAGCTTTTTCAGGTGGCCGAGGCTCACCGAGGCGTACACGTCGGGCCGGCCCGGGTAGTCCACGCCGCCGTAGGTCCAGCCGCCTTTCTCGATCGCGGAAAGCAGCAGGCCCGGGGGCAGGGTAATCAGGCCCACGGCGGTGCCCGGGTTGCGGGCCTGGAAAGCGTGCACCACGTCGTCCATGGCGAAGAACTGGTTGCCGGCGAGCCACAGGATGAGGCCGGCGTCGGCCTGCATGCGCGCCATGGCCTCGGGTCCTTTCAGGATGCGACCGTCGGCGGTGTAGAGCTTCAGGTCCTCGTCCTTCTTCGGCGGGATGACCGCGTACTTGGCTTGCGCCTGCGGCGCCGGTTGCGCCGCTTGTGGCTTCGTTTCATTGCCCGCGCACGCGACGAGCGTGGCGGTGAGCGCGACTGCGCCCAACACCTTCCAGTGTGACGTTTTCATGTTTGCCCCCTCCCGCGCCGGATGGTAGCGGGGCGCGCCGGGCGGGGCGATTACAAGAGTTTTATGGACCGATCAGCGGATCGGCCGGGGGCGCTGCGCCGTCCGCGAACTGCTTCCAGGCGCTGGCGGCGCGCTGCGCGCAGCAACGTTGGCCAAGCTGGCGCCGCTCAGGCGAGCGCGGTCGGCTGCGGCAGCGTCTTCACCAGCCGCTCGGCGCCGGTGAACACCAGGTAGTGCCGGCCGCTGGCGCGCCCCAGCATGGTGAGGCCGACCTGCTTCGCGATCCGGTGCCCCATGTGCGTCAGCCCCGAGCGCGACACGAGGAACGGAATGCCCATCTGCGCGCACTTGATCACCATCTCGCTGGTCAGGCGCCCGGTGGTGTAGAAGATCTTGTCGGCGCCGTCGATCGACCGCAGCCACATGAGGCCGGCGATCGCGTCCACCGCGTTGTGGCGCCCGACGTCCTCGACGAACATCATGATTTCGGCCGAGGCCGGCCCGGTGGTGCGGGCGAGGGCGCAGCCATGCACCGCGCCGGCCTGCTTGTAGATGGTCTCGTGCTTGCGCACCTGCTCGATCAGGTCGAACAGCTGCGCGTCGCTCAGCGTGACGTCGTCGCGCAGGCGGATCGAATCGATCTCGTCCATCAGGTCGCCGAACACCGTGCCCTGGCCGCAGCCGGTCGTCACGGTGCGCTTCTTCATCTTCTTGTTGATATTCTTCTTGCGGTGGGTGGTCACCGCAACCGAGTCCGTTTCCCAGTCGACCTGCACCGCGGCGATCTCGTCGATCGAGCCGACCAGCCGCTGGTTTCGCAGGTAGCCGATGGCGAGCGCTTCGGGCGCGTGGCCGAGCGTCATCAGGGTGACGATCTCGCGCTTGTCGAGGTACAGGGTCAGCGGATGCTCGCCGGCGATGGCGGTCGGCACCATCTCGCCGCGCTCGTTGTAGGCCTCGACCTCGAAGGTCGCCGGCCGCGCCGCGTTCGTGAGCTTAACCACCGATGTACGACATCTCCACTTTCGGCAGATTCGCGGTCTCCGAGGTGCGGATCTCGGAATAGCGGTCGCTGCGCGCGCGCCACACCGCGGCGATCTCGTTGCGCAGCGCGTCGTCGCTCGCGCCGCCGCGCAGCAGCGCCTTGAGGTCGTGGCCGGCCTGCGCGAACAGGCAGGTGTAGAGCGCGCCCTCGGTCGACAGGCGCATGCGGTTGCAGTCGCGGCAGAAGGCCTGCGTCACCGAGGCGATGACGCCGATCTCGCCCGCGCCGTCGGCATAGCGCCAGCGCTCGGCGACCTCGCCGGCGTAGTTCGCATCGGCCGGCTCGAGCGCGAAGTGCTCGCCGACGCGCTCCACCACCTCGGCGGAGGGCACCACGTCGTCCATGCGCCAGCCGTTGGTGCTGCCGACGTCCATGTACTCGATGAAGCGCACGATGTGGCCCGAGCCGCGGAAGCGGCGCGCCATCGGCACGATCTCCTGGTCGTTGGTGCCGCGCTTGACCACCATGTTGATCTTCACCGGCCCGAGGCCCGCCGCCGCCGCGGCCTCGATGCCCTCGAGCACCTTCGCCACCGGAAAGTCGGCGTCGTTCATCGCCTTGAACACCGCGTCGTCGAGCGAGTCGAGGCTGACTGTAATGCGCTTGAGGCCGGCATCGGCGAGCCGGCGCGCCTGCTTGGCGAGCAGCGAGCCGTTGGTGGTGAGCGTGAGATCGACGTCGAGCGCAGCGAGCTGCCCGATCAGGACGTGCAGGTCGCGGCGCACCAGCGGCTCGCCGCCGGTGAGGCGGATCTTCTTCACTCCCATGCCGACGAATACGCGCGCCAGGCGCGCGATCTCCTCGAACGACAGGATCGCGCTGTGCGGCAGGAACTTGTGCTCCGCGTCGAATACCTCGCGCGGCATGCAGTACACGCAGCGGAAGTTGCAGCGGTCGGTGACCGAGATGCGCAGGTCGCGCAGCGGCCGGCCTCGCGTGTCGGCGAGCGGGCCGCCGTCGTACGCCGGCGCCGGCTGCCGCGCGCCGGCGCTCGCTGTCCGGATCGGTATAACCTTGTCCTGCATGGTGTCTTTGGCTATGCGAGGAAGGAAAATCTTATCAGAGACGACTCTGCGCTATAGTAGTTTGAATCCGGATTCGAGCGTGGCCATGGAAAAACCGAAGTTGCCGGTCGCGGTGGTGATGCAGCGCCGGCCGATCGACAACCGCTGGCAGTCGGAGGTGTGGGAGCCCTGGGCGGTGCTCACCGGCCACCTCGCCGTGGGCGCGCCGCGGCTGCTGCGCGACGGCGGGGGTGCCCAGCAATGGCTGCATCCAGGTTTCGAGCTCTCTCTGCACCGCGACGAGAGCGAGGGCTACTACCTGAACGTATCGGTGCCGGGGCCGCGCGTGTTCGTACTCTGGCGCTTGGACAACGAGCAGGGGCTGCCGCTGGCAGTCACCGCGAGCTACAACGAGGCCGGCCGCTGGCTCGACGCCGGGCACGCAGTCGACGGCGTCGCGATGCCGCCCGAGATCTTCGCCTGGGTCGGCGACTACGTAGAGAAGAACTACCGCCCCGAGCCGAAGCGGCGCGTCCGGCCGCGCTCGTTCATGCAGCCGAAGGACCGCGTGTAGCCGCCATGGCGCAGGACAAGGAGCCGTTCATCTCGCGCTGGTCGCGCCTGAAGCAGGAGCAGGCACCGGAAGAGCCGCCGCCCGCGACGGCGGACGGGGACGCCGCGCCGGCGCTGCCGCCGGTCGAGGCGCTCACGCCCGAATCGGATTTCTCTGCCTTCATGCACCCCAAGGTCGGCGACTCGCTGCGGCGGCTCGCGCTGAAGAAACTGTTCGCCGACCCGCACTTCAAGCTTCCCGATCCCTACGAGGCCTACTCGGGCGACTGGACCGGGGGCGGCGCGCTGACCGAGGAAGCCGTGAGGGCGCTCAATCAGGCGCGCAGGGTGCTGTTTCGCGAAGCGCAGGACGAGCCGGCGCCGCCGGCCGCTGAGCCGCCGACGGAGCCGCCTTCCGCCGAGCCGGCGCAGGAAGACGATGACGCTGGAAAGCAGGGCGCTTAAGGTCTGCAACTGCAACCGCACCGTGGCGCTCGACGCCCGGGCGCTCGCGGCCGCCCTCAAGCTCGGCGAGCCGCTCGCCGTCCACAGCCAGCTGTGCCGCACGGACGCGGCGGCGTTCGCCGCGGCGCTCGGCGAGCCGGACATGGTCGTCGCATGCACCCAGGAAGCGCCGCTGTTCGCCGAGCTGGCGCACGCCGCCGGGTCGAAGGCGGCGCTGCGCTTCGTCAACATCCGCGAGGCGGCCGGATGGTCCGCGCAGGGCGCCCAGGCGACGCCTAAGATCGCGGCCCTGCTCGCCGCGGCGGCGCTGCCCGAGCCCGAGCCGGTACCCTCGGTCGATTACAAGTCCGGCGGCCAGCTGCTGGTGATCGGCCCGTCGGCCGCGGCGCTCGACTGGGCGGAACGGCTCGCGCCGCATCTCGAAGTGAGCGTGCTCGTCACGCGCAACGACGGCGGCGAGCTGCCGCTCGAGCGCAAGTATCCGGTGTGGTCGGGACGGGTGACGCGCCTTTCGGGCTGGCTCGGCGAGTTCGACGTCGAATGGACCCAGGACAACCCGATCGACCTCGAGCTGTGCACGCGCTGCAACGCCTGCGTGGCGGCGTGCCCGGAGAGCGCGATCGACTTCACCTACCAGGTGGACCTCGACAAGTGCAAGTCACACCGCGCGTGCGTCAAGGCCTGCGGGGCGATCGGCGCGGTCGACTTCGCGCGCGAGGACCGGGCGCGGAAAGCACGCTTCGACCTGGTGCTCGACCTTTCGGCCGAGCCGCTGCTGCGCAGCGCCGACCTGCCGCAGGGCTATGCCGCGCCGGGCGCAGACCCGCTCGAGCAGTCGCTCGCCGCGGCGGCGCTCGCGCAGATGGTGGGAGAGTTCGAGAAGCCGAAGTTCTTCGTCTACAAGGAGCGCATCTGCGCGCACAGCCGCGCGGGGCGCCAGGGCTGCAACCGCTGCATCGACGTGTGCTCGACCGGCGCGATCCGCGGCGACGGCGACCACGTGAAGGTCGAGCCTCACCTGTGCGCCGGCTGCGGCGGCTGCTCGACCGTGTGCCCGTCGGGCGCCATGGGCTACGCCTACCCGCGCGTGCCCGAGGTCGGGCGGCGCCTGAAGACGCTGCTGTCCACCTACCGCGAGGCGGGCGGCAAGGACGCTTGCCTGGTGTTCCACAACCTCGAAGACGGGCGCGCGCTGCTGCAAGGCGTCGGGCGCCACGCGTCGCGCGGCGGCAGGGGGCTGCCGGCGCGCGCGATCCCGGTCGAGGCATTCCATATCGCCTCGATCGGCATCGACACGCTGCTCGGCGCGGTGTGCTACGGCGCGAGCCAGGTGGCGATCGTATCCACCGGCCGCGAGCCCGAGGCGTATGCCGCCGCGCTCGCCGAGCAGATGGACCATGCGCAGACGATCCTCACGGCGCTCGGCTATGCGGGCAAGCACTTCGAGCTGATCCGCGCCGAGGATGCCGCCGGCCTCGAGCGCGCGCTGTGGGCGCTGCAGCCGGCGCAGACGGTGGCTTCGCCGGCAAGCTTCAACCTCGCGGCCGAGAAGCGCGGCACGCTCGATTTCGAGCTCGATCACCTCGCGCGGCACGCTCCCGCGCCGCAGGAGCAGATCGCGCTGGCGAGGGGCGCGCCGTTCGGCACGCTGGCCGTCGACAAGCAGACTTGCACGCTGTGCAAGGCCTGCATCGGGGCCTGCCCCGAGGGGGCGCTGCTCGATGCGCCGGAGACGCCGAGCCTCAGGTTCATCGAGCGCAACTGCGTGCAATGCGGGCTGTGCGCCGATACCTGTCCGGAGAACGCGATCCGGCTGGTGCCGCGCCTGCTGCTCGGCGCGCGGGCGAAGGAGGCGGTGACGCTGAACGAGGCCGAGCCGTTCAGCTGCGTGCGCTGCGGCAAGCCCTTCGGCACGCGGCAGATGGTCGACAACATGCTCGGCAAGCTCACCGCGCACTCGATGTTCGCGGGCGGCGGGGCGCTCAGGCGGCTGCAGATGTGCGCCGACTGCCGCGTCGTCGACATGATGGAATCGAAGGACGAGCCTTCGATCCTCGACTACCCGGCGCGCAAGTGAGCTCCGACGCTGCGCCGCTGCGGTTCGTGCCGACGCTGCCGCCGGAGGAAGCCGCGCGGGCCCACTTCTACGGGTTGCTCGCGCGGCTGTTCTACACGCCTCCGGACGCGGCGTTGCTCGCCGCGCTCGCCGCCGCCGACGAGATCGCCGCCGAGCAGGAAAGCGCGCGGCCGCTGGGGCTCGCGTGGCGCGACCTGATGCGCGCGGCCGCGGCGACCGATGCCGGCGCGGCCACCGAGGAGTACGAGGCGCTGTTCATCGGCACCGGCAAGGCCCCGGTGTCGCTGTACGCCGGGGCGTACCTCATCAAGACCGCGGTCGACAGTCCCCTCGTCGAGATCAGGGACACTCTCGCCGCGCATGGGCTGGTGCGCCGCCCATCGGTGAGCGAGCCCGAGGATCACATCGCAGCCCTGTGCGAGCTTATGCGCTTCCTTGTTGCGGAGCAGCAATCGCCGCTTGCGGAACAAAGCTCTTTCTTCATGCGTTTCCTGTGGCCGAGCGCGATTCCGTTGTGCGATGCCATAGGACGCGCGGAGCAGGCGCAGCTATATAAGCACATCGCGATGTTCGCGCGCAGCTTTCTCGAGGTCGAGCACGACGCATTCAAAATGTGATGTCAGGACTAAGCGAAGCGGTCTAGAATTCCTGAACAAGCGCGAGAGGATCGCCGCAGCCGATCGCGCCGAGATAACAACATGAGGAGGCGAGCATGAGCGAACCCACACGACGCCCGTCGCGACGTCGATTCCTTCTTGCTATCGGCGCCGGGGGCGCAGCCACCGCGGCCGCGATTGTCGCCAAGAACGCGCCGCACACCCCGCAGGTCACGGCCGATACCGGCAAGCGCGCGACGCGCGGCTACCGGGCCTCGGCGCACGTGAACAACTACTACCGCACCACCAAGGTCTGAGGAGGGTGGCATGCTGCTGACCAGGAAATCCGCTTCAACGGCGGCGGCCCAGTCGCGCTTGGCGCGCGGGCTGTCCGGAGTGCTTGCCAAGACCATCGACCGGCGCGCGTTCCTCAAGCGCTCCGGCGTGACGCTCGGCGCCGGCGCCGTCGCCACGCAGTTGCCGTTCAACATGATCGGCAAGGCCGAGGCCGCCGACGCCCCGGGCGAGAGCGGCAAGATCGAGGTCAAGCGCACGGTGTGCACCCATTGCTCGGTGGGCTGCGCGATCGACGCGGTGGTGCAGAACGGCGTCTGGGTGCGCCAGGAGCCGGTGTTCGACTCGCCGCTCAACCTCGGCGCGCACTGCGCCAAGGGCGCTTCCGTGCGCGAGCACGGCATGACGCACGACTCATACCGCCTGAAGTACCCGGTGAAGCTCGAAGGCGGAAAGTGGAAGAGGATCACCTGGGACCAGGCCTACGAAGAGATCTCCCAGAAACTGCTCGCCATCCGCAAGGAGTCGGGGCCCGACGCGCTGTTCGTGGTCGGCTCGTCCAAGCACAACAACGAGCAGTCGCAACTGCTGTGCAAGTGGGCGCGCCTGTGGGGCACGAACAACACCGATCACCAGGCGAGGATCTGCCACTCGACCACGGTTGCCGGCGTCGCCCAGACCTGGGGCTACGGCGCGATGACCAACTCGTACAACGACGAGCAGAACTCCAAGTGCCTGCTGTTCCTCGGCTCCAACGCCGCCGAGGCGCACCCGGTGTCGATGCTGCACACGCTGCATGCGAAGGAGCACGGCTGCAAAGTGATCGTCGCCGACCCGCGCTACACGCGCACCGCGGCGAAGGCGGACATGTACGTGCGGTTCCGTTCCGGATCGGACGTCGCGCTGATCTTCGGCGTTCTTTACCACGTGTTCAAGAACGGCTGGGAGGACAAGGAGTACATCCACCAGCGCGTCTACGGCATGGACAAAGTGAAGGAAGAGGTGATGGCGAAGTGGACGCCCGACAAGGTGACCGAGGTCATCGGGGTACCGGAGGCGGAAGTGCTCGCCGTCGCCAAGACCCTTGCCGAGAACCGCCCGAACTTCATCATCTGGGCGATGGGACAGACGCAGCACAACAACGCCAACGGCATCGTGCGGGCGTCGAACATCCTGATGCTGGCGCTCGGCAACGTCGGGCGCTCGGGCGGCGGCTGCAACATCTACCGCGGCCACGACAACGTCCAGGGCGCGACCGACATCGGACCTAACCCTGACACGCTACCGGGTTACTACCCGGTATTCGTGCCGGGCTCCTGGGCGCACTGGGCGCGCGTCTGGAACATCGACCTGAAGTGGCTGCAGGAGCGCTACGCGCCCGGCATGATGGCGAAGCCGGGCATGACGGTGTCGCGCTGGATCGATGGCGTACTGGAGAAGAACGACGCCATCGACCAGGGCCCGAACCTGCGTGCCATCTTCTACTGGGGCCATGCGCCGAACTCGCAGACCCGCGGGCTCGAGATGCTGGAAGCCATGAAGAAGCTCGACCTGATGGTCGTGATAGACCCCTATCCCTCGGCCTCCGCGGCGATGTTCGCCAAGGTGCGTCAGGATGGGGCCTACCTGCTGCCGGCCGCGACGCAGTTCGAGACCGAGGGGTCGGTGACGGCGTCCAACCGCTCGCTGCAGTGGCGCGAGAGGGTGATCGAGCCGCTGTTCGAGTCGCGCACCGACCACATGATCATGTACCAGCTGGCGCAGAAGCTCGGCTTCGCCGACCAGCTCCTCGGCAAGAAGGACGGCAAGCAGAACATCCGCCTGGTGAAGGGCAAGGGCGGGATGGACGAGCCGTCGATGGAGGACACGCTCCGCAACGATATCAACCGCGGCTGCTGGACCATCGGCTACACCGGCCAGTCGCCGGAGCGCCTGCAGGCGCACATGAGGAACATGCACGTGTTCGACGTCAAGACGCTGCGCGCGCGCGGCGGCAAGGACGCCAAGACCGGCTACGACCTCACCGGCGACTACTACGGCCTGCCGTGGCCGTGCTACGGCAGCGCCGCAATCAAGCACCCCGGCACGCCGAACCTTTACGACACCTCCAAGCACGTGATGGACGGCGGCCATACCTTCAGGGCGCTGTTCGGGGTGGAGAAGGACGGCGTGAACCTGCTCGCCGAGGACGGCGTGTGCTCGAAGGGAAGCGACATCACCACCGGCTATCCGCAGTTCGACCACGTGTTCCTCAAGAAGCTGGGCTGGTGGGACGAGCTCACGGACGAAGAGAAGAAGGAGGCCGAGGGCAAGCTCTGGACCAACGACCTCTCGGGCGGCATCCAGCGCGTCGTGATGAAGCACGGCTGCAGCCCGTTCGGCAACGCGAAGGCGCGCGCGGTGGTGTGGAACTTCCCGGACGGCATCCCGCAGCACCGCGAGCCCCTGTACAGCCCGCGGCCCGACCTGGTGGCCCAGTATCCGGCCAACGACGACGTCAAGGTGCTGTGGCGCCTGCCCACCCTGTTCAAGTCGGTGCAGCAGAAGGCCGTGGCCGACAAGGATTACGAGAAGTTCCCGCTGATCCTGACCAGCGGGCGCCTGGTCGAGTACGAGGGCGGCGGCGAGGAGACGCGCTCCAACCCGTGGCTCGCGGAGCTGATGCAGGACAATTTCATCGAGATCAACCCGAAGGCGGCGGCCGATCGCGGGCTGCGCGACGGCGAGTACGTCTGGGTGAGCACGCCGAGCGGCGCCAAGCTCAAGGTGAAGGCCTTGGTGACCGAGCGCGTGGCCGCCGACACCTGCTTCATCCCGTTCCACTTCTCGGGGTGGTGGCAGGGCGAGGACATGCTGCCGTATTACCCGGACGGGGCGCACCCGATCGTGCGCGGCGAGGCGGTGAACACGGCGACGACCTACGGCTACGACCGCGTCACGATGATGCAGGAAACCAAGACGACGCTCTGCCAGGTCGCGAAGGCATAAGGAGAACGCCATGGCCAGAATGAAATTCCTGTGCGACGCCGAGCGCTGCATCGAGTGCAACGGCTGCGTGACGGCCTGCAAGAACGAGAACGAGGTGCCCTGGGGCGTGAACCGCCGGCGCGTGGTGACCATCAACGACGGCGTGATCGGCGCCGAGAAGTCGATCTCGGTCGCCTGCATGCACTGCTCGGATGCGCCGTGCATGGCCGTGTGCCCCGTGGACTGCTTCTACCGCACCGAGGACGGCGTCGTGCTACACGACAAGGACCTGTGCATCGGCTGCGGCTACTGCTTCTACGCCTGCCCGTTCGGCGCGCCGCAATTCCCGCAGGCGGGGGCGTTCGGCCTGCGCGGCAAGATGGACAAGTGCACCTTCTGCTCGGGCGGCCCGGAACCCGATCGCTCGGAGGCCGAGTTCAAGAAATACGGCCGCAACCGCCTGTCGGAAGGCAAGCTGCCGGCATGCGCCGAGATGTGCTCGACCAAGGCGCTGCTCGGCGGTGACGGCGACGTGATCGCCGATATCTACCGCCAGCGCGTCACGGTGCGCGGCAAGGGCTCGGAAGTGTGGGGCTGGGGCACCGCCTACGGCAAACCGGCGGGCGGGGCGCAACCGGCCGCCGGGAGCAAGTCATGAGCGCGCGCACCGTGGTGGCCGTTCTCGCGGCGCTCGGCCTGGCCGCGCTCGCCGGCTGCGGCGAGCGGCCGCAGGCCGAGGCCACCTACAAGCAGGGCAAGTACCAGGGCAAGCCCGACACACGCCCCTGGGACAACGCGCCGCTCGCCTACGGCAACGACAAGTGGACTCAGGGCAACAAGACGACCTGGGAAGACGAGCTCAAGGGCCGCACCCTGAACCAGAACGAAAACACGCGCATCGGCCAGTAGGCGGCGGCTTGCGGCGAGGAGAATGAGATGACCAGGCTATGCAAGCTGTTCGGCGCGTTGCTCGCGCTGGCCGCGCTCGCGGCTCCGGGCGCAGTGCAGGCGCAGCAGGCGGGCGACTCGGCCAAGGCGCAAGCCGAGAGCCGGGCCGCGCAGCCCGGCAACAACGCGCCGGTGTGGCGCGACGTCAAGTCCGGCGCGTCGAACTACACCAGCCTGCCCGGCCGCGAGACCGGCGTGCTGATCCAGGAGCCGCTGCGCTTCCCGGGGCAGGGCGCGTTCGCCACCGCGGGCGAAGCATGGCGCAACTTCCGCAACGGCCCGCTGATGTTCTACGGCGGCTGGCTGCTGATGATCGTCGCGCTGGCGATCGTCGCTTTCTACGCGGTCAAGGGCGCGATCAAGCTGCACGACAGGCCTACCGGCCGCCTCATCGAGCGCTTCAACAGCCTGGAGCGCATCGCCCACTGGTGCACGGCGATCAGCTTCGTGATCCTCGCGCTCTCCGGGCTGACCATCCTGTTCGGCAAGTTCGTGCTGCTGCCGGTGATCGGCTACACGCTGTTCGCCTGGCTTACCGCGCTCGCCAAGAACCTGCACAACTTCGTTGGCCCGTTCTTCATCCTGAGCACGCTGCTGATGATCGTGGTGTACGTGAAGGACAACTTCTGGCGCGCCGGGGACGCCCGCTGGATCGCCAAGGCGGGCGGCATGTTGAGCGGTGCGCACGTGCCTTCGGGGCGCTTCAATTTCGGCGAGAAGGGCTGGTTCTGGATCGGTGTCGTGCTGCTCGGCATCGCGATGAGCGTCACCGGGCTGATCCTGCTGTTCCCCAATTTCGACCAGCTGCGCACCACCATGCAGCAGGCCAACGTGATCCACGTCATCGGCGCGGTGGTGTTCATCGCGCTTTCCTTCGGCCACATTTACCTCGGCACCATCGGGGTCGAGGGCGCCTACCAGGCGATGCGCACCGGCTACGTCGACGAGGTCTGGGCCAAGGAGCACCACGAGCTCTGGTACCAGGACATCAAGTCGGGAAAGATCGCCGCAAAATCGACCGGCGCCGCGGCGGGGGCGCCGCAGGCGCAGCATTGAGGGAAGGGGACCGCCATGAAGCGTATCGCCGTCGTTACCGCATTCGCAGCCAGCCTGGCGCTCGGCGCCGTCGCCGCCGAGGCGAAGCTGCCGCCCGCGCCGCCGATCAGCGACGCGCAGAAGGCGGCCGAGGCCGAGAAGGCCAAGGCGGCGGCGGCGAAAGATGCGCAGGAGCTCGGCAAGGCCCAGGACCAGGCCGTGGCGAACTACAGGAAGAACAAGGGCATCGCCGAGCCGAAAGAAGCGGCGCCGGCAAAGGCGCCGGCCAAGGCGGGCAAGAAGAAGTAGCGCCTCCGGGGGCTACAGGCCCTCGGCCAGGATCAGTCTCGACTTCGACGCCTTCTTGCGGATCGCGAGCGCGGGGGCGTATTCACCCGAATCGTAGAACTTGCGCGCCTGCTCCATGCTCGGGAACTCGACGATCACGAAACGCGGCGGGGTCCAGCCGCCTTCCTTGGTCTCCACTTTCCCGCCCCGCACGAGGTACCTGCCGCCGTATTTCGCGATGATCGCCGGGACCTCCTTGCGGTAGTCCTCGTATGCGGCCGGGTCGGTGACCTGCACTTCGGCAATGAGGTAAGCGGGCATTTGGATTCTCCTTCGGCAGAATTCTACGCGACCCCGGCGAGGCGCAGCATGGCCCCCGCGGCGGCCATCACGCCGACCAGCGGGATCAGACCGACCTTGAAGCGCACCAAGGCGACGAGCGCGAGCGCGGTGCCGACGAGCGAAACCCAGTCGACGGCCCCGCCGGCTCCTCGAGGCCAGAACACGTGCTGCGCGAAGAACAGCGCCAGGCTCAGCACGACGCCGACCACCGCGGCGGTGATGCCGGTGAGCGGCGCGGTGAACTTCAGGTCGCCGTGCGTCGATTCGACGAGCGGCCCGCCCACCAGGATGAACACGAACGAGGGCAGGAAGGTGAAGAACGTGACCACTACCGCGGCGGCGGCTCCGGCAAGGAACAGATGCTCGGGCCCGAACAGCGCCTTGCCCCAGCCGCCGACGAAGCCGACGAACGCGACCACCATGATGAGCGGACCGGGCGTCGTCTCGCCGAGCGCCAGCCCGTCGATCATCTGCGGCGCGGTGAGCCAGTGGAACTGCTGGACCGCCGCCTGGTAGACGTAGGGCAGCACCGCATAGGCGCCGCCGAAGGTGAGCAACGCCGCCTTGGTGAAGAACAGCCCCATGCGGGTCAGCGTTCCCTCCCAGCCGAACGCGGCAACCAGGGCGAGCATGGCGAGGAGCCACAGACCCAGGCCGGCCGCCAGGTATCCGGCCAGCCGCCGCGGGCTGTAACGCGCGTGCTCCGGCGTCGGCGTGTCGTCGCCGATCAGCGCCGGGCCGAAGCTCTCCGCCGCCTTGCCGTGCGCCTGGCCCGAAGCGAATGCGCGGGGCGCGATGCGCCCGCCGAGCGCGCCGAGCCCCGCGGCGCCAAGGACGATCGCGGGAAATGGGACCTTGAGAAAGTAGATCGCTACGAACGCCGCAAGGCTGATGGCCCATAGCGCGGGGTGGCGCAGCGCGCGCGAGCCGATGCGCCAGGCCGCGGCCAGCACGATCGCCACCACCGCGGGCTTGACTCCGTACAGCAGCCCGGCGACCAGGGGCAGCTCGCCGTACGCCATGTAGGCGTACGACAGGCCGATCAGCACGAACACCGAGGGCAGCACGAACAGTCCGCCGGCCGCGATGCCGCCCCAGGTGCGATGCATCAGCCAGCCGATGTAGGTGGCGAGTTGCGTCGCTTCCGGACCCGGCAGCAGCATGCAGTAGTTGAGCGCGTGCAGGAAGCGCCGCTCCGAGATCCAGCGCCGCCGCTCGACCAGCTCCTGGTGCATGATCGCGATCTGGCCCGCGGGCCCGCCGAAGCTGATGAACCCGAGCTTCAGCCAGAAGCCGAGCGCCTGGCGCAGGCTTATCGGTAGGCGGCCGGATTCCACGTGTGCACCTCGTCCTTTCCTTCCCTGCACCACGCGTAGAGCGCATCGTAGACGACGCAGCCGTGCTCGAGCATTTCGTGGTCGTCGCGAAAGCTCCGCGACAGGCCGAGCGAGATCGCGGCGAGGCCCGCGGCCTGCGGCGCGAGGCCCAGGCGGCCGGTGTCCGCGCCGCGCACGATCAGCGCCAGCTCGGCGAGCGCCGGGTCGCGCAGCCGATAGGCTTCGAGGAAGGCGTCGAAGCTGCAGCGCTCGCCCTCGTGCGAGAACTTGACCTCGGGAATGTCGTAGGGCAGGGCATCGCGCTCCGCCGCGATGCGGCGCACATCCGCCGCGGGCACATACAGGAACTCGGCCTCCGGGTCGATGAAGCGCCGGATCAGCCATGGGCAGGCGATGCGGTCGATCTTGGGCCGCTCGCGCGTCACCCAGCGCGTCGCGGCGCCGCCGGGTTTGCGCTCGAGCCCGCAGCCCGCGGCGCGCCAGCCCTCCAAGCCGCCTTCGAGGACCTGCGCGTGCAGGCCGAGCGCCGCGAGCGCACGCGCGACGCCCTGGCTCACCTCATGGCCGTGGGTGCAGTACACGACGACGCTCGCCGCGGAAGGCAGCGCGGCCGCCCACTCGGCACAGCGCGCGGGGTCGCGGCGCAGCGCGCCGCGGATCATGTCGCGGGCGCCGACGAAGGCGGGTTTGCGCCGGACGTCGACGAGCAGCGGAGGATTATCGGATAACAGCGATTGCCGCAGCGCGGCGGCGGTGACGAACGCGTCCATGGCTCCTCTCCTTTGGAGTAGCTGCAGAGCTTGGACGGACCGCCGTCTTGGAAGCGCCGGGAGCCTGCGTCCCGACGTGATGTACAGGAAAGTCTAGATGAACCTCGGATCGAGGGCAAGCGACGCGGCGCCACGCGTCACGCGTAGCCCACGCTGTGCCGGTCGATCGCCACCGACTTGATGAGCGCATATACCGGCACGCCGGGCGCGAGGCCGAGCGCCGCGGCCGACTTGCGCGTGATGCGCGCGATCAGCGCCGTGCCCGCGACGTCGAGCTGCACGTCGACGCTCGCGCCGCTCGCTTCGCCGATCGCGGCGACCGTACCGGCCAGCACGTTGAGCATGCTGATCGCCTCGGGACGGGCGAGGGCGAGCGAGACGTCGCGCGCGCGGATGCGCACGCGCACCCGCTCGCCGACCAGCGCGTCGACGTCGGGCGCGTAGAGCACGCCGCCGGGAAAGTCGAGCCGTGCCAACCCCATCTCCAGGTCGTGCTCGGCGACGCGCGCCTCGATCACCGCGCCGCCTTCGAAGCGACCGAGGAAGGGACGCAACTCCATGCGCGCCATGGTCTCGCCCACCGTTCCCGAGTCGAGCGCGCGCCCCTCGGACATCACCACCACCGTGTCGGCGAGCCGCACCACCTCTTCCAGCGCATGGCTGACGTAGACGATCGGCACGTCGAGCTCGTCGCGCAGCCGCTCGACGTAGTACAGGATCTCGCTCTTGCGCGGCGCGTCGAGCGCCGCCAGCGGCTCGTCCATCAGCAGGATGCGCGGCTCGGCGAGCAAAGCGCGGCCGATCGCGACGCGCTGCTTCTCGCCGCCCGACAGGTCGTAGGGACGGCGCTCGAGCAGCGTGCCGAGGCCGAGCAGCGAGACCACGTGCTCCATCTCGCCCGGACCGGAGCGGCCGGCGAAGCGGCGGCCGTAGAGCAGGTTCTGGCGCACGCTCAGGTGCGGCATCAGCCGCCCTTCCTGGAACACGTAGCCGACGCGGCGCCGGTGCGCGGGCAGGTCGATGCGCGCGGCGGCGTCGAACAGCGGCTCGCCGTCGAGCGCGATGCGTCCGCGCTCCGGGCGCAGCAAGCCGGCGATCGCGTTCAGCACGCTCGTCTTGCCCGAGCCGGAGCGGCCGAACAGCGCGGTGACGCCGCCTTCGCTCGCGAACTCGGCCTCGAGCGCGAAGGCGCCGAGCCGCTTGCCGATCGAAACCTCGAGCCTCATGTGCCCTGCGCGCGGCGTCGCGCGCGGCGCAGCAGCAGCTCCGAGACCACGAGAGCGGTGAGCGAGAGCAGGATCGCCAGCACGCACAGGCGCATCGCCTGCGCGTCACCGCCGGGAACCTGCGTCAGGCCGTAGATGGCGAGCGGCAGCGTCCGTGTTTCCCCCGGGATGTTGGAGACGAACGTGATCGTCGCGCCGAACTCGCCCAGGCTGCGCGCGAAAGCGAGCAGCATGCCGTTCAGCACCCCGGGCATGACGAGCGGCAGCGTGACGGTCGCGAACACCGCGAGCGGCGGCGCGCCGAGCGTGGCCGCGGCGGCCTCCAGCCTGCGGTCGACCGCCTCGACCGACTGGCGCATGGCGCGCACCGCGAGCGGCAGGCCCATCGCAGCCGAGGCGAGCGCCGCGCCGGTCCAGCGAAACGCGAACACGATGCCGAAATGCTCGGCGAGGAATGCGCCGACCGGCCCGTTGCGGCCGAATGCGACCAGCAGCAGGTAGCCGATCACAACCGGCGGCAGCACCAGCGGCAGGTGCACCACGCCGTCGAGCAGCGTCTTGCCGGGAAATTCCGTGCGCGCGAGAAGGAACGCGAGCGCGAGCGCCAGCGGCAGGCTGACGAGCACGCTGGCAAAGGCGACCTTGACGCTGAGGCCGAGGACCTCGAGTTCCGCGGGAGTCAGTGGCACGCCGTCAGTTTAGCGGGGTAAAGCCGTGCTTCGCGAACGCGGGCCGCGCCTGCTCGCCGCGCAGGAAGGCGAGCAGGTCGCCGGCCGCGGCCGGTGCGCCCTTCAGCAGCGCGATGGGGTAGACGATCGGCGGGTGCAGCGAGGCGTCGAACGTGCCGATCACCCGGACCTTCGGCTCCTCGCGCGCGTCGGTCGCGTACACGATCCCGAGCGGCGCCTCGCCGCGCGCCACCAGCGCCAGCGCGACGCGCACGTTCTCGGTCGCGGCGATGCGGCCGCGCACCGAGTCCCACACGCCGAGCGATTCGAGCGCCGCCTTGGCGTACTTGCCCGCCGGCACGTGATCGGGATCCGCCATCGCGAGGCGCCCGCGCTTTCCCAGCCAGCGGGCGAGCGGCATGCCGTGCTCGATGCGCGCCTGCGACCCGGTCGCGGCCGGCGCGATCAGCACCAGCCGGTTGCCGAGCAGGTCGCTGCGCGTGCCGGCCACCAGCAGTCCATGCCGGTCGAGGTAGTCCATCCAGTCGCGGTCGGCGGAGATGAAGATCGCGGCCGGCGCGCCGCGCTCGACCTGTCTGGCGAGCGACGAGCTGCTCGCATAAGAAACCACCGGTTTCGGACCGCGGTAGGCTTTGATCGCGTCGTCGAGCGCATTCCCGAGGCTGGCCGCGGCGAACACGACGACGCGCTCCTGCGCCTGCGCGGGCAGCACGGCGCAGGCGAACAGCAACGCGGCGATAAGAAGGCGCATCCTCAGCCCCGTGCCGATGCCGCGGCGTCCACGTTACACGTTTCACCGGCACCGGCCGCGTCGTAGCCGACGAAGCTGTGCGCCAGGCGCTGGAACGCGCGCCCTGCGAGGGCTGCGCGGAAGCGCTCGATCGGGGCGTCGCCCGCGGCACGTGCCCTGACCGCGAACCAGTAGCGCTCGCGCTGCAGCGGAACGAAGTCGAGTCCGAAGCGCGCCGCGGCGGCGTGCACGCCGAACCCGGCGTCCGCGCGCCCGGCGGCGACGCTCACCGCGACCGCCAGGTGGGTGAACTCCTCCTCGCGGTAGCCGCTGATGCCGGCAGGGTCGATGCCGTGCTGCGCGAGCAGCTGGTCCAGCAGCAGCCGGGTGCCGGAGCCGCGCTGGCGGTTGACGAAGCGCAGCCGCTTGCGCGCGAGGTCCGCGAGCGTGCGCACCCGTTTCGGGTTTCCCGGCGCGAGCATCAGCCCCTGCTCGCGCTCGGCAAAGCGGATCAGGCGGTCGCGCCGCGGGCTCAGGCGCGCGAGCAGCGGGTCGTCGCCCCGCCCGGCGTCTTCGCGCAGCGGGACGTGAAAGCCCGCGAGGTCCGCGCGCCCGGCGGCGTAGTCGACCAGGCTCTCGAGGCTGCCCTTGAACTGCAACTCGAGCGCCACCTCGGCACGCGTCGCCGGTTCCTCGACGAACGCGGCGAGAAGCGGATCGTGGCTCGCCACCACGCGCAGCGCGCGTCCCTTGGCGCCGCGCTCGCCCGCCGCGAGTACCACCGCAAGACTGGGCTCGAGCCGCAACAACTGGCTGCGCGCCGCCTCGTCGGCCGCGAGCAACCGCTCGGCGAGCGGGGTCAGGCGGGCGCCGCGACCCTGCTCGAGCGTCACCAGGGTGCCGCCCGCGGCCTTCGCTTGCGCGAGGAGCAGGTCCCACGCCGAGCGGTACGAGATGCCGAGGTGCGCGGCGGCCGCGCGCAGCGTCGCCCGCCGGCCGATCTCGCGCAGCAACGGGAGCAGGCGCACGTCGAGCCGGGTGCCGTTCTGGCCCGCGCGCCGCCAGCCAATCTCGGGTACCAGCCGCACTGTTATGCAATCCTATGCATATTTGGTTCATCCCACCCGCCGCCTATGATAGCTCGACCAGCAGTGGACGAATACTTATGCCGTTCAACGCATATTAGGACCCAAGGAGGCAAGGATGAAACCACGCATCGCCCTGCGCATCGCCGCCGCCGCGACCGCGCTGCTGCTCGCCGCGCCCGCGGTCGCCAAGGACATCAAGATGGCGACCACGACGA
>Ga0153916_10000783_pt1 | contig 21990 bp, 20 predicted proteins | sample Opewatmetagenome_FD_109642 | JGI IMG/M metagenome (GOLD analysis project Ga0153916, IMG submission 109642) | Freshwater wetland microbial communities from Ohio, USA - Open water 3 Core 3 Depth 4 metaG | ecosystem: Environmental > Aquatic > Freshwater > Wetlands | place: USA: Ohio, Lake Erie...
AGCAGCACGTGCGACGGCTCGATCGTTGTCGCGCCGCACGCCGCGCCGGCGCTGCAGGCGATGCCCGCGGCGTCGAGGCCGGCAACCAGGTCGCGTGCGTCGGCGCCCTCGAAGTTGACGCTGACGTTATTGGCGAGACGGCGCTCCGGATGGCCGTTCAGCTCCGAGCCGGGGACGCGCGCAAGGATGCCGTCGCGCAGGCGGCACGCGAGCGCGCGGATGCGGGCGCTGTCGCCCTCCAGTTCCTCCTGCGTGATGCGCAGCGCCTCGGCCGTGCCGACGATGCCGGCGACGTTCTCGGTGCCGGCGCGGCGCTGCCGCTCCTGGCCGCCGCCGTTCTGCTGGGCGAGGAACGGCACCCCCTTGCGGACGTAGAGGATGCCCATGCCCTTCGGCCCCCGGAATTTGTGCGCTGCCAGGCTTACGAGGTCGACCCCGTGCGTCGCAAAGTCGAGGCGGAGCGAGTTCGGCGCCTGGACCGCGTCGGTGTGGAACGGGATGCGCTTCCGCAGCGCCTGCGCCCGCTCGCGCACGGCCGCCGCGATCTCGATCACCGGCTCGATCGTGCCGACCTCGTTGTTGGCCGTCATGACGCTCACCAGCACCGTGCGGTCAGTGATCGCCGCCGCGACGTCAGCCGGGTCGACGAGGCCGTGGCGGTCGACAGGCACGTACGTGACGTCGAAGCCGAAGCGCTCCAGGTACTGGCAGGCGTGGAGCACGGCGTGGTGTTCGATAGTGGACGTAACGATGTGATTGCCGGCGCGCGCCTTCTTCTGCGGGAACGCCACGCCCTTGATCGCCGTGTTGATCGATTCGGTTCCACCGCTCGTGAACACGACCTCGTTCGGCTTGCAGCCGATGATGCTGGCGACGGTGCGCCGCGACCGCTGGACGGCGTCCCCGGCCGCCTTCGCCAGGCCGTACGTGGCCGACGGGTTGCCGTAGGATGCCGTCAGGTAGGGCATCATCGCGTCGAGCGCGCAGGGGTGTAGCGGCGTGGTCGCGGCGTTGTCGAGGTAGACCAGACGTTCCATATGTGTGAATTGAGCGTAGATCGGCGCGGTGGAAGAAGTAAAGCGCGGACGGGGACTGATGGGACTAGGAAGGCTCGACCTCGCCCGGGCGAGCCAGGCTCTCAAAGCCGCCGCTGGCGAAGGCGCCGAGGTCGCCGAAGTCGCGCGGCGGGCGTGTGGGCCGGCCGTGCAGCGCCGTGCGTATCGCGCGGGGCAGCGCCGGCAGGAGGTCACCGGCCAGCAGGCCGCGGTCGCCCAGCTCTTCGCTTAGCTCTTCCGCCGCGAGGCCGTGGAGGTAGACGCCGCAGCCCGCTGCGTCGAACGGGTCAAGCCCCTGCGCCAGCAGCCCCGCGATGGCGCCGGCCAGCACGTCGCCGGTGCCGGCGCTGGCGAGCAGCGGATTGGCGTACGGGCTCACGGCGCCACGGCCGGCGGGCGAGGCCACGACGGTGTGCGCGCCCTTCAGCACAACGGTCTGCCGCCAATCGGCTGCTGCGCGCATGGCGACGTTCAGGCGGTCGTCCTGCACGCCGGCCACGGTCGAGCCGAGGAGCCGCGCCATCTCGCCCGGGTGCGGTGTCAGGACCGCGGGCCGGCGCAACTTCTCGTGCCAGCGGGGCTGCTGCGCCAGGCAGTTCAGCGCGTCGGCGTCGATCACGCAGGCGCGCACGTTGTCGGGTATCGCCGCGATCAGCTCTCCGACCATGGCGCGCACGCCGGCGGCTTGGCTCAGCCCCGGCCCGAGCAGCAGCACGTCGTACGATGCCAGCGCCTCGACGACCGCACTCGCCGCCGATGCCGCAAGCGCTCCGTCCTCGTCATCGAGCGGCAGCCACGTCGCCTCCGCGATGGCGGGCGCGAGCAGTGGCTGCAGGCTCGCCGGGCAGGCGATCGTCACGAGCCCTGCGCCGGCGCGATAGCACGCCTCTGCCGCAAGCCGCGCCGCGCCGACGTACGAGCGCGAGCCGGCGACGACGAGCACGCGCCCGAACGTCCCCTTGTTCGCCGACTTCGGCCGCGCCGGCAGCCGGTCACGCACCCAGGCGGTGCCCAGCAGGTCGAGCGGCACGTTGAGCACCGCCTCCTTCGGCAGGCCGATATCGACGACCTGGACCCGGCCCGCGTATTCCGAGCCGGGCAGCGTGTAGAGGCCGACCTTCGCCAGCCCGAACGTGATGGTCAGGTCGGCTCGCACCGCGAGCGAGTCAGCGCGGCCCGAGTCGGCGTCGATGCCGGTCGGAAGGTCGACGGCGACGACCTTTGGCGGTTGAGGGCGTGCAGTGGCGCCACCGACGCGGCGCAGGACCTCCGCGAGCGCGCCATCGATCGGCCGGCTGCGGCCCGTGCCCAGAAGCGCGTCGATCACCAGTTCGGCGCCGTCCAATGCCTGCTGTAGCGCGCTGCAATCGGCGTCCTCGCCTGCGGTGAACACCGGCACGCCGCCCTCACGCACCTTCGCCAGGTTGGCATCCGTCTCGCCGCGCGGCGCAAGCAGGTAGACGACGACGTCGCCCTCCCATTCCGCGAGGTGGCGCGCCGCCACGAGACCGTCGCTGCCGTTGTTGCCCGGCCCGCAGAGGACGAGGATCCGCCGGCCGGCGACGGTCCCCAGGCTCAGCCACGCCTCCTGCGCGACCGCCAGCCCGGCCTGTTCCATCAGCTCGTCGATCGACGTGCCGGCCGCCACGGCCTTCTCTTCCAGGTCGCGCATCTGCGCCGCCGTCACGAGCTTCATAGCCGCCCTCGCTCCTTGAGCCACGCGACGAGCTGTGCGCGGTGCGTCTCGCGGTCGATCGGCGCGTCCTCGGCCATGCCGACCACGGCGGCGATCGCCAGGTCGGCGTCGTGCGTCAGGCTGATGTCGATCCCGCGCAGTCCGATCGTCTCGCCGCGCTTCCTCGCCGCGCCATGGAGATACACGAGCGGCTTGCCGCGCCGGTTCGGTAGGATCTCGATCTCACGCCAGGCGAGTCCGCGCGCGCCGGTGCCGAGCGCCTTCATCACCGCCTCTTTCGCGGCGAAGCGTGCGGCCAGCTCGGAGACACGCCCGCGGCAGAACGCGACTTCCTCGGGCGTGTAGACGCGCTGGAGGAAGCGCTCGGGATGGCGCTCCAGCACTTTCCGCACCCGCGGGATCTCGATGATGTCGATGCCGACGGCCATCTCCATGCCGCGATTGTACGCGCGGAAGGGGGCAGGCGGAATCGGCGGTGCGGACGTTACACTGGCCCCGTCCCCGGGCCGGTGCAGCGTGGGAGCGCCCATGACCGCGACGATCATCGACGGCAACATCATCTCGCAGCAGATCCGCGACGAGGTGCGGGCCGACGTCGGCCGGCTGCGCGCGTCCGGGATCGAGCCTGGGCTGGCGGTCGTGCTTGTCGGCGACAACCCGGCGTCCGTGTCGTACGTCAAGGGAAAGACGAAGGACGCCGCCGAGGCGGGGATCCGCTCCGAGACTATCCGCCTCTCGGCTGAAATCTCGCAGGAAGACCTGCTGGGCCTGGTCGCCGACCTGAACCAGGACGCGCGCTGGCACGGCGTCCTCGTACAACTGCCGCTGCCGCCGCAGATCAACGAGTCGCTCGTGACCGCGGCCGTGGCGGTCGAGAAGGACGTGGACGGCCTGCACCCGGTCAACGTTGGCCGCCTCTTCCGCGGCGAGCCAGCTCTCCTGCCGTGTACGCCCCACGGCGTCAAGCAGATGCTGATGCGCTCCGGCCACGATCCCGGGGGCAAGCACGTCGTGATCTGCGGCCGCTCGAACCTCGTCGGCAAGCCGCTGGCCGGGCTGATGATGCAGAAGGCGCCCGGCGCGAACGCGACGGTGACCGTTTGCCACACCGGCACGCCCGATCTCGCGCGCTTCACGCTCCAGGCCGACATTTTGGTCGCCGTCATGGGCCGCCCGCGCGCCATCACCGCAAGCATGGTTCGTGAAGGCGCCGTCGTGATCGATGTGGGCGTCAATCGGATACCGGACCCGACGAAGAAGAGCGGCGGACGCCTGGTTGGCGACGTCGATTTCGACGCGGTGGCGGAAAAGGCGGCGGCGATCACGCCGGTCCCCGGCGGCGTCGGGCCGATGACGCGGGCCATGCTCCTGTACAACACGGTGCTCGCTGCGAGCGGCGGCCCGACGAAGAGCGAGCGATCGGCGCACGATGTGAAGAGAGCCGGCCCTCCTTGACCGGCTCTCCTCACGTGTTCCCGTGGTCGACCCTCTGTCTTGCAGGGAAGGGCGGCCGGCCGAGCCGCCCCCGGAGCCTCCCCCTCGCCGCCAATCCCCCGCCTTGTTGCCACCAAAGCATGGCGCACTCAGAACAGGCTCGCTTCCCGGGACCCTCTCCTTTCGGATCCACCGCCTGGCGTCCCCCGTATCCACGAGTCCCCACTGCTGCGCGGCGCCCTGGCGGCACATTAAGTTTCGAAATTCGCAGCGTTATGGCACATCAACCCCTTGCGTATTCGTGAAGGGTAATGCATGATGTGTGAGAACTGATTGCCATAACACGGTAGCTACTTCGTGAAATCCAGCACATGAACGTAGTAACGTGATTCAAGTAGCCTGATTGACTATGCATGTATTGTAGTTCCTGAAACTGCCCTGTCAAGTACCTTTGACGTCGAATATTCAGGCTTTTCTCGCGCTGACGGAGTCCAGGGAAGGCATCACGTATGAGGCAGTCGTGGGGATTCCTCACCAACCACGCCCTGATCATGGTCTATGTGGTGCGCCACAGCGGCGCCACCGTGAGGGAGATCTCGGCCGGCGTCGGCGTAACCGAGCGTGCGACGCTGGCGATCCTGCGCCAGCTCAATGACGAAGGCATCATCCGACGGAGCAAGGAGGGCCGCCGCACGACGTACGCGGTGGACTTCGAGCGGCTGGCGGCGTACCGGCGCGAGGGGACCGTGTCGGTGACGCCGCGCGAGTTTGTCGACGGCCTGATCAGGACGCTGCTGGCGATCTCCGACTACCGGCCCGCGGACGGCGCCGTGCAGCCGCCGGACTCCGGCGCGCTGGACCCGCTGCTCGGCTCGTGGGGATTCTTCACGAATCATGCGCTCCTGCTGCTGGCGATCGCGATGGACAGCCAGGCGACCGTGCGTGAGATGGCCGCCTCCGTGGGAGTGACTGAGCGCGCCGTGGTCGCCATCCTCAACCAGATCGAGCAGGACGGGATCATCATCCGCCAGAAGCAGGGCCGCCGGAACTCGTACTCGATTGACTTCGAGGCGCTGTACAACTTCCCCCGCTGGTCCCCCGGCGACTGGAAACTGCCGCCGCAACTGGTCGAGATGGCCGTGCAGGGCTTGCGGGCGCTCTCAAATCGGTCCGCCGCGGCTGCGCCGGGCGCGGCTGTGCCAGGCTGACGAGAAGACGCGGGCCGCCCACGCCTGCGCGCCGTACGGACGCATCACGTGGCTGGGTACGGTCGGTGCCTGCGGCGGTGGTGGCTCCGGTGACACTGGCCGCTTGGAGTTCGCCTCCTCTGCGGCCTACCATCGCCTCATGATCTCGCACCGCGCCTGGCCGTCGCCGACCGCTCCGTACTGCCGCCCGCGTCAGCCGGTCGCCCGCCGTGGTGATGAAGCCAATTACGCCAGTTGGCACTCGCACCGGCGCCGACTGCTAACGGCCTTCCGGCAAGAACAATCAAAGCCGCGACCCGACGCGGCGCCCTATCGGCCAGAGCTGACGGGATCGCTGCTAGCCCACGCCCGCCTTCTGCGGTTCGGGCACAGGACGCTCGGCCGGGGGCTGCGGCTCGAGCATCTGATTGCGCTCGTAGTACAGGCGGATCAGCGCGTCGGCGAGCTTCTTCGAGTCGTGCCGGTAGCGGTGCTCCTCCGCGACGACGTCGGCCTTGATGACGCGCGCGCCGTCAATGGCCGTGCTGTCGACCTTGACGGGCTCCGAGTGCCACTCCTCGGGCAGCACCGCCTCGGTGTTGCTGTTGGCCAGCACGAAGTCGAACGGGCTGGCGTGCAGGTGCTCCTCGAGCAGCTTGTAGTGGTCGCTCACGCTGAACGAATCGGTCTCGCCGTGCTGTGTCGCGACGTTGCAGACGTAGATCTTGAGGGCGGGCGACACCTCGATGGCGCTGCGGATCCGCTCGACCATCAGGTTCGGCAGGACGCTGGTGAGCAGGCTGCCCGGCCCGCAGATGATCAAGTCGGCCTGGAGGATCGCGCGGATGGCGTCCGGGTTGGCCTGGATGTTCGGCGGATCGAGGAAGATCTCCTTCACGTGGCCCCGCTCGGTGATCGCCGATTCACCGCGTACGATCTCGCCGTCTTCGGTGCGTGCGCAGATCGTTAGGTGCGAGAGCGTGGCAGGCAGGATCTGGCCGCGCACGGCCAGCACCCGGCTGGTCTCGCGCACTGCCTCCTCGAAGTTGCCGGCGACCTCCGTCATGGCAACGATGAACAGGTTGCCGAAGCTGTGGCCCTCGAGCCCCTCGCCCTCGTTGAAGCGGTACTCGAAGAGGCGCGACATCAGCGGCTCGGCGTCGGCGAGCGCGGCGATGTTCTTGCGGATGTCGCCGGGTGGCAGGACGCCCAGCTCGCGCTGGAGACGGCCCGAGCTGCCGCCGTCATCGGCGATGGAGACGATCGCGGTGATGTTTCCCGTGTACTCCTTGAGGCCGCGGAGCAGCGTCGAAAGGCCCGTGCCGCCGCCGATGGCGACGATCTTCGGGCCGCGCCGCAGGTAGCGGTGGTTGTAGATGATGTCGACGATGCTCTCGTTGCGCTCTGGCTTGAGGAAGGCGGACAGCAGCGACTGGTTGAGCTTCCAGACGGCGAAGGCGATGAGGCCGAGGCTGGCGCCGACGAAGAGCGCGCCGCGCAGCAAGCGAGGGAAGAACTGGAGTGTCATGTAGTAGACGAAGGCCGGGAAGGTGTAGTTGACGTAGACCTCGCGCAGGAAGTAGCCGAAGCCCAGGCCCATGATCACGACGCCGGCCAGCAGCAGCAGCAGCCAGCGCTTGATGTGCATGCCGAAGTAGAACCACTTGATGAAGTTGGGGTCTCTGATCAGCCCGCGCATGCTGTCCGCCAGTGTACATCGCCGCCGATCAACGTGTATAGCTCCCTAAGCAAATCTATGCCCTCGCCTCCAGCCTGGCCTTCAAGATCTCGGTGAGCGAAGCGGGATTGGCGCGCCCGCGCGTCTCCCTCATCGCCTGGCCCACGAGAAACTTGATCGCTTCCTGCTTGCCAGCCCGGTAGTCCTCCACGGGCTTTGGGTTCGCCTGAATCACCCTGTCGACGACCGCCGCGATCTCGTCGGAGCCGCTGATCAGCTCCAGGCCGAGTTCCTTCACGACCGCGGCTGGTTCCTTGCCGGTCCGGAACATCTCCTCCAGGACCGACTTCGCGATCGTGTTGCTGATCGTGCCGTCTGCGACGAGCGCGATCATAGCATACAGGTGTTGGGGTGAGATTCGGGCTTCCGTGATGTCAAGATCCTCGACGTGCAGCAAACGCGCGAAGTCGTTGAGCATCCAGTTCGCCGCGTCGCGGAAGCAGCGCATGCGCTCCTGTTCTGGCCTGGCGCGCGCTGGCTCGACGGCCCGCTCGTAGAAGTCGGCGCGTGCGCGGGACTCCGTCAGCAGGTTTGCCTCGTGGAGTCCCAGGCCGTACTCCTGCTCGAAACGGTGTAGCTTGGCGTCGGGCAACTCCGGCAGCATCGCGCGTATGCGCTCGACGTCTTCGTGCGTCAGCGTGACCGGCGGCAGATCGGGCTCGGGGAAGTAGCGGTAGTCGTGCGCCTCTTCCTTCGACCGTTGGCTGACGGTGCGGCCTTCTGGCTCGACCCAGCCGCGTGTCTCCTGCGGGATGCGGTTGCCGGTGTCGAGCTCTTGCGCCTGCCGCTCAATCTCGTAGCGCAGCGCGCCGCGCACGGCCTCGAAGCTGTTCATGTTCTTCACTTCGACCTTGGCACCCAGCTCGCGCGCCCCGGCGGGACGCAGCGAGACGTTGGCGTCGCAGCGGAAGTTGCCTTCTTCGAGATTCACCTTGCTGACGCCGGTGTATCGCAGGATTCGCTGCAGCTTGACGAGGTAGGCGTGCGCCTCCTCCGGCGAGCGCAGGTCCGGCTCACCTACGATCTCCATGAGCGGGACGCCCGCGCGGTTCATGTCGATCAGCGAGTAGCCGTCACCGCTCGTGCCGTCGTTGCGGTGGGTCAGGCGCGCGGTGTCCTCTTCCAGGTGGCAGCGCGTGATGCCGACGCGCCGCGGCTCCTGGCCCTCGAGCTCGATCTCCATCCACCCGTCCTTCGAGAGCGGCAGGTCGTACTGGGAGATCTGGTAGCCCTTGAGGAGGTCCGGGTACGGGTAGTTCTTGCGGTCGAACTTGGAAAACGACGGGATCTCGCAGTTGAGCGCGAGCGCGGCCATGACCGTGAATTCGACGGCGCGCCGGTTGATCACCGGCAGGACGCCGGGCAGCGCCATGCAGACCGGGCAGACGTGGGTGTTGGGGGCGGCGTCGGCGTAGGCGGCGCGGCAGCCGCAGAACATCTTCCGCTCGGTCTGAAGCTGGACGTGTACCTCCAGGCCGATCACGGTCTCGTACGTGGTTGCGGGGACAACAGTCATAAGCAGATTCGCGCGCCCGCTGCACTATAACAGCGGCCCGATCCCCCGACAACGCCATCACTCATCGGGGCGAGATGTCTGGGCCCGTTCCAATCAGGCGCTCGATGAGCTGCGGCAGCTCCTCCACGAGCTGGGAGCGGGGGACGACGGTATCGGCGCCCGCCTCGCGGGCCGCGCGCAAGGCCCCGGCGTCCGTATGACGGCCAAACGCCAGCACCCGCGCGCCGGCCGCCTTCGCCGCGGCGATCACCTCCGCCGCCTGCACCCGCCGGTCTTGCAGGTCGACGACGACCAGCGCCGCGCCCGCGGCGATCGCCTCGCCGGCGGCCGCCGCCGTATCCGCGATGCGCGGTTCGAGGCCGAGCGCCCGGACGGCCGCGCTGATCCGCGGCTGGAACATCAGGTCGGAGACAGTGATGACGGCGATGCCTGGCATGCGGACAGGGTACCGCAGCCGGCTGCGCAGCGTCGGTGCGGGCGGCTATAGTTGGGGCGGCGCCGGAGCGGGCGCCGCGCGCACCCGGGCCGGGGTGGCGGAACTGGCATACGCAGCGGACTTAAAATCCGCCGGGCGCAAGCCCATGTGGGTTCGAACCCCACCCCCGGTACCATTTTGTACGAGTCGTAGGATGCGGCGCGCCGCGGACGGCCAGGGCGACGAGCTGGAGCCGCTGCTCGCGCGGGTGCGGGCGCTCGATGCGCAGGGGCGGCGTCCCGTGGCACTCACGCTCCGCGGACTCCGACCTGCTGGCCCTGATCCGCTCCGGCCGCGTCGCCCACGACGGCGACCCGGCGCAGCGCGAGCACATCGCGAACACGGCGTGGAAGGTCGCGGTCGCGGAGGACAGCCGCGGCCGCCTCGTCAAGAAGGGCTCGGGGAAGATCGACAGCGCGATCGCCCTCTCGATGAGTGCCGCGCGCTGTCTGTACTTGCGGCCCGACATGCTCGATCGGCCCGCGCCAGCCACCGCAGAGCCGGCGGAGTCGGAGTGGCGGGTGGTCGACTGCGAGACCTCCGCCGGGCCGCATCATGAGCCTACGTGGGAGAGGAAGTGAGGTCAGCCGCGAAACGATTCAGGATGCGGTGAACTTCGTCGTCGCGTAGGTCTTCACGAGTCCCTCGAAGGCCGCCTCGAAGTGCTTGACCGCGTCCGCGACGTAGTGTTCTCCGTCGTTCGCAGCCGCTCCCTTCATCGCTGCTTTCTCGGCAATCTGCCATGCGATGTCGATGAGCCTGCCTGCGTTCTCGTTCGATAAACTCTGCATCTTCTAACTCCTTGATCGGCACTAAGTCCGCCTACCAATTCGATCTGGTGCCGCGTCCGACGACTCACAGACTTTCCGGCTCTTCGGACTCTGCTTCAGCGCGAGGTAAAGCGCGTCGCGTGACACAAGCGGGGCAATAGCAATTCGCGCGATCTCTTGCGATGTGCACGAGTCCATGCAAGCGTCCATCGGCCTGGTCGAATTTCGGAGCGAGCCGGTCAAAGTCGCGTGTGTAGCCGCTCTCGTAGCGCCCGTAGATGGCGTTGGTGACGAAGTCGGCGAGTTGGAGTAGTCGAGTACTCTTTGCGGGGGCGAAGTACGGAATGTCGGCGATTTGGTGTAGTTGCCCCCACCTGTGGCCCTCAGCCGCGATCTTGTTTGCCAGCAGCTCCAGATTCTCACGGTAGCTTGATTCGGCAACAACGATAAGACCGCGCTGCTGCTCACCGCGATCACGCCATACCCGAGACAGCATTTTGTCAAACCTATCGATGACCTCTTCGAAGCCGCGCTCGTAGGGGTCGCCGTCGATAAGAATCTTCTCCATCGCGATGGCGAAGACCTTTGCGCGCGACTCATTCACGAGCGTGTAGACGTCGCTGATGAGCGCGCGGCGATCCCCCTCACTGAGGGCGTTGTACGGAGGTTCCATTCGGTCTCTGGGGGCCCTCAACGCAGAGGCGTGGAATGCGACTGGTGCAGTTGCCGACGGGAAGTACTTCGCCTGAATGCGGTCTAAGCCTTGGGCGAGGAAGTACGTTTCGCGCTCGAACACGGCAAGTCCCGCTACTACGAAGTAGCGGGACTGCGCATGGGTACCTGATTCGTCTAGGTACAGGATATGCAATAGCGCACTGCTTAGAGGAGCCGACTGAGTCAGAAACCCAACGGACCATCCGCGGAGGGGCCCTGTCGACTGCAACTATGATACCACGACCGGTTTAGCCGTCAATCAGATTATCCATTAAGGACGTGTCGCAGGTCAATGAATGCCGAGCCTACGGATTGCCCCTGAAACCGCCGTCGCCTCAGATTCGGCGTTGCTCGCATTTTCAGGGTGGCGGCTTAAAATCCGCCGGGCGCAAGCCCATGCGGGTTCGAACCCCACCCCCGGTGCCAGGAAGTAAAGATTCGATTGGCGTCCATCAGCCCGCGCGCCGGCCAGGTCACCCCGGGGTGACACGCCCCGCTTTGAGGTCTCCAGCCTCAGACCTACACTCGCTGCGTGGACCGACGCCGCGCGGTCCAGCCGGCACGCCCCGGACGCCGAGCGTTGGCCCACGGACGCGGGATCGAAAAGGCGAAAACTGCCGAACAGTCTCGGCCGGAGGTCAGAAACGAAAAACTGCCGAACAGTCTCCGGCGGCGGGGTGAGAAACGAAAAAGTGCCGAACAGTCTCCGGCGGGGGTGAGAAACGAAAAAGTGGCGAACAGTCTCCCGCGCGGCTGCTAGCGGCGGGTGCGGACGGCCTCGAGCGCAGCCGGCGTGAGGATGACGCTTGCGGAAGCCAGCGCCAGTGGGGCGATGACGCTGGCTCCCTCGTTCACGTGTACGAGCAGGAGGGCGAGGAACACGGACGATGCGAAGACGCGCGCCCCATGCGCAACGACCTGCGCGGTGCGATACACCCGGTCGTTGTCAACGATGCGTTGCAAGGCAGACCCCATCCTCTAGACGGCGCGTCTCGGTGGGCTGATGCATGCCAATGCGATGCGAAACCGGCCCGACGCCGGCGGGGAGCTGCGCCGAGCGCGTCTTGGCGAATGACGTTACATATCGTCGCCCCGCCGTGGGCACCGGGTCAAGCGCGCTCGTCAAGCTCGCCTGTCAAGTTACCCGTGCGCAGACGGGGAGGTGCCTGCCGGCCTATCGCTCGCGCCAGCGCAGGCCGCGGATGCCGACCGTGAGGCCGACGGCGGTGATCGCGAGCAGCAGCAACGATTCCTGTCCGAAGCCGCCGCGGCCGGAGAGGATGGCGTTGACCGCTTGGCCGGCGTGCGTGTACGGCGACATGCGGGCGACCCAGCGGAGCCATTGCGGCAGCCGCTCGATCGGGTAGTAGACGGGAGACAGCAGCGTCACCATGATGCCCAGCGTGTTCGCCAGCATGTTGCTGCTCTCGGCGGTCGGGCTCCACGTGGCGATGATGATGCCCATGCCCGTCATCGACAGCGACGTGAGCACCAGCACCGGGATCAGCCACAGGCTGAGGTGGACGTGGATGCCGAGCGGCGGCGCGAAGCAAAGAATGATCGCGGCAGTGGCCAGACCTTGCACCAGCGCGAACGCCACGACCCCGAGCGCGTAGGACAGCGGGTGTACCGGCGACGTGATGACGAGCTTCATCATGTTCATGAAGCGCTCCATCGCCATGAGCTGCGCCAGGTTGTTCACGGTCATGATGCCGATGCCGAACACGAGCGACCCGGCCATCAGCCGCGTGCCCACCTGGTCGCTCATGCCCGGCGGGATCAGCGCCTTGGCGAAGAGCAGCGTGCCGATCGGCACGATCACGAGCGTGAAGACGTACAGCCAGCCCCACGCGCGGATCTTGAGCGCCTGGATCTCGAAGATGACGAGCGCATCGGCGAAGAACTTGCGCACGCTACGCCTCCTGCGCCTCGGCGGTCAGCTCCATGTAGACGTCCTCCAGGCTCGTCTTGGCGAGCGAGAACTCCTCGATGCCACGACGCGCCAGCTCGGCCAGCACCTCGTCGGATGTCTGGCCGAAGACGGCGTCGCGGCCGTCGCCTCCGTCGTATGTGGCCTTGAAGCGGCCGCGGCAGTGGGCGCGAAGCTGCTCCACAGTGCCCTGGATGAAGAGGCGGCCGTCGCTGATGAGCGCCACCTCGTCGCACAGCTCCTCGGCCTCCTCCATGTAGTGCGTGGTCATGACGATGGTGCGGCCGCGGCCGCGCAGCGAGCGCAGCAGCGACCACACCTCGCGGCGGGCGTGGGGGTCGAGGCCCGTGGTCGGCTCGTCGAGGACGAGCACCGGCGGGTCGCCGACCAGGGCGTTGCCGACGAGCAGTTTGCGCTTGAGGCCGCCGGACAGCGTGCGCGACATCTTCTTTGCGTGCTGACCGAGGCCGAGCGAATCGATCAGCTCGTCCGCGCGGCGGGCGGCGTCGGCACGGCTGAGCCCCCGGAGTCGGGCGAACAGCGCGAGGTGTTCGTGGACGTTCAGATGGCCGTACGGCTCCGCCTCCTGCGGCACGACACCCATGAGCGCGCGCGCTGCCGTGTGGCCGCGCACGACGTCGACGCCCATGACGTGGACGCCGCCGGACGTCGGCTGCAGCTCGCCCGTGATCTGGCGCACGAGCGTCGTCTTGCCGGCGCCGTTGTAGCCGAGCAGGCCGAGCGTGGCGCCGGCGGGCACGCGCAGCTCGATGCCGTCGTTCGCGAGCACGCCGCCGTGGTAGCGCTTGCTCAGCCCCACGACCTCGATGGCGAACGGCCTGGGGGCGCCCGCGGGGCGCGGCGCGGTTGCCGGAAGAGCGGTCATGCGGCCACCTCGCGGCAGCCCGGTGCTACGTCTCTGACCGCCGCAGGGGACAGTATGGATTCCCGTGCTGCGCCCAGCAGCAACGCAAGGGTTGCAGTTTTCGAAACGTCAACAGACCGTGCTGCTAGATCTGGCTGTAGCCGCTGCCGCGCATTTGTGGGTCGACGCCCGTGCCCTTCGCGTCGGTGATCCAGCCGTACTCCTTGAGGATCTGCTGGCTATAGGTGACACGGCCGGTGATCTTCTCGAGCGGCTCCGTCGCCAGCAGCAGCGCCGCCTTCGCCATCAGTTGCGGCGGCTCGCCGCGCGGGTCGTCGAGCCCGCGCACGAGGCGGTGGTGTACGGTGCCGGCCGTCGGCACGACCTGCGACGGCGATACACAGGTCACGGACACGCCGTACTGCTGCACCTCGGCCGCGAGTCCCTGCGTGAAACGCTCGAGCGCCGCCTTCTCGGCGCCGTAGCACGTGCCGCCGCCGAGCGGGACCGACGCGTACGGGCCACGGCCCGGGCCGATCGCGGCGCCGGACGAGATGTTGACGATCGCGCCGCTCCCGCGCTCGACCATGTCACCGAGGACCAGCTTGCTGAGGATGAATGGCGCATGGAAGTTGACCGCCCAGGAGCGCATCCAGCGGTTGACCGGATAGTCCTTGATTGGGATGAAGTACGTGAGTGCCGCGTTGTTCACCAGCACGTCGACCGGCCCGTAAGCCGAGCGCGCGGCGGCGACCAGTTTCTCGCACTCTTCCGGCTGCGAGATGTCGACCGCGACGGGCGTCGCCTCGCCGCCGGCCTCGCGGATGGCGGCGACCGTCGTCTCCAGCGAGCCCTCGTACTGGTGCTCTCCCTCGTGCAGCGTGCGTGCGGCGCAAACGATCTTGCCGCCTTCCGCCGCGAAGACGCGCGCGATCTCCGCGCCAATGCCGCGGCTGCTGCCGGTAACGATCACGACCTTGCCGTCGAGCTTGCCCATGGCGTCCCTCCGGGTGTTGTGCCTGCGTCGTACTCTCCCACGGAGGCACATTGCGCGCAAGCAGCGCGCGGCTTGCCTCAATCACGCCGTGCGCGCACAATCGGCGTACAACGCAGGGACGGACGACATGCCGAGCCAGACCATCGAAGACGTGATCGCCGCGATCCTGGAGAACCGGCGGCGCTTCAAGGAGTTCTGCTACTCGCTTACCGAGGAGCAGCTCATGCGGCCGGTGCCCGGCACGACGTGGGTCGTGCGCGATTTCGTCGCACATCTCGACACGCTCGATACGGCGTTGCTCCGCTGGTTCGAGGGTGCCGCCTCATCGTCGGCGCCGTTCGATGCGGGCGTCGGTGAGGACGGTGCGCCGTTCGATGTCGACGCGTTCAACGACGCGCAGGTGGCGGAGCGCCGCGGCTGGCCGCTGGAACGCATCTTCGCGGAGGCGGACGCCAACCGCGAGAAGCTGATCGCCGCGATGCGGCGTCTGACCGACGATCAGATCGAGCGGCCGATGCACTTCCCTGGCGACCACAAGCGCAGCCCCGGGGACCTGCCGCTGAAGCTGTTCCTCGGCGGCTGGGCGCAGCACGACCCGATCCACGTCGCCGATATGATCAAGGCGCTGCCCGAACTTGCCGGCGATGCGGCGATCGCCCGCTGGCTGGACAACCCGTTCGTGAAGGCGTACCAGACGGTGATGAACCCCCCGGGTCACGGCTGACATCGGCGGCTGGCGAAGGCACAATCCAATCGAACCGTGTCGCGTCCGCCTCCGTCGCAACGGCCTGGCGTGCCGCCCGGGGCGCACCGCGTGATGCTGTGAGAAGTGGGGACGCGCGCCGCTCTTGCTGCCCTTCGGCGCTTGTCAGGCATCGGTCGCAGCCCTAGATCATCCCGGTCATTGGACCTTGCTTGCGCTGGAGCGTCGTGGATTCCGGCATCGACGACACACCGATAGCCCCTCCCCGGGCGTTGTTCCACCGCATGAACATCGATGCCCAGACGGTGCTGCGCGCTGGCGCGACGCCCGCGCTCGCGCTCGCCGGGGCGCTCGTCGCACTGGCCGCGGGCGCACCACGCCGTCAAGCGCCGGCGCTGACACTCTGACGCGATAGACACCCCGGGCCGGAAGGCGTACGGTGGTGATCTTGCAGAAAGAGGAGTTCACCACGCCAATGCCTTGGCCTTTCGGAGCGAAGTTGAGCCGAGAAGATCGCGAAGCAGCGGAGGGCGTGATTCGCCATCTCCAGACTATGAGCGCGTTTCAACAGTTGGCTATGGAAACCTACAACGATGCGTTACTGAAGGCGTCTAGCAGCGCGTCGGGGGGCGACGAGATATTCGTTCGTGGTCGGGGGAAGGTCGACGATCTCGATCTAGTGGCTCAGCAACTTCTTCCGGCTGCGGAACGCAAAGTCGAGATTCTCGAAACAATGGAGGACGAGCATCAAGCGTTCCATGTGCCGACCGCGGCGAAGAGGTCCGCCGCTGCTTACACCCGATGGACTGAATTCATCGCGACTCTGTTGGCTAGGGGCAGGCTCCAGCGCGATTGCTATCGAGAGTGGATTGCCGGTCCGTCTTTCGATTTCTGGGCGCGCTCCACCGTCCTCGATGAAGATGAAGACCGTTCGATGACCTCCGCCATCACCGAACTGAACGATCTGATTGAAAGAGCAGGGTTGGCGGGAGGCCCTTGGCTCTCCATCAACTGCCAGGCATTCAACACGGTGCGAAGTCGGGTTGGCTTGGCTGCTCTGGACGAAACGGACTTTCGCGAACGGTTCATGCAAGGAATGGCCGGCATGCGCCCACGTTTCTTCGAGTGAGCCAGAGGCGGAACCCTATCTAGCTCCGCCGGTACGCTTGATCGTGTGAACAGCACTTGTGCACGCGAACATCCTGGCCGGTGACAAACTCAAATGTAACCCTGATCGCGTCACTGGCCCGTGCTTCCCATATCGCCTTTGTGCCGGTCATCTTTCGGATCCGGGGGCACTCGCAGATCGGCATCACGATGAACCTCTACGGTCACGTGCTAGACACTCGTCTGCTCACGCGCGGTATCGAAGAAAGGCGACAGTGCGTCAACGACCTCTTGGGCACAGGTGCCGAGGCGGTTGAGCAGGACGAACAGGTCTTCGTGCAGCTCCCACTTCGTCGGCTTCATCGCTATGTATGGGAAGAAATGGAAGTGCTCCATCATCGCGTGCGGGTCACCGATGGTCGCGTCGGTACGCATGAGCATCGACCCGTCGCGCAAGGGAAACAGGTGCTTCGAGTGTGCCCGGCTGAAACGTTGAATCTGCTGCAGGAAGCTTCCGTCCGGTCTTGGACCGAGCGGAGGTCCGATGGCGAGGCCCATGTCTCCGCCGGCGGCCAGGGCGAGCAGAAGATGATGCTTGTCCTCGATGTCCAGCTCGTGGAGCAGATATAGGTCATCGTTTCCACCGGGGTATGGCTTCGATTGATCGATGGCGTCACGCGCGCCTGGGTGTATCCCCTTGGTCTTGAGATCGGCGTTGCTCTGGTAAGTCGCGGCGCTCCTACTCATCGGGAACGCCGTGTCGCTATCCGCGTTCCCGCTGTTGAACTCCACTAGCTGGTAGACGGCAACATCAAGGCACGAACGCAGGTTGTGCACGATGTCTCCGACAATGGCACCCCATCGCTCTGGCGGCTCTGATTTCGCACGCAGGCGTAGTACGGTGCCGGGTTCATTCGTGTCCGCCTCGACGTAGGTCGAATAGGGGTTGGTCGCAAGAAACGCGTTGACTTCAACTTGCAGCAGGTCGCAGAGTTCCCGCGCCCGGGCGAGCTTCGTGACGACTTGCGTCTGTTGGTTCATTGACGTCTCTCGCACGTTCGTTTGGCGATAGCGGCGCGTAGACGGACCTAACTGTCCATACCCGTCCGCTCGGGTTGCTGTCACCGTTGCTGTCAGAGACCGAAAACGGCCTTTCCGAGAGACGGAACAGGGCCGTTTTCAGGTTCAAGACGATGGAGGCGACGACCGGATTCGAACCGGTGATGGGGGTTTTGCAGACCCCTGCCTTACCACTTGGCTACGTCGCCGTGTTGGTGCCGTCCTCAACAGATCCGCCCGGCGCTGACCGGGCGGGATCGGCCGAAACTACTGGTTGGTGCCGAGGAGGAGATTTGAACTCCTACGCCTTGCGGCACGGCCCCCTCAAGACCGCGTGTCTGCCTATTCCACCACCTCGGCGCGGCGCGGCGCACTTGCCAGCGCACATGCATTATAGTCGCCGAATGATGCCTCGCAAGCAGCCACGCCGGCGGCCCGCGAGGCCGTCTCAGTTGCCGTTGTCGATGCCTCCCCCGCCGAAGTCAGGGAGCGGCGCCGTCGGCGTGAACGTTGGGCTGACGCGGATGTTGCCGGGCGGCCCGATGGTGACGACGACGAACGTCGACAGCTCGCCGCGCACCTTGTCTTCGACGACGAGCCGCAACGTGTACGTGCCCTCCGGCAGTCCGGAGGTGTTCCACAACCCGAGGCCGCCGCCGGATTGCTTCGTCTCAGAGCGCATGATCAACGTCCATGCCAGCGGCGGATTGCCGAGGCCGATCTCCAGCCGGTAGGCGACGAAATCGGGCGAGTCGGCCTTTCCCGTGATCTGCACCACGTCTTGCACGCGGCTGTGATCCCGCGGCGCGTCGATGCGCACGGGGAAGTTGCCCGTGCTGCGGTCGTTGGGTGCGACGCTGGCATTGAGTACCTTCGCCCATTCCTCAGCCTGCGAGCGCTGAAACGGGTCCTTGATGCTGTCAGGGATCGCCAGGCCAAAGCGCTCCTGGATGAACTGCGGTGGTGTCAGTTCCGTCGCCAGCAGCCCGTCGCGGATGTCGACTTTGACCTTCTTCCACCAGTCGTCGTCCTTCTTCGGCGCCGTCGCGTCCGGGAGCAGGTTCGTCACCTTGCGCCCGCAAGTATCGTTGGCCTTGAGGCCGGACGGGGTGCAGGTCCCGACGTTCGAGAGGCCGGGCGGCCGCTCGAACTGACTCGCCGGTGTATCGGCAAGCGCCTCCGTCATGAAGTCGCGCACCGCGCGATAGGAGATCGAGGTCGAGAGGATGTTGTGGACCGGCGAGTTGTCGGAGTTGCCGGCCCACACTCCTGCAACGAGGTCCGGCGTGTACCCGTAGGTCCACGTCTCGCCGATCGCGTGGCTGTTCTCAAAGGGCTCGCTGGTGCCGGTCTTCACGCTCCACGGGCGGCCGATGCTGAGCGCCCCGCACCCGTAGGTAATGCAGAATGCGTTCGGGTCGGAGAGGATGCTGGTGATCATGTATGCGTATTGTGGGTCGACGACGCGGTCCTCTTGTACCTGGACGCGGTGGTCCGGCGTGTCCGGGTAGAGCACCTTGCCGTCGCTCGCGCGCGTCACCTGCAGGATCGTCACAGGGTCGAGCTTGCGGTTCCCGTCTGGCAGGCTGAGGCGCGTCGGCACGTCGCGCATGACGCCGTTGTTCGCGAGCACGCTGTAAGCGTACGTGACGTCGAAGAGGTTGATGTCGACACCACCGATCGTGACGGACGGGCCGTATTGGCCGGGATCGCCGAGAGTGGTCATGCCGAACTTCTTGTACTCCGCCACGACGTTTGGCACGCCGACGTACAACGCCGTCTTGAATGCCGGGATGTTCAGCGAGTTGCCCAGCGCGTCGTGGACGCTGATCGGTCCGTGGAAGTCACCGCTGGGGTTGCGCGGGGTGAAGTCTCCGTTGACAGCGTCCTTGAACGTGATCGGCGTGTCGAGGATCTCCGTGCCGGGGCCCCAGCCGAGCTGTTCGAACGCCGCGGTGTACGTGAACGGCTTGAGCGTCGAGCCGGGTGAATTGAGGCCCAGAGCGTTGTCGTTGCGCCCCTGGATGTCGTCCCGGAAGTAGTCCCGCGATCCGACGTACGTCAGCACCTCCGACGTCCGCGGGTCGACGGCCACGAGCGCGCCGTTGTGCGCGTCCGACTGATCCTCGAACTCGCTGATCCAGTGCTCGAGCGCCGCCTGTGCCTTCTGCTCCAGGTCAAGGTCAAGCGTCGTGAGCACGCGCAGGCCGCCGCGGTACAGCGCCTCCTTGCCGTAATCATGCTCGAGTTGCGGCTGGATGACGTCGAATACCCAGTGCGGCGCTTGGATCGGGAAGCGCTGTGGCACGATGTTCAGCGGAGAGACGGTCGAGAGGTAGAAGGCAGTGTCGGTGATCTGCACCTTTGTGCCGTCGTCATTCACTTGGAACTGCGTGGCTGGCTGCTTCTTGCCGTCGATCTCTACTTCGGAGCTGTTCCGATCGTGCATGATCTTCAGCACTTCGTCGCGGCGCTTGAGCGCCGCCTGCGGATTGTTCACCGGATCGTACTGAACCGGGCCGGCCGGGATGCCGGCGAGCATCGCGGCCTGTGGCAGCGTCAGGTCCTTTGCGTGTACGCCGAAGTAGCCCTCGGCCGCGGCCTCCACGCCGTTGTAGAGGCCGCCATACGAGATCTGGTTGAGGTACCACTCCAGGATCTGGTTCTTGGAGTAGCGGTTGGACAGCTCGATGGCGTAGACGGTCTCCTTGAGCTTCCGCTTGTAGGAGCGCTTGTAGCGCTCATCGGCCGGAATGTAGACGTTCTTCACGAGCTGTTGGGTGATCGAGCTGCCGCCCGTCGTGCTGCTGGCGTCAGCGCTGCGCAGGTGCAGCGCCTCGAGGCCGGCGCGCACGAGGCCCTTCGTGTTGACGCCAGGATTCGACCAGAAGCTGTAATCCTCTGTGGAGATCGTCGCCGCGATCATCCACGGCGAGATGTCCTCCAGCTTGACGGGCGATCGTAGGCCCGAGCGGTCGTCGACGTACTCGTAGAGCACCTTGCCGTTGCGGTCGAGGATCTGCGCGCCACCGGACGGGTTTTGCGCGATGACCTGGTCGGGCGACTGCAGGTCGGCGGCGTAGGACCGGTAGACCCCGTAGCCGGTGATCCCCGCCGCTCCGACCGCGATGACGCCTAGGCCAAACAGCGCGGCGAAAAGTTGAAGCCAACGCGGCATTCCCGCGTGGCCGCCTCCGTGTCCGTTCGCACGCAGACGGTTGCGGATGAGGCGGCGGGTCGCGTTGTTCCGTGCCAAGCTTGCTCCTCCTACGCCGCGGTGGCGGGCTTCTGCAGCACGATGAAGTGCGAGAGGCCGAAGACGCGGAGCGGCGTGTGTTCCGCGCGGTAGAGCGCCGAGCGCAGCACGCGGCCGAGTCGCCGATGGCGCGCGATGATGTTGTCGAAGCCGGGATAGACGTACGTCTCCACACGCACGTGCGCGTTCAGGTCGCGATAGGTTCGGCGGATGCCGCGCTTCGTATAGGCGCGCGCGTGCGGCACCAGGCGGTTGCGCAGCGGGTCCGGCAGCCAGTTGACTAGCGGGATGTTGCCGAAGACGAAGTGCTGGCCCAGGTAGATGCCATGCGTCTCGAACGGGAAGAGGCGGTTCGGTGCGTAGATGACGACGTGCCCGCCCGGCCGCACGACGCGGGAAACCTCCCGGAGCGTGGCCGCGTCATCGCGCACGTGCTCGATGACTTCGTTGAGGATCACGGCGTCGAAGCTCGCGTCGCCGAACGGGAGCGACTCGCTGGCGGCGAGCATGAGGCCGGGCGTCGTCCGCGCACCCTCGCGCAGGCGCTCGGGGTCGACGTCGATGCCGACGACGCGGTCGCTGAACTCGCGGAGCTTCCGGACGTAGACGCCCAGACCGCAGCCCACGTCGAGGATGCGGGCGCCTTCCAGCAGGACGTACTGGCGGATGAGAGTGAGACGGCGGTCCTGCCCGAAACGCCAGACGAAACTTGGGTTCCCGAGGGCGACTGCGGCCCTGTCGGGTGCGTGTACCATGTGTCCTTCCACCAACCCTGCCCCGTTGTAGATGGTAGCAAATGAGGCGGCTGGACCAGATTCTTGGTCTCAAACGTAACGGTTATTGCGGAGCGCCCTGTCACCTGCGCCACCGGCTCTGTAACCTGTTCCCATGAAGCTGGACCGCGAGATCGTGCTGCACATCGCCAAGCTGGCCCGCGTCGAGCTGAGCGAGGCCGATGTCGAGACGTTCAGCACGCAGCTTTCCGAGATCATCACCCACTTCGACGTGCTGAACGCCGTCGACACCGAGGGCGTCGAACCCACGGCGCACACGCTGCCGCTGATGAATGTGATGGCCGACGACCAGTCGCGCCCTTCGATGCCCCAGGACGACGTGCTGGCGCTGGCGCCCAACACCGAGGACGGCTACCTGCGCGTTCGGGCGGTGCTGGAATAGCGATGCCCGACCTCCATTACCTGACGATCCACGAGGCTGCGGCGCTGCTGCGCAAACGCGAGGTCAGCTCGCGTGAGTTGACGCAGGCGGCGCTCGAACGCATCGCGGCGGTCGACCCCAAAGTACGGGCGTTCCTTGCCGTGACCGGCGAGCAGGCGCTGGCACAGGCGGACGCGGCCGACGCGCGGTTGAAGCAGGACGAGGCCGGCGAGCTGCTGGGCGTGCCCGTCGCGATCAAGGACGTGCTGACGACGAAGGGTGTCGCCACCACGTGCGGCTCGAAGATGCTGGAACATTTCGTGCCGCCGTACA
>Ga0153916_10000784_pt1 | contig 21965 bp, 15 predicted proteins | sample Opewatmetagenome_FD_109642 | JGI IMG/M metagenome (GOLD analysis project Ga0153916, IMG submission 109642) | Freshwater wetland microbial communities from Ohio, USA - Open water 3 Core 3 Depth 4 metaG | ecosystem: Environmental > Aquatic > Freshwater > Wetlands | place: USA: Ohio, Lake Erie...
CACCTCGGGGAAGCCGCGATGATCGTCGCAGGGGATAAGATCGTGGGCGGCGGGCCGGCTCGCGTCTCGATCGTGGACGCCGGCTCGCGCCGCACCGTGTGGACCGCCGAGGTGGAGGGCACCGCCTACGGTCTGGCGGTGGCCCGGGGCCGGCTCTAAGTCAGCACGGACCGGGGCCGCCTGGATTGCTTCCACCGTGGAGAGCCTTCGGCGCAGCGGGCATCGCCGGCGCCGCCGGCGCCGAGGCCAGCCCCGTCGCTGCTACCCGAGAATCCCGCCGGGGCACAATCCGCTGCCGAGGAAATCCTCCGGCTTGCCGGCGTCCGTGACGGGTATTGCCTCGACCTCGGGTGCGGCGACGGCCGGCTGGCGATCGAGCTGGCGCGGCGGACGGGGCTTCGCGTGGTTGCCGTCGATCCGGACGCCGCCAGCGTGGCCGCGCTGCGGCGGATCCTCGATGCGGCGGGGCTGCTCGGCACGCGCGTCACGGTCCACCAGGCCGATCTGGACAAGGTTCCTTACCCGAGGTGGTTCGCCGACCTCGTTGTTTCCGGCCGGTCCGTCACGGAAGGGGATGACGCGGTTCCGGAGGCGGCGGTCCGCCGTTTCCAGCGGCCGTGGGGCGGAGTCGCGTGCCTGGGAAGGCCGGGTGCAATGAAAGTGTCGACGCGTGGGCCGCTGGAAGGCGAGGGCCAGTGGACCCATCAGTACTCCGACCCGGCCAACACCCTCTGCTCCGGCGACGACCGGCTCCAAGGCCCTTTGGCCGTGCTCTGGTTCCGCGACACGGACCTGGTGATGCCCAACCGCCACGGCCGCGGGCCGGCGCCCCTGGTGAGCCAGGGGAGGATGTTCGTCGAGGGGCTGGACGCCCTGCGGGCGGTCAACATCTACAACGGCCGCACCCTCTGGCAAGTTCCGCTCCCCGGGATTCTGGGACCGTACCACCAGGAACACCTGATGGGCGTGGCCGGCACCGGGAGCAACTTCTGCGTGGGCGGCGACCGCCTTTACCTCCGCAGCGGCGATCAGTGCCTCTGCCTGCGGGCCGAGGATGGCACCCGGGTGGGTACGCTTCGAGCCCCGCCCCGGCCCGATGGAAAGCCGGCGGCCTGGGGCTTCATCGCCTGTGAAGGAAACACCCTGTTTGGCTCCCTGGTCAACGACGAGCATCTGGTGAAATACCGGTTCGGCAGGTCGGACATGAGCCGGCTGTTCACCGAGTCGCTCCTGCTGTTCGCGATCGACGTCGGGACGGGCGGAGTCCGCTGGACCTACACCCCCCGTCACTCGATTCGCCACAACGCCATCGCCATCGGCGGCGGCCGCGTGTACCTGATCGACCGGCCACTGGCGGAGATCGACGACGCTCGGCTCGCAGCGGCGAAGACGGAGCCGCGGGCCAAGCCGCCCGGCGCGCCCGGCGCCGCCGCGACAGCCCAAGCGGCCCGCCGCTTCCCCGAGCACAAGCCGGGCCGCCTCGTGGCCCTGGACGCCGAGACCGGCCGCGTCGCCTGGGAGGTCGACGCCGACGTGTTCGGCACGCTGTTGGCGCTGAGCACGAAGCACGACGTGCTCTGGATGGGCTACCAGTCGACCCGCTTCCAGCTCGATTCCGAGCGGGGTGGGCGGATGGCGGCCTTTCGGGCAAGCGACGGCGCGCGGCTCTGGGACGTGACCGCCAGCTACGCCTCCCGGCCGATCCTCAACGACCGCGCCCTCTATGCCCAGCCCGGGGCGTGGGATCTGTTGACGGGCCGCCAACTACCGTTTCAACTGACGCGCTCCTACGGGTGCGGCATCCTCGCCGGCTCGTCCCGAATGGTTGTCTTCCGCTCGGCCACGCTGGGGTACGTGGACCTCGGCGGCGACCGGCGGACGGAGAACTACGGCGGGATCCGGCCCGGCTGCTGGGTCAACGCCATTCCCGCCGGCGGGCTGGTGCTGCTGGCCGACGCCGCCAGCGGATGCACGTGCAGCTACTTGAACCAGGCAACCATCGCCCTGCAGCCCGCCGAAGAGTGATCGCTCGACTCCGGCCGCAGAATTTCCTGGTTCCCACGCTCCGCGTGGGAACCCGCTATGTCCGACGCTCTGCGTCAGCGGGGCCACGCGGAGCGTCGCCGGCGGTGCGTCCCCACGGAGGACTTGCAAAACGCGGCGCGGCGAGGATACTGGGAGGTACGTCGGGCCTGGGGACTCCCCGGGCGGATTCGGGCGGCAATAGCGGAATCAGAAACGTCGGGTTCGAGAACATCGAGTTCAAGGAGTGGTGCGATGGCCGCGCGAGACTTCGCGGCGTGTGGGGCAGCGTTGCTCTGGTGTGCTCTTCCCGCGGCGGTCGGTGCGGCGCCGGTGGTGCGGGAATCCGCCAGGGAGATCCCGGTTGCCTATCAGGTTGACGTGGTGGTCGTCGGCGGCACGGGGCGCCCGCTTCAGATGGGTCGGAAAAGCGGAAGCCGAAAAGATTAGCCACCGCATGTATTTATCCTATTATACCGCGGCGCGATGTCAGCAAATTCTTTCTCAAATGCATTGTTTTCGGTGGTGGGATCGAGTAGACTGATTGCGGTTTATATGCGGGTTTGCGCAGCTTACTGGGGGCGCAGACATCGGGCAGGTCTTCTAAGGGGGCGATTCGCAAGGTCATCTGTGCCACGGCTGGCCCACTCGAGGCCCGCGCTCTTGGGGCCAACTTATGCTTTTTTCGGGGAAACGGCGTCGCTGCGGTATGTACTTCGGCGACCCTCCACCACACGTTGCGTTCGGGGAGGTTTCATCATGCTTTCGTCTCGTAGAACTGGTTTCACACTGGTCGAACTGCTCGTCGTCATCGCGATCATCGGCATCCTGATCGCCCTGCTGTTGCCTGCCGTGCAGGCCGCGCGCGAGGCCGCCCGGCGCACCAAGTGTAACAACAATCTCAAGCAGATTACCCTGGCGATGCACAACTACCACGACACGCACAACAAGTTTCCCTATCCGGGAGTGCTCGCCAACCAACTCTCCTGGTGCACTTTCTTCTTGTCGTTCATCGAGCAGAAGCCGCTGTTCGACAGGATGAACTTCAACGCGGGCTCCTATACCATGCCGGGAAAGCAGGAGCACGCTCTCAATCGCCTCGACGTCTTGCTTTGCCCCAGCGCGGGCAGCACCTCGGAGAAGGACAGCAACAATTACTACTTCGTCCACTACTCCGGGATCCTCGGGCCGATGGGCACGAACCCGGTGACCGGCACGGCCTACAAGTGCGGCTCCCTGACCCAAGCCTTCGGCCCGATCTGCGACCAGGGGATCATGTGGACCTATGCCTCCACGATGGCCGACGTCATCGACGGCACGTCGAACACCTATCTTTTTGCCGAGTTGAGCTGGAAGGATATGCCCTATTATCGCATGTGGGTCCGGGGGAAGTTCGACGACACCCGCGGGACCCTTTTTCTCGTTTCCAAGAACATGCAGTACCCGCTCGGCTCGCGGAACACGGACACGTGGAACAGCGTGGCCTTCGGCAGCGAGCACCCCGGCGGCGCGAATTTCTCGATGGCCGACGGCTCCGTGCGCTTCGTGTCCACCAGCATCGACTTCGTCGTCTATCTCGCCACCGGCAGCCGCGACGGCAAGGAGGCGGAAGGCGGAAGGCAATAGACCGGGAGAAACCAAGGGATGATTGCCTGCGGATTGCGTCTCTTGAAGCGTGCGTCTCGTTTCGTGCCCTTAGCGGTCCTGGGGGGACTCGTGTTGGCGGCCGGCTGCGGCCAGAGCGGCCCGCCTCGCTACCACGTCTCCGGCAGCGTGATGTACGGCGCGACGCCCGTGCCTGCGGGTTCGGTCACGTTCATGCCCGACGCCAGCAAGGGCAACAAGGGCCCAGCCGTCTCGGTGTCGATCAAGGGCGGCAAGTACGACACGAGGCAGGCGGGCGTGGGGCACGTCGGCGGCCCGCACACGGTGAGGATCGTCGGTTTGGACGGCGTCTCCCAGGAGGACCTGCCTAACGGCATGCCGCTGTTTCCGCCCTATGAGACGAAGGCCGAATTGCCCAAGCAACAGGGCACGCAGGAGTTCATCGTGCCGGGCACGCTGAAGCTCCCGCCCCCGGGGCCCCGGGCGCCGGTGGGGCCATAGGGGTAGTTGGAGTCAAGCGGAAGAAGGAGCGGCAAAAGGGGAATAATCTGTATTCTTTCCGGCGTCGTCAGGCAAATCCAGAACAACGGGGACCGCTGGCTCTGCGTCACGGCCCGCAAGGCCCAAGGCTTCGCAGGCACTCTTCCGAAGCTCCTCTCCGCTGCCGAGCCGCCTGGTCTGTCCTGACGAGCGTCCTTGAACCGTATCTATCAGTACCTTGAGTGCCTGCGGGGACTCTGAAGCCATAATGCCTAAAACTTTGAGAATCGACCCCCGGTTGCGGGCATCAGTCTTGCCGAGCTTAATCGATGCGGGAACGGCTTCCTTTGCATCGGGACCGATTTGGCCAATGGCTTTCCGGTTCCTGGCTCCCACGCGCTCCTGGTTCCCACGGTCCGCGTGGGAACCTTGGCGGCGCCTTGCAAAACGCGGCCCGGCGAGGATACTGGGAGGTACGTCGGGCCTGGGGACTCCCCGGGCGGATTCGGGCGGCAATAGCGGAATCAGAAACGTCGGGTTCGAGAACATCCAGTTCAAGGAGTAGTGCGATGGCCGCGCGAGACTTCGTGGCGTGTGGGGCAGCGTTGCTCTGGTGTGCTCTTCCCGCGGCGGTCGGTGCGGCGCCGGTGGTGCGGGAATCCGCCCGCGAGATCCCGGTTGCCTATCAGGTTGACGTGGTGGTCGTTGGCGGCGGCACCGGGGCCGTCGCGGCGGCCGTGAAGGCGGCGGAGTCGGGGGCGAACGTCTTCCTGGCCGCGCCCTATCCCTATCTGGGGGACGACATGACGGCCACGCTACGGCTGTGGCTCGAAGCGGGCGAGGTCCCCACTGGCCCGCTTGCCGAGCGTATCTTTGCCGATCAGCCGGCCTCGGGTGCCGATCCGAACCGGCTCCCGTTTTCCTATGAGGCCGACGTACCCAGCAGCGACCCGCACCGGGACACGAAGCCCCCGCGGCGGCTTACCGACGGCCGCTGGCAGAGCGCGGCCCAAGAGAGCGTCCAGTACGACGCCGACGTGAACGTCACCGCCGACCTCGGCAAGCCGCAGGCGATCGCCAAGGTTCGCGTGATGGCGTACCTCCGCGCCGATTCCTCCCCGGGCGGGAGCGGCTTCGACGTGCAGGGCGTCACGCTCCTGGCCAGCCAGGACAAGCAGTCGTGGAAGCAGGTGGCCGTGCTGGAGCGCTCTGAGCCCGACGGCCAGTCGATCGTCTTTTCGGCCCCGGTCGCGGAGAAATCGCGTTACCTGAAGTTCTCGATCAAGAAGCCTGCGGAGGTACAGCGGATGCTGCTGGGGGAGATCGAGATTGCCGGCCCGGCCCCCGCCAAACCGGCGTCCCCGCGGGCCCTGTTCCCCCCGCCGCGCCCGATGCACGTCAAGAAAAGCCTCGACGACGCCCTGCTGAAGGCCAACGTCCCCTTCCTTTACAGTTGCTACGCCACCGACGTGCTGCGGGACGGGGCCGGCAATCCCTGCGGGATCGTGATGGCCAACCGCGCGGGGCGCCAGGCGGTGGTGGCCAAGACGATCATCGACGCCACGGAGCGGGGCTGGGTCGCGCGGATGGCCGGGGCCAAGTTCCGGCCGTACCCGACGGGGCTGAGGAAGCTCCAGCGGGTCGTGATCGGGGGCCAGCCGCGGACCGGCGAGCACCTCCAGGCCCGCACCATCGCCCCCCCGTTTATCGGCCCTTTTCCGAACCAGGCCAAGACCAGCACGGGCGAGTTTGCGATCATCAACTACACGCTGGAGGTCGGGATCGCGGAGGACGGGGTTGCCGCCTGGGCCGCGGCGGAGCAGCAGGCCCGCTCGATGACCTATCACCCGGAACAGCAGTTCACCGCCGACCGGCTGTTCGAGGTCCCGCCCGACCCGCTGGTCGCCCGCCAGCCGGCTGAGGGCGATTGGCCGGGCGCGGAGAAGGTGCCGCTGGGGGCGTTTCAGCCGGAGCGCGTGGCGCGGCTCTATCTGGTCGGGGGATCCGCGGACGTGCCTCGCCCGTGGGCCGAAAAGCTCCTTCGCCCCCTCGCCTTGATTGACCTGGGAAGCCGGATCGGGAAGGCGGCCGCAGAAGAGGCCAAGTCGCTGCCGGAGCCCTCCGGCGTGAAGCTCGCCGGCGAGTCCCCGGCGAGCCCCGTGGCCGGCGAGGTCCACGAGATGCTCCTCGGCATCCGGCCAACCCAGAAATATCCCACGATTCCGCAGGGGGGCCGGGAACTGCCGGTGCTCGGCAGCTACGACGTGGTCGTAATCGGCGGCGGCACGGGGGGCGCGCCGGCGGGGATCGCCGCCGCACGCCAAGGGGCGAAGACTCTGGTTGTCGAGTACCTCCACGGACTGGGCGGCGTCGGCACCATGGGAGCGATTTCCAGCTACTACTGGGGTAACCGCGTCGGCTTCAGCGCCACGGTGGGCGGCGGCAACTCCTGGATCATGGAGCAGAAGGCCGAGTGGTGGCGAAGCCAGCTCCTGCAGGCCGGCGCGGAGATCTGGTTCGACGCGATCGGCTGCGGGGCCCTCGTCGAGAAGGGCCGCGTCGTGGGTGCGGTCGTCGCCACGCCGCGGGGGCGCGGCGTCGTCCTGGCCAAAGTGGTCATCGACGCCACCGGCAACGCCGACGTCGCCGCCGCGGCCGGCGCCAAGACCCAGTACACGGACGCCTCGGAGTTCGGCATGCAGGGGACCGGCCTGCCCGGGTTGAGGCTCGGCGACAAGTACAACAACACCGACTTCACGATCACCGACGAGACCGACATGGTCGACGTCTGGCACGTGCTCGTGTATGCCAAGAACAAGTACCCCGAGGCCTTCGACCAGGGCAAGCTGATCGACACCCGCGAGCGGCGGCGGATCGTCGGCGACCTGACGATCACCCTGCTCGACGAGGTCAACGAGCGGACGTACCCCGACTCGGTGGTCCGGGCACGCAGCGATTTCGACAGCCACGGCTACACCGTCGACCCGTACACCTGGGTCGAGCACCCGGACCGGAAGGGGTTTTACGTGTACATCCCCTACCGCGCGATGCTGCCGGCGGGCCTGGAGGGCGTGCTGGTGACGGGCCTGGGCATCAGCGCCCATCGCGACGCGGTGCCGATGATCCGCATGCAGGCGGACATCCAGAACGGGGGCTACGCGGCGGGAGTGGCCGCGGCCGCGGCCGCCCGCTACGACCTGCCGTTGCGCAAGGTGGACCTCCGCGCGGTGCAGGCCCACCTCGTCGACGTCGGCAATCTGCCCAAGAGTGTGCTGGCCGACAAGGATTCCTACCCGTTGCCGGCCGAGAAGATCGCCGAGGCGGTGAAGCAATTGCCCGGCGGCAAGGGGGCGGCCGTGGTCTTCGCCGAGCCCGCCCGCGCCCTCCCGCTCCTGAAAACAGCCTATGCCGAGGCCGGCGACCAGGACAAGCTGGCCTATGCCCGGGTCCTGGCGGCGCTGGGCGACGCGACCGGCCTGGAGACGCTCCTGGCCGACGTCCGGCGCGAGGACCGCTGGGACCGCGGCTGGAACTACCGCGGGATGGGGCAGTACGGCAACGCCTTCAGCCCGCTGGACGTCTCGATCATCGTCCTGGGACGCTCCGGCGACCGCCGCGCGCTGGCGGTGATCCTCGAGAAACTGAAGCTGCTCTCGGCCGAGAGCGAGTTTTCGCATCACCGGGCGGTAGGGCTGGCCCTGGAGCTTTTGGGCGATCCGGCGGCCGCCAAGCCGCTGGCCGGGCTCTTGGCCCGGCCCGGGATGTCGGGCCATGCCCACACGACGATCGACATGGCGCTGAAGCGGGAGTCGCCGGGCGGGGTGAACGCCGTCGACAGCCGCCGCCAGTCGCTCCGCGAGCTGGTCCTCGCGCGGGCACTGTACCGCTGCGGCGACCACGACGGCATCGGCAAGAAGACCCTGGAAGCGTACGCCCGGGACCTCCGCGGCCACCTCGCCCGGCACGCCCAGGCGGTGCTGGAGGCGGGCGGGAAGAAGACCGGGAAGTAGGAGGCAAAGGGGTTAGGGGTTAGGGGTTAGGGGCTGGGGGCGAGTGACGAGTGACGAGGGGCAAGGGGCTACATGAGGTTGCGTGATTCCGGGAGGGCGAGGCTCCTGCCGAGCCCAGCGTCATCGACGAACCATCCAAGAATGCGGCTCGGCGGGAGCCTCGCCCTCCCCTTGCCGTTGCGGCTTGGCAACGACAACAACGGGAGGCGCAAAGTGAGGACGGACACTGGTGGCAAGAACCGGACGATCGGCGGAGTCGTGTTCCTGGCGGTGGGCCTTCTTGCGGCGCAGGCCACGGCGATCGAGGTCCGATCGACCCAGAACACCCGCTGGCTGATGCCCTACCAGGTGTTCGAGCTGGCGTTTCAGCACGAGGGCAAGTATCACGATCCGACCTGGGACGTGACGATTGACGTGAGCTTGACCTCTCCGAGCGGCAAGAAGGTCGCGGTGGGGGGGTTCTTCTTCGGGTCCACGAAGCCGCAGAAGCCGGTCGTGCGAAAGTGGAAGGACGATCGCGGCCGGGCCCAGACCCAGGCCACCTGGCCCTGCGAGCCGGCCGACCTGTGGAAGGCCCGCTATGCCCCCAGCGAGCTGGGCACGTGGCGCTACCGCTACGTGTTCCGCAACAACAAGAACGAGGAGGCCCGGGGGCAAGGGACCTTCGAGGTGGTCAAGGGGCGAGTTCATCAGAAGGGCTGGGTGCGGATCAACCCCGACAATCCCGTCCGTTTCGTCTTCGAGGACGGCAGCCCGTTCTACCCGGTCGGCTCGCAGGACGGGGTGTTCGACGGCAACCACAACGGCTCGGCGATGGACCAAAAGTCGATGGAGGGCCCCTTCCGCCAGGACAGCGAGGCCGAGCGTCCCAAGCCGCCGCCGGGGGCGATGTTTGCCCGGGGTCCGTCGATGAACCCGCAGAACGGCGACGTCTATTTCGGCCGCCACGCCCGGGCGGGCTTTAATCTCTGGCGGTTCTCGCCCCACAATTTCTCGCTTCCCGTGTTCGAGATCGCCTACGACGCCAAGAACCCCGGCCCGGGAAAGATCTACTGGGAGCAGGCGATCATGGTTGACGAGATGCTCCAACTCACGCGGAAGTACGGCGTGCGGAACTTCTACGGCATTTTCGGCTTCGCCAAGGTCTTCAACGACCACCCGGAGGACGAGCAGGGCATGGCCAAGGTGAAGCGGATCCTCAAGTACTCCGTGGACCGCTGGGGGGCCTACGTCGACTTCTGGGAGTTCCTCAACGAGCAGAAGGCGTCCGACGGTTGGTACCGGGTCATGATTCCCTATCTCAAGTCGATCGACCCCTACCAAAAACCGATCGCCACGAGCTGGGAGCGGCCGGAGCTCGAGGGGATCGACGTGAGCGCACCGCACTGGTACGGCCGCGAGGACGAGTTGGCCAGCGACCAGGTCACCGCCGGCCACGCCGAGCGGACGAAGAGGTTCGGCAAGCCGGTGGTCTTCGGCGAGCAGGGCAACGGCGGCGGCCGGCCGGAGCTCGTGCGGGAGGGGATCGGCGGGGTGTGGGACCCCGGCTCGGCCCGGCGGATGCGGGTCCGGCTGTGGGCGGCGATGTTCCGCGAGATCAGCCTCGTCTTTTGGGAGACCTCCTACGCCAAGGACGGCCACTCGATGAACATCTGGCTGGGGCCCGAGGAGCGGCAGTACGTCCGTGCCCTCCAGGATTTCGCCCACCGGCTCGATCCCGGGGTCAAGCCGGTCAAGGTGCCCCTGGCTGGGCCGCAGGCGAAAGAGGTCCGCGGCTACGCCCTGCGGTCCGAGCGCCGGGCCGCCGTCTATCTGCATCACTTCGCCTGCCAGCAGTGCAAGCAGGCCGCGGGGGCCAAGGAGCACCGCCCGCATCGTTGGGACCACAACCGCGGGGCGGTCAAGGACCTGCAGGTGACGATCGACGTGCGCCGGTCCGCCAAGGGCTACTGGTACAGTCCCGCTAGCGCCGCCATCCTCGGCCGCTTCGACGCCCCGGCCGGCGAGCAGACGTTTGCAGCCCCGCCGTTCGAGGTCGATCTGGCCCTGCTGATCACCGAGGAGGGCCCGCCCGACATTGACCACGACGGCCTGGCCAACGATCTGGACCAGGATGACGACAATGACGGCTGCCCGGACGCCCAGGACGCTTTCCCATTGGAGCGCGAGGAGCAGGCCGACGTGGATCACGACCGGATCGGCGACAGCCTCGACGCCGACGTGGACGGCGACGGCGTGGCCGACGACCTGAACCGCAACGGAGTGCCCGACAACGAGGAGACCGACTGGGACGGCGACGGGGTGCCCAACGCCTCGGCGGTCCCCTGGGACGCTTTCCCCCGCGACCCCAAGGAGTGGCGCGACGCCGACGGTGACGGCATCGGCGACAACGCCGACCCCGACGACGACGGCGACGGCTACAGCGACGAGGAGGAGAAGCGGGCGGGAACCGATCCCCTCAATCCGCTCAGCTTCCCCAAGGAAACCGAGAAAGCGGGCGAGAAGCGTCCAAGAAAATGAGGTTGCGCGATTCTGGAAGACTGTGCCCGCCCCGGAGGGGCCACAGTCAATAGCCAGGGGCGCGAGCCCCTGGGAAGAGTGCCCATGAAACGCGGAGCCCCGAAGGGGCGGCAGCGGGCCCTTCCGCGTGTGTCTGCCGCCCCTCCGGGGCTGCTCGAGGGCTGTGCGCCCGTCGTCCAGGGGCTCGCGCCCCTGGCTACTGACGGACGCCGCTTGCGCGGCTACGCTGGTTTTCCCCAAGCTGCTCTCTCCTGGAGTCACGAAACGTGGTTTACAGGCCGGCGTTCTCGGGATCACGCAAAGTCCCCGAACCAACGAGCCACCAAGGAGTCCTTGTCATGCGCACGGAGATCTCGCGACGCGCCATGTTGAAGTTGTCGGCCGCCGCGGCCGCTGGGCCCATCGCCGCCGGGGCGATCGGCTCGCCCGCCGCGGAGATCAAGCCGGAGCCGGGGGCCGACAAGCTCACGGCGTACCAGGACGGCCCCCAGGTCTGGGTCCGCTGGGACAACGCCCAGCTTGCCGGCTATCGGGCTCACGCGACCCAGAAATACCCCTACCTGTTCCCACTGGCGGGCCCGGTCACCGGCCTGTCGCTCACCACCGAGTCCTCGGTCCCCTACCCGCACCACCGCTCGATGCTGTTGGCCTGCGACCGCGTCAACGGCGGCAACTACTGGCAGGGGCCGGTCAACCAGGGGCAGATCGTCTCCCGCGGCCCGAAGCTGGGGACGGTGACTCCCCAGTCGGCCGAGATCCTCGACGCCTGCGATTGGCACAAACCGGGCCAGCCGGCCGTGATGACCGACCAGCGCAAGATCACCGTCACCGTCGCCGGGGCGAAACTCCGTTTCCTCGACGCCGAGATCGCCTGGACCGCGGTCGAGGACGTGACCGTCGAGCGGACCAACCACTCCCTGTTCAGCGTCCGCGCGGCCGCCGACATCATACCCTGGGCCGGCGGGACGCTGGTGAACTCGGAGGGGCAAAGCGGCGAAAAGGCCACGTTCGGCAAGCCCGCCGCCTGGTGCACCTATTTCGGCAAGCGGCAAGGCGCCGCCGGAGAGGTGGTCGAAGGAATCGCGCTATTGCACCATCCGGGGAATCCCTGGGAGAACTGCCCCTGGTTCACCCGCGATTACGGCTTCATCTCCCCCTCGCCGTTCAATTTTATGGACAAGCCGTGGCGGCTTTCGGCGGGCAAGTCGGTCCGGCTCCGCTACCGCGTCGTCCTCTACGCCGGCGATCCCAAGCAGGCCGGCCTGGCGGATATCTACCGCCAGTGGAGCGCCGCGTAGAGCATGGCCAAGCGAGCTTGGCCATGGCACCCGTCATGATTCCGGGAGGGACCCGTCGTGAGGGCGGGAGGCTCCTGCCGAGCCCCCGCCTCATAGACGGACCGAAGAAGAATCCGGTTCCGGCGGATGGTAGCGCGTGATCAGCAGGTCATAGAGCAAGCCCCCCAGGACGCCGCCGATCAGCGGGCCAACGATCGGCACCCACCACCAGGAGTCGCCGGCCGAAAAGACGTTGCTCCCCCAGCCGGCGAGAAAAGTGAACAGCCGCGGGCCGAGATCGCGGGCAGGGTTGATCGCGTAGCCGGAGTTGTAGCCGAAGGTCATTCCGATCGCCAACACCGCGCCTCCGATCAAGAGCGGCGCCAGGTTGGCCGCGGGCGCCTGGTTGCGGGCGTCGGTCAGGGCAAAGATGCACAGCATCAAGAGCGCGGTCCCCACGACCTGGTCGATGACTCCCCCCGGCAAGGGCGAAAGGAAGGGCTGCGGGTAGGTCGCCCAAATGGCGGCCGTGCCCTGCGGACCGAGCACTTGGCGCGTGCCGCCGTCGAAGCTGCTCAGGGCGTCGAAGTAGGTGACGTAGACCACGGCCGACGCCGCGAAGGCCCCCGCCAGTTGCGCCAGGCAGTAGGGCACCACCTTGCGCCAGGAAAAGCCGCGAAGCATCGCCAGGGCAAGGGTCACCGCCGGATTGAGGTGCGCCCCGGAGACTCCGCCGGCCACGTAAACGCCCATCGTTACGCCGAAGGCCCAGCCGAGATTGATCGACAGGTACTCGCCGTTGGCCTGGCGGCTGAGCACGACCTGCGCGACGGCCCCGCAGCCGAACATGATCAGGACGAAAGTCCCCAAGAACTCCGCCGCCATCTCCCGCGCCACCGGTCGCAGCATGGCTTCACCTCGTTTCACGGTCTGGTTTGCCGCCGTCCACTTCGACGCGGACAAGCCCGACGCCCCTTTGCCCGTGGCCGTCGGTCCGCTCGACGCGGACCAGGTACTGGCCCGGCTTCTGGAAGCGGTGGGTCAGGACCACGTAGCCGTCCTTGGCCAGGGGAACGGCGTTGCCGTCGGATTGCGTCTGGACGGCGGGAGTGCCGTCGCCGAAGTCCCACGTTTCCTGCCCTACCCGGGTGCCGAAGGTCCGGCCTTTGAAGGTCACCGCGTCGCCCGGGCGAATGCCGAGCGTCGGATGGTGCGTGACGTGGACCGACGGGGGGAGCCGATCGCGATGCTCCCGATCGACGGCGATCACGATGGCGAAATCGTAATCGATGCGCCCCTCGGCGTCGGTGATCTTGAGGATCTCGCTGTGGTAGCCGGGCCGCGAGTAGGTCCGCTCGACCTTGGCCCCTTCGGCGGTCGTGCCGTCGGTGAAGGTCCACTGGTATCGGGCGATCTTGCCGGCGCTCCAGGAGCGGCCGGCGTCCAGGGTGACTTTCTGCCCGGTGAGGACCAACTGGTGGGGCCGGGCCACGGCCACCAGCGGAGGATGGTGCTGCCGCTGGTAGGCGTCCCAGACGAAGGCGTAGGCCTCCTGGCATCCCCACTTGCCCGAGGGCTGCCGCGAATAGATGTCGAAGTGGAGGTGGGTCCAGCCGCCGCTTCCCCCTTCTTTGCCCAGCAGGCCCAGCCGCTGGCCCGCGCGAACGCGAGTGCCCGGCCGGATCGTGGCGTCGATCGTATGCAAGTGGCTGTAGCGGTAGTACCAGCCGCGGCCGTCGAGCACGTAGATCACGTCGTAACGGGGGCTGACGGGCGTGTCCTTGTAGCCCGGCAAGACCGCCTTGCCCGAAGAGACCACCAGCCCGTCGGTTGCGGCGAGCACCTCGGTCAGGCCCTCGCAGCCGCCGAAATCGAGGCCCCAGTGGTAGTAGACTTTGCCGGGCCGGAGGCTCTCCGCGGCATCGACGTAGCACGGCTCGTTGGCCATCTGCGTGGAACTGGCCAGCCACCGCTGGCGGAGCGGAAAGACGAAGGTCCCGGGATTCATCCAGGGGGAGCCGGCGGGCCAAAGCCGCAGCCGCGCGTCTTTGGCCAGGCCCCAGGCGTCGGTGCTGGCGTTGCGGTAGAGCAGCCGGGTGACCGGGCAGTCGACCTGCACGCCGCCTGCCTTGACGGGAAGCTCGTAGGTGGCCGAGGTGAGCCATACCCGCTCGCCGTTGACCTCGACGTGTACCCGGGCACGGCGGACCGCCTGGCGGATCGGGTCGGTCGTCTCCTGGATCTCCAACAGGCGGACCTTGGCCTTCCGGCCATCGCACAACTCGACGTCCTGGGTCTCGCCGAGGCTCAAGTCGGCGGCCCGCACCAGCGGCCGGATCGCCGGCGGCGTCCCCGTCTCCGGCGCGGCGGCCGGCTGCACGGGGCTCGCCGGCTCCGCCGGCGCTGATGCCCCGGCGACACCCATGATAGACAGCACGACTGCGACAAGGATGTTTCGACCCGACATGACGTGCGCTCCCGGATTTGGCGGCTCTCGAAGGATGCAAAGCCTGTAGGCAACAGTGTACCCGAGGAGACCGTCCCTAAGAAGTGGCGTTGCGGAAACATCCGTAGGGTGGGTCGAGCGGAGCGAGCCCCACCGAGAAGAAGAAGCAGCCAATTTGCCGATGGTGGGGCTCGCTCCGCTCGACCCACCCTACCAGCCCTCGCCCTTCCACAACAAAGACTCAGCAGGACCGGCGTCGCGCCGGTCCGCGGGCTGATTCGTCAGCCGAAAGGATACGCCCGCTGCTTGACGGCGGAGCGCTCCACGCACATACTCCGACTTGGCGGGCGTCCAACAGCTCCCCTCTCCCGCGTGCGGGAGAGGGGCAGGAGCACCCAGGCGCGCCTGAATCACTTTTCCTGATTCCAGCACAGAGCCGCATTGGGGAAACCAACGTAGCCGCGCAAGCGGCGTCCGTCAGTAGCCAGGGGCGCGAGCCCCTGGACGACGAACGCGCGACGGTCGCGCAGCCCCGGAGGGGCGGCAGACACACGGCGAAGGGTTGCCTGCCGCCCCTTCGGGGCTCCGCGTGTCCTGGGCGACTCCTCCCAGGGGCTCGCGCTCCTGGCTATTGACCTTGGCCCCTCCGGGGCCGGCACAGTCTCCCGGAACCACGCAACCTGATTCAGCATCCGGAGGGATCGCGATGGGCAGAATCGTCGCCTCCGTGAAGATCGAGAATCTTGCCCAGCCGGACGCGATGATCCGTTGCGACGCCCTGAACGAAGTCCTCTTCGTCGACATGGAGCCGGAAAACGGCGACTACGAGCCGCTGATCGGATATGTCATTCTGGAGCAGTCCCAAGCCGCGGTCGATACGCTGAGTCACCGCCTGATCCCGGTCAAGCGGATGGACTTGAAGTAGAGGCAGGTCAGGCAACGCGTGCGCGACAACCGCGGTCAGACGCTACCGGCGTACATCGGCAAGCAGGATCACGGGTGTCTACTTTGGCTGGCACAGGCCGTGGCACGCCGACAATGATGTGGCAGGTGAAAGGACACCGGCCTACGACAGCGCCCACGAGGTCCAGGTTTTACAGGAGGCGAGGACGACAACGCCGAACCCCATACAGACGCCAAACATAGCAAGACCGTAGGGATTACCCCCCTCGGAAGACGCGGTACGAAGGCGACTAAGGAGGGACGTCTGGGGTCAGAGCTTGAATAGTCAACAGCATGATCGGCGCGCTGTCCCCGCTTTGACTCCGGATCGGCCGCGAGCGTCGGCGAGGACTATTCGCTATTTCTACAGCAAGACTTCGCGCACGCACCTACCGCGAGTTGTAGTGCTGGCAAGGCTGTCCGTACAAGACTTGGCGGTCTGCGACTGCAAGTCTTGCTGTATAAGTGAGGGTGTCCAGGAATTGACCGACTCACAACCGGGGATTGTGCCTGTGCTCGTCAGCCGCGTAGCGGCGATAGACAATAGCCCAGGGCGTGAGCCCTGGGGAAGGGGTCCCTCATGCTCCGTGAGCCCCGACAGGGGCGGAAGAAATCGCTTGCGGCACTTCTGTCGCCCCTTGCGGGGCTTTCCGCGCAGAATGGCTTCCCAGCACCCAGGGCTCGCGCCCTGGGCTATTGACTTGCGCCCCTGACGGGGCTGGCTTCTCCAATTCCCGGACGGCCTCGTACAAGTAAGTGCGCCGGGACCCCGTTCTCCCCGCCCTGTCCGAGCAGCATTCCACCACGCCCTTTCAGGGCGTGCCACCGGGCGCGGCCAATAGCTCGCGGGCTTCCGGGCGGGGGGCGTTGTTTTCCTGGTCCCAGTAGGGAGAGAGCCGCCGCAGGTTGGCGACCACTTGGGGGAAAACATCGAGGATCCGGTCGATGTCCTCCTCGGTGTTGTAGCGGCTGAGGCTGAAGCGGACCGAGCCGTGGACCGCGGTGAAGGGGACGCCGAGGGCCCGGAGCACGTGGGAGGGCTCCAGCGAGCCGGAGGTGCAGGCCGAGCCGCTGGACGCGCAGATCCCCTGGTCGCTCAGTTGGAAGAGCATCCCCTCCCCTTCGATGAAGTGGCAGGAGACGTTCGACGTGTTCGGCAGGCGCGGGGCGTTGCGGCCGTTGACCTGGACGTAGGAAATTCGGTCGAGGATGCCCTGTTCCAGGCGGTCGCGGAGGCGCCCGATGTGGGTCTGCTCCTCGGCGTGGTTCTGCTGGGCCAGTTCCAGGGCCCGGGCCAGGCCGACGATGTAGGGCACATTTTCCGTCCCCGCCCGGCGGCCCTCCTCCTGGTGCCCGCCAATCATATACGGCCGGCAAGGCGTTCCCCGCCGCACGAACAGGGCGCCGATCCCTTTCGGCGCGTGCAGCTTGTGGCCGGAGAAGGAGAGCAGGTCGACGTGGCGGAAGGCCCCGCCCAGATCGATGGGGATTTTTCCGACCGACTGCGTGGCGTCGGTGTGGAAGATGATCGACGGGTCGGTCTCCTTGGCGATCCGCGAGAGTTCTTCGATGGGAAAGATCACGCCCGTCTCGTTGTTGGCGTGCATGATCGAGACCAGCAGCGTCTGGGGACCCAGGGCGCGGACAAACGTCCGCAGGTCGAGGTTCCCGTCGCCGTCCACCGGCAGAAAGGTCACGTCGCAGCCGCTCCGCTCCATTTCCTTGCAGACTTCCAGCACGGCCGGATGCTCGACCGCCGTGGTGATGATCTGCCGCCGGTTGGGGTTGGCCCGGGCGGTGCCGAAAATCGCCGTGTTGTTACTCTCCGTGGCGCAGGCGGTGAAAAGGATCTCCCGCGGGTCGACTCGGCCGAAGAAATCGGCCACGGTCTGCCGCGCCTGGGCGATCGCCTGGGCAGCCTTGCGGGCGGGCTCGTACATCGAGCTCGGGTTGAAGTAGACGTCCGTGAAGTACGGGATCATCGCCTCGTACACTTCCGGCGCGACCTGGGTGGTGGCGTTGTTGTCGGCGTAGATGATTCTCATAACCGTAGTGCTGCAAACAGTCGACTGTAGGACGGCCTTTCCAGGCCGTCGTTCATCGTGTCAAGGTGACTTTCAGGGGTACGCACGATAGCAGCATTTCGCATCGGCGACGACGGCCTGGAAAGGCCGTCCTACGTCAGGTTTTCTGCAACCATGGCGATGAGTGAGGTCATCCCGGCACCTGGATCACGCGGATCCGCTCGTCGACCAGCTCCTTGAGGGTCTGCTCGATCATCAGCTTCAGGGTCTGGCCCGCCGAGGGACAGCCGGCGCAGGCCCCCTCCAAACGGCAAAACACGAGCGCGTCCTTGATGTCGATGATCTCCACGTCGCCGCCGTCGTGGACGAGCATCGGCCGGACGACCTGGTCGATGGTTTTCTCCACTTTCTTGGCGAACTGGTAGGGGGAAAGGGAGGGGGTGGGCGTTGGGGCCGGCGGCTCGACCGGCTCGACCTTAGGAATCACCCGCAGCTTCTTCCCTCCCACTCCCCAGGCCTCGTCCAGCAGGTCCTGGAGCCCGCCGGGCGCGTGGTGGCACGAGGCGCAGGCCCCGCCCGCCTTGGTGGCGTTGGTCACCTCGGCGATGGTCCGCAGGTTGAGCTCCTCGATCTTCCGCCGCAGGTAGGGCTCGCTCAGCGAGAAGCAGTTGCAGACGATCCGCCCCTCCTGCTCCGCGTGGGCGTGGATCTTGACGCCCAGCTTCTCCAGATCGACCCCGCGTTTCTGGGCCCAGTTGAACACGGCCGATTCCAGCGCCTCGGCGCCCATCACCGAACAGTGGATCTTCTGCTGCGGGAGCCCCTCCAAGTAGTCTACGATGTCCTGGTTGGTGATCTTCAGGGCCTCGATGGGGGTAAAGCCCCCTTTCAAGATCAGCGCGCAAAGGGCCTCCGAGGCGGCAATCGCCGAGGTGCAGCCGAAGGTGAGGTACTTGGCCTCCGTGATCACGTCCTTGGCGGGATCGGTCGGGTGGCGCTTCACCCGGAAGGTGAACCGCAGCGCGTCGCCGCAGGCGATCGAACCGTGCTCGCCGAAGCCGTCCGGCTCTTCAATCTCCCCCAGGTGCGTCCCCGGCTTCCCGTGCACCGCGTCCATGAACAGTTGCTTCGTCTTCTCGCTGTACTCCCAGGCCATCGCGATACTCCAACCGGTAGCGTCGCATCCACTCGGATCCACCTGACAGGGCGGGTGTAGGCGACCGGGCACAAGGCCCCGCGTACTTCGTACTGAGTACTCAGTACTGAGTACTTAGCCACCCCCCAAGACCTCTCTCCCAAATGCGACCATAGCGTGCGCTCGCCCATTGGGCCAGAAAGCGTCCCTTCAGCATCGCACGGGAGCGGACCGCAGGCAAGGGCTCTTGCTACTTCTTTGGCGGGGGCATCGACCGCCGTCAGAACCGCAGCGGTAGCTCGATCCGGGGGCGCTTGCCGAGGAGCTTGTCGACGGAAAGGCGGTCTCCCGCCAGCTCGCCCAACTGGCGGAGTTCCTCGCTGCTGAGATTGAGCTTGGCCAGCAGGGCCTGCTGCCGGGCATCGACGAACTGCTCGAACCGGCCCAGCTCCTCGTCCACCCTCCGCTGGACGAGCGCCGCGAGCTCCTCGCGGCGGGCGACAAGCTCGCGGCCGAGGAGCCAGTTCATCGCCTCGGCCAACTGCGGACCCAGCTCGGAGCGGAGCCGACAGTCGGGCTCGTCCAGCGTCCCCGAGACATCGGCCACCACCTCGACCGCCCGGATCCGGGCCAGGGCGTCCCGGAGGTCCGCGGCGAGGCGCGGGCCGCCGTAGCGAGGCGCCACCGTGGGCGTGAGCTCCACCGGCTCCTGCCGCAATCGCACCTGGCCCCAGAGCTCCTCGCCCCGCAGGTGCAGAACCAGCGACAGCCGGGTGCTCCCCGGCGAGATCGCCAAGGCCAGCCGGTCCGGCCGGCCCAGCACCCGGCGGGGCTCGGCAAGCTCGGGACACTCGACCGTGATCCGGTCGTGGCCGACCTCTTGCGTCCGATCCACAACGGCCTCTACGAGCATCGCCGCCGCACCCTGGACCTCCAGCTTGAGCACTGCCGGCTGACCATAGAGCGCCGGCTGCGACGTGAGCCCCTCGGCCGTGCCCGAGAACTGGAACGGCTGATGATCGAGCTGCCCCTGGCCGTCCAGGGCGAGCTTGCGGATGAGGAAGTCGGGCCCGGGCTGGAGGCCGGCAAACAGCACGTCCAGCCCCCGTGCCCGGACCGGCTCGGGCGGCTCGGCCCGCTCGGGCCAGTACCGGCGGGCCCAGCGGACCCACTGGGCCACCGTCCGCACCTTCTCCGCCAACTCGGGGCCCAACAGGTAGTCCGACAAGTGCTCCCCCCGAAGCTCATCCAGCCGCAACCGCTCGCGGATCCGCTCCCGGTCGTTGTCTCGGGCCTGGCCGATGGCGTCCTTGTCTCGAAGCGCCTGCTGCCGCAGCCGGTCGAGCTCGCCGCGGAACTCGGCGATCTCGCGCTGGATCGATTCCAGCTCGCCGAGGGCCTTCCGCGCCGAGTCGACGTCGCCCAGCACGTTTCTCGCCCCGCCGCGGACAAGTTTCTGCAACTGCTCGGCCCGGCCCTTCAACTCGTCCGCGCGGTCCTCCATCTGCTGATATTCCCGCGGCCATCGCCGGGCGAGCTCCCGGGCGAGCCGGACCGATTCGAGCTGCTCCACCTGCTCGGCGATCTCGTCCTGGAGGAAGGCGGCCAGCGAGTCCAGCCAGGATTCGGCGAGTTGGGCGAGGCGGGAATCCTGCCCGCGGTCCCCCTTGTCTCTGGCCGGCTTGCGATGCCTAGGCACTTTCTCCAGCGCCCCGGAGGTCGTCCGCTCGGTCCCCAACCGCAGCCCGCTCACAGTCCCCTCGCGGACGATGAACTTCTTCCGCAACAGCGGGCCGGTCTCGAGGCCGAGCTTGATCTGGCGGGCCTCGACGAGATTCTCCATCGGGCGCTCCGGATCGGCAACCTGGACGTCCCGCAGACAGATTTCCGTCCGCGCAAGCGAGGTCTCCAGCGAGCCGATCTCCACCTTGGCCGACGTGATCCGCTCGCCCAGCGAAACGAGCGACCAGCGGACCAGCGGGTCCATGCCGAAGCGGACCCCCAGGACGACGACCGCCAGGATCGCCACCCGCGGCAGCACGTACGACCAACGAATCCAACCGGTCCAGCGGGTCCAGACAGTCCAGCGAGTCATACGGTCCTCCAGCGAGCCGCGGTCTCGGCCTTGGCGAGGGCCTTCTCGGCCCGGTACTTGGCGAGCGTCTCAGCGATCCGCTCGCCGGAGCGGTCCAGCAGCCCCCGGCAGGAGCGGTAGACGGGGTAGAACAGGGCCAGCCCGAGGATCAGGCTCCCCAGCACGACCGTGTTGTTGAATTTCGTCCAGGGGCCGAGCGGCAGCTCGTAGAGCCGCGCCCAGCAGGGCTGGAGCGACGGCAGTGCCAGGACCGCCAGCCCGATGCGGTGGGTGATCGGATCGGTCCACATCCCCACCCAGGAGAAGACCAAGGCGGCAAATCCCCCCGCGACCAGATTGGCTTGCGAGGCCAGGAGGATCACGCCGAGCGCGGCGGCGATCAGGTTCCCCTTGGGCACCAGCCCGATCATCATCCCCAGGGCAATCCCGAACGCCACTGGCCGCGGGGCGTCCTCACTGGTGGAAACCTGGACCACGCCGCGGAGCAACCGGACGAGCTGCGCGACCATCGACATCCCCCGAAAGAGTTATTCCGACTTGGGTTTGGCGCCTATGCGATCGGCAATCCGCCAGACCCGGAGAAAAGCGGGGCGTAGTCTAGCGAAAACCGCGCGGGAGGCATTACTCAATTCGGGGGGGAAGTGAAGTCCTTTGGCTAGCGTTTTCTGCTCCACGCGGTGGCAGGTCAGCGCTCGACCCGTAGACAACCGGGTCAGAGCGTGGGACCCAAGGGAAACACGGCAGCCAAGGGGGAATACGGATTATGAATGGCCCACGCAGCAGGGGACTAATAGCCGGACCGGCGTTAGTCGTTGCCTGGCAAGGCAAAGGACCTTACCATGACGCGATTGGACATGCTCAGAGTATGCGATCGGCTTGGACGTGAATCGGGGGCGGAATGATGAAGCGGCCTGGGTCTTGTCTCACGTTTCTATTGTTGTGGGTCACCGCGACCCAGGCGGCCCTGGCCCCGGACGAGATCGCGATCCTGGCCGCCGCCAGCCCCCAGTCCCGGAAGTTGGCCGCCTACTACGCCCAGGCGCGGGGGATTCCCGCGTCGCGGATCTGCGTGTTGGACGTCAAGCCCGGGGCGGACCTGGACCGTATGACTTGGGAGGAGCGAACGCGGCCGGCAATTCACGCCTGGCTACGGGCCCAAGGGCTCGACAAGAAGGCCCGGTGCCTGGTGGTCTCCTGGGACCTCCCGTTGCGGATCGGCAAGCGATCCCCGTCGTTGCCGGCGGTGGTCGCCCGGGGCGAGAATCTCGTCCGCGCCCGGGCGCTCCGCGTGAAGCAGTTCGCGGAGCTGCTCAAGCGCCTCGATGCCGTCGCCGCGCGGGACAAGCCGCCCGCGCGTCCGGACCTCGATCCCAAGGTCTCCGCCGTGGAGCTGGCCAAGCAGATCGACG
>Ga0153916_10000785_pt1 | contig 21958 bp, 17 predicted proteins | sample Opewatmetagenome_FD_109642 | JGI IMG/M metagenome (GOLD analysis project Ga0153916, IMG submission 109642) | Freshwater wetland microbial communities from Ohio, USA - Open water 3 Core 3 Depth 4 metaG | ecosystem: Environmental > Aquatic > Freshwater > Wetlands | place: USA: Ohio, Lake Erie...
AGCGTCCGGCGGCCGGCGAAGCCCTCTTCGATGCTGTGCCAGTGGCTGACGCTGGCCTCGCCGTACTGCCAGCAAAGGAAAACCACATCGGTGCCGAGCAGACAGGGAAAATCGATCAGTCCCTGTTCAACGCCTTTGCACACGCAACCATGACCGTGGATTTCCTCGACCCAACCTTTGATTTGCCCCACCAGCCGGGCAATCTCTTCATCTTGGCGCAACCGCTTCATCAGGTCCGGCGCTTCGGGATCGAGCTGCTGGTTACGAATAACGGTTTCGCTTTTACCTTTGAGCCGGCGCAGATTTTCCAAAATGCTTTCGATCAACGGACGCAGCGCGGGCAGCAAACCATTCGCTTCCTCAACGGTAAACAAACGCGGATAGTTGGCGGAGGATTCCATCGATTTCGGTTTCTAGCGAGCGCGCATCGAGAGCAGACGCAACGGCCGCGCCTGCGGACTGGCCAACGTCATAGCTGCAAACCCGCGCGCAGCTCGCGCAACAACGCGATGTTGTCGGAGTGGCCCGTCATATGCGCCGTGATCGCGCCGCGCAGCGGTCTGCCGAGCAGGTAAAAGTCGCCGATGATGTCGAGAATCTTGTGGCGCGCGAGCTCTTCGGGAAAACGCAGCTCGGTGTTAACGATCTTTTCGTCGTCGATCAAAATAAAATTGCTCAACCGGCCGCCCGCCGCCAAGCCCATTTTTTCCAGCTGGGCGATATCTTTTAGAAACCCGAACGTTCGCGCGGGCGCGATCTCTTCCTTGAAAGATTCCGGTCCGTGAAAGCTGTAGGCGTATTCCTGGTATCCGACAGGCTTCGGATAGTTCATGATGTAACGGACGGAAAAGGCCTCGGCGGGCTCGATGCTGATCCATTCTCCACCGGCGCCGGCGACCCGATAGGGGCGGTCGACCATGATTTCCGGCCACGGCTCGCTTTCTTCCTGAATGCCCGCTTCTTCGATCAGCCGGCAGAACTCGATGGCCGATCCGTCCAGGATTGGCACTTCGCTCTGCACCTTGACCAGCAGGTTGGCGATCCCGTAGCTATGCAGCGCGGCGAGAAGATGCTCCACGGTGGCCACCGTCATTCCCTTGTTGCGCAGCGAAGTCGCGTAACCCGTCGAGGCCACGAAGTCGAGATGAGCACGCACGCTGGCATCCGCCGAGATGCCGGTAAACACAATCCCGCTGTTGGGCGGCAACGGATGCAGCACTAATCCCGTTTTAACGCCCGAATGGAGTCCCTGTCCCGAGGTTACGACGCTTTTTTTAAGAGTTTTTTGCTTGAGCTTCCCCTCGCTTGGCGCCCGCGCGGGCGCCGTCGCCGGCCGTTTGCGCGTCCGGTTTTTCCCGCGGCCGGCGTCCGCTCTCGGTTCCGCCGGCACCGCCGCTTCGCCGAAGGCGCGGCGCACCGTCAACAAAAGTCCGTCCAGCGACAGCGGCTTTTCGATAAAATCGAAGGCGCCGAACTTGGTCGCGGTGACCGCCGTATGAATGTTGCCGTGGCCGGAGATCATCACCACGTTGATGTCCGGTTCTTTGTTTTTGATCTCCCGGAGCAGGCCGATACCGTCCGCCTGCGGCATCCAGATATCGAGCAGCACCAGGCCAGGTCGCTCCTCATCGATCATCCGCAGCACCGTTGTGCCGTCGCCGGTATCCACGACCCGGTAGCCCTCGTCGCTGAGCACCTCGCGCAGCGATTCCCGCACGGCGTCTTCGTCGTCGACGATGAGAATGGTTTTTTCCGCTAGCGCTTCGTTCACAATGTCACCCGCTTCTTCTAGTCAAAACCGCCGCTGCCCCATCGGTCAGGCGGCGAGCTGCTTGCGCGCCGGCAATTCGATGATGAATTTCGTGCCCATCGGCTCATTGGGCCGCACGCGAATATAACCATGATGGTCTTCGACGATCGCATTGACGATCGACAATCCCAGCCCGGTGCCGTCTTTTTTGGTCGAGAAGTAAGGTTCGAAAATTCTCGCCCGCACCTCCGGCGGCAACCCGCGGCCGTTGTCCGCCACTTCCAAACTGACCATGGCGAGAGTGCGATCATAAGCCGTGGCGATCCTGACTTCGCCTTTGCCGTCCACCGCGGCCACCGCGTTATCCAGGAGATTCATCAGCGCCCGCTTCATCTGATTGCGGTCGAGATCCAAGGACGGAATTGCGCCGGGCTGAAACTGGAAAACGATCTCCTTGTGCCCTTCCTGAAACAAGAACAGCGCCTCGCGCACGATTTCGTTGAGATCGTTGGCGGCCAGCTCGGCGCTGGGCAGGCGCGCGAATTGGGCGAATTCGTTGACGAGATTTTTAAGCTCCTCGACCTGCCGGATGATCGTCGAGGTGCACTTGTCGAGAATCGCGCCGTCGCTCTCCAGCAGCCTGGCGTAGCGCTTGCGCAGCCGTTCCGCCGACAGCTGGATCGGCGTCAGCGGGTTTTTGATTTCATGGGCGATGCGGCGCGCCACTTCGCGCCACGCCTCCATTCTCTGGACCCGTTGGATTTGGGTAATGTCCTCTAAAAACACCATGACGCCGAGGCTGCGGCCGTCGTCATCGCGCAGCGTGTCCGCGGTGGCCATGACGGTCAACACCCGGTCCGGAAGTTCGATCTTGATCTCCCGTTCAACGCTCGCGCCGTCCTTCACGCTTTCCATGATCTCGCGCACCGCCTGAAGGTGCTCGACGACGAAAATCTGATCCTCCGGCTTGCCCAAGGCTTCGCCGGCCTTGCCGCCGAGGATTCGCTCGGCGGCCTTGTTCCAGGTGGTGATCTTGCCGGTGGGATCGATCGAAACCACGCCGGCGCCGACGTTGGCGAGCAGCATCTCCGTGTAACGGCCGCGCCGTTGGAGCTCGATGGTCGTCCGCCTGAGTTCCCGCGTCATCTGGTTGAACGATTCGACCAGGGTGCCGATTTCATCGTCGCCGGCGGACTCGATTTGGTAATCCCAATTCCCCTGGGCGACTTCATGGGTCCCCGCGGCGAGATTTTGAATCGGCACCGTAATCCCCTTAGCCAAGTAGATGCCGAACCAAGTAGCGGCAAAAATAATCACCAGGGTAATGAGCAAGAGCGTCAGAATATAGCTGTTTTTGATCGGGGTTTTTAACGACCCCAGGTATTTGTACTGTTCGTAGGAGCGCGAGATCTGCAGCGCCCGCTTGGTGATGCTCTTGGGCACGTAGTAGTCCACCACCACCACGCCCAAGATTCGCTTGTCCCGGCCGTAAATCGGCAGCCCGCCGCGGATGACATCGCCTTCGCCGAAAGCCTGGGTGCGGGTCACCTCCAGGCCGCGCAGCGCCCGGTCGAGAAAATCATTCTCCGGCTTGACGGTGACTCCGGTGGGTACCTGTTGATTGAACGCCACCACGAGCGGCTGGCGGTCCGGAGCAAACAGCTCGACGGTGCCGAGATTGTATTCCTGCTGTTTGCTGCGCACGAACTCCCTGAGCTGATCGACGCGCTGGGCGGTGAAAAGTTCCTCTTCGGTGATGCGCCGGCTCAACTGGCGCGCGTAGAACAGCGCGTTGTTGGCCGAATTCTGATAGTAGGTCTGGCCGATTTCCAACGAGCCCTGCAGCGCGGTTTCGACCTGAAGATCGAACCAGCGCTCGAAGGAGCGGGTGACAAAACCGCCGGCGATCATGAACAACAGCAGCGTCGGCACCAGAGAAAGCGCGACGAACGCCGTCACCAGGCGCACGCGCAAACGGGAGCCGAGAATGCGCCGCTTGCGCTCGAAAACCAGCTTCACCAGGTTTCTGACGACCAGAAAAACCAGCAGAACCAGCAAAATAATATTGATATTGATGAGCAGGAAGAAGGCGATGTTGCCGCTCAACGAGTGCTCCGGCGAAACGTCGGGCGCCTGCACTTCAAAAAAAGCGAATGCCAGCACCATGAGAGTGGCCACCAGAATGACCACTCCTTCCCGCTTGCGCCGCTTCGTTTCTTCTAACCTGAGGCTTTCCTCAAGCGATTTTGCGTTTACGGCTTCCATCGGTTGGACTCTGTTAAGGGGCTGAAAAACAAGAAAATTCTACCTTCTAAAGAGATAAAGAACAAGCGTTAAGATAGCGCTGATAAGCAGACAGGTGGCGAGCGGAAAATAAAAAGTAAAGCGCTCCCGTTCAATGGTGATATCGCCCGGCAGTTGGCCAAACCAGGGGAGCTTGCCGACGAGCGTAAAAATCACCCCCAGCACCGCCAGCAACAGGCCGAGATAAATTAAGATCTTGCCAAGGCCGGCCATGAGTTGATTTCGCTCGCGCTAAAACTCGCTTCTATTAACCATTTGCGCCCTAGAACAAACTTTGTTGACTCTTCGGACGGCTTGCTTTGTCCGTTTCGGGCGTTTTACCAAAATGGTCATAGGCCAGGGCCGTCGCCACCCGCCCTCTGGGAGTCCGCTGGAGAAAACCCGCCTGAATCAGAAACGGTTCGTACACGTCTTCAATCGTATCTTTCTCTTCGCCGATGGCCGCCGCCAGGGTCTCTACGCCCACCGGACCGCCGGCGAATTTTTCGATCATCGTCAGCAGCAGCATGGTGTCCATTTTATCGAGACCCATGGGGTCCACTTCCAACATTTTCAACGCCTCCTCGGTCGTCGCCCGGGTGATCGCGCCGTTGCCTCTGACCTGGGCGTAGTCGCGCACCCGGCGCAGCAGCCGGTTGGCGATGCGCGGCGTGCCGCGCGAGCGCCGGGCGATCTCGCTGACGCCGTCAAGATCGCCGGGAACGCCGAGAATCGAGGTGGAACGTTGGAGAATCCGCGTCAGCGACGCGGGATCGTAAAAATCCAGGCGAAAAATCTGCCCGAAGCGGTCGCGCAGGGGAGAAGTCAAGAGGCCGGATCTTGTGGTCGCGCCGACCAGTGTGAAGCGCTTCAAGTCGAGTTTGATCGAACGCGCCGCCGGTCCCTGGCCGATCATGATGTCGATTTGATAGTCCTCCATCGCCGGATAGAGCACTTCCTCGACCACGTGATTGAGCCGGTGAATTTCGTCGATGAAAAGCACGTCGCCTTCATCGAGGTTGGTGAGCAAAGCGGCGAGGTCGCCTGGGCGCTCGACGATCGGCCCCGAGGTCGCTTTGATATTGACCCCCATCTCGCGCGCAATGATGTAAGCCAGCGAAGTTTTCCCCAGACCGGGCGGGCCGTGGAACAGGATATGATCGAGCACGTCGTTGCGCCCGCGCGCCGCGGCGATGGCGACCTTGAGATTTTCTTTGACCTGCTCCTGGCCGACGTATTCGTCGAATCCGCGCGGCCGCAGGCTGACATCGTACTTTAAGTCTTCGTCGGTCGGCCGCCGCTCGATGATTTCGTTGGCTCTCGCGCTTTCTTCGTTCATGATCGGTTCACGGACCCATGCGGCGTAGGGATTCTTTCAGCAGATTTTCCAAGGAGCCCCCGCCTTTTCTTAGAACGTCGCGCACGTTTTTTTCCGCGTCGGCCTTGCGGTAGCCGAGATTGATCAAAGCCGACACCGCGTCCTGCAATAATTGCGAGTCATCGCCCGGTTTTCGGCTCTCAGACCATTCTCCCGTGAAGGAGGCCAACTTATCCCTGAGCTCGACGATCATCCGCTCGGCGAGTTTTTTGCCGACCCCCGGGATGGACACGAGCCGGACCTGGTCGCCTTCCCTGAGCGCGCGCAACAGCTCATCGGCCGGGATTCCCGACAAGATGTTCAAGGCGAGCTTGGGGCCGATGCCGGCGACGCCGTAGAGCAAGAGAAAAACCTGTTTTTCCGCGAAATCATGGAAGCCAAAAAGTTGCAGCGCGTCTTCCCGCAGGTGGGTGTAAATCTGCAGGCTCACCGGCTCCCCGATCTCCGGCAAACGATAGAAAACATTCAGCGGAATAAAGACTTGATAACCCACCCCGCCGACATCGACAATAATCTCGCCCGGCACTTTGCGCGCCAGGGTCCCGCTGATTTGCGCGATCACGTCGGAATGTAAACCGTTTTGGGCGCCATGTCAGCCGCGCCTATTTTTTTGCGGCGATTTCGAGGTAGTCGCGCCAACGCAAGACCTTGCGGGGGGCGCCGAGGGCGCGGCGCACCTGCGTCGAGAAAGCGCGGTGGTGAATGTGGCACACGGCGGCCGCCAGAGCGTCCGCCGCGTCCGCCGCGACCTCGCCGCGCAGGCAAAGCAAGACGGCGATCATCTTTTGCACCTGCTGCTTGGTCGCCTGCCCGAATCCGGTAACCGCGACTTTGATTTCCGCCGCCGCATATTCGGCAACCGCGATCTCCTGCTCCGCCGCCGCCAACAGCGCCACGCCGCGCGCCTGACCAAGCTTGAGCGCGCTCGCCACGTTGCGGGCGAAAAAAACCCTTTCGAGACTCACGCCGCTGGGGCGGTATTTTCTCAGCACCTCTTGAATGCCCTGATGAATCCGGCGCAGACGCTCTCCCTGCGCGTCAGCCGATGAGGTCGCAATGGTGCCGTGCGCGATATGGGTGAGATGGGTGCCATCGACCTGGACCACTCCCCATCCGGTCACCAGGGAGCCCGGATCGATTCCGAGAATTCTTTCGTTGTGGTGGGGCGTCGGCATCGTTTTCGGCGGCGCGGCGCGCTCAGCTCGCCTTCTCCATCAATTCCGCCGGAATGTTGAAGTTGGCGGAAACGCTTTGCACGTCGTCGTGGTCTTCCAGCTCTTCGGTCAATTTCAGGATCTGCTCGACATGCTTGGCGTCGACGTCCACGGTATTTTTCGGCACCATGGTGACCTGAGCGCTGGCGATGGGGATTTTCTCGCGGTCCAGTCGCTCCTTCACTTTTTCAAAATCCTCCGGCTGGGTCACCACCTCGAAGAGATCGTCCTCATCTTTGACATCCTCCGCACCGGCATCGAGCACGACGCCCATCAACCGTTCTTCGTCGATTTGCGACTTCTCGATCGTAATCAATCCCTTCATGTCGAACATCCAAGAAACGCAACCGGTTTCGCCGAGGTTGCCGCCGTGTTTCGTGAACAGACGGCGGATCTCCGAGACCGTGCGATTCTTGTTGTCCGTCAGCACCCGCGCCAGAATCGCCACCCCTCCCGGTCCATAGCCTTCGTATTGAATCTCTTCGTAGATCACCCCTTCCAGCTCGCCGGTGCCCTTCTTGATGGCCCGCTCGATGTTGTCACTCGGCATGCTGTTGGCGCGCGCCGTCGTCACCGCAGTGCGCAGGCGCGGGTTGGAGTTGATATCGCCGCCGCCCATGCGCGCCGCCACGGTAATTTCCTTGATGAACTTGGTGAAGAGCTTCCCCTTCTTGGCGTCCTTGGCGGCCTTTTTGTGTTTGATCGTGCTCCACTTCGAATGACCCGACATGATTCTCGAACTCCCTTGAATAGTTGAGGCTAAACTAGCACAAAGCCCGGCGGGGGTAAACGGGCGCGAAGGCGTCCGCTCCATGCGCTTTTTTCATCTTCTACCTTACGCTATAATCGCGCCACGATGCTTGCGAAAACTCTCCCGCCACGCCCGCCCGCCCGCTTAAGACTCGATCTTTCATTAGGGATAGTCTTTTTCATGCTCTTGCAAGCGGCTTGCGCTTTGCCGCCGGCACGGGTCGGCGTGGCTGCGCCCACGAACGCAAGAGCCATTCAAACCGGCGTCGCTTCATGGTACGGACCCGGCTTCCACGGCAAGCCGACGGCCAGCGGCACCATCTACGATCAAAACGATTTAACCGCCGCGCATCAGACCTTGCCTCTCGGCACCCGGGTGATGGTAACCAACCTGCAAAACGGCGCGTCGACGGAACTGATCATCAACGACCGAGGTCCTTTCGCCAAAGGCCGAATCCTCGATCTCTCCTACGGCGCCGCGCAAATGCTCGGCGCCGTGGAACCCGGCACCATCCCGGTGCGAATCGAGGTGATCGACGGCGGCCCCTACCGGATTCAATCGATCCGCGACACGCTCGACTACACGCTTCAACTGGGATCGTTCTCTCAGCTTGAGAACGCGCAGCTGTTGCGCGACCGGCTGGCACAAAACTATGCCGACGTGACCATTGTTCCCCTGCAGACTAAAGAGGCCGCCTATTTCCGCGTACGGCTCGGCACCTTCGCCAACCGCGCCGCCGCCGAGGAACAGGCGCGTCAGCTTGCGCAGGACGGGTTTGCCGTCATCATCGTGGAAAAATAAATCGCGGCGGCGCCGCAAAGGCAAGCAAAAAGGTTAAAGGTTTGAAACAAGCTGGCTCCGGCAACCCTGCCCCTCGGCCGGCTATCAGGCTGGATTAGTTGCCGCTCAGAAGCAAATAACGGCCGCCTTCCCTTTTGACCCGGCCTTCGCGCATCAGCTTTTCCAAGTGCGCCTGGACGGAAAACTCGGCGACTCTTTGCAGCGCCGGGGAAACGTCGACGTAAATCAACTGGGTGATATCGCCGATGGTGTTGCGTCCTTTTCGCAGCGCGGTCAACACCTGCTGTTCCCGTTCGAGCCGATGTTGGATATACTCCCGAATTTTCGCCTCCGGCTTGCCGATAAGCGGTCCGTGACCGGGCAGGATCAAGGCGATGTCGAAGCCGAGCAAGCGCTCCAACGACTTCATATAGTCGGTCATGTCGCCGTCCGGCGGGTGGATGACGGCGGTGCCGAATCCGAGAATATTGTCGCCGCTGAAAAGCACCTTGTCCCCGCCTTCATAAAAACAGCAGTGGCCCGACTCATGGCCCGGCGTGTGCAGCACATGCAGCTCGCCGCCGCCGAAAGAGAGCCGGTCGTTGTCGTCGTACTGAAAGTCTTCGCCGCCGAGATAGCCCTTGCGCGATCGGTGGATGCCGACCTTCGCGCCGCAACGCTTGCGCAAGGCCAGCGCGCCGCCGCAGTGGTCGCTGTGGATATGGGTGAGAAGAATCTTTTCGATCTTCTTGGCGCCCATCGCCTCCGCCTGCTCGATGATCCCGTCCATGTTCGAGTCGGCGCTGAGCGCCACATCGATGACGACGACGTTTTCTTTGCCGACGACGTACTGATTGGTTCCCTGGAGCGTCATGATGCCGGGATTGTCGGCGGTATAGTGGCGAATGTGATTGGGAGCGGCCATCGCAGGTCTTTCAGCGGCTTCGGCGAAGCGGCGCGGGAACGTATGAAAACCGCATAGCAGCGCCAGCGACGATTTTCCGAGCGCCGCCAGGGCTTCGCGCCGCTTCATAAAAAAGGATGAAGGCGGAAGGATGAAGGATGAAAAAAGCACGACAAGATAACGGCGCTATCTTCACTCATCCTTCCGCCTTCATCCCTCATCCTTTCCGCTAATTCTGCAGCAATTGTCTCAACACATATTCCAGAATCCCGCCGTGCCGGTAGTAATCGAGCTCCGCCGGGGTGTCGATGCGGCAGATGACCTTGAACTCCGTCGCCTTGCCGTCCTCGGCGGTCGCCTTTACCGTAAGCTCTTGGCGCAGCTTCAATCCGGGGCCGATGCCGACGATGTCGAACTTCTCGAATCCGGTCAGCCCATGGCTCTTGAGATTCTCGCCGGGCTTGAACACCAGCGGCACGATGCCCATGCCGATCAGATTGCTGCGGTGTATGCGCTCGAAGCTCTCGGCGATGACCGCTTTGACGCCGAGCAGGCGTGGCCCCTTGGCCGCCCAGTCGCGCGACGAGCCGGTGCCGTACTCTTTGCCGGCGACGACGATCAGCGCCGTGCCCTCCTTTTGATACTGCATCGCCGCGTCATAGATCGGCATCGGTTTTTTGTCCGGTAAATGCACCGTGACACCGCCTTCCGTACCCGGCGCAAGCATGTTCTTGAGACGAATATTGGCGAAGGTGCCGCGCACCATCACTTCATGATTGCCGCGCCGCGCGCCGTACTGGTTGTAGTCCTTGGGCAACACATCATTGCCCGTAAGATAGCGCGCCGCCGGGCCGTTTTTCTCGATGGCGCCCGCCGGCGAAATATGATCCGTCGTCACCGAATCGCCGAGCAGCGCCAGCGCGCGCGCGCCGCTGATCGGTTTCGGCTCACTGGGAGTACGTGTCATGCCGTCGAAATAAGGCGCCTCGCGCACATAGGTCGATTGGCCATCCCATTTAAACAGTTCGCCCTCGGGCACCGGCATGCTCTTCCACTGCGCGTCGCCTTCGGTGGCATGGCTGTATTCCTTCTTGAACATCTCCGCGCGCACCGACTTGCGCAGGGTCTCGTTGACTTCCTGCGTCGACGGCCAGATGTCTTTCAAAAAAACCGGCTTGCCTTGAGTATCGTTGCCCAGCGGCTCGCTGTAGAGATCGACATCCATGGAGCCCGCAAGGGCGTAGGCCACGACCAGTGGCGGCGAAGCGAGATAATTGGCGCGCACGTTGGCGTGGATGCGTCCTTCGAAATTGCGGTTACCCGAGAGTACCGCGGCGGCGACCAGGTCGCCCTCTTGAATGGCGTTCACCACCGGTTCGGGCAGCGGCCCGCTGTTGCCGATGCAGGTCGTGCAGCCGTAACCGACGACGTGAAAGCCGATTTTTTCCAAGTAGGGAAGCAGGCCGCTATCCTTTAAATACTCGGTCACGACCTTCGATCCCGGCGCCAGGCTGGTTTTCACCCAGGGTTTTCGCGTCAGTCCTTTTTCGGCGGCCTTCTTCGCCAATAGTCCCGCGCCAATCAGCACGGAGGGATTGGATGTGTTGGTGCAGCTGGTGATCGCCGAGATGACGACCGAGCCATGCCCCAACTGGAACTTGTCGCCGTTCATCTGCACCGTGACACTCTTGCCCGCGTTGCCGCTCTTCATCAACGACGGCAGCGCTTCTTTGAACGCTTTCTTACTTTCCGTCAGCGGCACACGGTCCTGCGGCCGTCGCGGACCCGCCAAACTGGGCACCACGGCGGCAAGGTCCAACTCCAGGGTATCAGTGAACATCGGCTCGGGAGACGAATCGGTCCGGTACATCCCCTGTTCCTTGGCATAGCTCTCGACCAGTTTGATCAGGTTTGGATCGCGCCCGGTCAGTTCCAGATAGCGCAGCGTTTCGTCGTCGATGGGGAAATAGCCGATGGTGGCGCCATACTCCGGCCCCATGTTGCCGATGGTCGCGCGGTCAGCCAAACTCAAATTCGCAAGACCGGGGCCGTAGAACTCGACAAATTTTTCGACGACGCCCTTTTTGCGCAGCATCTGCACGACCGTAAGCACGAGGTCGGTCGCCGTCGCTCCTTCCGGCAGCCTGCCGTGGAGCTTGAAGCCGATCACCTCGGGAATCAGCATGATGATCGGCTGGCCGAGCAGCGCCGCTTCCGCTTCGATGCCGCCGACGCCCCAGCCGACCACGCCCAGGCCGTTGATCATCGTCGTGTGCGAGTCGGTGCCGACCACACTGTCGGGATAGGCAAAGTGCGCGCCGTCTTTCCGGGCGCGAAAAACCACCGGCGCAAGGTATTCGAGGTTCACCTGATGGCAGATGCCGGTGTCCGGCGGAATCAGCCGAAAATTGTCGAAGGCTTTTTGTCCCCAACGCAAAAACGCGTAGCGCTCGGCGTTGCGCCGGAACTCGATCTCCGAATTCTTTTGGAACGCGTCGGCACTGCCGAAGTAGTCCACCTGCACGGAGTGGTCGATGACCAGATCGACGGGCGCCAGCGGATTGATTTTTTTCGGGTCGCCGCCGAGCCGCTGCATCGCCTCGCGCATCGCCGCGAGATCGACTACCGCGGGCACGCCGGTCAAATCCTGCATCAACACCCGCGCCGGCATGAAGGCGATTTCTTTTTCCTGCTTGGCTTTCGGATTCCAGGTTGCCAACGCTTCGATGTCGGCTTTATTGACGTGATGGTTGTCTTCCTGCCTGAGCAGGTTCTCCAGCAGGACCTTCAAAGAAACCGGCAGACACGAAATATTGTTAAATCCCGCCTTTTCCAGCAAATCGAGGCGAAAAATGTCGTAACTCTCACCGCCGACCTTCAGGGTCTTTCGCGTGCCGAAACTATCCACGTACTTCTGTGCCATGATGCGCTCCTTATATAAATATATTAATGCCCGGTGGGTAGACCTAATTTGTAACTAGGCCGGGACCATAAAGCAACAGCAAGAATCGAGCGCCGGGCACAACGCTGCGGCTCGATCTCGAAACCGAAGGCGGACAACCGATCGGCCACGCCGAACTCAGAACCGCGAGTTAAATTGCTGATTTATCTTGACTCCAAGCTTCGCGCCCGACCATTACAACCTATCGACGCAACGATTTTTGTCGCGTATCATCGCAATCGCGAATTGGCCGAATCTCAACCTTTGACTCGGCGCGGCCATAGGTGATATTGCCGCAAAGCAAGAGGCGCAAACCGTCGGCGCCGATCTCCCGCATCGCCGACTTCAACATGGCACGCGAAGTTTACCGCGAGAGGAAAGGCAGGTAATTCCAATTTCATGAGCGACCAGGAGTTCACTCTCAAGCCGACGCGGATGCGCACGCACCCGCACACCACCCGCTCGCGGTTGATGCTCGAAGTCGCCTCGGAACTCGTCAACCGCAGAGACTGGCCTTTTCTCCAGGCGCGCATAAGTTTGCGTCAACAAGGATCGAGCGAGTGGCCGGTGACGCTGTTCGCAAGCGACAGTCCGGCGGCCATCCCCGAGGTGGCCTCCGGGAAGACGCAGTTCGCGATCATCAATCCGTCGATGGTTCTCAAACTCGCCGCGCTGGGCAGCGCGCCGTTTAACGAACCGCTGCCGCTTCGCGCCATCGCCGTGCTGCCATCTTTGGACCAGATGGTGTTCGCCGTCACCGCCGAAACCGGGCTGACATCCTTCGCCGACATCCGCGCGCACAGATTCCCTCTGAAAGTGTCCCTGCGCGGACAGCCGGACCACGCATTGCACATCATCACGAACCATGCGGTCGCCGCCGCGGGATTTACGCTCGAGGATATTATTTCTTGGGGCGGTGAAGTCAGGTATGACCGCGGCATGGCCTATGGAGCGAACCGCATCGGCGCGGTCCAGCGCGGCGAGATCCACGCGATCTTCGATGAAGGGGTGAGCACCTGGGGCAATATGGCGCTCGAGCTGGGAATGAATTTCTTGTCTTTGGATGAACCGCTCTTGACGCGACTGGAAGCCATCGGCCTGCGCCGAGGTTTAATTGAGCAAAAGCACTTCCCCAAGCTCCCCGCCGATATCTCGACGCTCGACTTCAGCGGCTGGCCCATCTACACCCACAGGGACACTCCCGACGGCTTGGTCGCCGACTTCTGCCGCGCGCTGGACGCGAGCAAGGATAGAATCCCCTGGGACGAGGACGCGCCGCTCCCGCTCGCGCAGATGGTGCGCGATACCCCCGAAGGCCATCTCGAAGTGCCGCTCCACCCTGCGGCCGAACGTTTCTGGCAGGAGCGGGGATATCTCGACTGATTGAGGAATACTTGCTCCTCGGCTTCGACGTTATTTGAATTTTCCGCCGCGCTTACGGATGTACGCTCTCCAAAAACCAGTCGGTGGGAATTTCCCGTCCCGCGCCCTTGGCCTTGGCTTCCTGATAAACCGCGGCGCCAACGGCAGCGAATTGGAGGCCGATGCCGAGATTATTGAGAAAGCAGGTTATCTCGTCCGCCCTGGCCCGGCCCGGCACACTGCCGGCCACCAATTCCCTCAGCTCGGGAGCCGCGAGCCAAAATGGATGCTCTACCAGGGAGTTGTTGGCTTTCCCTGGGCCTCTCTTAATGATGTCGATGGCGTCGTGAGCGGGTATGCCATCGTCGCCGAAACCGGCGACGTAATTTTCCGGCGCGTGCTTATGCGAGTGAATGATCAGCCGGTCGACTTTTCGAATCGTCTCATCGCCGAGTTCGGGCACGCGCACGCAAGTTACATGCATGCCAGGCTTTACCCAATTAGGATCAATCACCCGCGTTAATGAATTCGTCGTGGTCGCGATAATGTCGGCGTCGCGGACGGCCTCTTCAGGAATTTCCGCCGATCGAACCTCGGCGGTGACTTTCCGCTGCATCTCTTTCACGAACGCTTCTAAATTAGTCCTGGTCGGACTGTAAACGTTTACTCTCTTGAGATTGCGCACGGCGCACATCGCCGGCAAATGGCTCCCCGCCTGCCAGCCGGAGCCGAAGAGCGCCAGCGTGCTCGCGTCCTCGCGCGCCAAATGGCGCGCAGCGATGGCGCTGCTCGAGGCCACGCGCATGCGCTGAACGACGCCGTCGGGAAAAATCGCCAGCGGCTCGCCGTTCTCGGTCGAGAACAGCATGACCAGCCCGACGTATTTATCGCCGGGAGCGGCCGGCACTTTGGTCTTTAAGACCCTTCCTCCCTGCTGCCGCCAGCGGATGATGTCGGAGTTGATCCGCATCGCAACGATGGGCGGATCGGTGAGCCCCGCCTCCATCGACTTGAAAGCATAGACGCCGGACTCGTTGGGCGACGGCAGAACCAAATCCGTGCGCGGCCGGTTGATCGCCTTGCCCTGCTGCCAACTTTTGTAGGCCCGCTCCAGGGCGTCGATGCAAGTCTTGATGGACAGAAACGACTCGATCTCTTCATTGCTGAGGATAAGCATGGTGCTGGCATATCAACGGGGTTGACCGCCGTCAAGGAAGGCTCGGCGGGGAAAGGCGGCAAATCGGCTTACTTGGAGAAACGCGGTCGCGCGGGCTCGACCGGGTACCGTCGGAGAGTAGAAGACTCAGGCCATCGCTTCCTAATGATAGAGATTATCTTCCGCGAGGCCGTTGTTGAACCATTGAACGTAGGCTTTGAGCTTCCGTTCCAGCCGCTCCTTAACGTCGGGTTTGTCCGCGATCGGCGCATCGAGTTTCGCCGAGGCGAAGAGCTTGCCCGGCCCGTTGAAGCGGTACTCTAAATAATAGTCCTTGTCGGCGATCCAGTAATCGTCCCCTTTTTGGCCAAAGGCCAAACCGTCATAGGAGGGATCGAAGATCGAATGGCCGAAAGGCAGTACTTTGTCGGTCGCGATGCCCAAAAATTCCAGCACGCTCGGTCCAATATCCACATGTTGCGCGATCCTATCGGGATTCACTTTCGGCAGTTGACGACCGGGATGAAAAAACACCAGCGGGACGCGGTAGCTGTCGATCATTCGAACGGGGTTGGCCTTGGGTGGACCGATGTGGTCTCCCGTGATGATGAACAGCGTATTTTTGTACCACGGCAGCTTTTCCGCGCTTTCAAAAAACTTTTTCAGAGCGTAGTCGAAATAGGCGACCGTTCTGTGAATAGGCAATTCTCCTTCCGGAAACTTACCCTTGTGTTGGGGCGGAATTTGATAGGGATTATGCGTGCTCAAGGTAAAAACCACCGAAGCGAAAGGTTGTCGCCGCGCCGATAGTTGGCGCGCTACGTATTGCAGATAGGGTTCGTCGTAGATTCCCCAAATGCCGTCCGAGTCTTCGGGCTTCGGATATTCATTGAGGCCATAGTAATCGTCGAAACCCATCCGCCGGGAAAAGGTATCAAAAGACATCGTGCCGTTTCTTCCCCCGTGAAAGAAACTGGTGTTGTAACCATGCTCCTTGAGTAAAGAGCCGATGCCGTGAAGATGTTTGAACTGGGTGCAGTAGAATGTCTCATCGCGCAGATGCGGCAGACCCGCCAGGATCGACGGCGGCGCGTCGATGGACCTGCGACCGTCGGCGAAGCTGTTCTTAAAGTAGATGCCGCGTTCAGCGAGCCCGTCCAGGAACGGCGTATATCCGTGGCGCGGATGGCCCACGCCCGTATAATCAGCGGAGAGGCTTTCGACGATGATAATGACGATGTTATCGAAGCGCTCGCTTCCCGGCCGACCGGCTACCCTTTTCAAAGGAAATTCTTTTTTGAGTTCTTCATCCGTAGCGAAAAACCGCGCCTTGGAGAAACTCGCCGTATCGCATTTGCGCGAGCTGTTGATGAGCGTATAGGTCGAGTTTAAGGCCAATTGCGCCAAGCTTTCCTTATCATTCACCACCGCGAGCGCAGGCGTCAGGCGTCGTGGCTGCCATCCGCCCCGTGCGCCGATCACGGCGCCGGCCACGACCGCGATCATGATGAGAACATCCCGAACGCGCGTAGCAAATGTCGTCGCCGCGCGATCACCGGGCGGCGCCGACGAGCGGCCCGGGAGAAAATAATAAAGCAAAAGGAGCAGCAGGCCGCCCACGACGACGAGATGCCAGTAATGAAACGACAACTGGCCTATCTGATCCGAGATATCGCCTCCCATGTCGAGCATGCTCCGCGTCGAACGTTGACCGATAAATTTAAAGTACTCGTAATCGACCACGTTAAGGATAAGAAAGGGAACGTTCGACAGAAGAAAAACGACCTTGAGCATCCTCTGATACCAGGCCTTCACAAAAACCGGGATAGGGAGAATAGACAAAACAATGAAGATCGCGTTGACGCGGCAGATCGCCGCGATGTCGAAGCGTAGGCCAACGGCGAATGCCGCGATCAGCTCATGAAGCGATACCTGATTATAGGTTTGAAAATTGAAGACCAGAAAGAGCGCGCGCGACACACTGTAAATCAGGCCTAACAGAGCAAGCCGCTTGAATAAAAGTTTGAGTTGGCTCATCGAAGTTTACTCGCATGTTTGCGCGCGTTCCGCAAGATCGCCGCGGCTATCTCTGCGGCGGATTTTCCGCGCCTCCCGGCAGGGCAACCAAGCGGTTTGGAAAGAACGGAATGACGGCATCGTCGCTTCTGTCGATCGGGAACGCCCCTCCTGTCAACCGTCTTATGCCTTGACTTGACTCGGGTCGGTGACATCGACTAGTTTTGATGAAACCGCTGCGCGGCCGGTCCGAAAAGCGCGGGTAAATCAAATGGACTTCAATCTGCCCGAAGAAATCCAAATCCTGCGAGAGACGGTGCGGCGCTTCGTGGACAAGGAGTTGATCCCGCTGGAACGCGAGTATCGCCACGACAGCGAGGGACCGATGCCGGAGCGCTTGCTCAAGCCGCTGCAAGAAAAAACCAAGAGCATGGGGCTCTGGATGCTCGACGTGCCGTCGGAGTACGGCGGCGCCGGTCTTGGGCTGTTGCCGCGCTGCATTATTCATGAAGAAGTCGCCCGCGCCGCTTCCCTGCCGTTTCGCAGCCTGGAACTCTTCGGCCCGGAAGTGCGCCCCGTGCTGTTTCACTGCAACGAGGAACAGAAGGAACGTTTTTTGAAGCCGGTGCTGCGCGGCGAGCTGCGTTTCTGCTTCGCCCAGACCGAGCCCGACGCCGGCAGCGATCCCGCGGCCATGCGCACGCGCGCCGTGCCAGACGGCGACGGGTTCGTCATCAACGGCACCAAGCGCTTCATCACCGCCGCCGGGCGCGCCGACTACGCCCAACTGATGGCGGTGACCGATCCGGAGAAGCGGGCGCGCGGCGGCATCACCTGCTTCGCCGTCGATCTCAAAAGCCCCGGCGTCGTGCTCGAACGGCAATGGCCGGCGATGATGGGCGAGGCGCCCTGGCAGATTTTTTTCGACAACGTGCGCGTGCCGGCCGCCAACGTCATCGGCCAGGTCGGCGGCGGCTTTTCGCTGGCGCAAAAATGGATCGGCGAGGGGCGCATTCGCGGCCATGGCGCGCGCCCGGTGGGCATCGCGCAACGCGCCCTGGACATGATGATCGAATATTCTAAAGTGCGCGTCACCTTCGGCCGGCCCCTCGCTGACCGCCAGGCGATCCAGTTCATGATCGCCGATTCGGCGATGGAGCTGCATGCGACGCGGCAAATGGTCTATGAATGCGCCTGGCGCGCCGACCGCGGCGAGGACGTGCGCAATCTCTCCTACATGGTCAAGGTCATGGCCACCGAGATGGCGAGCCGCGTGGTCGACCGGGCCATTCAGGTCCACGGCGGCCTGGGATTAATGAAAGAGCTGCCGCTCGAATGGTGGTACCGCCAGATCCGCAGCACGCGCATCACCGAAGGCGCCAACGAAGTGTTGCGCTGGCGCCTGGGGCAAAATATCATTCGCGCGCATAAGTAAATCACCCCTCCAAGTTCAACCCTGAGCGAGCTGGCAACGCCGTCACCGGCATCTCCCGGCCAAGCCTTACCACAAGCTTACGTCAACCCGCCGGACATCCACGTCGTTTCCTTCACATTACCGGAACGACTTAAACAGCCAATGATTCTGACCAGTCACGGACCGAACATGCCTTCCCGTCGAAACAAATTCACGGGCGCCAAGTAATTTTTACTCGCTGCCGCCGATCCGTTTGAAAACCGACAACGTCGGGAAAACCGTAAGTTAGCGCCAGCCGGCCCGATGGCCCCGCCGTTGCTTTACCACTTGTTCAGTGAAACTGGCGCAAGGACAAGTCCAATGGGAGGCAAGATGAAAAAGCAAACTGCAATCGGGGGCGCGGTTCTGGTTCTAAGCGCCGTCATCGCTACGGGATGCGCAGGCGGACCGCTGAACAGCCGGGAGAAAGGCGCAGGCATAGGCGCTGTCGGCGGCGCCGCTGCGGGCGGCTTGATCGGCGCGGCGTTCGGTCGTCCAGGTTTGGGAGCAGCCATCGGTGCCGGCACAGGATTAGTGGGAGGCGCTTTGGTTGGCGATCACCTGCAGGGACAAGAGACTAACGAGAATAATTAAGCACCAGAAAAAAACAACGAACCATCAATTGTAACCGCGCAGGCATTCAGCGCCAACAGCGAAACGCATATTAACGGAATAACGAGTCAAAGGAATCGACGTATTGCAAAAGAGGAGGAAACCATGAAGCGAACGAACGTAATCATCTTAGCAGGGCTGCTTGTCGGCGGCCTAGGAATAGCAGGCATCGCCGTAACGGCAAACGCCAACGAGAGCCATGGATACCCGCGCGGCGAGACCCACGGCCAGCATAAGGGCTGGCAAAACAACCACTCAAAGAAATTCGATCATTCCACCCACGACCGTCGTGACTTCCAGCGCGGGCGCTGGGATGATCAGCACGGGCGCGACGTTCGGCATGACTTTCGGCACGATGGCCGCATTGAAAACCGCGGGCATCACAACAAACCGGAAATCCAACGGGACTTCAAGGACACCCGCGCTGCGCGCAAGGAAGTGCAACAGGACCGGGGTGAACTCCGCAAGGATTATACTGAGCTGAGAAAAGACCGCGCAGAGCTGCGCCGGGACATTCGCAGCGGCGCGAGCAAAGAGGAGGTCATGAAAGACCGCTTGGAGATCCGTAGCGACTGGAAGGAAATCGCCAATGACCGCGAGGAACTAAAGAAAGACCAAACCAAATTGGATGGGACACGGATGGAGCTAAAGAGAGACCTACGAACAAAATAACCGGCCGGGTTGCTGTCGCCTGACCGTCCCGTCGCGGACGGTCAGGCTTTCCCTCTTCCATTCCCGACCTTCGTTTTCACTCGTCGATTCAGACTGGTTGCCTCCTTGGCATGATCGGCGGCGATAACGCTCGCCATGCCGTTGAAATCTCCCTGGGGTTATTGTTGATTTGAACAATTGGGACTAATCTATAGTAATTTTCGGGGGGACGAATCACCATGGCCACGAAACGATACAACGCGGCGATCCAGCGGGCGAAGGGATTGTTGGAACTGGCGGCTTCCTTATACGAAGGCTCTCTGTCTTTTCAATCGGCGCGGCCGGCGGAGGATGTTATCCAAACCGATTCGCAGCTTGGCCATAAAGTCAAACTGGCGCTCGTCGCGACCCAAAAAGAAGGTAAGGACAGTATCGCACTTTCCTTCGCGGCCCACAGCTTCCGCGAGATCCGCGCCGTGGCCGCGAAAAAGCTTTCGCTGGCATGGCTCAACGCGTCGGTGGCGCTAACACTGGCCTATCGCGGTAAAGGCCCCTTCCCCAAACCGCTGCCGCTACGGACTATCGCGGTATTCCCCTCCTACGACGTGATGGGCTTCGCCGTCCACGAATCGACGGGGATCACCTCGCTGGCGCAAATTAAAAAAGAGCGATTCCCCCTGCGCCTCTCAACCGGCAGGGTGACCCCGCGCTTCGTTAAGGAAAGCACGACCATGTTTACCGTCACCGCGGTGATGCGGGCCGCGGGATTTACGCTGTCGGACATCCGCCGGTGGGGCGGAAAAATTCATTCGGCCCCCAGGCCCAGCGATCCGGGACGGCAGGCGGTCATCAAAAACGGCACGGTCAATGCGATCTTTGATGAAGGCATCAAGAGCTGGGCGCAAAGTGCGCTGGATCACGGCTTCCGTTTTCTACCCGTAGAAGGAGAAGTTTTAAAGCGTTTGACCGCGATGGGCTATCGCTCAACCATCATGCCCCAATCGCGATTCCCCGGGCTGCCCGAAGATATTTCGACCATCGATTTCAGCGGCTGGCCCATGCTCGTCCACGCCGACATGCCGCCCGACATCGCTTATGCGCTTTGCGAAGCCATCGAACGGCGAAAAAAATTCATGCCCACGGATAATTTCAAACCGCTCGACATCGCCCAACTCTGCGCCAACGACGAGGAGGCGCCCTACGACGTGCCGCTCCATCCGGGAGCCAAGCGCTTCTATCGCGAACGAGGCCATCTCAAATAAATACACTTGACGCGCAGTTGCAGGCTACTTTTCGGCCATCGGCAACCGACGGCATCTAGCTTGAGCACCGAGCATACTACCGTTCCCGCTGCAGCGCCCAAGAGCATTAAGCATCACCCCGCTTCATTGACCCTGACTCTCTGGGCGACCTCCAGAATCGACTAATTCAGGGTTGTAGTTCACCGACTTTCTGTTTTTTTCAGCTGGATATATCTCCACCGCCGTCTAGTTCCAACATTGAATGTTATCCCTAGACGAGTATCCGCGCATTCGTTTCGTAATCGCGGAAGGTTTTTGGAAACCGAGATACAAAAAGCAGGCACGTAGCGCGCCGGCAAAGCTCCGTCCCCGTCATTCAGTCATGCTAGACCTCTGTGGAATGAAGAGAATTATCATTTTTGAAAATGGCTACGAAAAACTGTTTGTGAGTGGATAAGGTTATGCATACGTCGAGTTCTATTCATGTCCGTCCTGCGCAGATTTGGGTTCCTGTCTCCACTTTGATTCAACCGCGCTTCACAAAGCTCGGCTTTGTATCCTGATGTAAACGATGATCAGCGGTTGAAACGCTGAGTCACATAAGTCGCCTTAACCTTCCTCTCAAAACGGAAAAACTCGTGGCACAATCCGTGCACTTTATTGTCATTCAATTGGCGCCAATGAGAATCTTAGAATTAAGAATTTGTCCGGCCTCCTGACAAAATAAAAACTGCGCACCCGCGCAACTCAGGCTGAAAATTCTCGATTTCTCATGGCGCCGAACAACCGAAATGCAACTGAGGTCTCGTACTTTTTTTTCGTTAGTTATTTGCAGCGCCGCGAAAGCATCAAGATGTTCAGAGCAACGCGCGGCAAAACATTGTAGGGCAATGCCTACATTCCATTGAAACGATGTGCATGGCGAAGCATTCACGAACAAGCGAGAGAAGCTCCATGAGTCGCGGCGGAAAGCTAGAGCAATTGAGAATTAGCAGCGAGAGGAGATTGACGAGATGAAGCCATTATGCGAGCGAAAGGACCGACAAATGAAAAAAATTAGACCCAGTTTTTGGATCATGTTACTTGCGATCTTAGGCACGCTGTGTTTCGGCCGAAGCGCGATGGCGTTTACCTCGTACTTGACGGCGTTCCAAACCCAGTACCCGAGCTCGACAACCGGCACGACGGCATGGTCCTCAACTAGCGTCCGGTGCAACGTTTGTCACTCCGCCGGCGGAGGCACCGACCTCAACGCTTACGGCGAAGCCTATGCCGCAGCTGGGCACTCGTTCGTGAATATCCAGAACCTTAATTCCGACGGGTCGTCGGTGGACAATATCGGCGAGATAAACTCGAGCGCCCAGCCGGGCTGGAAGCCGGGCGCGACCAATACACTTTACGATGTCACGCAGGCCGGACTGGGTGTAGTAACTGCTTCTAATCAGAGCCCGCCATCATCCCTAGTC
>Ga0153916_10000786_pt1 | contig 21945 bp, 13 predicted proteins | sample Opewatmetagenome_FD_109642 | JGI IMG/M metagenome (GOLD analysis project Ga0153916, IMG submission 109642) | Freshwater wetland microbial communities from Ohio, USA - Open water 3 Core 3 Depth 4 metaG | ecosystem: Environmental > Aquatic > Freshwater > Wetlands | place: USA: Ohio, Lake Erie...
ATGAAGAGTATCCAAGTGGCATGGGCTGATCCAATCGATTGAAGGCAGCTTCAACAGTGGATAACAGCCCCTCTCGACGAGCTTTATCTGCCATTTGCCTGACCAAGTCGGGTCGTGAAAGGGCTTTCCCGAGCAGGGTTTTTTCCCCAAATTCAACCAGCATGCGTTCAGTCCCCGCAGAGACGAGAGAGGCCCGTGTTTGAACCAAAGCCATTCCAGCTTGAACTTGAGGAATGGGCACATCTACGATCACAGTTTCACCATCGTTTATATTCTGAAGAAGCTGTTTCATTCAATACCCTGCCTTGCTAATATGCACCAAAAAGGTGATAGAAAGGATTATAGCGCGGATTTTACCGGCATGTTATAATTTTCCGCAGGTTAAATGTCAGACAACTTAGACGGTAAGGAACGAACATGGCATCTCATCCATTCCAGAAATTAGCCCAAATATTGGTAGATCATTCCACCAAGGTAAAACCTGGTGACCGTGTAGCTATCGAGACGACCACAAACGCTAAGGCTTTGGTCAGTGAACTATACGCACTGGTCCTGCAGCGGGGTGGTCACCCGCATGTACTATTAAATCTCCCTGAGCAAGATAAATTACTGTTTAAATATGCCAATACTGACCAGCTGATCTACACACCTGCATTTCAGAAACTTGTGACAGAGCATTTTGAGGTATATATCCGTGTGCGGGCGGACATTAATCCGCATGCTTTGCGTGGTGTACCTGGTCAGAAACAATCACTTCGTCAAAAAGGTACGGCTCCTGTGAGGAATATGATGCTCCAACGGGGGGCGACCAATTCATTGCGTTGGGTACTAACTCAAATTCCGACAGCAGGATATGCCAAGGAAGCTGGGATGAGCGTCACTGAATACTCAGATTTTGCTTTTAATGCCTGCCATGTGGATGAAAACACATCGAATCCGGTGGAACATTGGGAATTTATCCGCAAGCAACAGCTTGGGATAATCGAAAGTATTGAAGGTCATGATGAAGTCAAGCTGATCGGACCTAACGTAGACCTGATACTGTCGGTCAAAGGACGCAAGTTCAACAATTCATATGGGCTGCATAATATGCCGGATGGTGAAATATATACGGGTCCGGTAGAAGGCTCAGTGAATGGATGGGTGAAATTTACCTACCCGGCGATATATCAGGGTCAGGCGGTGGAAGGTGTAGAATTAAAGTTCGATAAAGGGCGCGTGGTCTCGGCGAGGGCAAAGGTGGGTGAGCAGCTGCTATTAGCCATGATCGGATCTGATGAGGGATCACATTACTTGGGCGAATTTGCGATCGGCACCAATTACGAGATCAGCCGATTTACGCGGAATATCTTGTTTGATGAGAAACTTGGTGGGACATTTCACATCGCCTTGGGATCAGGTTATCCGGAGACGGGCAGCCGGAATACCAGTATCATCCATTGGGACATGATCTGCGACATGCGTAAGGATTCGGAAATGCGCGTGGATGGAACCGTCATTTATCGCGATGGGAAGTTTATATAAACAAGCCGAGTATGCAAAAACGGGGCAAGCAATCCTTGCCCTGTTTTTATTTGTGAGGCATACTCTAATATGCAGTCTAATTCACAAGTGGTATGGATGGCAGAATTAGACAAATCGAGGGCGGATAGAACTTCTGCCCCTGCTTTTATTCACAATTAACGTGGGCAGGATCATACCTGGCTGGAGAGCATTTATATTACAGGATTTGATGGTAAAGCTCCCACATCCTGCAATAAATTCCGCGGCTGGATATTAATTGGTCATGGTTGCCACGTTCGATGATGTGGCCATTTTGAAGGACCAGGATTTCGTCCATTGTTTCAAGCCCGAGCATGCGTTGAGTGATGGTGATTGTGCTGCGACCCTGGCTCAATTCATGAATAGAACTGAGCACAGCAAGCTCTGTGACAGGATCCAGGTTGGCGGTAGGCTCATCAAGGATAAGCAGGGGAGAGTCTTTTAATAAAGACCGGGCAATTGCCAGGCGCTGGCGTTCACCAGCACTCAGGCGAAGGCCGTGTTCACCAATCCAGGTATCGTATCCGTCAGGTAACGTTTGGATAAAATCATACAGCTGAGCCAGCTTTGTAGCCTGGATGATCTCATCAATCGTGGCTTGAGGTTTAGTGATGAGGAGATTTTCCTTAAGCGTGGTGGTAAATAAATATGTGTTTTGTGAAATAATGGCAATCTGACTACGGATGTCATCCTGGCGGTAACGGCGTAACTCTTGGTTACCAAACCAGATTGAACCTTGCTGATATTCCCAAAAGCGCAGCAATAAGTTGGTAAGTGTGGTTTTCCCTGCCCCATTGGGTCCGATCAAGGCGATATGCTTTCCCAGAGGGAGGGAGAACGAGATGTTTCTTAGTCCAAATGTTGAGGAACTGATGGCAACATCTTCATCAACCCAAGGAGGATATTGGAATGAAAGCCCTTCCACCTCCAAACCACGATCTTCAGGCAACGTGAGTGGCTCAATGGGATCTACTACTGGAGGAGCAGCATCCACTAGCTCATAAAGCCGGCGCGCGGCTGCCCGATTTGACTTATAGTTTTGGGCAACCTGGGGGAGGGGTTGTATGGCTTCAAAACAGGTAAGCGCAATCAATGCTACAGCGCCGAGTAGCACACCATCAAGCTGCCCATGAGACACGCTCTTGATCGCCAGTATCAAGACTGCCAGCATACCCAGGTTTGAGAGAAGACTACCAAAGGCGGTTTGTAGAGCAGTTAATCCAGCCATTTTGGCTTGAAGCTGGGATAATCGCTGTCCAGCCAGGTTCACCCGTCCGATGTGGGTTTCAGCTTGACCACAGGTCAGGAGGTCAGGCATGCCCTGGATGCCATCAATGACTAAGGGGCTAAGCTGGGCGCGTGCCTGAACGATCTGCGGACCGACTGAATGGGATATAAGAAGGATCAAAAACGGCAACCCGATTCCGGCCAGGAGTAGAAAAATCAATAGTCCCCAGGCTAATTGAGAACCAAAGCCACCCAAGAATAGAGTCACGACTATGCCAACTAGCATGGCTACCAGAGGAGGAGCCACTGAGCGGACGTAAAACCCTTCCAATGACCCAATATCACTGATGATGCGGGTAAGCAGGTCACCACTGTGATAACGAGTGAGCCGTGAAGGTGCGAGTGGTTCCAAGGCCTGGTAGAACCAAACCCGCCAGCGAGCCAGCAGGCGGAATGTTACATCATGGGAAACTAGCCGCTCTAGATATCGAAATACCCCGCGTGAGAGTCCAAAAAAGCGAACGCCTACGATAGCCACCTGTAGATCAGCAATTGAAGGGTGCAAGGCAGCTGCCGAAATGATATATGCAGCTGTCGCCATTAAACCGATACCACTGGCGATGGTTGCAACTCCCAAGACGATCGATAAGAGAATTCGACCTGTAAATGGGGAAAGTAACTTGAACAATCGATTTTCCACCGATAGTTTTTGTAACTGTGTTATTGAGCTATTCTTGGGCTCAATTGACGGAGGTATGATCTTTGGTTGAAAGTTAGGGATTGTTATTGGTTTACGATTACCCAGGTCACCTTTGCCTGATGCATTCGATGGAGAATTTCCCCAGGCTTTATCGATCCTGCCATGGCTCAAATGGATCACCTGATCGGCTTTGGCGAGTGTGGCGCGGTTATGTGCGATCACCAAGACCGTACGATTGTGGGAGAGTTGCTCCAGTGATTCACGTAATTGTGCATCCGTATCAGGGTCCAAATGGGAGGTGGCTTCATCGAGGATAAGTATGGGGGCATCCTTGAGAAAGGCACGCGCCAAAGCAATGCGCTGGGCTTGCCCGGCACTCAGCCTCGCGCCGCGTTCGCCGATAACAGTCGCATATCCAAGCGGCAATTCTTTGATGAACTCGTCTGCATGTGCCAGGCGTGCAGCTTCATAGATTGATGTTTCGTCAGCCTCGGGTTTTGCCAGCTGAATGTTTGCCATGATTGTGTCATTAAATAAATACGGGGCTTGAGCAACCCATGCCAGATTTCCAAGCCACTGAGCGATTGGAATATCATTTAGTGATTTCCCATCCACGAAAATCTCGCCACTTTGAGGTTGTAAAAAACGCAGTAGCAACCAGGTCAGGGTGGTCTTTCCTGCGCCGCTTTCACCCATTAATGCAGTCATCTTCCTTGCTGGGATCTCAAGTGAAACCTCTTGAAGCGCTGGCGGGCTGTTTGGATAGGTAAATACCACATCCTTGAATATTATGGATGGTGGGACTGTACCCAGGGTTTGAGATCGCTCTCCGAGGCGAGAAACCTGAGAACTCATGGCTAAGGGAAGATCCAGGACCTCAAATATTCGTCTGGCAGCCTCGACACCTGCCATGCCGGCGTGAAAACGGGTACCCAACAAACGCAATGGTAGATAGAACTCAGGAGCAAGCAAAAGGATGAAGAAAGCCTGTTCAAAAGCCATCCTGCCATACAGCAATCGAATCCCAATCTCGACAGCTACTACGGCTGTGCTGAGGGTGGCTATCAGCTCCAGAACCAATGCAGAGAGAAAAGTGACTTTTAATACATCCATGGTAGATTGCCGGTAGTGTTCACTGACTTTCTTGATGACGTCAATTTGATCCCGACTTCGTCCCAGAGATTTCAATGTGGTCAAGCCCTGTAGCACGTCCAAGAAATAGTCACTCATACGGCTTAAACCCTGCCATTGTTTTCGAGTGAGTGCCTCAGCTGCACTGCCAATCAGGTACATAAATAGGGGTAAGAGAGGCGCTGTAATAACAAAGATAATCCCGGAAAGGGGGTCGATAGGAAAAACAAAAATCAGGATGGTTAGTGGGATAAGCGCTGCCAGTGCTATTTGGGGCAGGTATTGACTGAAATACACCTCTAATGCATCAATACCTTCGGTCGCTAGATTAACCAACTCTCCAGTGCGGGCACCAGCCTCCCCGCGTTCATTCCTGAGATAAGCGGGCCCAAGATTCATGATATGGGTAAATAGCCGTTCACGCAAATCCTCCTTAATCTTGCGCGCAGCTGAAATCGCACCCATTTCTCCGCCCCACACGAATACCATTCGCAATAGGAAGATTATCAGGATAGCATAAATCAATAGGGATACAGATTCGAGAGTACTACCTCCCAAGAAGACCCGGCTGATTATATTGCTTACCTTATGCGCCTGGAAAACACTTAAAACCCCGCCAATCAAACCAAGGCAGATGGATATCGCGACTGCTATTTTAGCGTGCCTAGCTTCTTTGATCAGGCGAAGGTTTAGTTTCATCTAGGTAAAATGCTAGCGGTCAGCATTCAGCTCCTGGTTTACCGCCGGTGGATGAATGCTGACCGCTAGGGTTCGTATCAGCGAACTAGTAAGTTAATTTTTCCGCATCGCTCGTTATGCGTTTGCGGAAAATCCAATAGGTCCATGCCTGGTAAAGCAGGACGATTGGTAAAAATATCAGAGTTACGATGGTCATTAGCCTAAGGGTGCGAGCGGAGGAGGCCGCGTTTTGAATGGTCAGGCTCCAATCGGGGTTTAGGCTGGAAACCATCACTCGAGGGTAAAGGAAAGTAAAAATTGTGAAGATGACAAAGACGATCGTCAGGCTAGTCATCAAAAAAGCACGCCCATGATGCCCTTTGCGCAGGAAGTAACCAGCTATCAAAATAGCTAACACTTCGAGGAGAGGGATAAGAATTAGCAGGACGTTCAACCTATGTAGAACACCGGTGATGATAAAGCTGGTAACCAGGAATATAACCAACATCAAGACCACTAAAAGCCAAAGCCATCGGACAAGCTCCTTTGCCTTATGTTCAATCTCACCAGTAGCCTTGATGCTCAAGAAACTTGCTCCATGTAACAGGATCAGCAAGGTAACCGCCAGGGCAGCCAGTAAGGCATATGGGTTGAGCAAGTTAATAAAACCTCCAACGTATTGCATCTTGCCATCGATGGGAATCCCTCGAACCATATTGGAAAAAGCGATGGGAAATAGGATTGTTGGAACCAGGCTGCCTGCGAAGAGGCACCAGTCCCAAAGATTGCGCCAGCGTGGGTTATCATCCATGCCTCGAAACTCGAAAGCCACCCCTCGGATGATTAACCCGATGAGAATTAAAAATAGTGGAATATAAAACCCACTAAACATTGTAGCGTACCAATTGGGGAAAGCCGCGAAGGTCGCACCCCCTGCAGTGATCAGCCACACTTCATTCCCATCCCAGTGTGGGCCGATGGTATTAATAATCATTCGGCGCTGCAAGTCGTTTTTACCCAAGAAAGGCAGCAGAATCCCAACACCAAAATCGAATCCCTCCAAAACGAAGAAACCAGTATACAGGATCGCAATGAAAATGAACCAGAGTATGTTGAGGGTCATAAGAATGCCTCCTATTGCGATTCAGGTGGATTAATAATGGATGGAGTGAACTCTTCGGGGACTTCTGCGGCAACTTTGGGACCTGCCTTTGCAAATTTTAACATCAGGTATACAGTTGTAAAGATAAGAAGCCCGTAAACCAGGATAAATCCAATCAAACTGGTCAAGAGCATTCCACCGGAAACCGCCTTAGAAACCCCATCTTGTAGCTTGACTAACCCATATACAACCCAAGGGAATCTACCCACCTCGGTCAGAACCCACCCAGTGGTATTCGCAAGGTAAGGTAGGGCAATTGCAAAGGGTAACAATTTCAGGAACCAGAGAAATTTCCCGTAAAGGTTTCTGAGGTCGACGAATAGTGCTATCAGGCTGATCAAAATCATAAGCAGACCAGCACCTACCATGGCACGGAAACTCCAATAAGTTATAACGGGTGGTGGGACGTAATCTCCAGCACCATATTGCCCCTCGTATTGGGCTTGGAGCTGATTTATGCCCTTTACTTCACCCGTAAACCGGTTATATTCCATGAAGCTTAGTGCTCCTGGAATGCGTAGATCGAGAACCAGCTCGTCAGTAAATGGATTTTTTATCGTGATAATGGATAATGAAGCTGGATTTTCTGTATTGAACAGAGCTTCCAGCGAGGCTAATTTCATCGGCTGAGTCTGATTAATTTCCTGACCCTGAGTGTGACCAATCAATCCTACCAATACGGTACCAATCACGCCAATAATTGCTGCCATGCGGAAAGAGGGTCTAAATAAGTCGATCTCGTTCTGACGTAATAAATGATATGCACTAATGCCTAACATAAAAAAGGCGACTGTGACAAGACCAGCGCTGAAGACATGAGGGTAGTGACTAAATATTGGGAGATTAAAGATTACCTGGGAAAAATTGGTTAGTTCTGCTCGGCCATCAGTTATGGTATATCCAACTGGATGTTGCATGAAGGCATTCGCGATCAAGATCCAAATAGCGGATATGTTCGAACTGATGGCAACCAACCACATCGTAGTAACATGCAATCCCTTGGATAACTTATCCCACCCAAAAATCCATACTCCCAAAAAGGTGGATTCTAGAAAAAAAGCGACTAGTGCTTCAATGGCTAATGGAGCTCCAAATATATCCCCAACGAAGCGCGAGTATTCTGACCATGACATGCCAAATTGAAATTCTTGAACGATTCCCGTGACCACACCCATGGCGAAATTGATCAGGAGTAACTTGCCCCAAAACTTGGTTAATCGCTTATACATTTCCTTGCCGGTGCTAACATAAATTGTTTCAAGGATAGCCACGACCAGCGACAAACCCAGGGTGAGGGGAACAAAGAAAAAATGATAGATGATTGTGATTGCGAATTGAATCCTGGCTAAGAGCAATACATCCATATTATGTCTCCTCCTATAAAGTTGTAAGCCTCTGCGCAGATTGGGACGATTTCCCGATTAATTTTACTTCCTGAATCTCATCCCATGATGATATTTATCAAGATAAAAACGTTGAACTTTATCATGCCCTCCAATAGCCATGTCTAATAGGGCGAACATCCTCTGCGGTAATAAAAGCTTCAGGATCGATTTCATTTACGAGTGCGTGCACAGTATCCACTTGCCTTCGTAGCACAGAACAATTAATCATTGATACCATGCCGTCTTTTCCACGTCCTGACAATTCGGTGACAGCATAACCATTTTGACGCAAATGAGAGACGATGGCTGAACCGCGACTTGGACTGATGATATTCACCAGGATATGACCGATTGCAATCCGTTCTTCAATGACCATCCCCACCACATTCCCCGTAGCAAACCCAGCCGCGTATCCGATGATATTCAAAGGATTATTCAGCTGTGTGAGCACTTTACCAATAGCAAACAAGTAGATGGCGGACTGAATAAAACCCATCACCCAAGCAATCTGCTTTTTTCCCCGCATAACAAACAAAACACGTAGCGTATCGAGCGACATGTCGCATACACGCAAGGAAAAGATCAATCCTGCGCTCAACCAGGCTTGAGGGGATAAAAACAACTCCATGGTTAGTTTTCTTCAGCTAGATACATTCGTTCTGTGTATTCTTTAACCATGCGATGAATACTGAAACGTGGTGTAAGTGTACGAATCGATTCTTTCATTACCGCGATCCAATCAGATGGTAGACCGTCTGCAGAACGATCACGATAGTAAAGAGGCACGATCTTATTTTCAAGCGTGTCGTAAAGGCTGGCGGCATCGGCTGCATCCTGCAGTTCAGTGTTTTCATATTCCTGGTCATCGCCAATAGCCCAGCCGTTGGTCCCATTAAATCCTTCTCGCCACCAGCCATCCAGTACAGAGAAATTGATCACGCCATTCATGGCTGCTTTCTGGCCAGAGGTGCCGGAAGCTTCGTTTGGACGACGGGGTGTATTCATCCATACATCCACTCCCTGAATCAGGTAGCGTGCCAGGTTCATGTCATAATCATCAAGAAATACGAGACGCCCACCATTTTCAGCTTTCTTAACCGCCCTGTAAACCTGCTGAATGAGCATCTTGCCAGGCTCATCTGCTGGATGAGCCTTACCGGCAAAAATGATTTGTACGGGCTGGTCCGGACGGTTAATGATATCGAGCAATCGATCGATGTCCTGAAGTACCAGGTTGGCCCGCTTATAGGTGGCAAAGCGACGGGCGAAGCCTATGGTGAGTGCATAATGATCAAGGAGGACACCTGAAGCAATGACTTGCACTGGATGAACGTTGGCATTCATCCACTGGTCACGTGTACGCTCACGAATGTAGTAGGCTAATTTGCGTTTTAGGTGCCTGCGGACGGTCCACATTTCTGCATCTGGGATCTCATCGATCCTTTGCCAGGTTTCCGGATCGTCTACTCGCTCCTTCCACCCATTCCCAAGGTACCGGTCGTACAAGCTGCTGAGACGGCGTGCCAGCCAAGTGCTGGTATGGACCCCGTTGGTGATATGTGTAATCGGTACTTTTTCAACCTTGAGATTTGGCCATAGGAAGTTCCACATCTTTCGAGCGACCTTTCCATGCATCTCTGATACGCCATTGTGTTTGGATGATAATCCAAGCGCAAGGATGGGCATGCTAAAAGACTCACCCCATGGGAGAATGTGATGTGCCAGATCGATGAATTGCTCGCGAGTTAAATTCAATTGCGGCCAAAGGTTTGAGAAGTATTTGTCAACCAACCAAAGAGGAAATTCGTCACTCCCTGCAGATACAGGGGTATGGGTGGTAAATACGGTCGAAGGGCGTATAAGATTGACCGCTTGTTCATAAGTGTTCCCACCTACAACCAATTCACGAATTCGCTCCAGGACCATGAACGCGGAATGACCCTCATTCATATGCCAGACACTGGGGTTATAACCCAAAACTCGCAGTGCTCTGACGCCACCGATACCAAGGATAATCTCCTGAGAAATGCGTGAGTCCATATCACTGATGTATAAACGTGAAGTTAGCTCGCGATCCGTTGGCGAATTACCATCGACATCGCTATCCAATAAATACAGTGGTAGCCGGCCGATGCGTATTTCCCATAAGCGTGCCAATATATTCCTGCCAGGTAGCTCCACCGAAATGGTCATCGGCTGGCCATCTTCCTTTACAAATGGTAATACCGGAAGCTCCTCAAACTTCAAGCGAAGATAACGCGCTTCCTGCCAACCATCTTCGGAAATATGTTGTGAGAAGTATCCTTGGGTATACAAGAATCCAATTGCGACCAGGGGCAAGCCCAAGTCGGAAGCGCCTTTTAGATGGTCTCCCGAGAGTACGCCTAACCCGCCTGCATAAATGGGTAAGGTCTCATGTAAACCGAACTCCGTAGAAAAATATGCAATGGGTTGGTTGACATGTTGTGGGTGGGTGCGTGCGAACCATGTATTCTTCGATTTCATATAATCATCAAAGGCTCGCAAGGTGCGATCATAATATTCCAGGAAATAGCGATCACTGATAAGATTTTTTAATCGAGGTGGATCCACAAGACGTAAAAATTGAACCGCATTGTGATTGGTTTTTTCCCAAAGTACACTATCAATGCGGGTATAAAGGCGTTGTGCATCCGGGTTCCAAGTCCACCACATGTTGTATGCTAGCTCACCCAGACGGTTGATTCTACGAGGTAATGTAAATTGATTCGGAATGATCGTTCTAAAATCGTCCATATCGTTTGCCATCCTGATGGCTTATGCGAAGTCATTTACGCAAAGCGGGGTTAATATTACCACGTCAGATAAGTTTTGCGCTAAGCTCTACAATTAAGATTGTTTTAATCTATTACCGGATACAGCTACAATTATGAGGAACTTAATCTTCGGATTAGCAGAGAATGCAGGATTCGGCTACAATTACTTTAGGAGAGGCTCATGATTGAAACGGTTCAGTTATTTATCACCTGCATCATAGATACACTTTACCCAGAGACGGGTGAAGCAGTTGTACGGGTGCTTCACAAAGCCGGGGTCGAGGTGTCATTTCCACCCGGTCAGACTTGCTGTGGCCAGCCAGCATTCAATGCGGGATTACGCCAACAAGCGCGTAAGATGGCGATCCAAACCATACGTGCCTTCGAAACATACCCCGGTCCGGTGGTGGTACCTTCAGGATCGTGTGCGTCCATGATACGCCACTCTTATAGCGAATTGTTTGCAGGCGATCCAATTTGGCTGCCGCGTGCTGTGGCGCTGGCAGAACGCACTTACGAGTTCAGCGAATACTTGGTAGATGTATTGGGAATCACCGACCTGGAGGCTAGATTTGATGGGGGGATCACCTATCATTCCTCCTGCCATCTGCTGCGTGGGCTGGGTGTGGACCGCCAGCCCAGAGCCTTATTGGCGGCGGTACGGAAGGCTGAATTTGTGGAGCTGCCGGAAACAGGCGATTGTTGTGGTTTTGGAGGGGTCTTCTCGATCGAACACCCTGAAATATCTGCTGCTATGTTAGACCGTAAAATTGCAAATCTGGAGGCAAGTGGAGCATCCATAGTAGTCGCGTGCGATGCGGGATGCGTGACCAATATCAATGGGGGCCTGCACCGCAAGCATAAACCTCAGCGTGCGGTGCACATTGCAGAAATTTTGGATAAACCATAGATGGCCAACATTTTTCGCTCCCGAATCCGCTCATCCTTGGCAGATAAAAATTTACAATCTGCTTTGGACGCAAACGCAGAACGGCGTATAAGAGTTCGGAAGGAAGCTTTTGCAACGTTTTCCAACCCACAAGCATTGCGTGAACGTGCTCACGCTGTGCGAGCAGATGTGGTTGAACATCTGGGCTATTATCTAGAACAGTTCATAACCCATGTACAAGAAAATGGGATGGTGGTACATCACGCAGTGGACGCGGACCAGGCAATCAAGCTGGTACAAGCGATTGCGCTTCAGCATGGAGCGAAGCTGATTGCCAAGTCGAAGACCATGGTAAGTGAAGAAATTGGATTGAACCATGCGCTTGAAAAAGGTGGTTTAGAGGTCATCGAGACCGACCTCGGCGAATATATCGTCCAATTGCGGGGAGAGCCTCCTTCCCACATCATCACCCCTGCGGTCCATCTTCGACGACAGGACGTGGGCAGGTTATTCCAGGAAAAACTGGGATTACCCTATACCGAAGATATCAGCATCATGACGAATGCCGCGCGGCGAACTTTACGCCAGGTGTTCCTCAATGCTGATATTGGCATCTCGGGGGTTAATTTTGGGGTGGCGGAGACGGGTACAGTATGTGTGGTAACCAACGAAGGTAATGGGCGTATGGTGACCACAGTGCCGCCTGTCCACATTGCGCTGATGGGTATTGAGCGGCTGGTGCCTACCATGGATGACTTATCCTTGATGCTAACCCTCCTGCCACGCTCCGCCACCGGTCAAAAGTTGTCAGTATATACCAGCTTGTTGAATAGCCCCCGTCGCTCAGGAGATCCCGATGGACCTCAGGAAAGACATATTATCCTGGTGGATAATGGACGCAGAGATGTCCAAACCTCAGGCTTGAGTGAAATCCTATATTGCATCCGCTGTGGGGCTTGTTTGAACGCCTGCCCGGTATTCCGTGAAATTGGCGGGCATGCGTATGTAAATCTATCAGGTAAGATCAGCCCATACCCGGGGCCGATAGGCAGCGTGGTTTCCCCCGCCCTCTTTGGTCAGCTTGAATATGGTCATCTTGCACGGGCGTCTAGCTTGTGCGGGGCTTGCCGGGAAGCCTGCCCGATTGATATTGATCTCCCCAAGTTGTTGTTAAGGGTGCGCACAGGGATCCAGTCTGGCCAGGCTGGATCAAACTCCAAACCGAATGCTCCTCGAGCCCTGTCAATTGGGTTAAAAATATTTTCTCTTGCAGCCAGCTCACCATGGCGCTTTGTTATTGCCCAACGCTTAGCCGGATTATTTGGTTCATTGGCGACGATATTCTCGAAAAAGGATCCCTGGTTGCGACTTCCAGATTTTAGTGGATGGGGATATTCGAAGGATTTTCCTCGTCCTGCTGCCAGAACATTTCGAGAAAGATACCGAAAACACGACCAACCAGTAGCGAGACCGACAGAGCAAACATCTTTACCTGGTATGGCTCAAGCTGTTCGATCGGCGGACAAGGGAACTGCCAGGGACCAAGCACCGAAAGGAATTGTGGGTTTTGCATCCGAGCTAAAAGCTCTCGGTGGAAATTTTATATCATGCGAACCCGATAAAGTGTCGCAGTGTATACTGGAAATATTGCGGACACGAAAGATAAATCAGCTTATGGCTTGGGAGGCTTCATTCCTGCCTGCTGGTTTGATTGAGCAACTCACCGCTGCAGGCATATTAATCTGCCATCCGACCACCGAAACGATCGAGACCACGTGTCAGGTGCGAGCAGGATTAACGGGTGCATCTGGTGGAATTGCAGATACGGGCTCACTGCTACTGTTAGGTGGTCCAGGCCGACCCTTGACTGCATCCTTGCTGCCGGAGCTTCATATTGCGCTTCTTTGGGAAAAGGATGTTTTTGAGAATCTCAGCCAGATATTGCAGCGAGAAGATGTGAAGCAAGCGCCTGCCGCTGTTTTGATCACCGGTCCGTCCCGGACAGCAGACATCGAAATGGCGTTAACGATTGGCGTGCATGGACCGGGTGAACTGCAGGTTATTTGTATCAAGAATGGCTGAAGGAAAACCAAAATTCGGATTTGGATTAGGGGTGGAAAAGATTTTAGAATTTAAAGCCTTATATTGCTTGTCTTTCAGGGTATGATGATATAATCGTCCTGTGATACAGGCTCGCTGCAGTTTGAAAATCGCCACGACGAAATGTCGGGGCGGTAATTTTTTGGAGGATAGATGGATAATAAATTGTATGTAGGGAATTTGCCTTTTAGCACGACAGAAGAAGACCTGCAAAGTATGTTTGCACAAGCAGGAACCGTTGTCTCCGTCAGCCTGATTAAAGACCGGGATACTGGACGTTCACGTGGCTTCGCTTTTGTAGAATTGAGCACTCAGGCTGAGGCAGAAAAGGCAGTTAGCCTGTTCAATAACACTCCACTGGACAACCGAACGCTCAAAGTGAACCTTGCCCGTCCCAAGGAAGATACTGGAAAGTTTCGAAGACCGGGTGGCAACAGGCGTTACTAAGCCTCACCTCAAATGGCAGGGCAGGTAGGAGCTGCCTGTCCTAATATTTTCAACTCATATCCTGACAGGACAAACCCTGTCTGTTTTTGATTAATCTGGGAATTGGATCACTTGATAAATTCCATTGATATCTGATTTGATGCCGGTAATATTAACAACAGCATCCAGGTTGATCGGTCCATAAATATGGGGGAATCGTTCGCCATTTGCACTTTCCCATCGAATTTCAGACGTCACTCTATGGGGGGCGATCCATAATAAGACCATTTCGGGGATGCCCTGGTAGTAGCGGTTTGCCACCTCAACGATTTGCTCAGGCTGTGAGCAGTGGATGAATCCCTCTTGACCGAGCGATTTACTCCGATATATTCCATGCGGCTGGCTCTTCAGCCAATCCTGGCGCTGGCACAGGTGAACGATCAGGTCAGGTCGCTCGATTTCCAAGCACCTGTCCAAACCAGAAAGATCTCTCAGGATCTGAACTTTTGAGGCAGGATAATAACCCATAGCCATGGTTTTGAGTTCATCACCAAGGGATGATTCGATTTCCAACAATATCTTTCCCCCTGAGATCAATTGTCCTTTAGCTTGTCCAAGCAACCTGCTAATTACCTCAGTCCCGTTTAAACCACCGTCTAGTGCCAGGCGTGGTTCACTATCAGCCACGAGCAACTTCATCAGTTTTGGGGTGGGGATATAGGGCAGGTTGGCGCATATCAGGTCGAAGGGTCCGTGAACCCCGTCCAGTAAATCTGCCTGCAAGAATTCCATTCTATCCAACAGACCATATTTCTCAGCGTTAATCTTGGCGACACTCAAAGCCTCCTGGGAAATATCTGTCAGGATAAGCTGCAAATCGGGAATATTCTTCGCCAAAGTGATGCCGATACATCCCGAGCCAGTGCCCACATCCACCACTTTATGCTTAGGTGGATGGAGCTGCAGCCAATTTATGCCTCGTTCTACCAACAGCTCAGTCTCTGGGCGGGGGATTAACACAGAAGGAGTCAGGTGAAAATCTAACCCGTAGAACTCCCAATGCTCAATGACATACGGCAACGGCTCGCCGTGCTCAATCCGATCCATATCCCGGATAATTTTATGGTATTGAGTTGTATTTATAGGAGCTTCAGGATGAGCGATTGTCCAGGTGCGAGGTTTCTTGAGGGTATGAGCCACCAATACTTGTGCATCCAAGGATGCGGTTTCGCTGACCGGTTGAAGCTGTTGTCTGAGCTGAGCCAATATTTCCCGGATGGTTATTTCCATTGGTAAGAGAAGGAGATGTCCATCATATTACGTTATTTGAGAAGCTAAATCGGTAGCCCCACGTTTTGATTCCTGAGCCAAGCGCTTACCCAACCAGATCAACCACGGTTCTCAGTGACAGTCTCTTCACGCAGGCTTGAAAGCCTCTCGGCTTCATCCCGGGTACCCAGCTCATCGATAAATTCGTCCAATAATGACCCGGTCATAAAGCCGGTCAGATTATAGGTAGAAAGGTTGAGGCGGTGATCGGTCACACGCGATTGGGGATAGTTATACGTGCGGATTTTTTCAGAGCGCTCACCCGTTCCAACCTGAGACCGGCGACTGGCGTCAATCTCAGCACGCCGTTTTTCTTCCTCCATCTCGTATAAGCGGGCGCGTAAAATACTCATCGCGCGTAAGCGATTCTGAAGTTGCGAGCGTTCATCCTGGCAGGCGACGACAATCCCAGTGGGGAGATGCGTGATGCGTACCGCAGTAGCATTCTTTTGCACGTTCTGACCACCCGCACCGGCAGAACGATAGACGTCCATGCGAATATCGGATTCAGGGATATTGATCTCTACTTCGTCGACTTCTGCCAGTACTGCCACAGTGGCTGTGGAGGTATGAATTCGACCCTGGGATTCCGTAACAGGCACGCGTTGCACGCGGTGAACGCCAGATTCATATTTCAAGCGCGAATACGCTCCTCGGCCTTTAACGAGGAAAATGATCTCCTTGAAACCACCAATACCAATTTCACTCGAGGATAGGACTTCAATCGACCACTTACGAGTCTCGGCGTAATGGGAATAAAGCCGGAACAAATCTGCCGCAAAGATGGCAGCTTCATCGCCACCCGTTCCTGCCCGGATTTCCATGATCACATTGCGCTCATCACGTGGGTCTTTGGGCAACAGCATGCTTTTAATCTCGCGTTCCAATTGATCGATCTGCGTTTCCAGGTCCAATATTTCTGCTTCTGCCAGCATGCGCATATCGACATCATCGCCATCGAGCAAGGAGCGCGCATCTTCCATTCTTTCAAGAGCTTGCCGGTATTCACGCGCTTTCCTAACGATAGGCTCCAGATCGATGCGTTCTTTATTCAGCTCGGCGGCACGTTGGTAGTCGTCACCGACTTCTAAAAATAGCCGATCAAGCTCTTCATAACGCTGTTCTATACCAGCCAATTTATCTACTAATTCCAATGCCATTTAGTTTCTATTCGTCTCCCAATCAAGAAAATGATTATACCACCGGAACTTTTTATAGTTTTTTGCCGTCTTATGCGCAAACAATCAACCTGTGTTTCGGCAGTATAAAAAATGATAGTTCGGGAGGCGATTATGAAAACCAGGTCCATTCTGCTCAGCACCAGTTTACTTATCATCTTGATCTCGACATTAGCTTTACCAACATCGGCTCTCGCGGATGGCATTATCATTCCGGATCCACCAATATGCGATCCGGGTCCGTGCCCACCAGTGGTGATTCCGATGGACCAGCTAGTGATCCGCTACCACCATGTGACTGTATCAATACAGGACCAGCTGGCCGTCACCCATGTGGACCAGGTATTTTATAACCCGAATGACTGGACCATCGAAGGCATGTATATTTTTCCGATTCCGGACGATGCAGCGGTCAGTGGTTTCACCTTGTGGGTGGATGGCAAGCCTGTGGAGGGGCAAGTGATGGACGCAACCCAGGCTCGCCAAACGTACGAACAGATAGTTGCCAGCATGCGTGACCCAGCGTTACTCGAATATATTGGGCGTGGTGCAGTCCAGGCGCGTATTTTCCCCATCGCACCCCAGGGTGAGCGCCGGATCGAGCTGGAGTACACCCAGGCACTACCAGCGGAAGGGGGGCTGGTGCGTTATGTTTATCCCCTCAATACCGAGCAATTCTCTGCATTACCGATCGAATCGGTCACGATCAGTGTCGATATTCAATCAAACACACCCATCCGGGCAGTGTATTCACCCAGCCATGAGGTGGGGGTGAGCCGGGATAGCGATCATCATGTGAAAGTGGGGTATGAGGCTGCCAATGTTCTTCCAAATATCGATTTTGCATTGTACTATTCATTGGGTGAAACAGAAGCCTTCCACTTATTGACGTATCGTGACCCATCCGATACCAGTGATCCTGATGGCTTCTTCCTCGTGCTGCTTGCCCCGCGCATCAACACGATTGACCAGGTCATCCCTAAAGATTTGCTGTTGGTGCTCGACCGTTCTGGGAGCATGGATGGGGAGAAATTCCAACAGGCACAGCAAGCAACCCGATATATATTAGAGAACCTCAACAGTGTGGATCGATTCAATATCATCTCCTTCAGCACAGGGGTCCAGGTGTATGCCAGCGGGTTGAAACCTGCATCCGAAGCAACTGAAGCCCGGGCATGGCTAGATGGTTTACGGGCAGAAGGCTCAACGGATATCAACCGTGCTTTGCTTGAGGCATCAGCGATGATGGATCCCGAACGCTCCACATACCTGATTTTCTTGACCGATGGACTACCCACTGAAGGCGTGACGGACAGCCAGTCCATCCTTTCCAATTTTTCCGCCAATGCTCCGGATAATCTCCGCTTATTTGCTTTTGGTGTGGGTTACGACGTGGACACTGTCTTTTTGGATACACTTTCACAGGATCACCACGGGCGTTCCTCTTACGTTCAGCCGGGAATGAATTTGGATGAGATTCTTTCATCCTTTTATAACGGCATCAGCACCCCGGTGCTGACCAACCTGGATTTAAGTTTTGAGGATATATCCACCTATGACCTTTATCCTTACCCGTTGCCAGACTTGTTTGCAGGCTCCCAGGTGATCTTATTGGGCCGGTACAAGGATGGAGGTTCAATGGATATTCACCTTACTGGGGAGGTGAATGGCGAATCACAGACCTTCACATTCCCCGATCAGGTATTCGAAGAGAAGTCATCGGCAAATTCCTTGCAGGCATCCATTCCGAGATTGTGGGCGACGCGCAAGATAGGCTACCTGCTGAATGAGATCCGCCTGCATGGTGCCAACCAGGAAATCATCGATCAGATCGTGCGATTGAGCATCCGCTATGGCATCGTTACCCCTTATACTTCCTATCTGGTGACGGATAAAGTTCCATTGGGTGAAGCTGAACAGCAACGCCTGGCAAATGAAACTTTCGGGCAAATACAGGCAATGCCTACTGCGGCGCCAGCTGGTCAGGCAGCAGTCCAGTCTGCTGTGGATGCGGGTGCGATGCAGGGTGCAGCCAGTGCACCTGAGCTGAAAGGAGTAGCCTCCACTACCGTTCGTGTGCTGGGATCGCGCACCTTTGTACTCTCGGATGGAAAATGGATTGACACCGCCTTTGACCCAGACACGATGAAGACCATCCAGATAGAATTTCTTTCACCAGATTACTTCGTTTTGGTTGCGGGCAATCCCGAGCTGGCAGACGCATTCGCTTTGGGAGATAAGGTTATTGCCTTATCTGAAGGTGGAGTGTATGAAGTAATTCCTAGCAATAAACCAGTCCAGCCGGTGAAAGTCACGCCTACCTCCACGCCATCTAGCCCGGACGTGCCTCCCACCACGCCAGTATCGCCAACCAAGATCAGTCCAACACCCAGCAAACCCAACCAAACACCAACCCAGGTACCTCCAAACAAGCCATCCGGCTTGTGTGGCGCCGGATTGATACCACTTCTCCTGATCCCATTGCTGGTGGTAAGCGTAAAAAAGCCAAAGCGATAACTCTTAGCTTTGCGGGTAAATCTACGCTCACTGAACCCCCTTGGAAGATTGTTCCGAGGGGGTTTCCGCGCTTTAAATAACTCTCATTAAGTTCAATAAAGGCTGCTTGTCTTGCACTTGGCAAATCGGTTCCTAGGCTATAATCTATGAAGGACCTAGAAGTGCTCATCGTATAAACTGAGGAGAAATGCATGATGCTAAGAAGGTTATTCTTTGTATTTACTATCATCGCGGTCTTGACGATCTTGGTCCAGGGAGGGGATTCTCAGGTTGGGAGGGCTGCCTCACCGGTAATAGTGGAGGGGACATTCAACGTCCTCTGGGGGGATGGCGTTCCAGGATCTGGTGAAACCCGGACCTCCTATTTTCTCTCAACCATCCAAGATGACTCCATCCAGCTGTCTCTTAATGAAAATTCGTTGATGTCCATGGGTGGACCGATGGGTCTCAACCAAAAGAGGGTGGTGGTGCAAGGGACATGGTTGGTAGCTGGAGCATTCTTGCAGGTACAGTCGATTACCTTAGACCATGGTTTGTCTGCCACCCCACAGGCAGTTATAGGTCATCAGCCTTGGGTGTCGATCATGTGTAAGTTTGCAGATGTCGCGGCTGAACCAAGAAACCTGGCTTACTTTCAGGGGATGTACTCGGCGAATTATCCCGGTCTTGATCATTTCTGGCGGCAGAATTCCTATGAGCTTGTCGATCTGGTAGGCTCGGGTGCCTATGGCTGGTTTACCCTACCGCATGTCCGTACATATTATCTACCGAATGGCAATTTGGACTGGTGGACAGCCGCGGCGGATTGTACCGCGGCTGCCAACTCGTCAGTCGATTTCACGCCATACGTCGGCCTCAACCTTATGTTCAACGCCGACCTGGATTGTTGTGCTTGGGGTGGCACCTGGTACGCCTGTCTGGATGGCATCTGCAAGAATTGGCGTACCACCTGGGAGCCACCTTGGGGGTATGAGAGTACCGGAGTGATCGCCCACGAGACCGGGCATGGCTTTGGATTGCCGCATTCATCGGGTGATTACGGTGCGGTGTATGATAATCAATGGGACGTGATGAGTGATTTTTGGAGTAATTTTTATCGGGGTGGGTACGACCTTACTTATGGCACTCTAGGTCAACATACTATCTCATATCATAAAGATATCTTAGGGTGGATAGACCCAGCACAAATGCTTATTGCTGAGGTAGGTACGATCAGCACTATCACCCTGGAGCGGATTGCATTACCCCAAACGACCAATTTCCTCGGCGCACGTGTGCTGATCGATGATTCCCCTAATCATTTTTTCACAGTAGAAGCTCGAAAATTTGCCGGTTATGATAGCTGGTTGCCCGGCGAGGCGGTAATCATCCATGAGGTGGTATTGGGTCGGGGTGAACCTGCGCATGTAGTTGATATTGATGGAAATGGCAATACTGGCGACGAGGGGGCAATGTGGAGATCTAGGGAGACTTTCATCAGTTCAGCAAATGGAATCGCAGTGAAAGTCGACTCGGTAACCCCTACTGGTTTTATAGTAACCATTCGCAATCGCTTTACCCAGATGACAGCTGTGGAGATTACTGGTGCTGAACAAGGTAATATTATTGATAGTATTCCCTTCACGGCTACGGTCAGTCCGAGTGATGCCACTATACCCATCACGTATACATGGGAAGCGACGGGTTTGCCATCGGTGATTCGAGTTGGCGATACGGTCGGTCAGGTTGAATTCACCTGGGATGAGATTGGCACAAAGGCGATCACTGTTACGGCCTCTAATGCTGGAGGTATGGTGGTCGACACTCACTTAATTACCATAGCGAATACAATGCCCATCGTTACGCTTAGTGGACCTTCCGAAAGCAGTGTCGGTGATGTAAATGTGTTCACGGCTACTGTCTCCCCCGTGGATGTTCCTCAGCCCATTACTTACACCTGGCAAGCCAGCGGGCAATTGCCAATCATTCATACCACAGGTCTGATTGATACGGTGGATTACGTGTGGGACGACCCTGGTACACAGGTGATTACGGTTACCGCGACAAATATCCACGGATCGACGGTAGATACTATCTCCCTGCCAGTGCGTATGCCCCCCGATAATGTTCGAGTTAGCGGACCTGAGACGGGGGAGGTCCAAAGTAGCTACACTTTCACTGCGTTAATCAATCCCATTACTACGACGATCCCGATTACTTACGTTTGGACTATCGACGGGCATTCGGTAATCACCCATACCGCGGGTGTCTCGGATACGTTGGACTACAATTGGGATTACCCGGGTCCGCATCAATTAGCTGTATCGGCTAGCAACCCAGCAGGTAGCGTGGTTGATACATGGTCCATCACAATTTATGTTAAAGTTTTCGTGCCAATCAGCTTACGGAATTAAACGACATCAGCTCGCCCGAGACAGGCATTATTTGCCTCTGCTGCCACTAATGGTTGGGACGCAGTGCAATATAACGCTCTAACTACACTACCCAAACCCTGCAGCATCCTTCTATTGGGTCATTTCGTTACTATAATCATGCTAGTCTTCCCCTGGGGTAAGTGGAATAGCTGAGGCTTTGGTTCCAGTCAGGGATTTGGCGGTGGTGATCAAGACTACTCCTCCGATGATAATCAGGGCGGAAATGATCTCAATTCCCTCGAGTGGTTCGTGAACAACTATACTGCCTAACAGGATTGCCACTACCGGGTTGACATAAGCATAAGTAGATACGAGTGGAGTGGGTGCATTGCGTAGCAGCCAGGTGTAGGCCACAAACCCAATCCATGAGCCAAATATGATCAGATAAGCCAGACCACCCAAAGAGCGCAAGGATATCGTCGCAAGGTTAAAATGACTCCATTCTCCAGTGATCGTGCCAAAGGCGAACAAA
>Ga0153916_10000787_pt1 | contig 21927 bp, 16 predicted proteins | sample Opewatmetagenome_FD_109642 | JGI IMG/M metagenome (GOLD analysis project Ga0153916, IMG submission 109642) | Freshwater wetland microbial communities from Ohio, USA - Open water 3 Core 3 Depth 4 metaG | ecosystem: Environmental > Aquatic > Freshwater > Wetlands | place: USA: Ohio, Lake Erie...
AGTACCGTGGGCGAGCTTGAGGTACTTCAGGGCCGCGTCCCCATCCCATGGATATGGGTCCGCAAGGCCTCCTGCGATTGTTTCGTTGGACCCCCAAGGCTCTATATGAAGTGGGTCGCTTTTTTCGTTGAATGCTCTTACTATTGGTGCGCATCCTTCTGGCTGAACAACAACAGGTTTCGGCAGTCGATCAATCAGTCCTATCCGCTGAAATTCCCAAAGACCCTTCATCGTACCAGCCATCAGACCACCGCTCCCAGTAGGAAACAGAATCCAATCAGGAGGTTCCCATGCCATTTGTTCGGCAATCTCGAATCCCAGCGACTTTGTTCCCTCGAACTGAAAGCAGTTGAAGGGCCCGAACGATGGAACGGGGGTCCACCCCAGCTGGGCGCACGCCATGCGAAGAAGCGTTGTTGTGGCGTCAACGCCTTCCTCTGCCTTCCGGACTCTGAAAACTTGCGCTCCGAGAGTTCTAAGGTGAACGAGCTTCGCAGCAGGTGCCGTCTCGGGAACAAACACTACGGCTTCGAGCCCGCCCTTGGCAGCATACGTGGCCATGGATGCCGCTGCATTTCCGGAGGATGCTGCGACGACTGTTCTGGCACGATCTTCTCTTGCTCGAGTCACGCCGACACATATGGGCCTATCTTTGAATGAACCAGATGGATTGGTCGTCTCCAACTTCAGGAAGAGATTTCTCAATCCTAACTTGAAACTCACTCGCTCGCTTTTCAGCAGCGAGGTGTTTCCCTCGCCCAAGGTTATGATGCTTCGTTTGTCTCTGATGGGCATAAGTTCAACATACTTCCAGAGCCCGCCAGATTTCCGTTTCAGACTGCTTCTTGTCATCTTGTCCTTGATGCTCTCAAGATCGTACGTGATATCGATTCGGCCTCCGCAACCATCGTTGGGCGGCACATTCTCTTGCGAATAGGATTTTCCGCACCGTGCGCATTTGAACCGTGGGCTCTCTTCCAACCTGATATCGACCGTGAGGCGCTGGGATTCCTCAGGTTATCTGGATTGCGGACGGTCTTGAGAGACCGCGCGTTCGTCGCCAAAGGCGCTATCCTTCACGAGAGAAACACCTAACTCTCGTACTACTGTCCTTCTGGTGAATTCCCTGCATGTAGGAGTCTATCCGGAATGAAAGAACTGATCATTGAGGTTGAGGTGAAAGTCCCTTTGACAGACTTGCACAAGGTGGAAGAATCACTCCGGGCTGGGGGTTCCCTCAGGCTCAACAGTGAAACTCAATATGATGAGTACTACGACCATCCATGCAAATCGTTCAAAACAACCGACGAGGCCGTACGTCTAAGGCGTCGCGTCCCCTCTGGTTCGAAAAAGACTGCGAGAGGAGAGGCCCGCTCGATTGTCGAACTCACGTACAAAGGGCCAAGAGTGGACTCTAAGTCAAAGAGTCGGACTGAGATTTCCTTGGTAGTGAATAGTCTCGAAGATGCTCGATTGTTTCTTGAGCGCCTAGAATTCAGATACGTAGCAACCATAGTCAAGAGACGCGTGTTCTACAAAGTGGGCGATGCAACTGCAAGCCTAGATGACGTCGAAGGTGTCGGACTTTTCTTGGAAATCGAGAAACTGGTGAAATCCAGTAGTGACTTTGAAAAGGCACGTGATGAAGTGCTTCGTTTGGTCGGCAGTCTGGGTTTGGATCCCAGTATTTCTATTCGTGATTCGTATCTCGACCTGTTCATGCGGAAGACTGCTCAAGGGTCAGCTGTGTAACTAGCTTCTTCGCGGAGGCGTCGCACAAAATCAGCTAGGAATGCATGACGATGTCTTGCCATTGCTTTGGCCTTGTCAGTATACATCATATCATGAAGCCTCAAGAGCTTCTCATCAGCGTGCTCAAGAAAGCCTTTCACGTCCTTATTGTCAGCCAGCGATTGTGCGATACCCCTGAATATGCCGATGGCGCCAATAGCGTCCAGTTTGTCCGCATCACTGAGAATCTTACCTTCCAAGGATGATGGCGTAAGATTCTCGCTGAAACGATGAGTCCTAATCGCTTGGACAATCTCCCCTATTTCTGATTCAGTGTACCCCGTTTTCTGAAGTATCTCTCTGCTCATTTCACCTGAAAGAATAGAGTGCGAGATTCCGGTCTCCTGTTCTCTAACCCGGCCGATGTCGTGAAGCAGTGCGGCCGCATGAACGATTCTCAGGTTGGCAGCGGTTCCCGATGCTAGCGCTGTTGCGATGGCGAAGACTCGCTTCGTGTGGTCATACGAGTGGGCTCCCTGGAGAGATCCCTCTATCATTTGCTTGACATATGCATCAAGTTTCCTTTCGGGAGATGTCTTCACTAGTGTCACCGCCTGTTATTGATGGCCAGACGTCGGGCGTATCCGAGAAATGCTTTAATGGTTTCCTCTGGAGAACAAGCTTGAATCCGGAATCAGCCCGCCTGCTTGGGTTTATGGCCAGCTGGTAAGTCATCAAGAGGTACCTCCTAATTGAGCACTCCTGCCACGACGCCCCATCGCAAGATGAGTATCACCACAGTCATTAGTTCTTTCCTTCTTCTCTTGACTATCGTATGGGCAATGTGGTCATTCTTCCTCATCCAAGGCGGGGCGGTGCGAACAGAAATCCCGCATGAACGGTATGATGAAGTCCAACCTTGGCCGTATAACATAAATTGGACCGGTGGAAGTAGCTCTTGGTTTGAGAATCTCAACTACACAGATCTCCCTCTGAACATGTCTCCTCCCTCCGACATATTACAACAGTTGGAGAATGTGGTCTTCCTTGCGGCACCCCAGGATCCTCCACAGCTTTGGCGCAGCACCGCGTATAATCGGTACGATGGAAGCAGCTGGAGCAAGACAATTAACAGCCCCGTGCCTGCCACATCCGAAATAATAAGCAGGAGCCAAGCACTGGCCCAAGGCAATCCAATATACACTATCTATCTCAATCTGACCGCAGGACCTAGTGTTGGCAGTGTTGAATTGCCGACTTTGTTCCCAACAATCCAAGTCATTGAAGACTCGTTTCAAACAGGACAGATGGTTTCGGGGTCGTTTCAGGCAGACAGTCCTTCAAGACTGCTTGACATGAGACTTGACACGGATGTCTATGGCACTTTGCTCCTAAGTCCCCTACTTGAAGGCCCGACCGGCACCAGCATCCTTCTCGCCTACGAAGTGACATACAGGACTCAAGACTTAGCCAATGTAGCCAACAACGCCCTAGAGGGGCAATATACGCCTTCGGGCATATCTTCGATGTACGGCTCACTTGCTGGCGTGACATTGACACAGGCAGTGCTCGATGAGATTGCGCCGTTTGAGATTCCGGGCATGAATGCGTATGACACAGCCTTGACCGTCAGCCTCAGTTTCCGCAGCAAGTACCTTTTGATGATGGGGCCTAGTGAGTTCATGGAGCGTCCGGCGGCGGGTCAGGAAGTCACGGACTGGTTTATTCAAAGAGGCGGTGGCTTGCCGATGGATTTTGCCACTGCCTATTGTGTGTTCATGCGTCATCTCAACATTTCTGCTCGTGTCACAATCGGGTATGCTGTCGGCGATCCTTCTGGCGACTACCGCACGGTTAGAGTCCGACACATGATGTTCTGGGCAGAGGTTTTCGTTCCAATGTCTGGATCTCCTACGGGCGGTGAGTGGATTCAGGTGATTCCAATTCCTCTTCCTGGTAGCATGGGCGGCGGCGAAGTACCCCAGAACACAGACCCGGGCAACATCCAGCTGTATGTCTGGCCTTCGCAGGTGGTCACGATTGGAGACAATTTCAACCTCAGTGCAGTGCTCCTGTTTCAGGGCTTGCCCGTAAGCACTCCTGAACTCATATACTTCCGTGACGAGACCGATATGATGAGCATGGGAACTGCTACGATTCAAATGGGTACTTATTTGCCACTCGCAAACATAACCTATGCCTTCCCCGCAGGTTCGACGCTTGGATTTCACACAATATCCGCGACTTGGTTCGGATCGACCTTCTCCGTCACGAACTACACAGTAGTGGATGCCATGGACACGCCGGACCCTCTGATATCTTCACGTCCCCGATACTTGTCAGATTTCTCTCCGAGCGAGATTGTGGACATGAACATCAAGCTCCACTTAGGCAACTACACTGCGCACTGGCAAGACACTATCAGGGCCCACGGGATCATGACCGTAAGTGGGGTGCCTGTGAACGGGAGCACCCTCAACAACAACCAAATGCAGATTATGTGGGACGATGCTTGGATTGGCAACGCCACAATCGGTGACGATGGTTATTACGAACTTAACATAACTGTAAACCCAAATGACCTCGTAAGAATGAAAATCGGACTTCACACCGTGCTTGCCGAGTATGCAGGGGAGCCTGGGAAATTATACCCCAGTCGTTCGCAATACTCGAATGTAACGGTCTGGGGGATAGTCGGCTTCAGCCTAACTGTTAGACCGCAGAATGCTTACAGAGGGTTCGTACTCGTTTATGATGGCATAGCCCAACTACTCAATGGCACACGATTGGTAAGCAAGACCATTGGTATCTTCTTGAATGGCACATTGGTGAACACTGCGATAACGAACTCCTCCGGCGGATTCCGAAGCACCTACACTATCCCTTCGGACTATCCAATTGGTGTCGCCTATGCTCGTGTCAACTGGAGTTCGACAATGAGCTTAGTGTCCGGAAACTGGAGCAATCCCATAGCCATCAATATTCTAGCTGGTGGGACCTTGTTGAGCATTAACTCCACCCCGAGGGCTCCCCAAGTTGTGCATATCTACGAGTCCATTCTGATCTACGGCTATCTCGTTCATGCAATCAATGGTTCTGGCATTCAGGGGCAGACGATAGAAGTTTGGTGGCAGAACGGTACATCCACGGTGTTGATCGGCAGCAACGTTACCGATTCGGGAGGATACTATACACTGAGTTATGCATTGCCTGCTGGATATGAGGGCAACGTAACCCATTGGACTCAATTCAACTCGCCCGGTCTGCCTCTCGTTAGTTCACGGTCGGTTAACATGACAATTCGTGTTCAGAAATGGGAAGTTCAAGTCTCGATTCAAGTGGACCGGAACCCCGTACATTTGTTGGAGACAGTCACCGTATCAGGAAACGTGACTCTGCCTGAGATTCCTGCCTATCTCGGGAACGTTAGAGTCACAATCTGGTGGAGCAACAGCACTGGTTTGTACAATCTCACTGTCGTCCTTACTAGTCCTGCAACATTCCTGTACACCTACTCGATTCCCATTTCCCTTTACCACGGGCTGGGAACAGTAACGCTGTGGAGTGAGTTCGTGTCACCTGACCCGTCTATAGCCAGCAATGAATCCGTCCGTCTATCTCTTCAGATAATCAACTATGACACGATTCTAACAGTCTTCTCAAATGGGACAAGCTATCACCTAAATGAGACCGTTCACATATGGGGCCGTCTGCGGTTTGAGAACGGAAGTCCTTGGCCCGGGAGAACAGTTAACATATACTGGAACAATGGAAGTATTCGCACGTTCTATTCGACGACGAACTCGACCGGATGGTACAATTTCTACTATAACTGCTCTATTCCTAAGGATTCCCCTGGCACAGTCGGCGTTCAAGTCAGGTTCACTTCGCCCACTCGGCTTTATGATAATGCGACTGCAGTGCTTTCTCCGTCGCTGACTCTTCGGCTGTATCAGATCACTGTAAACGTCAACCCTATTGCGGCGCAATACCACCTCAACGAAACCATAGTACTCTCTGGCAATCTCACGTTCCAAGAAGGCGGCGCCGCCTTGGCAGGTGCGAATGTCACCATATATTACAGGAACAGCACAAGCACGTATCTCTTCTTCAAGACAACCGATGGAAGTGGCAGCTTTACATTCCGCTACAATTGCTCGATTCGGGATGCATTGGGTGCTGTCTACATCTGGGCCAGGTACACGAGCTGGAACCCCTTGTGGAGCAACGGGCAGTCCGCAAATCGAACCACGATACTCATTCTGTATCAGCTTGTTCTCAATGCGACTGCAACGTCCCCGGTGACAATGGATCAAGCCGTAATCATCCGGGGCAATCTAACCTATGCCGGAGGCGGGCCACCCGTTGCCAATGCTCCTGTCCGGGTGTACCTTCGCGTTGGGCCTAGCTGGTTCCTCGTATATGACGATTTCACCGACTCCTTTGGTGCATTCGTGTATTCTCATCGCTTTTCTGTTCCTCCGAACGTGCCCGGCCTCTACTTGTTCAAATGCAACTGCACAAGAATCAGTCAGCTAACGACCAACGCAACGACTCAGGTTCAAGTCAATGCACAGGCGATTCAGGTCGTCGTGACGGTCAATGCTGGCGGGTCGACTACCTATCTGGGCGTTAGTTTCGTCGTTTCCGGCAGGCTAGAGTTCCAGAATGGAACGGAAATGGTTGGCTACACGGTCAGACTTGATTGGGACCAAGGATTCCTCAACATGGCGACTTCAACGGTCGAGGAAGGTAATTTCACTTTCAATTTCAACATACCATGGAGTCAGCAGCCGGGCCAAGTTAGCTACGTCGTGATATTCCAGCCTCCTTCTGCGGCCTTTGGAACCGCAAACTCAAGTGTTCTTCAAGTGGATGTGTATGACCTAGTCCAGCTCCACCTGGGTCCGCAATCGGTCTTTGTTGCCGTCGTTACCGAGATGTTCACGGTGAGCGGTTTTGTCACGGACGGCGGTGGTCGCGTATCGGGGGTTCCTCTTCAGATAACCGTGGACTCACTAACCATGTGGGGAAGTGTGTCGACAGTTGGCGATGGCACATTCTCGATTGCTCTCACAGTTCCATCCAACTGGTCGCTCGGGTCCCATGTCGTGAGTCTTTCTATCGCCTATGGCTACTACGAGGTTGATGGGACTCCAGACTTTTGGTCGGTTGAGGTGCATATGGGCTCAATCATAACTATTGCACTTGTAGAGCCGCGCGATGTGATGCCGGGCGAGACATTCAATTTCACCTTGCAGCTTGAGGATTCCACAGGCGCGCCTTTGACGGGGTTCGTGAGCATCTATCTCAACGATACATTCGTTGCCACACAGATTGTCTCTGGTTCAATAACAACAACGCAGACAGTGCCAGTGGACTGGACTAGCGGAAGTGGCATATTCATACTCTCTGCCCGCTATTCTGGTGCTGGATTTGTCGATGGCTGCGTTGGGGAGACAACAAACAGCATCCACGTGTTCACGAGAAATGTGCAGTTCCAGCATGAGACAGGATCGCGGATTGACCCGGGTTCGTCTCTTACGATCAGGTGCCGGCTTACTGATGATTCTGCGCGGCATTTGCCAATCGTGGGTCGCCTCGTCAGATTATACCTCAATGGCACAGGCAATTCCACCACGCGGACGACCGGAGCCGACGGTCGCATTTCATATACCGTTACACAGGATGCTCCCCAGGGTTATTATGAGTACAGCATTACGCTAGTTTCTTCGGTGTATGCTGTCGACTCAGGCATATACCGGGTTGAGATACAACCCGCCTCCGGGCTACCACTACCGGTAGTCCTGTTGCTCTTCTGGACGGCGACGATTATGATAGAAGTTGTTGCCGCCTATCTAGTCATCCGCAGGTACAGACCGAGGTTTCCACGTATGACTAGACATTCTCGACACAGACTATATGTTGGATTATCGATAACTCGATCAAAGCAGGTGATGACCAATGCAAGCACTTATTGACATAGTTCTACCGGCCGTGGCGCTTCTGGGTGCAATAATAGTAGTCATGCTCTACTTGTATCTCGTTAAGGGCTGGTTCAGACGATCGATTGTACCGACGGCGTTCGACAGTCCGAGCAAGCTTCGAAATATCAAGAAGCTGGCAGACGCGGGCAAGTATAGCGCCGCAATTGCCCTTGCGTATCGGACATTCGAACAGATGTGCGGAGCAAAGATACGTTCTGAGCGGCTCAGCTCTGAGACTGCACGAGAGTACGTCGAGCGCGTGCTCAAGATGCTTCCTCTGGATAGTGCTGCAGTTGAGAACTTCGCGGGTTTCTATGAAGAGGCAAGATTCTCTAGGCATGACATAGACCGCGCAACGTATGAGGCCGCCATCCGAATCTTCACCGACCTTTACCCCAAAATCGAGGGTAGTCAGATTTCAACACCCGTGTAAACAGCAAAAGGTGGGACCGAGATGGGCTGGAAAGAGACCCTGCAGATTGTTCTCTTCTTCGTGAGCTGGCTTCCTGTTGCACTATTGGCCGGCACTACAATTCTCGGCGTGACAGAGAATTACCCACAGGATTTCAGTATCTACAATCAGCAGTATAATGGGCTTAGCGATTTTCGCACGGAAATCGAGGGTCTCGGGTACACAACTCTATCCATACAGTCTACTATGAGTGTCATTTCGAGATACGACGGCAATGCAGTCTTGGTAATCATGGGTCCCGTGACTTACTTCACAATAGATGCAGTACTCACACTGTTCGGCCATCTTTCGTCTGGAGGTGGCGTTTTGATAGCTGATGATTTCGGTACGGCAAATAGCTCCTTCCAGTTGCTCAATGCCCTCATTGCGGGGACATACCCCGGAGGCTCCGGGCCGACAAACGGTTTCCTATCATACACTGGAGGGGTCCTGCTCGACCTGAACTCGTATGATACAAGCCCTAAACTGCCAGTAATCAAAAGTGCGAATGGCGGCTTCAGGTCGGGGATTGACCAAGGTGCGTTGACAATTGGTGTGAACGAACTTCATCTTAACTGGGCCACAGCAATCAACCCTCTCTGCTTGGTTGGGCAATTAGGCGTAGCTTGGACTACGACCCGTGCTTGGTGTGAGACCGACATAAACAGCGAGAACCCGTATCCAGACGGCAATGAGTGGAATGGATCTCTTCCGGTCGTAGGAGCGCTTGACCTCGGTGTTCTCAGTACGAATTATCAAGGGCGACTCGTCGCTACGAGCGATCCCAGCATCTTCATCAATGACATGCTTTCACGGGGTGACAACCGCGCCTTTGCCGGGAATGTGATTCAATGGTTGTCATATGGCAATACGAGTAGACCTATTGTATTCTGCGAGAACCTGCTCGCAGTACCATGGGCTTCGGCCGAGTTCTTCTATGGATTCTTCTTGGGCAGGGCTTTATGGTTAAGCACCATGCCGTATTTCGCACCATTGTATCCCATCATTACTGTCGTCGGTATCAAGAAGTACCTACCCGATGTGAAGAAACCTGAAGTCAGAAGTGTGTCTGACGTTTTCCTTCGACGCGGCCAGACTTATTTCAGTGAGCGCATGACATACTACCGGACCGAGGGCAACTATGCTCGTGTTGTGAAGATGCTCTATAAGAAACTCAAGCGTGACCTTTTGGAAAGGTTCTCTTGGCCTGAATATGATGTCGGAAAGCTATGGGATCTCATGCGCTACAAGGATTCAAGTCTAGATGAGGCAAGATTCTACAAGACTATTGACAGAATTGAAGAGATTTCATCAAAACCCGGAATGAAGATCAAGGAGAGCGAGTTGATGACGCTCTTCTTTTGGATGAAGAACATATCATCACTATTAGTTGAAACAAGAAGGTGAGATAGAAAGCAATGACTGTAGAAGAAACAACAGAGCAGATGCAGGCTGCTATGGCTGAGCCTATGAGCATAGCGGAGGTGCACGACCTAGGTTCGGAGATAATACGCGAATGTCAACGAGTGATAGTTGGGAAGGTCGACATCCTTAGGGATACCATGATAGCCTTCCTCTCAAACGGACACGTCGTTTTGGAGGGTGTGCCGGGTCTCGCCAAGACATACATGGCACGTACATTCGCATCCATACTGGGCTGTGCCTTCAAGAGAATCCAGCTGACGGTGGACACGCTACCCAGCGATATTCTTGGGAGCAACGTGTTCAATCAGAAGAGCGGAGAATTCTGGTTCCGCAAGGGTCCTGTTTTCGCAAATCTTGTGTTGGCGGACGAGATCAACCGTTGCCCCCCGAAATCGCAAAGCGCGCTTTTGGAGGTCATGGAGGAACGACAGGTCTCCATTGAGGGCGTGACAAGGAAGTTGCCGCTGCCTTTTGTCATGATTGCCACACAGAACCCGATTGAGCAGGAGGGCACTTACCCTCTGCCGGAAGCGCAACTGGACAGATTCATGTTTCGATTGATACTCGACTATCCCACGCCCAGTGAGGAGGCGGAGGTCATCCGTCGGAAGCATGTTGGCGAAGCAACTGACCTCAGGGTGCTTGCAGACCCGACGACCATTGTCCGGATGCAGAACGCCTGCAAGACTGTCCATATCGATGAAGATCTTATGAACTACATACGCGACATAATCGTTCGTACTCGGAATGATCCCCAGATTCTTCTTGGAGGTTCGCCTCGTGCTTCCCTAGTGCTAATGAATGGCTCTAAGACCCGGGCCGCTATGCATGGGCACGACTATGTCACTCCCGAAGACGTTAGGAAGCTCTGCGTTCAGACGCTGAACCACAGACTGATGCTCAAGCCTGAAGCAGAACTCGAGGGGCTTTCCGTTGAGAAAGTAGTTTCCAAGATACTTGGGGAGGTTGATTGCCCGAAGTAGTAGGTCTGGAACACATAGAAATGGAGAAGATGAGCGGTGATTACCCAGAGAGGATTCACAGTCGCATTTGCAGGAGTTCTGTTCTTGACCAGTGGATTCTCTTTCATGAACTTCTATCTCACTCTTCTTGGCGTATACCTGTTTGTCGGTCTGGTAGTCACGCTTCCTCTGTTTGCCATGACGGCAAACTTGTCCGGTATCGAGGTTGATCGCCGAATCGACAAGACTAAGGTCTTCTCTGGAGACTTCCTCCGTGTTCGCGTGACAATCCGAAACACTTCTCGCCGCCACTTCGATTTCATTGAAGTCTGGGATCAATACCCCGAGACTTGGATATTGGCCATAGGTGAGAACTTTATGGCCTCTCGTATAGAACCTGGTAGCAGCATTGTTTTCTCATACATTCTTCAAGTCAGGATGCGAGGACGGTATTATCTCGGTCCGACTGAGGTGGTAATGAGGGATCGATTGGGACTCCACTATTACAAACGTGTTGTGAAAGCAAAGACGGAAATTCTCGTATATCCAACTTGGAAGGACGTACGCCGCCTAGAGACGATTGGGAAACAGCGTCAGCTTGGACTCATGTTCGGTGCCCACAAGACGAAGGTAGTGGGAATGGGCACCGAATTCAGCGGTTTCCGTGAATACGTCCCTGGTGACCCTTTCAGACTCATCGATTGGGCAACCACTGCGAAGAAAGGTGACATTGTTGTGAAGCAGTATGAGGAGGAGAAAAACGTCCAAATCATCTGCATGGTTGACACATCCGGAAGCATGGGTAATGGCTACCCTGAGAGTACCAAACTGGAATATGGCATCAGAGCGGCCTTGCTCCTCACATACATGGGGCTAGAGAGAAAAGACTTCGTGGGCGTATGTATCTTTTCCGACCTTGTTCATGCCTATGTCCGTCCTAGCACGCGGCAGAATCACATGTACGAAGTGCTTGATGCTTTGGCGATGGCAGAACCAAGCGGCTGGAGCGACTACGAGACTGCCGTCTCTCATGTCACCAGACTGACAAAGAAGCGATCCTTGTTCTTCTTCTTGACCGACCTAGAGGAGTCTCCTGCTCCTCTGTTAAGTGCGATGAAGGCTGTTGTAGCAAATGGTCACAATGCAGTAGTGATAAGTCCGTTTGGACCATGGTTCGAGGCTCCTGTTGGTCAGTTTGGGCCTGTTGAGAAGGTTCTCTCAGAAGCTGTATCGGAAGAGCTCTGGGAGCGGCGGGGAAAAATCTCACGGGCTCTGGCGCGGTTTGGCATTCCAGTCATAAACGTGGGCCCTGAGGATTTCCTGCCCACCATCATCCGCCAGTACAATATGGCAAAGCAAAGGGGCGTCGCACTGCATTGAGACTGGTTACGTGGATATTACGAGGTCTTTCGGTGGCCGCCTTTGTCGCAATGGCTTACATTGTGTACCGAATAATGTCAGGAAGGTGGGATTGGGGCATACCCTATCTTTTCATCACTACCGTGTTTCGTCTACTGAGCTTGCTAGTCTTCTTCTTGGCCGTGATGATGGTGAATTCTCTTGCTTCTCCCATGATTGGCGGTCAGACATTGAACACGTTATTGGCAGGGCTCTACAACACGCTCATTCTGCACTCATGGGTCATGGAACCCTATGGTCTGACAAGCCCTCTAGCCAATATAGAGGAGGTCTTTGCGTCATTCAGAGGCAGTCTTCTCATGATTCTGAATACCCTTTGGCAACAGACATTCACTTTTCTGTACTTCCTCTTTGCTGCTGTGGGCGTTGCATTGTTTCTACAGTCGCTGGTTAGAATGGATCACAAGTTCGTTGGTGGTGCTTTCATCTCAATCCAGCTGATACTTGTAGTAGCCGCGTTTAGAGAGGTATCCAGTGTTCCGAACTTCGTTCAGTTCCCGTCCGACTTCTTCTACTTTCTTGGCAGTAATGTGCAATTACTCGCACTGATCTCGTTCGCCTACCTAGAAATAAGCTATCAGATGATATACAGCTACTCTGTAGGCAAGCCAGTCGAGGAGCGAGAAGAGACCTTGAAGAAGCAGCTTCTCGCGCTGCGTATGGCTACAAGAAAGCAGGATGCAATAGAACGAGGTGAGACGGTAAGCAGCACAGCCATGAGCAGATCCTCTGGTGCAACGGTATTCTCATTTGTAAGAGAAGCAATCGAGAGAAGGGTAGTAGGCACCTCAGAAGCGCTCGAGAATCTGGATGCTGTGGCCGACGTACGGCGCCTACAGAATTTCGTGGATGAGATACTCCGCAATGACCCTGCTGCAAGAGACGAGCTAACTGCGCGGGCGGCGGCTCCCTCGCAAGGTTATGTCGTAAGATCGACCGTATTGGGCTCTGTCTTTCGACTTGGGTGCGTTGTTGCGATTTCCTTCTTGCTGATGAACCCTTCAGTGTTCGTGGCGCTTCTTAGCCTTCCACCGGGGATATCCGATAGCGTTGAATTACTCCAGCCAGAGTTCATTCTGCTCTTCTTAGTCCCAATGATACTCCTGTTTCCGTTTGTTGCCATGTTGATTGGGAGCTTGGTAGCACGAGAGGGTGAAATAAAGCCTGACAAAGAAGAGAAAGAGAAACTCAGGAAAGAGAAGAAAGAACTGAAGGCGAAGAAGAGGGCCGCGGAGAAAGCGAGGAAGGAACGTTCGAGAATCCGCAAGGAGGTTCGTGGCGAAGCTGAAGAAAAAGATGAATGGGACCGTGCCATCGAACAAGTCAAACAATGACAGACATACAGGAGATTTGGTCTTGTGACATCAGTCGTGCTGACGCATGGCGACATTGATGGCATAACTGCCGGGGCCATCGACATGCTTGCCTTCCCAGGTGCAGAGTTCTATTTCAGTCGGCCTTCTCAGATTCATTTGGACCTGCACAGGATAGCCAAGGATCACCCTGAGACAGTTGTTGTGAGCGATATAGCTGTAAACTCAATGCGAACCGGAGAGATTTTCGACGCGCTTCGTCATCTTTCCGAGCGAAGTACTGTTCATTGGATTGATCATCATCCGCTTGACGCATCAGTCAAGAGGGAACTATCAAGTTTGACGGACCTGTATCATGAAACCGGACCGTGCGCGGCCGAGCTTGCATACCGGAAGTTTGAGGCACGAGTGCCTGAGCATGCCCTGAACCTAGCCCTTTATGGAGCAATCGCTGATTATTGTGATACCACACCATTTGTGACTAAGCATCTTGAGGACTTTGACAAGCGAACACTTTTCCTTGAAGCTGGGTTGCTGGTCGCGGCTCTACAGGAAATCGATTACCGAGGTCAGGCAAGGGAATTGGCCCTGCAGTTGACCCTTGGCATTGAACCCAGTTCGATGAATGATATTGTGGACCTCGCAATCAAAGCGACCCGGATAGAGCACGAGGTCTACAGATACATTAGACAGAACGCAAAGAAGCTCGGGCAAGTTGGTTATGTTCTTGACATGCCTGTCAGTGGTTTCCGCGGAAAGGCTGCCAAGTTCGCTGCTACCGCGACGAACACATGTGTAGGCATAAGCGCGAGGTCATTTGGCGAAGAACTGGACCTGTCGCTGAGACGACGCGATTGCGACATAGACCTTAACGTGACGATGAACAAGGTTCTTGCAGGAATCGACAAGGCCCAAGGTGGAGGTCATCCTAGTGCTGTTGGCGCCAGCATGAACAGGAACGACTTTCCGCTTTTCTTGGAGCGACTTGCCAATCAGGTTCAGAAGTTTACCTAGAAGATGATTAGGGCGCCGCTTAGGAACACCAAAATGACTGTAACAATCGCCTCACCTGCTACAATGCCGCTTAGGAACCGGTTTGTCTTCTCGTATCTAGGACTCATGAATTGTATTTGCCCCTGAGACGTACTTGGTGCTGGAGAAGGCTTTCTTGTCACCCGGTACTCTATGACTGCACCGATTATCATGGTAAATGCAGTTGCTGGCGGAATCAAGAGTCCCACTGCCAAGCTCATTGCGCTCAGTCCTCTCTTGTCTAGTTGTGTGGCCACAAAGTAGCCAATCACCGCAATGCCAACAAGGTACAGGAAGACGATTGCCGGGTGCCAACCGGGGTACTGACCCATCCCGGGGAGCTGGAAGCCTCCTAAGGCACTGAGACTCTGAATCAAGTATGCAAACAACACAGCTGTTGGACTGGGAAAATCACTTCCTCCAAAGCCATATGTTCGGTAAATGAAGTATATGAAATAAGAACCCACAATGGTTCCAAGCATTACTCCTACGAAAACTGCTCTTATTACGTCCCTTCCTCTCACTCCAGTGAGTCTCCCCAAGTTGACATGCACAAGGGCCGCCAGCGCCGCATCTTGAAATGATCCGAGTAGGGTCATAAACACAGTAATAGCTGCGAATGTAACTTTGAAGAGAACGATGGCAGGTATCGCTACTATATCGGAGATATATCCGGCTAGCATACCTGTCTCACTAATCGCCTTGGCGGTGATATATGCAGAGAGGAGGGCGACAGGGGGCCCTAACACGAAAAGAAGCCAAGGTATCAAGAGTGTGCCAGCAGGGACCAAGACACCGGTTGGTACCATGAGCGAGAAGACCACAATCTCTATGATAGTTAGTAGGACAGTGGAGACTCCGGCCACCCATATGGGAACGACACCATTTCTGTTTCTGAGATACATCTCTGGATTCTGAATCATTTCCTTGATGTCGTCGCGCATATGTGATGTATACGACTTCAGTTGATCCGCTTTTTCCCGTGCCTCTTTCACATCGATGAGCGACTTCAGTTGGTCGGCTCTAACCCGTGCCTCCTTCACAAACGCACCTTTCCGGGATTCGGGTCTGGCCTTTGTGGTACTCTCATCGATAACGCTGGGTTCTTGGGTCTTGCTCTCTTTTCGCCCGCCTGCTATGACATCATGCATAATGACCGCGGCAAACACGCCGAGAACCAGATAGAGGATTTCGGGTCGCTGTAAATGTGCCCCGTATATTTCGACCTGTCCGCCCTCTAGAAATATCCATATTCCAAGGGAAACGAAGCTACCACAAAGAATCACGATTACCCTCTTCCATCCGACGAAGAAACCGATTGCAGCAATGAGCGGTGAAGTGCTTGCGCCTACCCAGTTCAGTTGCTCGATGTACTTGCTGCCTATGAATGGAAGTGAGGATAAGTTTGCGCCCGTAGCTGCTTCAGCAATCTTAGTTGGCACTACCAATGCGGTGGAGGTGGCAAGTCCCTCTATCACTGTCTTCTTTGCAGCTCTGTCAGCACCCATCGTGACTATGACTTGCGCCTGTGGCTTCAGCTGTGGCCAAGGCGATTTCGCGAATTTCCCCTTGAATGGGATAAGGATGAACATGCCGAAGAGGACGCTGATTCCTGTCATGAACGCGATAAGTTCGTAGCTAGTTATGGTCGATGCCAGTCCTGGGTCGACGATATCAATCGCGGGGAGTGAAATGAGAACACCTACTGAAACCATCGAGGAGCTGTTGGCTATCGCAACCGCCACTGTGTTCTCCTCTTTCGTGTACTTCCCCCACACACTCAGAATCAGTGCCCCGAGCATTTCAGCTCCGACGAAGTAGACTACTCCAAGTTTCAGCATCAGATAGATGCCGAGGAAAGTCATGACTATTCCGACGGCGACTCCTGTAATCAGGGCACGCTTGGTCAACGGAAATCTCGGATTGCTAGCTTGGTAGACGTAGACGGATATGCTCCCTGCTCCTATCAATACTGTTTCAGACAGAGCGCGAAAGAGCAGGCCGCCGAAGAAATATGCGAACCCAATCAAGGCCAACGCTCCAATCTGGTAGTTGCTAGGGTGCTTTTTCAGCAAGGACAGCAGGATTAGGACAGGTTCCAGAGCAACGGTGACCAGTACTCCCACTTCCCAACGGCCCTGAGTGAGCAGGAAGACTGAATATGCAAAGCCCGCTGAGTAGATAATCACCGGCAAGACGCTGGTCAGGAAATCCCGCACTCTAGCAAATGTTGGTCTTAGCCTGTTTGGATTGGGCCGTAATCTGGCGAGAACACGGTTCTCACTCAAGATGCACTACCTCCAGCGGTCATCATGTCCTAGCTGGCCAAGTCAGGGACCTTGAGTAGACGGTCAAATCCGCCAGCTGAAGTTACCGGCTAGACTGGCTCTTTTATCATTTATGAAATGAGGTTGTCGATCTACGGGTTTTGCCTGCCATGAGGACCTTCGCGATTATCTTAAATTGGTGGGCCTGCTAATGCTCTGCACAGACCATGTGAGTTCAACGGGGTTACTGCAAGATGGCCGATCCAGTAATGGAAGCTTACACGAAGGCATACAACGACTCTGGGAAGATGATCCAAGCATTTGGAGTGGTCAATGCATCCGGGAAAGTCCTTTGGCAGAGCAACAACTGGGACCTTACGGCCGATGCTAAGAATTTGGTGGCAGCGGTCGCACAGAAGGCACCCAGCGTAATTCAAAACAAGGTGAAGTACAGCACAATCAGGTCTAGCCCGGACAGTCTTGTAGCTCGCAATGTACAAGGCAGCGGCACGCTATTGCTTGCGAAGATCGATGCTGACAAGTGGGTTGTAGCTTGGGCTAACCCTAATGCTGCACCTGATGGAATCTATGTAGACGTAGATCGTGCGGCCAAGTCACTGAAAGGCAAAGTCTGAACAAGGATAGCTTTGTACCATCATACCGAGATATCCTTCAGCGACCCGGTTCCAAGGCCAGATTCCGATCGAACGAACAGGTCTCCGGTGATTCAACCATGTCCACAGTCATAGGCGATGAGTGGAAGAGCCTGTTTGAGAATAATCCCGGTTTCCAAGCCTTCGCGGTCTGCAAGGACGGTGTCATAATCTGGCAAACCACGAATTGGGATCTTGTGAATGAGGCAAAGGAATTGGCTCAAGCCCCGGACGCTGCGGCCCAGTCTGTTCAAGTGAACAAGGTCAAGTACTCCAGGGTTGCTTCAAGCCAAGAGTCATACATCGGTACATCCGGAGGAGACGAAGGTCACTTCCTGATGACATTAGTTCAAGGGAAGACGTGGTTGATGGCACTTGTGGCTCCTGAGTCACTTCCAGAACTCGCAATTATCGATCTCTCAAGATCTGCGATCCGGCTAATCGACAAAGTATGAACAGGTACTAGTCGTTTGGAAACAGTATCTTCCGGATCTTCTTCGCATAATCCATGTATTCAGGAGAACCTATTGCATAGATTTCCATGAGCCATCTGTACATCTCAAGAATCTCGGGGTCAGCAACATCCTCCATTATGCGTTCTCCTATCTTTGCTGTCCACGATGTCGACAGCATATCCGCCTTCATGCAGAGGTCAATGAGTTCATCCTTCCTTCCTTCAGGTATGTCGAGATGGAACACTCTCGACATTCTATCACACTTTTCCGTGATTTCTTTGCGGATTTCCTTCTCGTTGGTTCCCGTGGACGCGGCAATTACAAAACCCCTAGCGGTTCTACGATAGTAATCCGTCGTTCGTTTGCCCGTTGTCACTGTACCATACTTGATGACCAGACCTGCTTCGATAAGTGCCGGCAGGTGGTGGTAGACCTGGTTCTTTGTCAGACCCTCACTCTTTGGTAGTTCTGCTGAAGCCTTAACAATCTCGACGACGGACATGGCGTAACGTTTTACATTTCTCTTTCTGATGATTCTCTCATTGGTCTCCTTGTTGAACTCCTCAGTAGTGATTTCATCATCAATTCCGTTTCGCAGAACCGCAATCATCTGCCGCCTCGCGGGCTCCGAGAACACGGCAGCTCTCTTCTCATCTGTTATGAATTCGAGCTCTTTTTGGGGCTTCTTACCTTCTGGTGTTAGTTGAATGCCAGTCAACGCATCTCCTAGTTCCTGTGGCATGCTGGTGTCACCTTGATTGTTCTCGTTGTTTCGTGCGATTTGAGGTCATAAATAAGGTTCGTCTATTAAAGTTTTGTCATCTAAACCATTTAACATAGCAACAATATATGACGGAATGGTTGGGTGACCAAACCTTTATATGCTTTCGACCACACACCAAAACTATCGAATAGTTTGCTACACAAACCAAAGGCGAACAATATGGCACACGAATCAAACTCTCGGAAACTGAATGAGCCTACAACCAAGAGCAGTAGGAAGATGATGACAACTTCTGCTCTGTACCTAGCCTACCTCTACAGGAGATAGGGCCAGCATCTCGTAGTACTGGTGGATTGGTAACATGTCCCGGATTAAGAAGTTCCCCGAACAGGGGTCGGAACATTCCTGTAAGGAAAACCAGAACAAACCTCGTCGTCCAACGACGGTCAAGGACGTGCTCATGTGGGAAGCCACGTGAGCACTCAACTCCTTTTGCTGATAGACAACTGCGTACATTAATCACGTCCTGCAGCTCTTCGCGAGCATTGCAGCCTGCGTGTTGAGTTACGTATCACTTGCTGAAGACCATCTGATAGAACGTCCCGCCCATTACATAGGCGACTTCGAGATGGCGTGCCATTGGTGGGACATGCTCAAGCGGGGGTCTCGATCCGAACAAAGAATTCGTCTTCAGAATCTCCTTTCCTCTATCTGTCCTCCTCACATCTGGAGACAGCCCTTCATCGGTGACTACCACAATGCCCCAAGGCTTCACAACTCGCAACATCTCTTCAAGTGCACGGCTCTTATCAGAGAAAGTATTGATTCCCCCGCTGTGAATTACGAGGTTGAAGTAGTCATCTTGGTAGGGCAAATTGAATACATTGCCCTGAACAAGTCCGACAGTGATGCCAAGATCCTTGAATTTCCTTCTTGCAATTCTCAGCATCCCGTGTGACATGTCGAGACCATGAAAGTCGAACCTGCCCATCTCTTGTCTGAATCTGCCGTATAGGGCGGCAAAATTCGCCCCTGTTCCCATGCTTACGTCCGCTATCTTGGACGGACCCTCAATTGTCACGTAGTTGCCGAGTCTCTCCCTCTCCTTCATCATATCAATGCCAAGCCACTCATCATACGATTTCAGAAGGTCGTCATAGTTCTCAGCCATGCTATCGTATTGCTTAATCCACGTCTCGTCTTTCGCGCTCGCCCTCGGGTATACCAGTGCCGGGATACCCTCGTCTACCAACCAGCTGTGCCTCTTTTCACACACGACCTTTCCGCTCTCAATCTCATCACCATCTAAGTGCACTTCTGAGAGGCGAAGCGACCTGCGGCACGACGGGCATCTGAGGGCTTTCAGATGAAATTCTTTCAAGCTTGACTACGCTCCAGAGATCTCACACCGACATGCGCAGATGCCTGGTTTCCTTGCCACGATATCAATCTGCTCCCTTTTCCTTTGTACTAGGATATGTCATCCTACGTTGACCGCTCGTTCGCGAAGCCTCATTCACCTCGCCCACTCACTACCTAGATCTCTGAAGAGCGTAATCATGCACGAGAACAGCAATGATTGTGCACCCGAAGTCGGTTATGCCCGCTGCATTGACTGGCCTTGAAAATATATGCCGCAAGTGTCACCGCCGGGGCAACACCACTGCTTTATGAGTGACCTTCACGTCAAGCTACAGCCGAAGGTCTATGCATTTCTACAAACGGACCGCGACAACCCGTGCGGTGGCGAGAGCGCTTTGATTAAGGCTGTCAACGTATCGAAACGCTTTGGCGAAGTGTTGGCGGTTGATGATGTGAGTCTTGAAATCCCGGGGGGGACCATCTTGGGCATGATTGGGCCCAATGGATCGGGCAAGACAACGCTTGTCCGGATGATGGTGGGTATACTCAAGCCTACCGCGGGATCCTGCTACATAGGTGAGAAAAGGGCTGACCTTCTGAGTCCCGAAGAACGGGGCAAGATTGGCTACATGACCCAACAGAAGGCTCTCTATCCTGACTTGACTGCACGAGAGAATCTCCAGTTCTTTGCCGAAGCCTATGGTGTTCGAGACCCGAATAGGCAAGATGAACTAATCACTGAGGCGGCCAAACTGACTCACATCAGCGAGTATCTAGACCGGCCAGTGGAGGTCTTGAGCGGGGGGACCGTCCAGAGGCTGAGCCTTGCCTGTACTGTTGTTCATCAACCTGACGTCATCTTCCTCGACGAGCCAACCGTTGGCGTTAGCCCCGGCCTACGGATGGAGTTCTGGGACTATTTCCAGAAGATTGCTCATCAGGGAAAGACCGTTCTGATGACAACTCACTACTTGGAAGAAGCCTCTCGCTGTGATTCAGTCATGATGATATTTCAGGGTAGGCTAATAGCGCACGCAAGTCCCAATGGGATAATCTCTTCACTACCGCTCGAGCGTACAGTTTCAGGTGTGATTAACGCAGAGGATGCTACTCGCTTGAAACGGTCCCTTGACGGAATAGCATCGAGTGAGCTAACTGACAATCGGTTCAAGGTTGTTGTGACCAGTGATGAGGGATTATTCCGTGTAATCCAAGCCATATCTTCCTCAGGCATTCATGCTCGCGACATAGTTGTGAGGCAGCCGGGCCTCGATGAGGCATTTGCACATCTAGCTGGGAGGGAGGGGTAATGAGTCCGGGTACAAGCACAAGCAGAATTTGGACAATCGTCCGCAGAATCAGCCGTCAGATACGTAGAGATCGCCGAACGCTTGGACTTATGTTGGTGGCTCCTCTGCTTGTTACCTTCATTTATGCCATCATGTTCACTGGCACGGTTGCAAACGTTCCCACAGCGATATTTGTGAATGATCAAGCTTGGGGAACTACCCTTGGAGGTACAATAACCAGCGAGCTTGAGGGGAACGAGAATGTGACAGTCATTCACAGGTCGCTCACCACTGCTTTCTTGGATTTTGGGACCTCCGTGCAGGCCGTTCTCCTGCTTCCTGCGGGTCTTACGTTAGGCTTGCTCAAGAGCACAAATACCAGCATTGAGCTATACGTGAATGTGACGACATGGCCTCAAGCGAACTACATTATCAGCACGATAGGAAATGCTACTTCGAATGCACTCACACAATTCGTAGGAAGAACCGGACTCACAGTAGATCGCAACGTGACCGTCCTCGTACCTGCCCTGCCTCCCGCAGGCAGTCTCTCCTTCAACCTCTCATTGGTCGACGAAGATGTAGGCTTCCCGGTTGCTATAGGGGAAGTTGTTCAGGCATCCCTATCGACCAACGGCAACGTATCGCTAGTTCTATGTCACAGCCGAGAAGAGGTCATCGACTCAGTTCGTTCAGAGACAAGCACCGTTGGTGTCTATCTGCCCGAGAATTTCACTAGTCTCCTCCTCACAGGCGGAAAGCCGACTGTTGAAATCTTCGTTAACGGTATAGAGACCACTGAGGTTGGCACTGTGCTTGCGGCTGTACAGGAAGCCCTTGCCGACGCGGCCAAGTCG
>Ga0153916_10000788_pt1 | contig 21919 bp, 15 predicted proteins | sample Opewatmetagenome_FD_109642 | JGI IMG/M metagenome (GOLD analysis project Ga0153916, IMG submission 109642) | Freshwater wetland microbial communities from Ohio, USA - Open water 3 Core 3 Depth 4 metaG | ecosystem: Environmental > Aquatic > Freshwater > Wetlands | place: USA: Ohio, Lake Erie...
CGATGCAGCCAATGCAATCTAAGAGATCTCATACCATCTACCAAATTTTGATTCTTAAAGGAGGAAACAATGGCAAAAGTTTCGGGTAATGTGTATCGCTCTGGGAGTAAAGAAGGGGTTGCCTATGCAACCATCAAGGCATCCAAAGGAATCATAAATACATACTCTACTACGGATGATAATGGCGACTTCGCGTTCGAAATTCCCGAACCTGGTATGTGGGAGTTTATCGCCCTTGAAAAAAAAAGCTTTTCAAGTGATCCACTACAAGTCGATATGAATCAAGATCAAGCGGGTATCAAAATTTATATGGATCGCATCGCAGAAACCGCCGATGACGAAGCCGGTCGCACCTTTTTTTGGATCCTTCTGGGGATCTTTGGTGGGATGATTATCCTGTATTTAGTGGCACATTTACTTCTATTTAACCCAGGTCAGGGTTTTAAAATTTGGACGGAAGATCCTTTACGTTTCTTGGAAATTATTCTTTGGGGGCTGGCTGGCATCGTGGTGAGCAAAATCATTACCACTGGATGGTATTTACGCAGCCATCGCTTTTACCGGGAAGGAATTCTAATGCACATTGCCCACATTATCGCGACTCCCATTCTGGTATTGATCATAGTCCTGCTGCTCACCCAAGTAGAATTGAAGTTCACGTTGGCTAATAGCAATGATATTACCTTAGATCTGTCCGTGCCGACAGTCATGGTGGCATTTGCATTTATTATCGGCACAAGCCCCTGGCCTTTGTGGAATTTCATCCTGAATACAGCAAAACGTTTCACAGGGCAGCTTGGATGAGACCAGTACGCTATCAAGATGTAATGAATCATGTTAATGGAGGTAAATATGTCGAATTCTCTAGGAAAAGAACCTATGCATTGGGACATAGAAGATTACGCCAATCTCTATCATGCCGGTAGCTTGCTCACTGAGAAGAACCGAAGAACCCTTGGATTACGGATGCCGGTGGATGTTTATCTTCAGGATCCATTGGTGGCTGAACATGCCCGTCAGGCGGCGGACGATCACGTGTCGAAGCGCGCTGAGTGGAATCCTCTGAGCACCATAGACATCCAATGCGAGCCTGATCTTACGCGCGGTCCCACCAGCGCCCGCATTGCTGTTGTCGATTATGATGCCGATACCAACATGCTCCGGGATCCGGCTGAGTGGGATGACGAAGAGCGGCACTTCTTTACAATGGTAAATGGTAAAAAAGTTCCCCTTACAAAAGAACAACACGATTTATCACAGTTCCACCAGGTAAACGTATGGGCGATTGTCCAAAGCATCCTGAACATGTATGAGGATAATACCATCCTGGGTCGTTCAGCACCCTGGGCATTTGAGGGCAACCGAATCATCCTGGTTCCTCATGCTGGAGATATGCAGAACGCTTTCTATGATCGGAACAGCAAAGCGATCCAATTCTATTACTTCCACAGTGATGGGAAACTCGTCTTGACCTGCCTTTCCCACGATATCATCGCTCATGAGACCGGTCATGCCATCCTGGATGGCTTGCGCCCCTTCTATCTCGAAGATACCTCTATCCAAACAGCCGCCTTTCACGAATTTACAGCTGACCTGACCGCTATTCTTACAGCTTTGCTTAATAACGAACTCCGCTTCGAGGCAGCAAGGGAGTCGCAGGGTGACTTGGAACACGATCAGATCATCTCAGGTTTAGCTGAAGAATTTGGGTATTACTCATATGGGCGTCCCTACCTGCGCACAGCCCAGGATAAGCGGACCATGACTGAAGTACAGAATAACCCAAGCCCATATGACTGGTCACAAGTGCTGTCTGGTACCATGTTTGATATCCTTAAAGAAATGTTGGCTATACGCAAAACAAAAGCGTTGGTGAGTGGCAAACAACCTACTATTTCGCAAGCATTCTCGTTTGTCTCAAATCGATTCCGCCGTGTAGCCTTCCAACCCCTGGATTACTTGCCTCCCGTCGATGTCCAATTCAGCGATTATGCACGTGCAGTGCTCCGGGCAGATGAAATCGTCGAGCCAGCTGATGAAGACGGTTACCGCGAAGCCATGATCAAGGTCTTCCAGACACGCGGGATTAATTACATTGAACAAAATCCAGTATCTAAGCTTAACTTTTATACCTACGACATCAATCAGATAGCTCGCTCACGCATGGATGCCTACCACTTCCTCAATGCTAACCGCCGGCAACTTTGCATCCCAGCCGAACAGGATATTGCTGTGGTTGATCTATACCAGACTGACAAAATGGCATGGGGAAAAGGGAAACTGCCCAGGGAGGTTGTGGTGCAGTACGTCTGGCGCGAGGATGTCGAGCTCAAGGGTAAAGAATATGAGACGCTCCAAGGTGAGCACACTACTTTGTTGTGTGGTGGCACCCTGGTGTTTGATAACCGAGGGAACCTCCTCTCCTGGCAGCACAAACCGGGCACGGGGAAACAAGAGGTTAAGAACCGTCTGCGTAAATATTGCGAGGATGAGGTCGACAAGGGCAATCTGCGTCGAGAAGCTATGCTCGAATATATTCGTAATCGGCTCTTGAGGGGTGCAATTGGTATGACGGAACAGAACAGACGTGATGTGATTAGTGAACATCAGCCCGTGGAAGTGAGTCACAGTGTAGACGGTAGCCTACGGTTTGGGATCACACCTCATCTGCGTCACTGGACTAATAAGCGAGGAGGATAGAATGGACAATAATCTTTTAGTCCGCCTATACCGGGTAGGTTTTGGGGATTGCATCTATGTTCAAATACCTGACGGCGCGGATTTGTATTCCATCCTCATCGATTGTGGTACATCAGCTGCAGCTGAGGCGACCTTAAAACCGGTTGTGCAACACATCCGCGCACATTTACCCAAGGACAAGAATGGCAAGCCTCGTTTGGATCTGTTGGTGGTAACCCATCCCCACGCAGATCACATCAAAGGCATTGATCCTGCCTGGTTCAAAGATGTGACCATCGATCGAATCTGGATGACTGCTTTTATGAATCAAAAGCATCCCCAGGCTAAAAAGGCTCAGGCTTTTGAGGAGGTAGCTTATGCAGTAACTAAATCCTTGCTAACGCGACCCGGGCTGCAACTTTCCCTGGGAGCAAAGTCGCTGCTTGCCAGAAGCCTATCCCTGAACAATACCAACGTATTATCCGCACTTCGCACAGGTTTAACTACAACCTACCCAAGATTATATATAGCGAGGGATATTGCTAGCCAGTTGAGCAAAGCTAAACAGACTCAGCACAAACTCAGCATGGAGAACGGCGTCACTTCCTTCCGGGGATTCAAGGAGCAAAGCTCCTGCCTGCGCATCCTGGCACCTGAGTGGGACATTGATGGCACATATCTAGGCCAATTCACAAGTACAAGTAATGCCTTCCTAGACCCTCTTCTGCTTAAAACAGCAGCTTATGCCACCACACCAGGAAACGCAGCATTCTTACCAGCTGGTGCATCTGAAAGCAAAACGCATATTCCGATCGAACCGCATCCTGCCAATATCAGCAACCGTGATTTCCGCCTCCTACGTAGCAGATTGCTCTATTCGGCACTCGCATTCTCGCAAGAAGACGACGATCTCAAGAACAATGTGAGCGTAGTCTTACTGCTCGAATGGCGTGGCAAGCGGTTGCTCTTCACCGGCGATGCCGAGTGGGATGGTACAGGTGTTCAACCAGGGCAGAACAATAGTTCATGGGATGTGATGTTGAACAATCAGGCTGTCAAGAATTTTCTGCTACAACCTGTTGACCTATTAAAGGTAGCTCACCATGGCAGTATTAACGGCTCTCCGTTTGATTTACAGGGAGCAGCGCAAATTTTACCAAAAATTGCCTCTCCAGAACGGACGCACATCGTTGTTTCCACGGTCGTAGGTGTGCATGGAAAAAAGAACCCGGTACCTTATGCCCCTCTGATGGCTGAGCTGGGTCGCCTGGCAGTAAATCAGCGATCCTATCCAGATAGTGAATCTGAACTGATCGGGAAAGCCCAACCGCGGCGCACAGACCTCGAATCAGACTCGACCGAAATAGGCGTGGATTATTTGGAGGTGACATTCTCATCAGGTCAATAACTCTTTATCTATAAATTACCTTTTTACTCCAAGCAATCCGAAAGTCGACTGATTAGCAATCGAATTCAGTATAGGAGAATCAAGTATGCCAACCCCTTTCACATCTGAGCTGCCCCGCCCAAAGTCCTTGGATGAATTTGCAGAGATTAAATTGGATGTGATTAAGCAGAAAGGGAAGATGAGAATACCTATCGTCAAGTAAGATATGAGCAGAAAGAAAAGAGTGAACAATAGAAGATATATATTGATGTGCTTCAGTGGGTGTGATGGATAAGTTGGAGAACCGCGCTAACCAACAAAAGACCATCAAGGTACCGGGTGGTTGCTAATCGATTATGCCTTTGAGGGTGGCACTAGTAATGTGACGATCGCCACGTCTAAATGAGAGGAGGAAAACATTATGAGCCGAAGTAGTTTTGGTTTTTGGGGTGCGGAACTGAACGATGGGGAATTTGCTAAGGCGCTGGCCGCGTATGGCGTGCTGGTAGCGGGCGGGCGGGCTATAGTTAGTGGGGCCGACCTGGAAGACCTGAAGAAAGACCTCAGGCATACCCAAGAGGATAGTGAGATGGTCCCGTGGGGGCTGAGGTCCGAGCCTGGTGAGCTGATGAGCTTCTACACGCCGCCGGATGCGGGCCTGCTGGCGCGGGCTTGGAGCGAGACCGTTTGGCCCTCTAGACCCAGGCTGGAGATCCAGCCGGACACGAGGGGCCAGTCGATCCTGCCCTGGATCGTCGAAGAGCTCTCGTACCCGGCTGTGGGTGCGCGATCGGTTTACTTACGCATCGAACCTCGCCGGGCGTTAGTGCAATGGAACTGGCCGTTGCACGTTAGGATGCTGGACGAGGCTGATAGGCGACAACTCGAGAACGCCCTGCGCCCGCATGACTGGGGTTTGAAGTTGTGCAGCGTTGAGACTATAGGAATCAGTGCTGGGTCCAGCGATTTTTTGATCCTGCCTTTGTCCTTGCGTCAGGGGCTGGGCAAGCTTCTCCAGCAAGTGCCGAGGGCACGCACCTGTTGTATCCTTGTGTTGGGCGGCATTGACGAGTCATGGGAACGGGCACAGCCGCTCGTACAGGCGCTGCTAACCCAGACGAATGCATCCGGCGTTTGCATCGCCACTGCGCCTTCTGGACTCTGGGCTTCGTGGTTCACCGAGTTAGTGCGAGAAATGTCCCATGACCATCCGCTGGACGTTGCCTTGCACATGACTAGGTCTACCCATGAACCACCCCCGCTACTGTTGGCTTCCCAGGAGCTGATCACCAACGCACGTGTCTCAGCGATAGCCAGAGATTTGATCCAAAGTCTGAGGGCCTTACCTAGGGGAATCCCGACACCAATCCCCACAGCCATGCATACATATGGGATAGTGGCAAATAATGTGGAGAGCCTGCCACCAGAAGAGCTCGCCATATTGCTGGAAACATCTCTTCCGGGAATCGGCTACATACATGAATCCAACGGCGCCAGCTTTGTCGCTGAACTGAGGCCAAATCTCCGACAGCTGGTAAAGTCGCACCCTAGCCCTCTACGCTGGATCCAGGGTCAGGCGTATGAGCTACGCAGGGAAGGAGGCGCGCAGCGGGTAGAGCGGGCGCTGCGCGCTGGGGCACGTCACATGTTGGTCGTGCGCATTGGCCCAGCGGACAAGGAATGGCTCACCCCACCCCAGAAGGCAGTCTTTCCTGACAACAAGCTAGAATGGGACGTCGACCAGTATGAGTTACGCGTCGTCTTCTCCGAACCCAACCATCTCCCAGAGCCGCAGACCGCAACCATAATGCTGCCCCGCCAGGGGGCAAGCACCACCTGCCAGTTCATCTTTCAGACCCGAACCGACGTGTCCACATTCCGGGGGCGCGTGATCGTGCTGCACCGGAACCGTGTGCTACAGACGGCTCTGCTCAAGGGCCGGGTAGTGCCCGACCCCGTAGAGTCTCCGAATGTTCCACCGCTTGCTATGCGCATTGAAGGCGTGGTGCGGCCTACTCTGGAGGGTCTCGGGGCGCGGCCAGAATTCGACTTGGCCTTCATAGCCAACCACACTTCGGAGGGTGAGCCTGGGCTGACGATTACCGGCGAATACCTGACCACCTACTGCAAGCTACCGGGCACCGACCAAACCGTGGCCGATATCCAATCACTGCTGAAAAACCTTGTCGCCGCGCCAGACCTTTACCCCAGAGATCTGCAGGCAAAGACCAATGTCAAGCTTCTGAGAGACCTGGCTTTTTATGGAAGTGCGCTGTACGCTGGTATTGTGCGAGGTGGGATCGACGTGGAGCGGCTTAAGAAGGCTCATTGGATTCAGGTAGTTGAGACCCACGACGACTTTCTACCTCTCGAGTTCGTCTACGAGCCGCCAGCGCCGAAGGAGGGCGCGGAGCTGTGTCCCAACGCAGCCCAGGCACTGAAGGAAGGCGTATGCGAAGGGTGTGTCAACATGGTAGCGCAGCCCGGGCTCGGCGCAGACTATGTCTGTCCTATGGGTTTCTGGTGCATGCGACTAGTTATCGAATCACACTGGATCAAGCCAGGATCGGCCAGATACAGCCGCCGCGCTGTTCAATGGCTATCAGCGCCGCTTCCTGGTGCCTCCGACCTGCCGGTGTTGCGTAGTGCCGTCTTTGCCGCTAGCAAGCTGGTGGATGAAGTCGAGCCCAAAGGAGCGGAGGGTGTCTTCGAGACCATCTATAAGGCAACAGGTCAGCACGCGACGTGGGTGGGCAACTGGGATGCATGGCTAGAGGCAGTCCAGCATAATAGCCCGTCGCTGCTCGTGCTACTACCCCACATGAATTGGGGAGGAGATCCGCCCTGGCGCTTACTAGAAGTCGGGGAAGGGAAGGCACCCAATGAAGTGCTGAACGAGCGTTTCACCGCCTGGCAACATGTCTTAGCTTCGCAGAAAGCTGACCCGCCGTTGGTGCTACTGCTGGGCTGCGAAACCCTCTCGCCCAAAGTGAAAATCGGTGATTTTTCCAGTACCTTTAGGGGGTTTGGTGCAGCGATCGTGCTCAGCACATTGACTCCAGTTCTAGGCCGGGACGTGGCACCGGTCGCCGAGAAGCTGATTCAGGATCTGCAAGCAGCTGCTGAGGCAAAAAAAAGCTTCGGCTATACTCTGCGAGACTTGCGCCGCCAAGCGCTGGGGCAAGGCTATCTGATGGTACTGTGCCTGACCGCCCTGGGAGATACCGATTGGCGGCTAGTCCCAAACGAGGAGGACTGAATATGTTTCGCCTCGAGATGCTACCTGCTGGCCATGGCGACTGCCTGCTACTGGAATACGGGAATGCCTCTGCGCATCACCAGGTCCTGATCGACGCTGGCCCCTACTACAGCTACCGGAGCTTGGCCCGGCGCCTTGATACCCTCGTTCGCTCCGAGCCGGCACTGGAGCTGTTTGTGGTAACCCACGTAGATGCCGACCACATTGACGGTGCCATTAAGGTACTGGGCGCCCTCAGACCTGGTGACCAACTGCGCGACGTGTGGTTCAATGGCTGGTGCCACTTGAAGCCAGGTAGGCGATCTAATAGCGATCCCAAAGATACGCTGGGTCCGCCTCATGGTGAGATGCTCAGTGCACTGATCCTAGAACGTGGTCTGCCATGGAATCACGCTTTTAACGAAGGTGCGGCCTCGCTGGAAGGGGATGGCGCTCTGCCTACCCAGTCGCTGGCGGGAGACTTGTCCTTGACTCTGCTTTCTCCAGGACCGGCAGAGCTCGAGGCACTGGACGTAGAATGGAACCGTGAAGTGCGTGCTATAGGGATGGAGCCCGGTTCGACTGAGGACGCACTCAAGCTGCTACGCAGTAAAGCCCGCTATCGGCCCCCGAAAGACCTGATGGGTGCGGACAGGCCGGATGTCGAAGTAGATGCCACGAAGGCGTTTATTGAGGACAGCTCCAAGACCAACCTCAGTGGAATAGCTTTTCTGGCTGAGTATGATGGCAAAAGCTGCCTTTGCGCCGCTGATGCTCACCCCAGCGTCCTGGCAAGGTCGCTGCGGCGCCTGTGCATCACCCGCGGGCTAAGCCGGCTTAAGATTGACGCGGTCAAGCTCTCTCATCACGGAAGTAGCGGCAACACTAGCCAGGAGCTGCTGCGCTTGATAGATTGCAAGCACTTTCTGGTGTCGACCAACGGCAAGGGTGGCTTCCATCATCCGGACCGAGAGGCTATCGCCCGCGTTATCAAGACAGGTGGGGATGGCGTGCAGTTGTGGTTCAACTACCGCAGCCCCGAATCATGCATATGGGACGATCCGTGGCTAAAGCGCAGATATTATCAGTACGGCACCCACTACCCGGACGAAGGGCAGCAAGGTCTGGTGGTGCCGATCTCCGAGATGTGACGCGGGGCTTAGCGGTGACATAGGACATCCAGGACGAGGCGGAAACAGCATATGAGTTGAGCGGGGTGGCGCAGGCGCTGATCCTTACCGGCGACGTAGAGGTTCTGAAAGTATTCCGGCGTGCGATGCAAACAGCGCGCTTTGGTAGTCGTAAGGCGATTTTTAGTTCTCCGAGAAATTGTGCATCACTCCTGGCCGATTTGGACCATGGGTAGACTTTACGCGAAACTTATAAAAGGATGATCGAGTTTGATCGTTAGTGGAGTGAATTAGAAAATTATTGATGAAAACATTGAATAATCGGAGGCCTCTATGAAGAAAATTAAAAAGCGTGGCTTCGTCATGACTGGTGGTGGCGCAAAGGGACTTTATGAGGCTGGCGTTATCCATGCCTTTCACATTGCCGGGATGGAGTTCGACGTAATTACCGGCTCTTCCATCGGGGCGATGAACAGCGCCTTCTTCGCTGAATACCTGTACCAGAAACGCCAACTTCCAGAGCAGGTGCTTCAGGATCCCCTGCTGGCGGTTGAAACCATGGACCCCCTGGTAAAGGCCTACCACCATGCCTGGCTGCTGATGCCCGACAAACGTGTGATCGATGATAGCCCCCAAGGACCCTTTGGGAAATTAAAAGACGATCTCCTGGGCTTCAACCTGAGTCTACCCCAGGTAATTAGGCTCATCTGGTGGTGGACAGACCCTGAGCGTAAGAAGCTTCCGGAGCCAGGGATATGGCCTGCAGTGCTCAAGCTGGTGCGAGAGTTGTTGGAACGCCTGGGAGGTGCGGGGGAGGTACTGCGCATCTTTAAAGATCACCGCCAGTCGCTGGTTCAGGAGGCAGTCCGTACATACCTGGCACGCTTCGGCATGGCACATTCGCTCATTCCTCCGGGCGAAGACAGCAAGATAAAAGATATCTTCACCCAACCCGTATCTCCTCTTCGCCTGGAGCACCTTCAGGGTCAGGTGAACGCACCAGATGACGCGGGGGTGAAGAAATATTCGCTGTTGGATCCAGAACGCACCTTACGAGATTATACAAGCCAAGGCATTGAAGTACGGCTGACCCGGGCGAACTACCGCACAGGCCGGCTGGAGATCTCAGCATACATTTCGGTTGGAGATTTCATGCGCTTTATGCAGAAACAAGCCTGGCGGTTACAGAAATATGACCCGGATAAAATTCCCTTGGGCAGCTTCCGCCTTCAGGTGCCTGGCAATCCGAACGCGATTAATGCGGCAATTTGCTCGGGACGCTTTCCAGGTGTATTTACTCCGTTTCCGATTCAGGATATCTACCCTGCCAACGACCCCGAGAATTCCTTGCTGCAAAGGATGCTCACCGATTGGTTAAATGACTCCCAGGTCGAGGCGAGCATGTCTCAGGAGTACCAAAATAGCAAGCAGCAATCGTCTGAAGGGCAGGATGGATGGAATCGCCTGTATGCCAGCTGGCGCGACTCACAGAACATGCGCGCATTCTTTCCCATGGAAACCGATACATATGTGGATGGGGGGGCGATCGATAATACCCCTTCCAACAGTGCGGTGGACTACACGCGCGAGTGGGCTGAACAAACTGGTCACTCTAAGCGTGAGGTGGATCTGGAGTTGTTCATCATTTTCCTGGGAAAAGAGCCAATGGTTTCTAAGGAGGAAGCTCATGATCCGAACCTTTACCAGGTAGTGAGGCGCACCCTGGATATCGTTAATGTCGCTAAACAATCCAGCGAAACCAATACAGTGAGCACCGTCAATACCTTTGGGAAGCGCGGCGAGGACCTTGGTCAGGCATTGAAACTGGTGCTGGAGAGCTATCAGGAGAACCTGGGCAACCTGAGTGAAGACCAACGACATCAAATTGAAACCGTACTGAGGGAGAAAGCCCGGCAGATCGGGCAGAAGGGCTACCTGGGTGAAGAGGCTGGCGGTATTCTTGAACGTATGGAGCATTGGGCTAATGAACATATGGCGAATGGCCTGCCGCTGAACGTTGAGGAGGTGAAAATCTACCCAGAGGAGATGCCTCTGGATACGCTGCAGTTCACCGAACGCCTCGGTTATCGTAAGGAGAATGCCATCAAGATGCTGACTATGGGTTGTAACAACACTCTGTGGGCTTTACGGGAGCATCTGGCGAAGCAGTCGGAAGATGAACTAGATGAACGCGACCGGTTAGTGTTAACACTAATCAAAGAGTGGATGGACATTGGAGAATGGCCCAAAGACCAGAATGATTTATCATCATTACGTGATGACTGGAAGTGCCTGCGAACAGCTTGTGTATTTCATCCCCAAAGCTGCCCTCGTGGAGCTAGGAAGCCAGGCGTTAAATGAATGGGAACTCGATATTAACAGCAGTTCAAATTGGATAGTTAATGGTGGAAATGAATGGCCTGCCGTGACGCTATGCCTACATCAAGCGACGCTCTTCGTCGTATAAATTGTCTTAAGTGAATAGCATTCTCAATTGGTCAGGATGGTGTGACGAAGTTGATCTGACTAAATAATAAGATCGGAGGAGACCATGATAGACCTAGCCCAACTAAAGCCTTATAAATCTTTGATCATTACGAAAGTAAAGAGCGAGGTTGTACTTTCCTCACTCGTGAATGAGATTATGGATGATTTGATGGAATGTCTGGAAATCGGCCCTACATCAAAGCGCCAGCTTGTTAACCGGTTTGATGTTTTCGAAGATGGGAGCTTGACAATAGGCGTTATGCATTACAGGGAAGAATGTCAGCCATCTTGGACATTTGAAGTCTCCATCCAAGATAACGTCAATCACCTTATCATTATCTGCGCGCAACGCCAATATGTTTCGATTTTCTTGTCGGATCCAAAACGAAAGCATCCAGTGACGAACAGGATCCTTCAAGATGGCGACCATGATCTAAAAAGCCTCGAGCTTATCTCCCAGGGTTTACTCAATGCAGCCTTTGTCAAAGGTCCGACCAGGACGCTCTGGTTATCCGGCACCCACCGTCAAACTTCCATTAAACCCAATAACAAGATTCTTTCCGGACTAGACCTGCGGGATGCGCTTGATCCATTAGGGGATCAGACATATCATTTTACTGCAGCGCGTTGTGTACCGGTTGCTTCCGTAATCCCTGAACCGGTTGGCATATCACCTCGCAAATCTCAAGTATGGACCGGTCCATCCAAGACTTGGGATGATTTTCGTTACATCGTAAGTAAAATTCTGTCACAAGTTGAGAGCACCACCATTCCTATCAATGCGCCTCTCCCAGTGATCGCCATTTCATCACCTGAGGTAAGCCAAGTTTTTGGTCCCTTTGATATCGCAATCGTTCCTCCAGAACTCTTAGCAGACGATTCCAGTTTAGATGAGGAGACCCGGCAAGAAATGGAGCTTTGGGGATATCAATCGAATTTCGAAATCTTAGAAGCAAATGAAAACAAATTCGTTTCAGAAGTTTCACTGAAGGGGCAGGTTTTAGGAAAAATCAAGTTTGACCTTGACATTGCACCATATAAACCAGTTTCATGGAAGGTAAGTGAATCTTTTTGCGAAAGTGGGCAGGAAAAGCTTTACGAAGAAGCTTTTAAATTGGTGCAAAGGAAAGCTTGGGTTAAAATCTGGTTTGAGTCTGGGCATACCATCAGTAATGGCGAGATATTCGAGGTTCGGCATCGGGATACGCCCTTTGTAGACATCACCTGGGCGAACCTCAATGGGTATCATGTCAAAACAGAAAAACCCGAACCATTGGCTAAGATCGGGGGACAAAAATCTCTTTTTAATTGGATGTTAAATTATTGGCCAAACTTTGACCAATCGAATATTGATCCAGGTGGATGGCTTGCATCTGACGATGGCTCGATGGAAATTGCGGATTTTATTCACCTTAATGATCGTACTATGCCACCTATACTGACCTTGGTGCACGTTAAGGGTTCAGGAAGTGACGACGATCACCGAACCATTTCTGTATCTGATTACGAGGTTGTTACTTCCCAGGCCGTGAAGAACCTTCGATACCTGGATCGCTTATTATTATCCGAGGGTTTAAAAAACGGGATTGAGAAAATGATTGGAACACTTGTATGGCATGATCGGGTGCAGAGTACTCGCGATGATATGATTTTAGCCCTTTCTAAGATCGGGTCTAATCACCAAAGGCGGATATTTATTTTTCAGCCCCGGCTCACAAAGACTTCACATGATAAGGCCAGACAATCGAATCAATGTTCTGATTTTGCGAGATTGCGACAATTGGACACACTTCTGCTCAGTGCGGCAGCCTCTTGCAAGGGTCTTGGTGTGGAGTTTAGGGTAATTGGAGATCAGAGATAACATCAAACATGGAAGAAAATATTCACTGTCTTTACCGTAAGATAACTAATAAGCAGAATTCTAGTCCAAAAGACTTCATAAAAAGGACCCTCAAGGATGTGACTATAATATCTTATACAGTCAGTGTTGATGCCCTAGATACACCACCGGTGGACGAAATCAGCCTTGAGTTTACCCGGATTGATATGGAATATAGATCCCTCAATCCCGATGGTAGTCTTGGTGGCATTGTGAAAACCGGATGGGATATCCACGCCAATAGGCTTGTATAAGCAAGGAAGGATGATGAACCTGATCTAGTTCATACCAAGTAAGTCATCAGAAAAAGTACACATTTCTCACAGCAGGATCGTAATGTTTACAAAGATGGTGAGGTGGCATTATGCCTAAAATTGGCGGGCAAACAACCTTTTCCGGGACAAAATTCCAGGCCGAGATTACTACACTGTATTTGGGTCGACTACTCGACACCCGTGTTCGCGGTGACGACGCAATGGTTATCGAAGTACGACCGGAGGCTGATGCAGCGGCGAAAGTCGATGATATCCTGGTTCGATTCAAAGATGGCCACACTGAATGGATGCAGGTTAAGGAAAATTTAAAGGATTCCCCGACACCGGGGGGGCCGTGGGAGAAAATGTGGCATCACTTTGAAGATCAGCTCCCCCTGATTCAAAATGCCCGCGATCGGATCGTGTTGGTCTTAGGATACCCCGAGGACTGGTCGAAAAACCTTAAAGAAGTCTGCGAACGCGCGGAGGGTACTAAGAATGGTCTCGAGTGGTTACAAAAAGGTCAACTTAGTGTTGCGCAACGCGGCCTTCTAAAATCCCTCTATAAACTGCTATACAAAGCGCACATAGAAGACATCGAGGATCATGACCTGCTGCGGCTGTATGATCTAATGCGGCGTATTGACGTGCGGGTTCTAGAGACTGATTTCGTTCGCCAGCGTGATGGACCAAACTATATGCCGGCAAGTAACTATAAGCCATTGGATTTATTCGATAAACTCTTCGTAATCGTGCAGGCTGCGGCCGAGAAGGGTAAATCTATTGACCGGCAATGGATAATGGAGAAGCTGGCTAATGAGCAAGTGGAAATCTACAGCTCAGGGGAGGAAGGGGTTGATAGTCAGCAATTACGTGAAACCCAAATCAGAAAAGTTATTGGTGATTATAGATTGGTTTTCTTACCACGCGCTCGCAAGCAGGCTGGCCGTTTCATTAATGAGACCCAGGGGGGTGCCGCCCATCCAGGGGTCTACATCCCAACGATATATGTCCATCGGCAACAAGTTGAAAGCCAGCTAAAGGAGTTTGTTAATAGCACAGAACCCATAATAATTCTAACCGGAGACTCGGGGGTTGGGAAGACAAACTTGCTCTGTCAGTGGGCTCAAGATCTACTTGGTGCTGATGAGAGCGTCATCATGTACAACTGTGCCAACCTCCTAAACACAGAATTTGAAAATTATATAGTTCAAGATCTATCACTCACCAACACAGAAGATTTACTGCCAGCGTTGTGTCAAATTTCAAAGCAGGCGAGCGTAATCGGTAAGCAATTTTTTATCATTTTCGATAATTTGTATGGATATCACGGGGCAGATAAGACTGGACCATATAATCTATTACGTCACATTGACGAGTTTGTTCGCAATCCCAATTTTCCTGAGAAAGCTGTTCGGATCGTGATCAGCTGCAGTACAGCTACCTTCAAATGCCTGGAACGACAAGATCCACTATCTCTTGAATGGGTGTATCAGCCGCCTTATTACCAACCAGGAAAAGAGCAGGTTGTAAGCCTGGGTATATTTACCGATGAGGAATTTAAAACCGCTTATGGAGTTTACAAGACCTACTTCCAACTCCCGATGCCGTTCGATAAACTAACGGAGGCTTTATGCCAACGTTTACGCACTCCTGTCCTATTACGAATGTTCGCTGAAACATATCAAGGAAAACCCGAATCAATCGCCTACGAACCCCAGGCTTTGGGCGTTCTGCGTCATTATTATGAGGATCGAGTTAAACGAGTTGAGGACAGGAATTTCGTCGATAAGCTCGCCTCAGAGATGTATCGCAAGAGGCGAAGCTCTCTATCTCTGGACGAGCTGTCCATGCAGGATAACATTAAAACGGATATTTTAGACAAAGACCCAGATTCGAGCTACATCCGTATGTTGGAACAGGGTATTTTAACTGTGACAGCAGTTCCGCTTCTAGGTGATGAGGTGCGGTTTACCCAATCTCGATTTGGTGCTTTTGCCCTGGCTGTCCAACTGTGGCGTCAACATCAAGAGATAGTTAGCGAGGCTATTCTAAAGGATTTGATCGGTGAGACTGCTTCTTCTTTCATGACATGGGATGCAGCGATTACATTGCTCCTATTGTCAAAAGAATTAGGGTTGTTCCTGTCTTGCGCCAAATCGCAATCAATGGAGTTACGGGAACTCGTTATCCAGGCGCTGGTGGAACTTTATGCCGATGAGCCGGATAATTCTGTTGAGTTGATCAAATCGCTAATCAATTCTAGCTCTCAGGAAGCCCATCGCAGCGGTTTGAAAGCAGTGTATTGGATCGGACCCGGGGCGCAGGAGGTTTTTCTTTGGGCTGTCAGCAATGGATCAGATGAGCTGCGCAGGGCAACCAAAGATATCCTATACCTTATCTGGTGCCAGGATTCGGATTTCGCTTTCGGTTTGATGAATGAGCTGGCAAACCGCATCGGCCTGAAAGGATTGCGCAGACTTCGTACCATTATGGAGTTTTTAATCGACCTCTCGATCACGATATATATCAACCATCCTGAAAATGAAAAGGTGATCCAGCTAACTACGGATTTGTGGTACAAAATTTTAGTTGACCGCCTGCATTTGAACCTGCTAAAGACCGATCTTTTCGGCAAGAAAATTGAAAATCTGTTGTTCCAAATCGTTGGGCGTGGCTTTACAGGGCGATTGCTGGATACGGTCTTATTCACCGAATTTGTTCCCGCTGATCGTTTTTTTAACCTCCCGGAGTTAGACCGCGAGCGATTTAAAAAGTCTGTCACCTTAATAGATCCCAAATCAGACATACAAAATCAAGTTGATAATCTCCAGACTTTGCTTGAGTCAGAGATTATAATCTTCAACATCCTAGCCTCTCTGGTCCTTGCCTCCCACGCTTATACAAATTTTTCGGTTTATCAGAAACTGCTTGAAGATTTGTGGGATCGTTTGACCCCACAGGGGAAAGTCTGGGAATTAATGAGCTTTGCAGTGCTATTGCCAGATACGCCCCCAGAATGGTCCGAATTATTGGAAACTTTCACGCGTCAACTGATTGAAGAATATCCGGCAATTTTTTATGGTGATGAGATGCCCTTAGTTCAAAAATATGATGTCCTTATGTTTCCACTGGGTATCTCCTACGGGAAGCACGGTAAAGAAATGCCTTATTATCTTGAGTTGCTCCACAGAGCCATTAGGCTAGCAGACCGCCGTTTGGTACAACGCAGCCTGGCTGGCCTTGGATTGGTGGGCTTTTATTATCCACAAGCTGTTTTCCAGACACTGCGTAAAAGTGTACCAGATTTCAAAGACCCAGCCTTTGAAGACGATTTAATCAGGCCATTAGCCACAATACGGACACTGCATCTGGAAGATGTGGATAATTTCATGAATCGGATCGGGGCAAGCGAAGCTTTTCAACATCGGGTTTCAGCAGCAACGGATGTGGAATTGATCAAGCGCTACATTTACTCACTAGGAATATACAACAACTCAGTTCATCAAGCAATTTATTATCCTATTATGCGTCGCGAACTGCTTATAGATGGCCTAACCGCATTAGTAGATTCAAGCTCTCCGCAAGATTTCATCGGAAGGTATTCAGTTGTGCCCTTACGTATGCTGCGGGTGGCTAATTTTCGTTTAGACAAATGGACTTTACCGTAATGAATGATAAGATCATAGCTTTGATATTGTTCGTGCGCTTATCCGCACTTGGAGGGACGATAGTTATGGTCATCCTCGGAGCCGGAACAGTTACTCCACATCCAGGAATTATAAAGATTCTAGGATTAATCGGTTCAGGAATTGCTTTTCATATTTATAGCTATCTATTAAACGATGTTATTGATCTACCGATCGATCGCAACGAGCCACGGAGAGTGAATTTTCCATTGGTTCGTGGCACAATCAGCACTGTTGCCACCCTGGTCATGGCTTTAATCCAGATCCCGGTGGCGATCTTCCTAACCTATTTAAACCAGGGCGGAATTCCAGCTTATGTAACATTGATGATCAGTTTCGTTTGTTTGGGAATCTATAACATTTGGGGGAAAAAAGCGATTTTCCCACCTCTAACTGATTTTGTGCAAGGACTTGGATGGGGCGGATTGGGGTTGTACGGAGCATACCTCACAGCAGGCCATATTTCAACAGCCACGATGGTTTTATTCGCTTATATCGTAATCATGATTCTAATGTCGAATGGAGTACACGGAAGTGTACGTGATCTCAAAAATGATTTCCAATGCGGTGTGCGATCCACTGCGATCATGTTCGGAACCAGGTCGGAACTCGACGAGAGAGTTCAAATCACCGCATCTTTGCGACGCTATGCTCAACTTTTAAACCTGCTATTGGTCAGTATCGCTTTGTGTACTTTAGGGATAAATTGGTTCGGTTATAACCGGATGGCATTGCTATGGACTATTGGAGTGGAAATCATTCTCTCGATGCTTTCATTGTGGGCCTTGCATTTGATTGCACGACCAGTACAAAACCAAGGAGAATTGAATTCAGGTGGCATGCTCCATTTGCTTGTTGTATTTTTGATGATGATTGTACTTTTCATTCCAGGGATGGACATTGCCCTTTCATCTCTGGTGTTACTGCTCTTTCTCGCCCCTTTATTGTCTCACAGCTGGTTCTATGCGGGAATCCTTTGGGGTTTGCGTAAGTCAAAACTAATTAATAACGAGTAGGACAAAGTCGCATGAACGCACATATCCCTCTCCCAAAGGAAAACAACTTATCGCATTTAATTCTACTCACGCGGATTATCCTGGCACTCGCCAAGAAACGCGATAGTTATCCACTCACCTGTGCAGCGCTTTGGTCTGGAGTGAGGCTGAGTTATAGCGATATCCCAGGTGACAGAAAGGAGACATATCTGGGAATCACTAAAACACAAGTCGACTGCTTTCTAGAATCCGGATGGGATTATACGGAGCCACGTCTACGCTTGCTCCAGCAAATCAGTAAATTTCCGCTAACCCCGGATGGGGCTCGTCAGTTGGTAGATTTCAGACGACAGATGGAAAAAGTACGCGATAGATCATTTGAATTGGTGAGCTCAGCGATTTATGAGGATCCATCTTATCCGATCTTTCAGCATGTTGGTCAGGCTTTCCGTAATCAGGTGACCAGTCGCAATCCGTTTGTACTGCAAATATTAGCGAGTTTACCAACGCAACCTTGCCGGATTTGCGATGCTGGCTGTGGATCTGGCATATTACTTGGGGATGTGTTGGAGCAAGTTCCAAACGCACAGGGGATGGGTATGGATATTAGTTATCTGATTCTCCAGCATGCCGAGCGGGTACTTGGCGCTTGGGGGTTGGCGACCCGCGCTCGATTCACCCAAGCAGACATCCGAAGCTTACCAACTGATGGAGAGGCATTTGACTTCATACTGGGGATGGAAGTACTTGAACACCTTCCCGATCCAGCTACGGGTCTACTTGAGCTGAAACGTGTATTGGCATCAGATGGATGGCTGGTGACTTCGATCCCGGTTAGAGATCGGGCACCAGTACATCTTTGCGTTTTCGATTCGATTGACGAAGTCAGGCAGATGCACCTGGCCGCGGGCTTTAAGATTGAACGTCAGCAAGTGATTCAGGTAGCACCAGGTGTTCCAAATGTGCTGAGTGCTGTCCGGAAAATATAAAGGGACATCCCAAGTGGTGAGCAAACTTCTACCATGGTTCAACATTATACGACCACATAATTGCCTTGGGGCTGGATTGGCTGTCCTATTGGGCACTTATCTGGCAGGTGGGCAATCCATACTTATTACGAAGCCAGCCCTGTTAGCTGTACCAATTGTTTGGTTAATTGTAGCTGGCAACAATGTCGTAAATGACCTATGTGACATACAGGTTGACCGAATACAGAAACCCCATCGGGTGTTGCCGTCTGGCCGCTTAGGAATTTCAAAGGCTTCTATTTTGGCCTCGTTGTTGTTTATAAGCGGATTGATTTTAGCAAGCGTGATTAGTACCCCTTCTTTCATGATCGCTCTAGCTGCATCAATCCTTGGAATTGTTTATTCTTTTTATTTGAAAAGTTCCGTGCTATTGGGGAATGCGGTAGTAGGTTTACTCTCTGGGTTGTCTGTAATTTATGGCGCTGTGGTTATTTCTCGGATCGATAACCGGGTCTTACTGGCAGCTGGATTCGTTTTCGTGTTTGTTTTTATACGCGAGATTTTGAAGACTATTGCAGATTTAGATGGCGATTCCCAATTAGGGGTTACCACGATTGCAACACGTATTGGCAGCCGCGATACCTTTGATCTGTTTACCTGCCTGGCCGCGATATTTGTGGTTATCACCGCGTTACCATGGTTTGTGAAATATGCTCCAAACCGATATTTACTTGCCATATTTTTGGGGATCTACATCCCCTTGATTTCTGCTACCGGTTTGCTCTGGATCCGGTTCAACCAGGTAAACCTCCGTCTGGCTTTAAGACTAACAAAATTAGCATGGTTTCTTGGATTATTTGCCTTGAGTTATCTACGATGAAACACAACACCGAAGCACCGATTGTTATTATAGGTGCTGGATTGTCTGGACTGGCTTCAGCGCGTTACCTAAAAAAAGCTGGTTTGCATGTATTAGTACTCGAGTCAAACACGCGGGTAGGCGGGCGAGTCTATACTGACTATGTGCAGGATTTTACGATCGATGCTGGTGGACAGTTCATTGCCAGTTTCTATACCCATACCTTGGATTTAATACATGACCTGAACCTCGAGGAAGATTTAGTGCACATCCCTGGTATCGCCGCGGTCCTGCGTTCGGGAAATCTTTACAAGATGTGGCCAGATCTCCGGGTGATTTTCACCGGCTTGATATCCGCCTGGAGCAAGTTGCTCTTGATTAAGCCCATGTTCGATACTTTGGTGCATTGGAATCGGTTGGATATCCATGATTTACAAAATGCCTCCTCACTCGATACATCTTCGGTAGCTGTTTATACCTCCCGGTTTTTAAATGATGAGATCCTAGAATACATTTTTCAGCCAGCGCTCTCCGGGATTTTCTACTGGGAACCAGAATATATTTCATTGGCCATGCTTCTCCTGATGATGAAAGTCGCGGTTGGAATCCGATTAATGACGTTAAAACATGGAATGGGCCAACTCCCTAAGGCAATGGCTGAAGGATTGGAAATCCAATTCGGTGCTGAAGTAACTCAGGTGTTTCCAGATGACTCGGGGAATTACCTTCTTCAATATAAACAAGACAACAAGACACTTGAAATTCTTGCTCGTGGAGTTGTTTGCTCCATTCCTGCTAACCTTGTGCCTGGTATATTTCCTCATCTGACGGATAAACAGTGCAGTTTCTTCCAGGCAATTAAATATTCGGAAAATGCGATTAGCGTAATAGGGATCAACAATCGCCATCTGGTAGATGTATATGGGCTACTCTTTCCACGTCGGGAGGCAAAACATCTTGCAATCGCCGCGGTTCAATCTGCAAAGAACCCAGAACAGCTACCTGCCGGGCAGGAATTGCTTGTCCTGTATCCGAATGGTTCTTCTGGGAGCCGTTTGATCCACCAAAGCGACGATCGAATAGTTAAGATCCTAAAACAGGAACTGCAACTGGCTGGTAGTACTTACCAGTTCGGCAATGATGAAATTTTTCAGCGGGTGTATCGTTGGCCTCAGGCCTTGCCGATTTATGAGGTAGGTTATTTCCAGCGCTTGAATGATTTTTATAGAGGCGATATTGAATCAGTAAACCTAGTCTTCTCCGGTGATTATCTAGGAGGACCATTTATAGAAGGTGCTATCTCTTCAGGTTACCGAGCAGCTATCCGTTTGCTAACCCGATTAATCTAGATAGGAATCCAATCATGCTGATTCAGCTTGACGAGACTTACCACACCTACACCTGAACTCACAGATGCAAGCGATCAAGTTTTACGAGTTTCAAAAAACCGGTCTGGTATTGAAGCGCTCCAGACAGTCGAAGGATATAAACGCACAATTGGCGCGCATCAATCGCAATATCAAACTCCTGGGTGAAAATCCTGATGACCAAGATGATTCTGGCGACTTGAATGTGGTAAATAGAGCATTGAATCGCTTGGTGGGCGTCAATGGCAGGTTATGAAATGGTGTGAGCCCTGAATTTGATCGATGATCTCCTTTTCCCATCTGCACCCAACCACACCACAACTGCACCATTAAAATACAAATCTGCTTCTTAATCAGTTTTTACATCCTGTATGGTGCAAATATTACACCCGATCTCGTCTGAAGGCTGCTCTATAGAAAGTGAGTAAATAAATCGGAAAACAGCTAAACCTCCCCAAGTATGGTAAGCTCTGCTGATCTTAAAACAGGCGAAGTATCAATGGTTTTTTGGTCACTAATGCACTGTATGGTGTAAAAATCCTATCCATCGGCAGAAACCTGAGATAAAGGCTGTCTTTGGTAATCGTGGATGACTCCCCTAAGAATATCTCGTCTACGAATCGGTCCTGCTGTGTTCCTTACTGGTCCAGATACGGGAAAGTGTTGACCTAATCCCTGTTATGGACGAGCATGGTTGTAGTATTCACCATACTCTTTCAGAACGCGACGAAGATGATTTTCATTTAAGATCAGGATTTGGTCCAGACACTCTTCACAAACAGAGCGCACCCATCGTTCAGTGAAGGCATTCGCTCTGGGGGCTTAAAAAGGAGTATGAACAGACTCTATCTCTTCTGATGAAAATACAATATCAAAAGATGAGGCGAATTTCTTATCGTTGTCATGAATTAGAAAAGCTATTTCTTTAGAATCATTAATCAGATTCCAGACCAGTTGGCGAGCTTGCTGTGTAACCCAGGTTGAGTC
>Ga0153916_10000789_pt1 | contig 21907 bp, 17 predicted proteins | sample Opewatmetagenome_FD_109642 | JGI IMG/M metagenome (GOLD analysis project Ga0153916, IMG submission 109642) | Freshwater wetland microbial communities from Ohio, USA - Open water 3 Core 3 Depth 4 metaG | ecosystem: Environmental > Aquatic > Freshwater > Wetlands | place: USA: Ohio, Lake Erie...
CATGGGGTTATCCTCGGAGAAAAAATTTGGCGCGGATGGCGTTGACCCCTTGGGTGGGATTCCAATAGCGGCGCACGCCGAAATAATAGCAGCAGGCCTCGTTGTCGAGATCGTTGTTGAAACAGCGCAGTTGGCCGTCCTGAAAGCGCACCCGCACGAGACAGGTCCCGCCGGGCACCGATGAGGTCATCACTTCCATGACGACGCCGATGCCCCACTCTTCGTAGCGCATATGGTTGACTTCGTCGCCGACGCGCAGATAAAGTCGTTTCCTCTCGCCTAGAACTACGGAACTGTCATCCGGTCGGTAGGAGTTTCCCGACGCCAATGCCGCTCTGGGCGGCGTCGGCCGGTCCGCGACCGCGGGACTGTTATCTGTCCGCCCCTCGCCATTGGAAGAAGATCGGCGAAAAGATTTTTCCCCCGCCGGTTTCCTAATCTCTGTTGGTTTTTTTCCCCTCACAACCATCCTGCCAATCGGACCCGTCGTCTCGCCGCGAAGTTTCATCGATTTCGATGACCCGCGCCGGCGGCTTGAACCTCCAAATTAGCCTATCATCGCCGAATTTCAGCCCAACAGTCAAGCCCGGAAGTCCCGGTTATTGGGTAGATATCAACGCCGCAAAAAGTCCGCCACCGCTATGGCCAGCGCTGCCGGGTTGTCTTGGTGGACCATGTGGCCCGCCTGCTCGATCACGATCCGTTCATGAGCGGCAATGGCGTCGTACCGTAGCTGTTTGTCACTGCGTTGGGTCTGACGGCTCTCCTTGCCTTCGACGATGAGCGTCGGACATTCGATGCGTCTGAGAAATTCAAGGGCCTGGGCGGTATAAAACGGCTGGGGCGCCGCGGTGCGATGCAGCGGGTCGAACTTCCAAGCCCATTTGCCGTTCGGATTCTGTTTCATGCCGGCGCGGGCCAGCTCCAAAGCCAGGTCGATCTTCAATCTGGGGTTGGTTTGCTGTAATTGGCCGGCGCCGGCCTCGACGCTGGTATATTCGCGGAAGTGATGGCGGCCCCGTTCGCGGACATCGGTGATCCATTTTCCCATTCTTGCCGGCGCGTCGGGAAAGTTCATGCCGACGGGGCCGATGCCTTCGATGAGCACGAGCTTGCCGACGCGCTGGGGAAAAGTCCCGGCGTATAGAAATGCAATCGTCCCGCCCATGGAGTGGCCGACAAGCGCGAAGCGCTCCACGCCTATGGCATGGACGATGCTGTCGAGATCGAAAAGGTAATCGTAAAAGTGATAATAGCCGCCCGCGCCGACCCAGCCGCTGTCGCCGTGGCCGCGGCAGTCGGGGGCGATGATCCAAAGAGGCCGCCGAACTGAACTCTGAAGAGCGGCGACAAAGGGCCGCCAGCTCCACGCCTGGTCTAAAAAACCGTGAACCAGAATCAGCGGTTCATGGCCGGACGCTCCCCACTCGAGCATGTGGATCGGCAATCCCTGCACATCGATATTTCGCTCGCGTGATTCGGACATCTGGCTAAGCTCGCTGGAGCGGGACTTCGACGAAATCTTTCTTGATGTCGGACCAGGCGAAGGCGCGCGCGGTTTTCACGGCCCGGTCATAAATCGAAACGACGATTTGGGCGGTCTCCGGATAAGTCGGCTCGCCGAACGGGCTGGCGAAGGCTTTGTCCTCTTCGGAGAAGTAGGCATCGTGGTCGGGATGAGAGTGATAAAAAGCCTTGAGCTTCGCGCCGCCGGCTTCCGCCTGCTGGAGGACGGTTGCCAACTCGAGGGGGTCCATGGCATAGGCGATGGCGGCGGTTCGCGGGTAGGTCTGCGGGTCGAGCGCGTGCAGTCGGTTCTGCATGTTTTTCAAGCGCCGGACAAAGTCCACCGTTCCGTTCGAAAGCACCACGCCGCAACATTCTTCGGGAAATGTCTCTTGGGCATGTCGGGAGATCTCGCCCCAAGCCGTTGCGGAAAGAGAAAGAGTTTCGACCATCGTCCTAGCCAAATTGTTTGCTGTTCTATCTAACATGGGTCGTGGCGCGATTGCTATCCGTTCGCTGTTCGAGCGATCCGGACGGCTGGGGGAATTTTTCTCTCTGCCGGATCAGGCGCGTCATGGTTTCATTGAAGGGCGTTGGAATTTCCAGCTCCCGGCCGTAGCGCCAAATGCGTCCGTTGAGCGCGTCGATCTCGGTCCGGCGCCCGCGCTGCAAGTCTTGCAGCATTGAACTCTGATGGTCGTAAGTCGAGGGCAGCAGATGACCGTAGAAGAATTCCCGGTAGCCGTTTGCGTCGCGCCACAACAGCTCGACGTCTTTGGCCGCAGCGACTTGAAAGGCCTCATCGATCACGTGGTTCATGATCTCTTTTAGCTCCGGCTCGCCGCCGAGAACTCCGTAGTGAACGGCGAGCAGCGCGCCCAACGGATTGAGCGGCGCGTTATAGAACACTTTGGCCCAAAGATAGGAAGAAATCCGCGCCGTGGCCGCGCAGGGGATGCTTGCGGCTTCGAACGTCCTCGCCCAAAAATGGATTTGCTCCATCAGGACGCAATCTGAAACTTCGACCGGCCCTATGACGATCGGCGCCGCCTGCACCGTGATGGTGACCCGTCCCGGCTCGGTGATTTTCGCACCCACCAGGACGTTGGCGCCGAGACTTCGCTCGGCCCCGAAGATTGCCGCTAAACTTTCGACGTTGCCGAGGCCATTCTGCAGAGAGAGCGCGAGGCTGTCAGGTGCGGCGAATCGGCAAACCGATTGAACCATCGCCGCCGTGTCATAGGCTTTGACCGCGACGATAACGAGATCGTAAGGTCCGGTCAGTTCGCTCGGGGAGGTGGCGAGATCAAAACCCGCGGCGAAATGGATGCCCCAAATGCCGTCCAGGCGCAGTCCGCGGGAACGGATCGCGCTCAAATGCCAGGGGCGTCCGAGCAGTGTAACGTCATGACCCGCTTGGCGCAGCAAACAGCCAAAGACCGAGCCGATGGCGCCACACCCGGCGATCAGGATTCTCGGATGGGCGCTCATCTATGAAAATCGCGCGCAGGAATTTTATCAGAAAAGGGGCGGTGTCGGCTTTTGATATTTTCGATAAACCGACAGTACGGCGTTGACGAACTCGATCGGGAAGTCGATTTCGTTTTCCAGACGATTACGCATCTCGGTCGGTCCGACGTTGTAGGCGACCAGGGCATGGTTCAAACTGCGAAAGTTTTTCTTCAGATCATTAAGATAGTAGGTGCCAAGCTTGATATTGAGAACCGGGTCATCCAGCTGTTCCGGCCGAAACGGATTAGATCCCGAATCGATTTTCAGGCCGATCTCTTGAGCGATCGCTTTTCCGACGTCGGGCATGATCTGCATGATGCCACGGGCTCCCACGGGGGAGACGACGGTGGGGCGGAACCCGCTTTCGACCTCGATCAGCGCGGCCACCAGAATCGGGTCCAGGTTATGCTTCGAACTCTCTTCCAGGATAACGTCGGCCACTCTCCAGGCCTCGGACTCGCCGATCTCAGGCCGGTTGCTTTTCACCACGTCATAGATTCTGACCAGCTCTTTATACTTTGGCACAGGCATCAAATGAAGCAACGATTTGACATCCGGTACCTTTACCTGGACCTCGCGCAATAGGTAAAATCCGGGTGCGAACAAGGTTCCGATGAGTGCAATGTGGGCGCAGGTGGCGGCCCATCCTAAAGTACGAGTGAGCGTTTTTTTACAACGTTTCTGCATACCTTCACCTCTATTCAGATTTCGGGCGATTTTGCCGGCGACGGAACGTCGCGCTTAGAAGTTGCCCTTAGGTATCAAATAGCCGGCGTGCTGTCAACTAAATGGGGAAAAATTTTTGCGCTGAAAAACAGTGATGACTACGCTGTGATCGGAAGGAGGCCCGATGGTTGGGTTTTTAAGTCAGTTGATCTTAGGAACGGCCATTGAATACAAACTCGGTCGCCCCGGTGATTTTCGATCTCAAGTCGCCAAAAAAAAGGGCAGGGATAAACTCCCTGCCCCTCGTAATTGTCGGCCGTGAACCTGCCGCGCCGGCAGTGTTATCTGCCGGTGCGGGCCAGGGAATGGACCCAGCCATGCATGCGCGACTTGGCGTTTTGAATATCTTTGTCGTTGAACCACTTTTTTAGATCGATCCGTTCGACGGGATAGACCGGCCGCATGAAGTCGCTTTCATAGCCGAACGGTACGGTGGCGTCGATGCCCATGCCGCCTTCGAAATTGGTGTTGGAAGCGGTCCATTCTCTTTCGCCGGCGGTCATGCGCTCGGCGGGCATGAAGGTCTGGCCGCGTCCACCGGGAAGCGGATTGATGATATCCGTCTTCGGATTGACGCGGGTGGTGAGACACCACATGACGTCGTCCATGTCATAAGGATCGCAATCTTCGCTGACCGCGATGACGAGGCGCGAACCTTGAGAGGTCGCGAGAATCGCGGCCATGAAATTGCGCTGCCAGCCCTCTTCGATCCGGTTGCGTTTTTTGACTTGAATGACCGCTCCGCCCCAGTCCGTCATGCAGTAAGGAATATTGACGTCCATGATGATGCCGGGCTGCATTCTTTCGCAGAGCTCGAACATCGCCGCTTCCCGCACGGTGGTGTCGATGTTGTGGTCGTCGAGGGTGTGAACGCCGAGCGGAAAAATGATCGGCTTGCCTTCCCGTTTGCGGGTGGTGACCGCGGTTACATGAAAGGTCGGCGCTTTGTAGGCCTTGCCCATATAGCCCGCCCATTCGGGGTGGAAATGGAAGCGGCCTTGCACGCCGGCCTTTTCCGATTCAGCCGTCTCAAAGCGGCGATCTCTCGGATTGACGTAACCTTCGAGCACGACTTCGGCATCGGCCAGCGCCATGGCGTCGACGGTGCGCGCCTTGACCAGTCGCATCGGCGCGCCCTGGACCGCGCCGGCGATGCCGACCTCATCGCAGCCCTGCGGCAGAATGACGTAATCGAAGCCCGCGCCGGCGAGCAGCGAACCGGCTGGCGGCAACCCGAAGTTCATGGTGATCGGCACGAGTTTGTTGTCTTTGTAATATTTGCTGACCACCTGCCACATGTGCGAGCCGGGAGAAATTTGGAAGGTGCCGACATTGCCCCAGCGAAAGTTCATGCGGTTATAACCAAGATCCGTGCCGCCGTTGAAGTATTCGCCCGAAATTAACCGGTTGCCCGAGCCGACGGTCAGTTCCGGTTCAATGTTGGTGTGGCGAATGGGAACGACGTAATCGCCGGCTTCGGCCGGTTTCTCGTAGACCTCTTCCTGCACCGGCGCATCCTTTTGATCGACGACGATGGGCGGAATCGGATGGGTGATGGCGTGGGCCAGCTTTCTCGTGCGATCCGCATGATCCTTCCAACCGAACATCTTGTTGATGACACTCATGTCACCGAACAGGTTGGTGATGCAGCGATGATGCGGTTTGCCTTTGACGTTGTTGAACAAAATCGGGCAGCCGCCGTCCAGTTGTTTTTGGATGCCTGTGATCTCCAGGTTCGGGTCGACCTCTTTATCGGTGATAATGATGTCGCCTTCCTTTTTCATCCATTCGATCGCGCCGCGTAAGTCTCTGACCTCTTCCGGCGATGCGCCGTCACGTTGAACCGCTTTTGCCATTGCTAACCTCCAAAAAAATACATGTTTTTTGCATGTCTATGCCGTCAGAACCTCAAAAAAAACGACTCAAATCATCAAATCTCTACCCAATTCCTAAACCCAATCGGATCACGAACAGGGGGGGAGTTTTTAAATTCAGGCTGTTTGGACGGAAATTACGATTATCTGACAATCACTCGAAAGTCAATGACAGGCGGCTTATTTTGCTTGACTTTATTTGGAGCGCGTACTACTTTGAGCGTAAATTTTATCACCTGATTCCACTGGGAGGCAGCAATGGGGAAAAATAAATATCTCGCGTTAACCGCGGTGGGGTTTTTTCTTACCGGTTGCGCCGGCATGACGAAAAATCAAGCTGCGTTAGTAGGAGCAGCGACCTGCGGCGCTATGGGCGCCATGGGCGGGGCTGCCGCAGCGCACCAGGGCGTTAATGGAAGACATCGTAACGAAGCGGCCGGAGCGGCCATCGGCGCAGCCGCTGGCGCGCTTATTTGCGGCGGGCTCGCTTATCTGATCGCGGAAGAGCCGAAGCCGACGCCTCCGCCACCGCCACCACCTCCGCCACCGGCGCCAAAACCCACGCCGCCGCCTCCTCCACCTCCGCCACCACCGCCCCCGTCACCGGCGCCGAAGCCAGCACCGAAGGTCGAGCGCACGATTATTTTGGATGACGTGCTTTTCGATTTCGACAAGAGCGCCATCAAGCCGGAAGCGGGGGCTATCTTGGACCGGCTAGTGGCCTTTATGAAAGAGAACAAAGATAAGAAGGTCGCACTGTCGGGGCATACCGATAGCGTCGGCACCGAAGCATACAATCAAAAGCTTTCCGAAAGACGGGTCAATTCGGTTAGAGATTACATCGTCAAGAAGAAAGGCGTCGAGGCCGGCCGAGTTTCCGGCCAGGGCTTCGGCGAGAGCAAGCCGATAGCTGATAACAAGACCAAGGAAGGCCGCTCGAAGAACCGTCGCGTTGAGATCAAGGTTAATTAGATCGATCCGGTCGGGGGCGGCGATGCGAATAAACAGGAAAGTTTTATCGTTCCTTCTGTTTGCATTGCTGCTCCCGGTTTCTTCCCCCGCGCAGAACGTCAATTTTAAAGAAATCCAGGCTCTGGTATCGGAATACAAAACTTGGCTTGACCAGCAAGGTTCCAACGGTTCCCGCTACTGGGTGCGGCTTGACGGCAGCAAAAGACCGCATAGGCTTTACGTAGGAGAAGGGTTCAAGCGAGCCGACTCCACCGAGCAGGAACACTTCATCGAAATATTCTCCCGTTTTCTTGCCGGTCATCCGGAAAAAAATATGCTCATCGACATTTTCGATGCCACGACCGGCAAAGTCATCGGCGAATACGGCTTTGGCGGCTTTCGGCTTTTCTAGCGCCCGTTTCAACCGTTTCGTCCCCTTTCTTTTATTCCCTTCAGTGTTCAATTGTGATTCGGCTTTGATTTAGATGAAATAGTTTTTTGCGGCTGTCGGAAATTCCGATTCGATCGAGCAGCGAAAGCTATGCGCCCGTTAACACAAATCCGGCAAGATGCGCGAACCGTTTTCACCGCGGGTTTAATGCGCGCGAACGCCGCCGCAGCGGTGAAGAGCAACGTGCGCCGCCAGGATGAAACGCTCGAAATCGCCGGCGTCAGCTATAAGTTTTCCGAGTATCGCGGTATTTATGTCGTGGGCGCCGGCAAAGCGTCGGCTCAGATGGCCGCCGCCGTCGAAGATTTGCTCGGGGAGCGGATTGCCGCAGGCGTCGTGGTCGTCAAGTACGGCCATGCGCTGCCGCTTGCCCGTGTCGAGGTTGTCGAGGCGGGTCATCCTTTGCCGGATGAAGCCGGGGTGACGGGAACCAAGCGAATCATCCAGCTTTTAAGTCGGGCGACGGAGCAGGATCTCATTATCTTTCTTATCTCCGGTGGCGGCTCGGCTCTTTTGCCCTCTCCGGCCGGCGCCATAACCCTGGAAGAGAAAAAACAAACCACGCAACTGCTGCTGGATTGCGGCGCGACGATCCACGAGACCAACGCGGTCCGCAAACATATCTCTCGGGTCAAAGGCGGCGGGCTCGCCCGTTTGGCCCACCCCGCGACCTTGGTCTCGCTGATTCTTTCCGATGTAGTCGGCGATGCCCTCGATGCCATCGCCTCGGGGCCGACGGCGCCGGACTCGAGCAGCTTTGCCGATGGCCTGCGCGTGATCGAGCGCTACGAACTACAAGAGAAAATTCCGCAGTCGGTCAAGGCGTTTTTGGCAGCCGGCGCCAAGGGAGAGGTCGAAGAGACGCCGAAGGCCGGAGATCCGATTTTTCACAACGTGCGCAACATCATCGTCGGCAACAATCGAACGGCGTTGGCAGCCGCGCGGCTTGAAGCCGAGAGCTTGGGTTACAATACGCTGCTCTTGTCAAGCTGCATCGAAGGTGAAGCCAAAGTGGTGGCGGCGCTCCACGCCGCCGTCGCCAAAGAGATTGTCTCGACCGGCAATGCTGTGCGGCGCCCTGCCTGCCTGCTTTCCGGCGGCGAAACCACGGTGACCATTCGTGGCACGGGCTTGGGAGGCCGCAACCAGGAATTCGCTTTAGCCGCTGCCGCCGGCATCGACGGCGCCGAGGGAGTCGTTGTTCTGAGCGGCGGGACGGACGGCACCGATGGCCCCACCGACGCCGCCGGCGCGATCGTCGACGGCGCCACGCTCCAACGCGGCCGCGCCCAGGGCCTCGATGCGGCGGATTTTCTGCGCCGAAACGATTCGCACACTTTTCTTCGCGCCACCGGCGACCTGCTCGTCACCGGCCCCACATTCACCAATGTCATGGACCTTCACGTCGTGTTGGTTGCCTGATCAACCGCGGATTTTCCCGGACGATTTTGTGCCCGGCGATGGACCGGCGCGCCCCTGCGCCGGATCGACAGGCAGGTTCCGCCGATCCCCTTGGCGACACTTTCGAGCCAAAAGTTTGGGCCATTGGGCCCGTTGATTTCAGCCCCCGATCATGGTTAGAGTGCCCTCGCTGAAGGGAGCTGGGAAAGAGGTTGATCATCGTTCGGACTTAGGGGAGCAGGAAAATGATCGACGTGAGTCTGAAGGGGGTCCGCTGTCGCGCGGCGCAGGAGATCTTGGATATCGAGGGGACGATCGGCGCGGCGACGGAAGGAACGATTATTTACGAGTTAGAAGGCGAAGGGGGGCAGTTGGTGAACGTGCGTTGGGATGACGGCACGAACTCGCTGGTCTCCTCGGAAGAGATCGTCATCATCGACGACGCCTTGACCTGGCAATAAGTTTCAACTTCGCCCTTTCTTTCGCCGCGTGCGCGTCCCGGCTCTTCGTAGCAGGAGTTGGCATTGGCGGAGAAGGGAGGGAGTCGAACCCTCCGGGGACCTTACGACCCCCAGACTGGTTTTGAAGACCAGCGGCACCACCGGGCACCTTCCTTCTCCCGCGAGTGAAATTGCAAATTATCAGGGTATCAGCACTGAGACAAATGCGCCGGAAATTTATCTTACCTTGACCGCGAGTTTCCGCCCTAGCGCCTCGAAGGATTTCACCCAAGCCGCGGCCGCGTCGCCGCCAAGTTCCCATTGCCGGCGTAGGTCGGGATAAATCTTTTCCAACAGCCGATAATAGACGTTTTGGATTTCCCACAGCTCCATCTGAAAAGGCAGCATCTGAATCAGCTCGGCGGCGGCGTTCAATCGGTTGAGCTCGGTTTCGGCGGGATGAGCCGCCAGCCGGGTCGCCATTCGTTGAAGATTGCGACGGTAGGTGAATTCCAGCGTCGCGCGGTCGAGCGCCACACCTTCGATTTTCGCGGTTTCCAGCAGTGTGCGGACCCGTTCGGTGTCGATCTCTTCCTGCTCCAGGGCCCGGCGCAGGTAACCGTTGAGGACGACCTCCGCTGCCGCATAAAAAGCTTTCGGCAGGGGAATGTTCAGGATGGACAATAAGCGCAGCATCGGCGCGCGGCGCTCGTAGAGTTGGCGATAGAGGGCTTCGGCATCGTCCAGCATTGATGAAAGAATCGCCTCCAATACGGTTCGTTGCTCGTCGCGAAAGAGCGATGGCAAGGAGTAGTTGGACTCTCCGAAACGCCGATCCATGATCCGGATGACTTCCGCGAAGTCGGCGCGCATGAAGGGCTCGGCGATTTCCCGGATCAGGGCTTGGTCCGTTTCCTCGCTGATGAACTTGCGCACGCCGCTGTTGATGTTGTGGTCCCCCATATGCAGCGCGCCAAAACTCAGCACCGTAGCCTCGCGGGTGGTTTCCGACATCAGCCTAAGCCGCCCGATCGCCATTCTGGCCGCGCCGGCTTCCAATACTTGGTAGCTTTCGCGCGCCGCAGCGAAGCAATAAAGTTTGGTTTGCTCCGGGTAGCTTTCGAACAGCGATCGCACGGCGTAGTGCGCGCCGACGCGCTCCCAGTCCACCATGCCCGGCCGTGCGAGTCTCTCGTAAATTTGTCTGCCGTTGCCGTGCTCCGGCAGGTTGCTCTTGGCCGGAGCGAGGCGCTGCGTCAATTGGCTCTCCAAGGAGCCGGCTGAGACTTCTTGCGCCAATTGCGCCGCGCGGCCGGCGAACTGCATGACTTGCACTGTTTCGATGCCGGAGAGATCGTCGAAAAACCAGCCACAGCTCGTGTACATGAGCATGGCATGGCGCTGCATTTCGAGCAGCTTGAGGGCGGTAATTTTCTGCTCGTCCGTCAATACGCCAACGGCATGGCGCGACAGAAATTCGTTGAGGTTCTGCGCCGAACGATCGTGGACTACGCTGATATAGGCGTTGCGCGCGGCCCAGGGCGCCTGCAAATATTGCCGTCCCCGGTCTTCAAACGTCGCCGCCAGAGAGTCGCGCAGCCAGTCGAAGGAGTTACGCAGGGGAGTGCGCCATTCTTGATTCCAGCCGGCGTGGCTGCCGGAGTTGCAGCCGCAATCGCTCCACCAGCGATCGATGCCGTGGAAGCAACTCCAGGAAGTTTTATCGATAATTTCGGCTTGATGGGTGGGCGGAAATTTTTCCAAAAACTCGCCGTAATTGGTGAGCTTCGCCAAGCGGTTGGTCTCGATATGGTTCAGCGCATAGGCGAGCGCCATATCGCCAAAACGATGATGGTGACCGTAGCTTTCACCGTCGGTGGCGATGTGGACGAGTTGGGGCCAGTCGCGCTCTTCGGAAAACGCGCCCATGATGCGGTCGGTAAAATGCTCGCCCCGCGACAGCAGTCCTTCAAAAGCCACGGCGCGGGATACCGGAGCGTCGTAAAAGAACAACGCGATCTTTCGTCCCGAGGGTAAGCGTTGCTCGTAGGCGCGCGTGGGGTCGATGCGTCCGCCGCTAACGTCATGCCAGCGGCGTCCGCCGATGCGCCGCACCCGTCCCGCCTGGTGTGGCGCCAGGATCGTAAATTGGATTCCCAACTTAGCGAGAATCTCCAGCGTCTCTAAATCCACGGCCGTTTCGGGTAACCACATCCCTTCCGGCGACCGCTGGAACCGCCGCTCAAAGTCCCGAATGCCCCAGAGCACTTGGGTGAAGCGGTCCCGGGCGTTGGCGAGGGGTAGAATCATGTGGTTGTAGGCTTGGGCCAGCGCCGAGCCGTGGCCGGAAAATTTTTTTTGGCTTTGTTGGTCCGCTTCCAGGATCGCTTGATAGACATCCGGCGCTTTCGCTTCGAGCCAAGACAAGAGCGTCGGCCCGAAATTGAAGCTGATCTTGGCGTAGTTGTTGACCAGCGCGACGATCTGATCGTCGGCATCCAAAATGCGCGATACGGAGTTGGGTGCGTAGCATTCGGCGGTGATGCGCTCGTTCCAATCGTGATAGGGATAGGCCGAATCCTGCAGCTCGATGGCTTCGAGCCAAGGATTCTCCCGCGGCGGTTGGTAAAAATGACCGTGGATGCAGATGTATCGTTCCATGAAAATGGTGAGTCGCCTCCGTTGATCCGCCGTCACCGGCGCGGGCGCCGGCTCGAAACTGATGGATTTACGGCTGGGCCATCGTCATCCATTTGGCTCTTCGCAATCCGCGCCCCAAAATCACAATTCCGCTTTCGGAAACGAAATAGCGTTCCCGATCCGTGGCGGGATCATAACCGATGACCGTCCCGGCGGGGATAATGTTGGATTTATCGATGATCGCATGGCGAATCTTGCAGCCCCGCCCCACTTCCACCCAGTCCATAATCACGGAATCCTCGATTTGGCTGTAGCTATGGATTCTGACGTTGCGCCCGACGACGCAGTTCTTCAGCTGGCTGCCGCTGATGATCGTTCCTTCGGCAACGACCGAATTGAGCGCCATGCCTTGGCGATCCTGCCAGTCGAAGACGAATTTCGCCGGCGGATCGCCATCTCCCACAGTCCTAAGCGGCCAGCCTCGATTGTATAGATTGAAGGAGGGATCGACGGAGCAGAGGTCCATGTTGGCTTCATAGTAAGCTTCGAGGGTTCCGAGATCACGCCAGTAGCTGGGCTCCTCGCCTTTCTCCATTGACGGCACGCGGTTTTTGCGGAAGTCGTAGGCGTAAACTTTTCTCTCGCGGATGAGGGCCGGAATAAGATCGCGGCCGAAATCGTGCAGACTCGAGGGGAGATCGGCGTCGACGCTCAGAGCATGGGCCAAAAGATCGGTGTTGAAAAGATAGTTGCCCATGGACACTAGAGCGTAGTCCGGCTCGCCGGGAATCGGCTGGGGCCGGCTGGGCTTCTCCTCAAAGCCGATGATGCGCCAATCTGGGTCCACTTGAATCACGCCGAATTGCGTCGCCTCAGCGATGTTGACCGGCAGCGCCGCGACGGTCGCCTCGGCGCCGTTTTTCTGGTGATCGTCGATCATCTGCCGGATGTTCATCCGATAGATATGGTCCGCGCCGAAAACCGCCACCAACTTGGGGTTGTGGCGCTCGATGAGAAACAGGTTCTGATAAACGGCGTCGGCGGTGCCCTGATACCACTCGTTTCCCGTGCGCATCTGGGCGGGGACCGAGGTGATGAAGTGATCGCCGAGGAAGTCGGTGGCGCGCCAGCCCCTGTCGAGATGCTCGAGCAGCGATTGCGCTCGGAACTGGGTCAGAACATAGATCGACAGGATGCCGGAATTAACGAAGTTGGAGAGAACGAAATCGATGATCCGATATCTGCCGCCGAACGGCACGGCGGGCTTAGCCCGGTGTTGCGTTAAGGGAAATAGCCGTTCGCCACGGCCGCCGGCAAGGACTACGCCCAATACGAACATCATCGTTTTCTTCTTGCGCCTCTTAATTCAAAAGTTCGCGGTACAAATCGCTGTACGACTGCGCCGACCTGTCCCAGGAAAAATCCATCGCTATGGCACGGTGCCGCAGCGCGGCCCAGGCCGTCTTATCCTGGTAGACCGCTAAACCGCGATCGATGGCGTTAAGCATTGCCTCTGCGTCGTAGGGTTCGAAAACAAAACCGGTCCCCGATTCCGCCACCGGGTCATAGTCCTGCACCGTGTCCTTGAGCCCGCCCACGGCGCGGACGATCGGGACGGTGCCGTATTTGAGGCTGTACATTTGATTGAGCCCGCAGGGTTCATAAAGCGACGGCATCAAGAAAAGATCGGCGCCGGCTTCGATATTGTGCGCTAGCCGCTCGTCGAAACCGATGCGGACGGCGACGCGGTCGGCATATCGTGCCGCCGCGGCGCGAAAGAAGTCCGCATAGCGGGAATTGCCGCTGCCAAGCAGGACGAATTGCAGACGGCGCTCCATCAACCGATCGAAGACGCTCTCGACGAGATCTAAACCTTTTTGCGGAGTCAGGCGGGAAATCATGGCCATGACCGGCGTAGCGGATATATCCGGCAGCGCAAGCATCTGTCGCATGTTCTTCTTGCAATTCCGTTTGCCGGTGAGGTTGTTCTCGCCGCGGTGGGGCTTAAGATAGGGATCGGTCCAGGGATTCCACTGGCGGTAGTCCACGCCGTTGAGAATTCCCACGAGATCGCCGGCGCGTTGTCGCACCACGCCTTCCAGCCCAAAGCCCTGCTCCGGGGCCATGATCTCCTGGGCGTAGGTCGGACTGACGGTGGTGAGCTTGTCGGCGAAGATCAAGCCGCCTTTGAGGAAATTGATTTTGCCGTAGAACTCCAAGAACTGCGGCGTGAAAAAACCGTTATCGAGATTCAAAAGGTGCCACTCGGACTGCGCAAACAGACCCTGAAAACCGAGGTTATGAATCGTCAGGAGTGTTTTGGCTGCGGCGATTTCGGGATAACGATCGGCTTGAGTCTTGAGGAACACGATGGCGAGGGCCGCCTGCCAGTCGTGCGCGTGGACGATGTCGGCCGGATGGGCGCGGAGGATCTCCAGCGCGGCGCGGCAAAAGAAAGCGAAACGCTCGGCGTTGTCGGCGTAATCTTCGGCGGGCGTGCCGTAAAGAAATTCCCGGTCAAAGTAGCGATCGGCGCGAACGAGATGGACCGAAATCGACTTGCCGATGACCGTGTGCAGCGCCGTCGCTTCTTCATGATGGTCGGAAACCGGAACGGAGAGTTTGAGGTTCATGGCCCGCAGAGGAAATTCGTTTCGAAGCGCGCAGCGATGGGCCGGAATGATCAGAGAGATTTGATGGCCGAGGCGTTCCAACGCGGTCGTAAGCGTACCGAGCACATCCGCCAATCCGCCGGTTTTTGCAAAAGGGACAGCTTCAGAGGCGATCATCGCGATCTTCATAGCGCGGCCTCGATTAGCATGCGGTCTGCCGAAAAGCAAAAATGTCCGTTTGCACGATTCACGCCCGGTTTACAAAAAACAAGACTGACAATGGCGGTAACGTAAGGGTCAAGGAATGGGACCGCCCGTGTAGCGGTATCGGCGCCGCCTCCACGCCACCCGAATTACCGATGTTGCTGCCGCCGTACTCCCCGGCATCGCTGTTCAAGACTTCGCGCCAGTACCCCCCGAACGGTGCGCCGACGCGATAATTATAACGCAGCACCGGAGTGAAATTGCAAATTGCCAAGATAATCGTGCGAGTGGTTCTGGCCTCGCGGATCAAGCTGACGACGCTGCTCTCGGTGTCGCCGCAGTCGATCCATTGAAAGCCGGCAGGGTCGCAGTCCCCTTCATGCATCGCCGGCTCGGCTCTGTAGAAGTGATTGAGATCGCGCAGCCATTTCTGCAAGCCCGCGTGCGGCGGGGAATCCAAAAGATCCCACTCCAAGCTTGAATCATGCGTCCACTCCCGCCACTGGCCGAACTCGCCGCCCATGAAGAGTAATTTTTTCGCCGGTTGCGCGTACATATAGCCCAAAAGGGCGCGCAGGTTGGCGAACTTTTGCCAATCGTCTCCAGGCATTTTCCCGATCAACGAGCCCTTGCCGTAAACCACTTCGTCGTGCGACAGCGGCAAGACGAAGTTTTCATGAAAGGCGTAGATCATGCGGAAGGTGAGCTGGTTGTGGTGATAGCGCCGGTGAATGGGGTCGTGACGCATATACTCCAGCGTATCGTGCATCCAACCCATGTCCCATTTAAGACCAAAGCCCAATCCCCCCACATGGGTGGGGCGCGAGACCATCGGCCAGTCGGTGGACTCCTCGGCGATGGTCTGCACATCGGGGTACGATTTATACACTTCCTGGTTCAAGCGGCGGAGAAACTCGATCGCCTCGATATTTTCTCTCCCGCCATATTGGTTGGGAATCCAATCGCCCCCTTTGCGCGCATAGTCAAGATAAAGCATCGAGGCTACGGCATCGACCCGCAGACCGTCGGCGTGGTACTTATCGAGCCAGAACAACGCGTTGCTGATGAGAAAACTTTGCACTTCTTTGCGCCCGTAGTTGAAAATATAGCTCTTCCAGTCGGGGTGATAACCCTGGCGCGGGTCGGCGTGTTCGTAGAGATGCGTGCCGTCGAAGAAGGCGAGACCATGCTCGTCGCTGGGAAAGTGCGACGGCACCCAGTCGAGGATCACGCCGATGCCGCGCTGGTGCAGCGTGTCGATGAGAAACATGAGGTCCTGCGGCGTGCCATAATTGCCCGACGGCGCGAAGTAGCCGGTCACCTGGTAGCCCCAGGAGCCGAAGAAAGGATGATCCATGATGGGCAGGAACTCCACGTGGGTGTAGCCCATATGGTGCAGGTAGTCCGCCAACTGCGGCGCTAGCTCGCGGTAGGAGAGTGAACGGTTGTTCTCTTCAACCACGCGCCGCCAGGAACCGAGATGCATCTCGTAAATCGAGATCGGTTGATCCAGGCGTTGCCGTTGCCGCCGCGCGGCGAGCCACTCTTGGTCGTTCCAGCGGTAGTCGAGATCCCAAACGATGGAGGCGAACTTCGGCGGTATCTCGTTGAAGGTGGAAAAGGGATCCGCCTTATCGGCCTGATAGCCGTTGAACCGCGACTTCATATGATACTTGTAAAGCGCTCCCTCGCCGACGGACGGAATGAAGGTCTCCCAAATCCCCGACTGGCCTCTGGGGTGGAGGGGGTGGCGCTCTTTGTTCCAGCCGTTGAAGTCGCCGATCACGGAAACCCCTTCGGCGTTCGGCGCCCACACCGCAAAGAAGGTTCCGGCAACGGCGCCGTCGGCGCCTAGATGGGCGCCCAGTTTTTCGTAGAGGCGGAAATGGCTGCCCTCATTGAAAAGAAAAACATCGTCGTTGGTAATGAAAGTCCCGGTTCGGTGTGTTTCCATCAACAAGCCCTATCTCCCGCTCCGCCTAGTCTGATCGACCGCGGTCAAAATGTCCAACAGGGATTTCATCAACGGCAAGGTTTCCAATCCATGGCGCGCCTTGCGCTGCCAATTGGGGCGCTCTTCCCAGGTGCCGGGGACGTTCTGCGGCAGCGCTTCGAGCCACAGGTCCTCGAGGTTGATCAAAACCAGCTCGGCGCCGCCGGCGGACAAATGACAGAGCCACGCTTTGAGAATCCCCCCTGGTTCGGAATCATCTTCAAGCATCTGTCCCCGTGATTTCAAGTAGCGAACCAGGGCATTTTTTTGGGCGGCGCGGAAGCTGTGTTCCGTCGCCGCTTGCGGTTCAGCGAGCAATCCGAGCTGCACTCTGTCTTCGATGTCGGCGCCGCTCCAGAAACCGGTGAACGTCGCCGTGTCGTGGGTGTTCAAGCTCGCCACCGCCGCGGCGGGCATTTCCCCGATCGCGTTTTGCGGATCGGGGTTGACGCCGAATTGGCCCACGTACATGCCGAAGATGCGGTGCTTGGCCATCGCCGCATTCACATAGGGCGGCACGGTGCCGAGATTCTCGCCGACGACTTGGGTCCGGTGGCGGTGTGACTCGAGACTGAGGATCGCATAGAATTCTTCGGCGCGCTGGTGCACGTAGACTCCTTCGGCGGCGCTGAAGCCGCGTGGAATCCAGTACAGGCGGTGCAGTCCCATGACATGGTCGATGCGCAACAGGCCCGCGTAAGGGAAATGATGGCGGAGGCAGGCGATATAGTAGCGGTAGCCCTGTTGCCGAATCGCTTCGGGCTGGAGCGGCGGAAAGCCCCAGTTCTGGCCCTTGATAAAAAAACCGTCCGGCGGCGCGCCCCCGTTGGCGTCTAAAGCGAACAGCGCCCGTTCGCGCCAGACGTCATAGCCGTCGCGGTTGACCCCCAGGGGAAAATCAAGATAGAGCGGCGCGCCTCCCTGCTGCGTCTTTTCCCGCAGCGCGGCCATCTGCTCGTGGGCCTGCCATTGAACGTAAAGATGGTACCGCTTGGCGTTTTCATCGAAGTCGCCGGGCCGCAGCGCACCCGCGCGGTTTTCCGCCGGCCACTGTTCCCAGGGGCGGCGCTCGAGCTCGGTTTTGGCGCGGAACTCGGCGTAGTCCTGCGCCATCGGATGGGCCGCGACGAAACGCTCGTAGCAGGCCCGGCGTTCGGACGCTTGACTCTGAAGCCAGCCAGCCAGCGCTTCGAGTACGCTGCGTTTAAGCGCCATCAGCCGGCGGTAGTCGACCAACGGCTCGGCGCGCAACCGCTCCAAGCTGGTGACGAAACTCGATGACATGATGCTCTTCGCCGCCGGACAAAGTCGCAGCTCGGGAATTCGCTCGACGTCGAGATAGAACTCATTCCAAAAAAGCCGGCTGACCGGCGCGTAGGGACTCGGCTGGAACGGTTCGTCGAGAAAGGCCGCGAGCAGCGGCAAGGTGCCGGTCAGGGAGCCACCCAGGGAGCGCGTGAAGTCCAGCAACATTTCGAGATCGGTAAAGTCGCCCGCGCCCCAACTTCGCCGCGAAGTCAGGGCGTAGAGCGGACAGAAAAGCCCCCAGCGCCGCCGCTCGGCATCGGCGGCGGTGAAAGCCCGCGAGGAAGCGGAAAACAAATAGGATTCAAGATCAAGGCCGGCAACGCGCAGGTATAAACGGTGGTAGCCGAAGGAGAACGGCTCGGCGATAGCGACGCGCCGGGCAAGCAGCGGCACCCCCTCGATGCAGCGCTGCGTCGGTCGGCTTCGAACATCGTCGCGGCAGCGTCCCTCGACCGGTTCGCCGCTTTCTAAAACCACCCGGTAAGACACCGCCGCTTCCGCCAGCCGGCTCGGCAGCCGCAACTTGAAGGACACGGGACTACCGTTCCAGGCAACGATGACCGGCTCGATGCTGCGCCGCCAGAGAAACTGGCGACGCAGGCGCAAGGCGTCGGCGAGATCTTCCATCCGTTCGACCGGCGCGCCGAGCGTGCGCAGCACGCCGAGAATGGCCTCCCGCGGCGGTTCGACAAAACGGCCGAACCCGTCATAGTGGGCGGTCTGAACGTTGTACAGCCGGGCCAGGTTGACGAGCAGATTGTTTTCTTTCATCGGTATGTGGCGTGGCGCGCCGGTCCAGGTCGCCAAGCCGACCATCCGGCAAAAAACATGGACTCTCAGCGGCGCTCCCGGAGCCATCTTATTCTTTTTCGCCCCAAAGCGATAGAAAAGCGGCGGGGAAATTATTCGCTTATCGTTCCGGCGCGGGAGCTTTCTTTACCACAACCCGAATAGTGGAGGGGCTGACATCTTCCAGCGCCAGCTCCTTCGGGTAGCGGAGGTTTTGTTCGGTAATGTTAAAGGTGCGGCGGCCGAGTTCGACCAAGGCGGCGTCGACGGCGACTTTTATTTTTTTTCGGTCAAACAGATAAAACGCCCTTCGCGGTCCCATAAACGTCGCGGTAACGACCGGCGGCTCGATCGCTTCAACCTGGTAAGTCGCCGGCAGATTCTCGAGACTCACCGGGACCTGATAGCTGACCTCCACCGTTTTTGAGCCGGGCACGAAGACATACCAAAGGCCCACGGCCAAGGTGATAGATAAAAGCTTGGCCAGCCAATTGCGACGGAAAAACTGGATCGGAATCGCTTTTGGGGATTTCGACGGAAACTTTGCTTCCAGGAATTGCTGTATGACCGCTCCCAACTCTTGTAGGGTGGCCATTTCCCGTAGCCTGCCGTTTTCCGCGGTCGAGACCGTGCCGCGCTCTTCGGACACGACCAGACAAAGCGCGTCCGCCAACTCCGCCAGCCCTAGGGCCGCGCTGTGCCGCGTCCCGACATGAGCCAGTTGCTGAAGATCCTTCGACAGCGGGAGATGGACGGCGAAGCGCGTCACCCGGTTATGTTCTATCAAGACCGCGCCGTCATGACCCGGTGAATGGGGATCGAAAATGCTTCGCAGCAGGGGCTCGCTCAGTCGCCCGTCCAGCGGAATGCCTCCGGTCATGTGCCGTTCCAGGGGATCGTTGCCGCGAATAATGATCAAGGCGCCGATTTTCTCTTTCGCGAGATCGGTGACGGTGCGCACCAAAATATCCGCTGTCGATGAACGCAGCGCCGGGGTCCGCCTGCGGGTCAGGCTCCAGACGGCGATGCGCTCGAAGATTTGCCGCAGCTCCTCCTGAAAAATCACGACGATCATGATCAAGAAGACCGCAAAGAATCCCTGAAACACCCATGCCGTCATCTGGAGATCGAGAAGGCGGGCGATAATGTAGATAGAACCCAGCACTAAAATGCCTCGGACCACGAACGCGGCGCGCGTTCGCTGGGCCCAGACGATCGCCGTGTAGATCAGGACCGCCACGAAGATGATGTCGATAATCTCCCCGAAGGTGATGTTGGGAAACGGGGTGAGAAGCGTTTGATCCATACCATGTTGCGGCGGGGCGCTGCGCCGCCGCCCAATAAACTTTTTTATGCCATTGGAATTATGATGGCCATGCTGCGCCCTGTCAATAAATTTCCCGCCGTGCCGGTTGAACCGGGACGGTTTGGACGGCCAGGAGCCGGCGCGGTGACGCCGGAACGATGCGGAAGAGCGACCTATTGCCGATGGGGGAGGGGATCACCGCGCGCGGGATGTCGGTTTAAATTAAGCGCACCCAAGGTTTTTGCAGCGAGGTGGCGTAGCCCACTGCCGCGGCGTCTTTGACGCCGGCGGCGAGCAGGTCGTCGACAAGCTTGGCGGCGTGGCGCTTGGCGACGGCGATCAGCAAACCGCCGGAGGTCTGGGGATCGAGAGCGACTTCGACCACTCCTTCGCGCAGCGACTTCTCGATGGTGATTTTGTCTTGCAGGTAGTCGCGGTTTCTTTTGCATCCGCCGGTAATGTAACCCTTTTCGGCGAGCCGGGCGGCGCGGTGCATGAGCGGCAGCTTGGCGGACTCGATGACCAGGGTAACGCCGCTGCCGCTGGCCATTTCCAGGGCGTGGCCTAAAATCCCGAAACCGGTGACGTCGGAGCAGGCGTGAACCGGGTGGCGGCGCGCGACGGTGGCGGCCGCGGCGTTGAGCGTGATCATCGATTTGACGGCCTGGTCGACGCTTTCCTTGGTCGCCTTGCCTTTTTTGAGGGCGGTGGTGATGATGCCGGTGCCGAGCGGCTTAGTGAGAATCAACACATCGCCTTCCTGGACTCCCACGTTGCGCAGAATTTTGTCGGGATGGATGACGCCGGTCACCGCCATGCCGTACTTGATCTCGTCGTCGATGATGCTGTGACCGCCGATGATCACCGCGCCGCTTTCCCTGACCTTGTCGGCGCCGCCCTTGAGGATCTCGCCGAGGACTTCGATCGCCATCTTGCCCTTGGGGAAACAGACGATATTCATGCAGGTCTTGGGTTCGCCGCCCATGGCGTAGACATCGCTCAGAGAATTGGTCGCGGCGATCTGGCCGAAGGTATAGGGGTCGTCCACGATCGGCGTAAAGAAATCCACGGTATTGACGATGGCGAGGTCGGGACGCAAGCGATACACCCCGGCGTCGTCGGCGGTTTCGGTTCCGACCAGCATATCGGGATGGCTGAACTTCGGCAGGTCGTGCAAAACTTGCACGAGGTCGGCGGGGCCGAGCTTGGCGGCTCAACCCGCGGCTTTGACCTCGTGCGTCAGCCGTACGGTTTTTTTCTTTGCCAGGATCATAGAGAATGAACTGTAATCGTAACCAGCCTCTTTTTCAATGCGCCGCGAAAAGGGGGACAGTCCCCATTCCGGAAGGGGGACTGTCCCCTTATAGTGCTCAACGCGCCGCCGGTTTAGCGCTGGCGGCGGATTTGAGCTTGCGAATATCGCCGATTCTGATGGTCAACCCCTCGCGGTCAAAATGTTCCAGCAGCGGGATCGTATACTTGCGGCTGGAACCGATCAGATCGCGAAAGGCGGCGGCGGATATCTCGCCCCGATCCGCCAGGAAGTTTTTTAAAACGGTTCTCACCTGAGCGACGCTGCCGGCCGGGAAATAGAGGTCCGTCGCCACCCGGATCACGGCGCCCTCCCGTTCCAGCAAGCGGATCACTTCGGTCAGTCTGGCGCGGTCGACGCCGGCGCGCCGCTCGATTTCCTTCAGATCGGGCGGCGCCAGCGGCTGTTCGTCGAGGATCGTCTTGATGCGTTCCATCAAATTTTTTTCCTGTCCTCCCAGTTGGACGCGATGGGTGGCCAGGCGCAGCCAATTTTCCTCCTTGGCGACGGCCTTGTCATTGATCAGTGTTTCGACCACGACGCGGAAGAGCTTGGGCGAAAGTTCGCCGCCGAGTTTGCCGCGCAGCCCTTCCATGTCCATGCCGGGGGCGAGCGGATGGGCGCCGTGGAACTCTTTGAGCGTCTTCAAGATCGTTTCGGTGAGCCGCCGCCACTTGCCTTCGGTGGTATAGAGCTTTTCTCCCTCGGCGCTGAGTACGCGCAGGTTCTTCATTGCCTCGATTTGCCGGCGGGCTTGTTCTTCGCGCAGGTTCAGAAATTGATGGATGGCGTCGATGGACAAGGCGAAGCTATCGCTTTCGTCAAGAAAGGTTTCGCAGAGTTGCGTCATGTCGCCGTGGCGCAACGCCGCGAGCCGGGCCG
>Ga0153916_10000790_pt1 | contig 21901 bp, 20 predicted proteins | sample Opewatmetagenome_FD_109642 | JGI IMG/M metagenome (GOLD analysis project Ga0153916, IMG submission 109642) | Freshwater wetland microbial communities from Ohio, USA - Open water 3 Core 3 Depth 4 metaG | ecosystem: Environmental > Aquatic > Freshwater > Wetlands | place: USA: Ohio, Lake Erie...
GCGGGAGCTCGGCGCCCGCGTCCTCTACGACGTCTGCCACAACGTGGCGAAGCTCGAGGAGCACGAGGTGGACGGCGTCCGGAGGCGCGTCCTCGTGCACCGCAAGGGCGCGACGCGCGCCTTCGGCCCGGGCGACCCGCGCGTGCCCGAGCCCTACCGCGCCGTGGGGCAGCCCGTGCTCATCCCGGGCGACATGGGCCGCTACTCCTACGTCCTCGCGGGGACCGCGAAGGCGATGGCCGACACCTTCGGCTCCTCGTGCCACGGGGCGGGGCGCCGGCTCTCCCGGGGCGAGGCGCTCCGGCGCGGGCGGGGCCGCTCCATCGCGAGGGAGCTCGCGGCGAAGGGCATCGAGGTCATCTCGCGCGGGAAGAAGACCCTCGCCGAGGAGATGAGCGAGGCCTACAAGGACGTCGCCGAGGTGGTCGCCGTCATGCACGGGGCCGGGATCTCGCGCCTCGTCGCGCGGCTCGAGCCCATGGGCGTGGTGAAGGGGTGATCACCTCGCGCTCCGGGGCCCGGACCGTTAAGCCAACGGCATGCTCGACACGCTCCCCGGGGCGGCCCCACGCGACGAGGCGCTCGCCCGGCGGCTCGCCGACGCCGTCCGCGCCAAGGGGCCCGGCTACACGCCGCGGACGCACCACCTCGACGGCGGACGGCCGCGCTTCACGAACCGGCTCGTGCTCGAGCGGAGCCCGTACCTTCTCCAGCACGCGCACAACCCCGTGGACTGGCGGCCGTGGGGCGAGGAGGCCTTCGCGGAGGCCCGCCGGGCGGGGAAGCCCGTCTTCCTCTCCGTCGGCTACGCGACGTGCCACTGGTGCCACGTCATGGAGCGCGAGTCCTTCGAGGACGAGGAGATCGCGCGCGTCCTCAACGAGCGGTTCGTCCCGGTCAAGGTGGACCGCGAGGAGCGCCCGGACGTGGACGCGATCTACATGACCGCGGTCCAGCTCCTCACCGGCGGCGGCGGCTGGCCGATGAGCGTGTGGCTCACGCCGGAGAAGGAGCCGTTCTTCGCCGGCACCTACTTCCCCCCGCGCGACGGCGCGCGCGGGGCGTCGCGGGGCTTCCTCGGCGTCCTCGAGGAGATCGCGCAGATCTACGCGACCGATCCGGATCGGGTGCGCGGCGCGACGGGCTCGATCGTCCGCGCGGTCCGGACCGCGCTCGGCTCGCACGGCGCGCCCGCGGAGGCGACGCCCGGGCCGAAGGCCATCCTCGACGCAGTCGAGGCCGTCCGGCGCGCGTTCGACGAGGCCCACGGCGGCCTCAGGCGCGCGCCGAAGTTCCCCTCGAACGTGCCCGTCCGCCTGCTCCTCCGCGCGCACCGGCGCACGCGCGACCCGGAGCCGCTGCGCCTCGCCACCGTCACGCTCGAGAAGATGGCGGCGGGAGGCCTCCACGACCAGCTCGGCGGGGGGTTCCACCGCTACTCGACCGACGCGGAGTGGCTCGTCCCGCACTTCGAGAAGATGCTCTACGACAACGCGCTGCTCGCGATCGCGTACGCGGAGGCGTGGCAGGTGACGCAGCGGCGCGACTTCGCGCGCGTGGTCCGCCAGACGCTCGACTACCTCCTGCGCGAGATGACCTCGCCCGAGGGCGGGCTCTACTCCGCCACCGACGCGGACTCGGAGGGCGAGGAGGGCCGCTTCTTCGTCTGGGACGAGCCGGAGATCCGCGGCCTCCTGGGGGCCGACGCGGAGCGGCTCATCCGCTTCCACGGCGTCACGCCCGGCGGGAACTTCGAGGGGCGGAACGTCCTGCACGTGCCGCGCCCGGACGAGGAGGAGTGGGAAGCGCTCGCCCCCGCGCGCGCGAAGCTCCACGCGGCGCGGGCGGGGCGCGTCCACCCGCTCCGCGACGAGAAGGTGCTCGCCGGCTGGAACGGCCTCGCCATCTCGGCGCTCGCCTTCGGCGGGCGCGTCCTCGACGAGCCCCGCTGGGTCGCCGCCGCCGCGCGCGCGGCCGGGTTCGTGCTCGGGGGAATGGTGAAGGACGGGCGGCTGCAGCGGAGCTGGCTCGCCGGCGAGGCGGGCGTCCCCGCCTTCCTCGAGGACCACGCCTTCCTCGCGCAGGGCCTGCTCGACCTCCACGAGGCGACGTTCGATCCCCGCTGGCTCGAGGCGGCCATCGACCTCTCCCTGAAGCTGGAGGCGCTCTTCGGCGATCCGGAGGGGGGCGGCTGGTTCACGACCGCGGAGGACCACGAGCGCCTCCTCGCCCGCGAGAAGCCGACCCACGACGGCGCCGAGCCCTCCGGCGCCTCCGTCGCCCTCCTCAACGCGCTGCGGCTCTCGGCGTTCACGGCGGACGACCGCTGGCGGGAGACCGCGCAGCGGGCGCTCCGCCACTACGCGCGGACCCTCGAGGAGCAGCCGCTGGCGCTCACCGAGATGCTGCTCGCGCTCGACTTCGCCACGGACGCGCCGCGCGAGGTGGTGCTGGTCTGGCCGGCGGGCGAGGCGGCGCCGGAGCCGTTCCTCTCGGTGCTGCGCCGGACGTTCCTCCCGAACCGCGCGCTCGCGGGCGCGCCGGAGGGCGCGGGGCTCGCCCGGCTCGCCGGGCTGGCCGCGGTGGCGGAGGGCAAGGTCGCCGCGGGCGGGAAGGCCACCGCCTACGTCTGCGAGCGCGGGCTGTGCCGGCTGCCGGCCATCTCGGCCGAGAAGCTCGCGGCGCAGGTCGCCCCGGCCAGGCCCTACGCCTGACCGGATGTCGCGACATAGCTGGATCGCTAGATCTGTTGACACCCCCGCTCCGCCGTGACTCGATGAGCGCGCGGCTCGTGTCTCGCGACAGGGCGCCGCAGGTACCCGGCACGCCATGACGGCGCGCCGGCTCGCGGATCCGGGGGGTTCCATGCGCAAGACGATGGCAGTGGCCGCGATCGCGTTCGCGATCGCCTTCTCGTCGCCCGTCCGGGCGACGAACGGGATGCGGATGATCGGCTTCGGCCCGGTGCAGGACTCGATGGGCGGCGCCGGCGTCGCCCTGCCGCTCGACGCCGCCACGGTGGCCACGAACCCGGCGGGCCTGCTCGCGGTCGGCCACCGGCTCGACGCGGGCGGCACCTACTTCTCGCCCACCGTCGAGTACGCCGCGACCGAGCCCGCCGGCTCCGGCGGGAGCTACGTCATGAGCTCCGCCTCCCAGAGCTCCGACTTCGGCGCGTCCTTCATCCCGGCCCTCGGATACGCCCGCCCGCTCTCGGATCGTCTCGCGATGGGCGTCGGGCTCTACGGCGCCGCCGGCATGGGGGTCGACTACGGGCGGAACCTGTACGGCGGCGTGACCAAGAGCTCCTACCTGCAGGCGCGCCTCACGCCGGGCGTCGCCTGCAAGCTGATGGACGGCCTCGCCGCCGGCGTCACCTTGAACGCGATGTACGCGACGATGAGCTACGACGTGGCGGGCGGGATGGGGCTGCCGGCGCGCAAGGAGGCCACGGCGCTCGGCCTCGGCGCCGTGGTCGGGCTCCAGTACGCGGTCTCGCCGGCGATCACCCTGGGCGCCGCGTACGAGACCCGCAGCTGGTTCCAGGACTTCGAGTTCGACGTCCCCGCCCACGCGCAGGCGACGCCGAGCGGGATGGTGAGCTTCCCCGGCGGCAAGGAGAAGCTCGCCTTCGACCAGCCCCCGGTCGCCACCCTGGGCATCGCGGTGCGGCCCGTCGAGAAGCTCGTGCTGGCGCTCGACGGCGAGTACGTCTTCTGGTCGCAGACGAACGGGAAGGACCAGCCGAAGGTGAGCAACGGGCAGGCGACGGGTGCGATGCCCTTCGACATGAGCTGGGACGATCAGCTGGTCGTGAAGGTCGGGGCCGAGTACGCGGTCACGCCGGCGATCCGGATCCGGGCCGGCTACGACTACGGCAAGAGCCCGCTCGACGCGGGCCGCGCCTTCGAGAACCTCGCGTTCCCCGCCATCGCCGAGCACCACCTCACGGCCGGCGTCGGGGTGGACGTGGCGCGGTGGACGGTGAACGCGACCGCGGTGGTCGTGCCGGAGGCGAAGCTCTCCGGGTCGAACGCGGCGCAGCAGGGCATCGCGTCGTACACCACGAAGATGTCGCAGCTCGCCCTCGACCTGGGCGTGGCCTACCGCTTCTAGGCCCGGCCGGCCGGCGCGGCACGCGGGGCCCCGGCGACTCCGCCGGGGCTCCTCACTTGTCGCCCTGGAAGATCAGCGGCAGCCCGCCCTTCCCGCCTCCCACGATGACCACCTTGGCGTTCGAGCTCCCCGCGAGCCGCTCGGTCGCCTCGATCCCCTTGTACTGGAGGTACTCGGCCGAGAGCCCCTGGCGCACGATGTTCTGGTACTTGAGGATGCCCTCCGCCTCGATCTGCTTGCGCAGCGCCTCCTGGCGCTCCTTGTCGAGCGTGAACTTCATCTTCTGCGAGCGCTGCTCCTCGGCGAGCTTGTCCGCGATGGCGGTCTTGATCGTCTCGGGCAGCTCGACGTCGCGGATGAGGATGGCCTCGACGACCACGTGCTTCCCCTCGAGCCCCCGCAGGATCTCGTCGTAGATGTGCCGCTCGATCTCCTCGCGCTTGGTCGAGTAGATTTCCTCGGGCTGGTAGCGCCCGAACACCTTGCGGGCCGCGGAGCGGACCACGGGCCCGACGACCTTCTGGTCGTAGTCCGGCCCGATCTGGGTCTGGAGCTCGAAGAGCTCCTCGATCTTGGGCCGGTAGCGCAGGCTCGAGTCCACGCGGATGGCGAGGCCGTTCGACGACAGGACCGAGAGCTGCTCCTTCATCTCGTGGACCCGCGTGTCGTACTGGATGATGCTGTTCCAGATGGGGATGAAGTGCATCCCCTCGCCCTTCACCTCGTTGCTGGTGCCGCCGCTGAGCGGCTTGAACACGATCCCGCGGTGGCCGGACTCCACGGTGGGGCAGCGGCAGCCGGGCAGGAACGGAGCGGCGGCGAGGATGCAGAGGACGAGCGAGCGCATCGGGACCTCCCAGAGGGACCCCGAGTCTAGTCTCACCGCGGGCGATCTACGACCGAGAAAGGGCGTTCGCCCTTGAAGACCCTGAAGAGCACGGCGAGGGCGGGGAAGAGGAGCGCGCCGCCGGCCGCGAGGGCCCACAGGAGCGCCACCTGCGTCGCCCGGGGCGCGCTCGCCGAGAGGAGGGTGACGTCCGGCACGACGAGGTATGGGTACTGCGAGGCGCCCCAGCCGAGCACGATGAGCGCGACCTGGACCGCCGCAGCCCCGCGCGCGGCGCGCACGCGGCCGCGGAACAGCATGACGAAGGCGGTCACCGCCGCGGCCCCGGTGGCGAGGTGGAGCGCGACCGACCAGCGCCGGTGGGTGAGCCCGGCGAAGACGAGCGGCGCCTCGCGGAAGGAGAGCGCGGCCGCCGCCGCGGCGCACGCGAACACGGCCACCCCCGCGGCGACGGCCCGGCGGCGGAAGTCGTCCCGGAGCGCCCCCTCCGCCTCGACGGCGAGGTAGGTCGCCGCGAGGTAGGCGAAGAGCGCCGCGGCGAGGAGGCCCACGGCGACGGGGAAGGGCGAGAGCCAGGCGAGCGGCGCGGACCCCTGCGCGGCCAGGCGGACCCGGCCGGAGGCGAGCGCGCCGACGACGACGCCGAGCATGAGCGGGGCGAGCACGGACGAGCCGGAGAACACCAGGCCCCAGCGCGCCTGCACGCGGTCGTCGTCCGGCCGATCGTAGGTGCGGAAGGTGAACGAGGCGCCCCGCAGCACGATGCCCGCGAGGAGCAGCACGAGCGGCACGAAGAGCTCGACGGAGATCGCCGCGAACGCCGCCGGGAAGGCGGTGAAGAGGACCACCACCACCAGGATCAGCCAGACGTGGTTCGCCTCCCAGATCGGGCCGATGGCGTGCTCGACGAGCGCGCGCTGCTCCGCCCTGCGCGGGCCCGCGGCGAGGAGGTCCCAGATCCCGCCGCCGAAGTCCGCGCCGCCGAGGAGCGCGTAGAGGACGAGCGCGACGAGGATGGACGCGCCGAGGAGATCGGCCGGGGTCACGCGGCGCCTCCCGCCGGACGGGACCGCTCGGCCCGGGGCGCCATCTGCCTCCAGAGGAGCGACGCGGTCACCGCGCCGAGGAACAGGTACAGGAGGCCGAAGGCGACGAAGGGGACGAGCAGCCCCTGGACCGGCGTGACCGAGGCGGCGGTGGTGAGGACGCCGCGGACCGTGAAGGGCTGGCGGCCCCACTCCGTCACCAGCCACCCCGCCTCGAGCGCGACGAACCCCGCGGGCCCGCTCAGGACCACCGCGCGCAGGTACCACGCGGGCGGCTCGCGCCGCCGGACGGCGAGGATGAGGCCCGCGGCCGACACGGCCGCGAGGAGCGTCCCGAGCCCGACCATCACCTGGAAGGAGAGGTGCACGTTCCGCGGGTTCGGCCACACCTCGCGCGGGAAGGCCCGGAGCCCCTTCACCTCCGCGTCCGGATCGTGGAACGCCATCAGCGAGAGGCCCTTCGGGATCTCGAGGGCAAAGCGCGTCTCCATCCGCTCGGGGTCGGGCAGGCCGCCCAGGCGGAGGGGCGCGCCGCGCTCGGTCTCGAACTGCCCCTCCAGCGCGGCGAGCTTCACCGGCTGCTCCGCGGCCACCTGGCGGGCGGAGAGATCGCCGGAGATGGGCTGGAGCAGCGCCGCGGCGCCGCCGACCCCGAGCGCGATCCGCAGGGCGGCCCGGTGGAAGGCGCTGGCGCGGTCGCGCAGCAGGAACGCCGCGTGGATGCCCGCCACGGCGAAGCCGGTCGCGGCGTAGCAGGAGAGGAGGACGTGGATCACCTCGTGCGACCAGCCCGGCGGGAACATCGCGACGAAGGGCGACACGGCGGCGGGGGCGCCGCCCACGAGCTCGAAGCCGGCGGGCGCGTTCATCCACGCGTTCGCGAGCGTGACGAAGAACGCGGAGAGCGCGCCGCTCGCCGCGACGGCGGCGCCGCTCGCGAGGTGCAGGCGCGGGGAGGTGTGGTCCCAGCCGTAGAGGTAGATGCCGAGGAAGATCGCCTCCGCGAAGAACGCGAACCCCTCGAGCGAGAAGGGCATCCCGATGATCGGCCCCGCGAACGCCATGAAGCGCGGCCACAGGAGCCCGAGCTCGAAGGAGATGACCGTGCCCGAGACCGCCCCCACCGCGAAGAGGATGGCGGTGCCCTTCGCCCAGCGGCGCGCGAGCTCGAGGTGCGCGGCGGACCCGGTGCGCCGCCAGCGCCACTCCGCGAGCACCATGAAGAGCGGCATCGCCACGCCGACCGCCGCGAAGACGATGTGGAAGGCGAGCGAGACCCCGAAGAGCCAGCGGGCGGCCAGGAGATCGGACACGCCGCGAGATTACGCCGGCTTCGAGTTTGACACCCCCGAAATACGGGAAGTAACCTCCGAGGGTCGCCCTGCCCTTTCGACAAGCTCAGGGCATGCCTCGGAGGTTGCATGCGTCCCCTGGGTCGCCTCGCGCTCGTCCTCGCCGCCGCCGCCCTCTCGCTCCGCGCGGCTCCGGCGCACGCCGAGCCGCTCGACGTCGACCTCGTGAGGTTGGGCCCGCCCGATCCGGCGGTGTGGATCGTGCTCGGGGACGCGCAGGCGCCCGGGTCCATCACCGCGGGCCAGGCCGCCGCCTACTCGAGCGAGGCGAAGCAGCGCTTCGCCATCCTCTCCGCCGAGGTGGCGCTCGCCATGTCCTCCGCGCTGCTCGAGCCGGCCTCGACCACCGGGCACTCCGGCTTCGACGTCTCCATGGAGGGGAGCTACGCCGCGGTCCACGGCGGCGCCGTCGGCGGGGCCGCGCCGCTCGGGTTCACGAACAAGCCCTGGCCCACGAACTCGGTGACTCCGAGCTCGCTCTTCACCTCCGGGATCCACGTCCGCAAGGCGCTCCCCTTCAGCTTCGAGATGGGCGGCCGCCTCAGCTACCTCGGCCAGACCTCGTATTACGCCGCGCAGGGCGAGGCGAAGTGGGCGCTCAACGAGGGCTTCCAGGTCATCCCGGACGTCGCCGTCCGCGCCGCGTACACGCGCCTCTTCGGGCAGCGGGAGTGGAACCTCGAGGCGACCGACATCGACTTCATGGTCTCGAAGCGCTGGGGCGTCCAGGGCGTCACCAGCTTCACCCCGTACCTCGCCGCGCGCTTCACCTACGTGAGCGCGTCCAGCGACATGCTCGACTTCGGCCCGTACCGCTCGGCGCCCCCCGGCCCCGGCCCGAACGACGCGTACCGGAGCGTCGCCGCGTTCCCGAAGCTCCGGACCGGGCTCTACCGGACGACGCTCGGCGTGCGCATGACGGCCTACGTGGTCTCGCTCGCCGCGGAGGCCACCTACTTCGGCGGGAAGAAGTACGGCGGCAAGGCGAACCCGACCGCCGGCGAGTACCCCGACTTCGATCTCTCCTCCTCCTTCTCGGCGGCGTTCAAGCTGGGCTGGGAGTTTTGATCCTAGATCGCCTCCCGGATCCGGGCCGGCACGTTGGTGATCACCGCGGCCGCGCCCAGGGCGGCGAGGGCCCGGGCCTCGGCCGGATCGTCCACCGTCCAGACGTTCACCGCGAGACCTCGCGCGCGCCAGGCGCGCGCCCGCTCTGGCGTGACCAGCCGCCGGTCGGGGTGGACCGCCGAGGGCCCGAGCAGCCGGAGCGCCGCCCAGAGCCGGAGGCGCCAAGCGCCGTCCCCGTCGAAGAGGAGCCCCACCGGCACGCCGGGGGCCGCCATGCGGAAGGCCAAGAGGAGCCGCCAGTCGAACGAGGAGACGAGGACCCGCCCGCCCGCCCCGGCGCGCGCGATGACGCGCGCCGCCGCACCGGCCAGACGGAGGTCCCGGCCCCGGGACTTGAGCTCCACGTTCACCACCGCGCCGGGGAGCGCCTCGAGCACCTCCGCGAGGAGCGGCATGCGCTCGCCGCGAAAGGCCTCGCCCTTCCAGGCGCCGACGTCGAGCGCGCGCAGCTCCGCGAGCGAGGCGTCCGGGACGCGGAGGTCGACCCCGGCCACGCGCAGCGTCCCCTCGTCGTGGCCGACGACCACCTCGCCGGTCGCGCAGCGCCACACGTCGAGCTCGACGCCGTCGGCCCCCTGCGCCAGCGCGAGCCGGAACGCCGCGAGCGTGTTCTCGGGCGCCTCGGCGCTCGCGCCGCGGTGGCCGAGGACGAGCGGACCGCGCCGGGCGCGGGGCGCGGTGGGGACCTGCCTCGCCATCCTGCCCTCCTCTCGTTATCCTAGCTCGACCTCCCGGGGACGCCCGCCATGATCACCGACATCGCCGTCGCCCTGTTCGTCGCCATCCTGGTCGCAGGCGGCCTCAACGTGCCGCGGATCGGCGACGCGCTCGGGCGCCTGCTGCGGCGCGAGAAGCCGCCGAGGTCCTAGGGCCGGCGCTGCGCGGAGATGCGCGCCGCGACCGCGCGCACGAGCGGGTGGAGCGAGCCGTCGCGCGAGATGTCCCTCAGGTCCGCCGCCGCGAGCCCGGACAAGAGCTCGAGGGCCACCGCCGTCTCCGCGTAGGGGTTCCGCACCAGCGCGAGCGCCACCGCGGAGCGGGTGCGCCAGCGCCGGGACTCGAACACGCAGCGCAGGGTCCCGGGCCGGCAGGGCCTGCGCGAGGCGATCCGCACCACGAAGTCCTCCGTGAGCTGGGGGTTCCGCAGGAGCTCGCGGACCACCACCGGCTCGCCCTCCGCGGCGAGCCGGGCGAGGAGATCGGGATCGCGCTCGGCGCGCGCGAAGGCCTTCTTGTGTCCCAGCGTGAGGTGGGCGAGGCGTGCGTCCGCCTTGTCGCGCGGCTCCTGGTACGGGCGGTGCGGCGGGGGCGCGACGAGGAGCGCGGTCACCTCGGCGAGGCCGCGGCCGGCGGCGGCCGCGTAGAGGTCCGCGAGCCAGGCGTAAGGGAGGTCGTCGCCGGGGTCGCCGAGCGCCTTCGCGACGGCCGCGGCCGCGACGCGCAGGGGCGGCTCGGTGCCGCGGACGAGCGCCGCGACCACCGGGACCGCGGCGACCGCGTCGGTGGAGGCGAGCGCGCGGGCCGCGGCGCGCACGCGGATGGGACCTTCCTCGAGCGCGGCCAGCCGCCGCGCGAGCGCGAGCGCCTCGGCGGCCGGCCCGGGGCCGCGCCCCGTCCGGCCGCGGCTCATGGCGGCCTGCCCCCGGCGGCGGCGAGCTCCACGCGCACCGACGCGCCTGCGAGATCGGCCGGGGAGTCCGCGATGGCGACCAGGAAGGGCACCGCGTCGCCGGGTCGGATCTCGGCGGGCGCGCGCGCGGACGCCGCCTGCGCGAGGGCGGCCACCGCCGCCCCGTCCCCGGCCTGGTAGAGCTCCTCCGCCGTGGGGACCGCCCCCGCGAGCGCCTCGCCCCGCGCGACCACCGCCCGGGCGCGCACGATCTCCACGACGACCTTCACGCCCCGCACCGGCGCGGGCGCGCGCGAGACGACCTTGCCGCGGACGAAGATCAGGGGCGGACCCTTTTCCCGCTCGTACGCGCCGCTCCTGATCTCGACCGCGGCGAAGGGCCCCGCGGCGCCACCGCGCCCGAGCGCGGCGAGCAGGGCCGACGGGCGCAGCGAGGCCGCCTCGAGCGGCCCCTCGCTTCGCCACAGCACGAGGATCGCGAAGGCGACGAGCAGCAGGGCCGCGAGCGCGATCGCGTTCACGGCGACGGCGCGAAGGTGCGAGCTGCGCGCGACCGGCGTGCGCTCGTCCGCGAGCGGCGCCGCCTCCTCCGCCGGGGGCGGCCGCGGCGACGGCGCCGGTGCGGCGAGGGCGAGGGCGGCCTCCGCCGCGGCCTCGGGAGGCGGCGGGACGGGTGCCACCCCGGGCTCCGGGGCGGGCTCGTTCGCGAGCGCGAGCGAGGCGTCGGCGTCCGTGGCGCCGAAGTCGAAGGCGCCGAACGCCTGCGGATCGACGCCCATGGCGTGGCCCCCGACCCCGATCACGCCGCCCGCCTCGAGAGGAGGCCGGGGTCCCGAGGCCGGGAGGGGTGGCGGCGTGGTCCGGTCCTCCAGCGCGAGCCCTCCATCGTCGGGCGCCGCGGGCGGGCCGAGGCCGGGCGGCTCGGGGGCGAGCAGATCGGGGGCGGGCTCCGCGGGTTCCGCGTGCTCGCCCGGCTCCGTGGGCCCGAGCAGGTGGGAGAGGTCCGTGACCGCGAGCCGCCCTGCCTCGCCCGGCGCGCCCTCCAGGGCGCCTGCCGCGGGCGCGAACGGATCGTCCGCGGCGCGCTGGGCGAACGGATCGTCCGCCGAGGGGGCGGGCGCCGCGAACGGCCCGGACGGCGCCGCCTCGACGGCCGAGCCGAAGCCGGCCGCGGCGAACGGGTCCGCGTCGGCGACCGCGGCCTCGGACGCCCCGGCCGCCGCGCCGGCGAGCGCGCTCTCGAGCTCGACGTCCGGCCCGCGCGGCGACTGCGGGATCGGCGGCGGCTGCGGGAGGGGCGGCGGCGCGACCTGCGGAGGACCGGATGGGGCTGCGGCCTCCGCGTGGACGTGGAAGATCGTCTGGCACCGGGAGCAGCGGACCTTCGCGCCGCGGGGGCCGATCTTGTCGTCCGCCACCCTGAACTTCGCCTGGCATTTCGTGCAGATGACGATCATCTGGGCCCGCCCGATCAGCAGAGACTACACCGCGATGCCGCTTGACACCAAGCGCCAAAGACAAAACAATGCCCGGGTTCCGCACACTTACCTCCCCCCCGGACGGCCCTCGATGAACGAAGAACGCACCCCCGGCAGCGAGCCCTCCGAAGGCGGGCGCGAGCCGAAGGTCATCAAGCGCTACACGAACCGGAAGCTCTACGACACCGTCGAGTCCCGGTACGTGACGCTCGACGAGATCGCCGAGATGATCAAGGCCGGGGCCGAGGTGAAGATCATCGACAACCGGACGAAGGAGGACCTCACCTCCGTGACGCTCGCCCAGATCATCTTCGAGGAGGAGAAGAAGACCTCGAAGATGAGCCTCGAGACGCTCCGCGACATGATCCGCCACGGCGGCCAAGTGGCGCAGCGCTTCGTGGAGGGAACCCAGGCGGAGCTGCGCGGCCGGGTCGAGGCGGTCAAGGCTGCGGCGGAACAGCGCGTCCAGAGCTTCCTCAAGACCGGGCAGCAGACGAGCGACAAGGCGAAGGAGCTGGTGCAGACGTCGCAGGAGGCGGTGGCTGCCCTCCAGAAGAAGGTGGACGAGCGGGTGCGCGCCGCGGTCGAGGGCATGTCGAACCTCGCCGAGGTGCGCCGCTCCCTCGACGAGATCTCGAAGCGCATCGAGGGGCTCGAGAAGCGGCTCGACGAGATCGCGAAGAAGTGAACGGTCCGCAGCTGCGGACCGTTCATCCCGAGCGCAGCGCCCGCGCAGCGGGCGCGGAGTCGAAGGATCCGTCGCCGCCCCGCTCCAGGATCTCCTCCGCGATCGCGGCGAGCGCCTTCGCGCCCGCCGAGCGCGGCGCCCACTCGAAGATGGTGCGGCCGTGGCTCTGGGCCTCGTCGATCTGGACCGACCAGCCGAGCAGCGAGCGCGAGATCACGTCGGGGAACCTCTCGCGCAGCTTCGCGAGGATCTCGTCGGCGAGCCGGGTCTTCCGGTAGAGCGCCGGGACGACGAGGGCGAGCACCGGCGCCTCGCCGCGCTCCGCGCGCAGGCGCTCCAGGGACTCCAGGATCTCGGCGCAGCCGTCGAGCGCGAGGTAGGTGAGCGCCACCGGGACGACCAGCTCGCGCGCCGCCACGAGGACGTTGTCGGTCACGAGGGAGCGCGAGGGGGGCGCGTCCACCAGCACCGCGTCGTAGCGCCTCTCGCCGAGCTCGTCGAGCCGGAGGCGGAGCCGCTCCGCGCGATCCGCGGCGGGCGCGACCGCCACCGGGAACCCGGCGAGGTCCTTGTTCGCGGGCAGGAGGTCGAGCCCCGGGATGGCCGTGGGTCTCGCCACCTCGTCGAAGCGGACCGTGTAGTCGAGGAGCCAGTCGTGGATGGTGGGCGCGAGCCTGCGCACGTCCACGCCGAGCGACTTCCCGGCGTGGCCCTGCGTGTCGAGGTCCGCGACGAGGACGCGCTTTCCCCGCCCCGCGAGCCAGGCGGCGGCGTTCACGCAGAGCGTGGTCTTGCAGGTGCCGCCCTTCTCGTTGATGAAGGCGATCCGGCGCACGGCGCCGCCCCCCCCCGAGGCTACCGCCGGCTGCCTTCGCCGCGGCCCCCGCGGCCCACCTTGTCAGAGAGGCCGTCGAGCATCGACTCGAGCTCCTCGAGCCTGCGCTTCATCGCCGCGACGTCGTCCCTCGAAGGAAGGTTGGCCGCGTGGAGTGCCTGCGAGACGCCGCGCTCGAGCGTCTCCCGCGCCTGCCGCGCGGTGGAGGCGAGCGACTGGAACGTGGTGGTGAGGCCGTCGGAGGCGAGGAGCTTGCCGACCACCTTCCCGACCTGCTCCTCGCCGGCCTCGAGCGCCTTCTTCAGCACCGGATTCGCGAGGATGTCGTCGAAGAGCATGGTGGACTTGTCACCCTCCCCTCGTTAGCTTGTCAAGCCTGGTGTCCCCACCGACCCTTCTCGATCGGCGGCTCGTCGTCGTGACCGGGAAGGGCGGCGTCGGCAAGTCGACGGTCTCGGCCGCGCTCGCCCTCGTCGCCGCCCGCGCGGGGAAGCGGGTCCTCGTCTGCGAGGTGAACGCGCAGGAGCGCGTCGCGGCGCTCCTCGGCGCACCGCTCGCCGGCCCGGTCATCCAGGAGGCCGCGCCCGGCGTCTTCACCGTGAACGTGACGCCGCACGAGGCCATGCGCGAGTACGGCGTCATGGTGCTCAGGTTCCGCACCATCTACGACGCGGTCTTCGAGAACCGGCTCGTCCGCTACTTCCTGCGGGTGGTCCCGTCGCTCGCCGAGCTCGTCATGCTCGGCAAGATCCTGAACGAGGCCAGGGCCGAGGAGGGCGGCCGGCCGCGATGGGACCTCGTCGTCGTCGACGCGCCCGCCACCGGGCACGCCGTGCAGCTCCTGCGGGTCCCCTCCGCCCTGGTGGACACCGTGCCGGGCGGACCGCTCCGGCACGACGCGGACTGGATGGAGGCGATGCTCGTCGATCCCGCGCGCACCTCGGTCGCCCTCGTCACGCTGCCCGAGGAGATGCCGGTGAACGAGGCGATCGAGCTCGACGCGCAGGTGCGCGGCGTCCTCGGCATGCACCGCGGCGCGCTCTTCGTGAACGCCATGCCGGAGACGCGCTTCTCGCCGGGCGAGGAGGCGCGGCTCGCCGCGCTCGTCGAGGCGCCGCCGCCGCTCGGCCCCGCGGCCCGCGCCGCGCGGCTGCAGGCGCTCCGCGCCGGGCAGGCTGCGCGCTACCTCACGCGGGCCCGGGCGGCCCTCGACCTCCCCGCCACGGTGATCCCGCTCCTGCCCATCGTGGAGTGGGGCCGCGCCGCGGTGGAGCGGGTCGCGGACGCCATCGAGGCGGGCGCGGGGGGAGGTCCCGCGTGAACGGCATCAAGGAGAGCGTCGGCCCGCGGCGGGTCGCGGTGTGCGTCGGGCCCGGCGGGGTCGGCAAGACCACCGTCGCGGCGGCCTTGGCGCTGGACCGCGCGCTGGCCGGGGCCCGGGCGCTGGTCTGCACCATCGACCCCGCGCGGCGGCTCGCGAACGCGCTCGGGCTCTCCACCCTGGGCAACGTCGAGTCGCGGGTGCCCGAGCACAAGTTCGCCGAGGTCGGGCTGCACCCGAAGGGCGAGCTGTTCGCGATGATGCTGGACGTGAAGCGGACCTGGGACGAGCTCGTCACGCGCCACGCCCCGGACCCCCACCGCCGCGAGCGGATCCTCCGGAACCGCCTCTACCAGCAGATGTCGTCGGCCCTCGCCGGCTCGCAGGAGTACATGGCGATGGAGAAGCTCTACGAGCTCGCCACCGACCGCGACTACGACGTCATCGTCCTCGACACCCCGCCCACCGCCCACGCCCTCGACTTCCTCGAGGCGCCGGACCGGATCCTCGACTTCCTCGGAAACGAGACCGCGCGCGCGCTCCTCGGGCCCGTGGCGGGCGCGGGGAAGCTCGGGCTGCGCCTCGCGCAGCTCGGCGGCGGATACATCGCGAAGACCCTCGCCCGCTTCACGGGGCAGGAGGTCCTCGCCGACCTCGGCGACTTCCTCCAGGGCTTCCAGGGCATGTACGACGGCTTCAAGGACCGCGCCGCCGCGGTCCACGCGCTCCTGTCCCGGCCGGAGGTGGGCTTCGTGCTGGTGACGTCGCCCACGCCGGTGGCCATCGAGGAGACGCTCGCCTTCCACGAGCGGCTTCACGCCGAGTCGATGCCCATCGCCGGGCTGGTCGCGAACCGGGTGACCCCGGACCTCTGGCCGGGGGACGGCCCGCTCCCCGGCGCGGAGGCGCTCTCGCGCGCGCTCGCCGGGGTCGGGGGGGGCGACGACGCCCTCGCCGCGCGGCTGGCCGGCACCCTCGCGGAGCACCAGGCGCTCGCGGCGGCGGAGCGGCGGGCGCTCGACCGGCTCTTCGCCGAGAGCGAAGCCCCGCGCGCGCTGGTGCCGCGGCTCGAGTCGGACGTGCACGACCTGGCGGGCCTCGCCAGGCTCGCGGAGCGCCTCTAGGATGCTGCCATGCTGCTCCCGCCCCTGGAGATCGCCACCCGGGCCGCCCACGACCTCGTCGAGATCACCGGCGAGGTGAAGGCCGCCCTGCGCACGGCCCGCGTCGCGGACGGGATCCTGGTGGTCTACGTCCCGCACACGACCGCCGGCGTCACGGTGCAGGAGAACGCGGACCCGGACGTGTCGAGGGACGTGCTGCTCGCGCTCGAGAACGCCGTGCCCGCGAAGGCCGCCCGCGGGACGTACCGGCACGGCGAGGGCAACAGCGACGCGCACGTGAAGGCGTCGCTCGTGGGGAGCTCGGCGACGCTCATCGTGAAGGACGGGGAGATCGTGCTCGGGACGTGGCAGGGGGTGTTCCTCTGCGAGTTCGACGGGCCCCGGCGGCGGACGGTGCATCTCAAGGTGATGCCGGGGTGAGGCCGGGGCGAGACCGAGAAGCCGTGACACGGGGCACGGGGCACGGGAGACGACATACGAACCACGAACCACGAACGACGAACCACGAACCACGGGGTTCCTGACTGATGATGCGTCGAGCCGCTGTGCCGCCGATCCCGACCCCCGTGCGCCGCCTGGTCGCCCACGCCCTCCTCGCCGCCGCCTGCGCAACCGCCCGCGGACCCGCCGTTCCCGCGGGCGCCGCGCCCGCGGCGGCGCTGCCGCCCGCCGTGACCTTCCCGCCCGAGGAGGTGAAGGTGAGCCGCCTCGACCTCGAGCTCGAGGGGAAGAACGACGAGGAGCTCTTCGCGCTGGGCACGGCCGCGTACGGGGCGGGCGACTTCGCGCGCGCCGCCTCGGCCTTCGCGCGGCTCGCGGACCTCTTCCCCTCCTCGCGCCACGAGGCCGCGGCGCTCTTCAACGCCGGGCTCGCCTACGAGCGGCAGGACGAGTGGCGCCTCGGCCTCGAGCGCTTCCGCACGCTCGAGCGGAAGTACACCGGGCCGGACGCGGTCGAGGCGAGCTTCCGGGTGGCGGAGTGCCAGTACCACCTGCACGAGCTCGCCGACGCTCGGGCGACGCTCGACGCCCTCGCGAGGCGGACGGAGCTCTCCGCGGGCGACCGCGTGCGGGCGCTCGCGCAGCGCGGGACGGTGGAGCTCGAGGAGGGCCGGAGCGAGGAGGCCGAGCGGACCCTGCGGCTCGCGCTCGGGACGTACGCTTCGGCGAGCGAGGAGGAGCGGCTCGACGAGCGCTTCGCGGCGCAGGCGCAGTTCTACCTGGGTGAGGTCTACCGCGAGTGGTTCCGCGCGCTGCCGCTCGATCCGTCGAAGGGCGACGACGAGGCGCTGAGGCAGGAGCTCGAGCAGAAGGCGGAGATGCTCCTCTCCGCCCAGGGTCACTACCTCCGCGCCATCCGCCTGGGGAACGACCGCTGGGCGGTCGCCTCGGGCTTCCGCATCGGCGAGCTCTACGACGAGCTCCGCGCCCGGATGCTCGACTCGCCGCTGCCGCCCGGATTCGACGAGGAGCACGCCCAGGCCTACCGCGCCGCGCTCCGGGCGCAGGTGCGGGTGCTCGCGGCGAAGGCCATCACCGCGTACGAGCAGACGCTCTCCCGCGCCGCCCGCTCCGGCGTGGACGACGTGAGGTTCCTCGCCGACGCGCAGGCGTCCCTCGATCGGCTCAAGGCCGCGCTCGCGGAGGAGGCGCGGCCGGCGATGTAGGGCGCCTCCGCCCTCTAGACGGGCGGCTCGCGGTACATCGCGTCCAGCTCCGCCCTGTAGCGCCGCTCGATCTCCTTCCGCTTGAGCTTCTGCGAGGGCGTCACCTCGCCCTCCGCCTCGCTGAGCTCGCGCGGCAGGATGGTGAAGCGCTTCACGGTGGCGAAGCGGGGGAGCGTGGCGTTCAGCGCGTCGAAGTCCTTCTGCACGAGCGCCCTCACCTCCGGCGCGCGGGCGAGCTCGGCGAGGGACCGGCCGGCGAGGCCGTTCGCCGACGCCCACCTCGCGATCGCCTCGGGGTCGAGGGTCACCAGGGCGGACACGTAGTTCCGCCGGTCGCCGTGGACGAGCGACTGGCCCACCCACGGCGAGAGCGCCTTCAGCTTCGACTCGAGCTCGGTGGGCGCGACGTACTTCCCGCCCGAGGTCTTGATGAGGTCCTTCTTGCGGTCCGTGATGGAGAGGAACCCGTCCGCGTCCACGAAGCCGACGTCCCCGGTGTGGAGCCAGCCGTCGGCGTCGAGCGCCTCGGCGGTCTGCTCGGGGAGGCCGCGGTAGCCGCGCATGATCCACGGCCCGCGCATGAGGATCTCGCCGTCCTCGGCGATCTTCACGCCGATCCCCGCGAGCGCCGGGCCCACGGTGCCGATCTTCCGCGCCCAGGGGAGGTTCACGTGGGTGCCGGCGGAGGACTCGGTGAGCCCGTAGCCCTCCAGGATCACGACGCCCATGGCGTCGAAGACCTCCGCGATGTCCTTCGAGAGCGGCGCCGAGCCCGAGATGAAGAACCGCAGCCGGCCCCCGAAGAGGCCGCGCACCTTCGAGAGCACGAGCCGGTCGGCGAGCGCGTGCTGCGCGGCGAGCAGCGGGCCGGGGCGGCGCCCGGCCCGCGCCAGGCGCGCGCGCTCGCGGCCGACGTCGAGGGCCCAGCGGAACACGGCGGCCTTCGCGGGCCCGCCCTCGCGCGCGCTGGCCATGACCTTGGCGTAGACCTTCTCGAAGATGCGAGGCACCGCGCACACGAACGTCGGCCGGACCTGGCCGAGGTTCTCGACGATCTTCTCCACCCGCCCGTCGACGGCGGTGGGGAAGCCGACGCGGAGCTGGGTGGTGCCGATCATCTTCCCGAAGACGTGGGCGAGCGGCAGCCAGAAGAACTGCACCGGCTCCGGGTGGCCCAGGATGCCGGAGTCCTGCACCGCCTTCGACTGCGCGAGCCAGGCCGCGTGGGTGAGCTCGACGCCCTTGGGCCGCCCGGTCGTCCCGGACGTGTAGATGAGCGTCGCGAGGGCGTTCGGGCGCACGTCGGCGGCGGCCTCCTCGAAGAGACCGGGATGGGCCCGGTCCCAGGCCCTCCCCTGCTCCTCGAGCTCGGCGAAGGTCAGCACCCAGCCGTCGGGGGAGCGCCGGCCGTCGAACGTCACGAGGTGGCGGAGGGCGGGGAGCTCGGACCTCCGCGAGGCGAGCTTCGCCACCTGCTCCTCGTTCTCGACGAAGGCGACCACCGCCCCCGAGTCGGACAGGATGAACGCGCACTCCTCGGGGGTGGAGGAGGGGTAGATGGTGCTCGTGGCGCCGCCCGCGAAGAGGATCCCGAAGTCGGCGAGCACCCACTCGATCCGCGTGGACGACAGGATGGCGCACACCTGCTCGGAGGAGACGCCGAGCGCGCGGAGCCCCGAGGAGACCGCGCGGATGCGGGACTCGGTCTCCGCCCAGGTGAGCGACCGCCAGCCGCCGCCCTCCGGGTGACGGAAGGCCTCGGCGTCCGGCGTCTTCCCGACACGCTCGAGGAACAGCTCGGGGACGTTGCGCGGGGCGGGCTCGGGCAAGGGGTCGGTCCTCCGGCGGAAATGTAGACCGAAGGCGCCTGCCGCGCGACCGCGGCGCGCGGGAGCGCGGGGCCGGCCGCCGTGTCCGCTATAACAACCAGCTCTCCGTTATATGAGTCGGCTCGTACATGCGCCTGGACGCTTGACAGGCGAAGCGTCCGTTAACTAGGATGCGCGTCTTACTCAACGGATAGACAAGGACACCGCCCATGGCCCTCCCTCCCCACCGGAAACCCCGCTTCGAGACCCTGCAGGTGCACGCCGGCCAGGAGCCCGCGCCGGGTACGAACGCGCGCGCGGTGCCCATCTACCAGACGACCTCGTACACCTTCGACTCCGCCGACCACGGCGCGAACCTCTTCGCGCTGAAGGAGTTCGGGAACATCTACACCCGCCTCATGAACCCGACGACGGACGTCTTCGAGAAGCGGGTCGCCGCGCTCGAGGGCGGCGTCGCGGCGCTCGCGACCTCGTCGGGCCAGGCGGCCCAGTTCCTCGCCATCTCGAACATCGCGCAGGCGGGCGACAACATCGTCTCGTCGAGCCTCCTCTACGGCGGCACCTACAACCAGTTCAAGGTGACGCTCCCGCGCCTCGGCATCGGCGTGAAGCTCGTGGACGGCGACGACACCAGGGCGCTCGCGAAGGCCATCGACGGGAAGACCAAGGCGCTCTACGTCGAGTCCATCGGGAACCCCGCCGGCACCGTCCCCGACTTCGAGGCGCTCGCGAAGCTCGCCCACGAGAACGGGATCCCGTTCATCGTCGACAACACCTTCGGCGCCGGGGGGTACCTCGTCCGGCCCATCGAGCACGGCGCCGACATCGTGGTCGAGTCCGCCACCAAGTGGATCGGGGGCCACGGCACCTCGCTCGGTGGGGTGATCGTGGACTCCGGCAAGTTCGACTGGGCCGCGAGCGGGAAGTTCCCCTTCTTCACGGATCCCTCGCCGGGCTACCACGGCCTGGTCTTCAACGACGTGTTCGGGCCGAAGGGGCCGTTCGGGAACATCCAGTTCATCATCCGCGCGCGCGTCGAGGGGCTCCGCGACCTCGGCCCGGCGCAGTCGCCGTTCAACGCCTTCCTCCTGCTCCAGGGCCTCGAGACCCTCTCGCTGCGCGTGCAGCGCCACGGCGAGAACACGCTCGCCCTCGCGAAGTGGCTGAAGGCCCACGAGCGGGTGGCCTGGGTGAACTACACCGGGCTCGAGGAGCACCCCTCGCACCTGCGGGCCCGCAAGTACCTGAGGAACGGCTTCGGCAGCGTGTTCACCTTCGGCATCAAGGGCGGCTACGAGGCCGGGAAGAAGTTCATCAACTCGGTGAAGCTCGCCTCCCACCTCGCGAACGTCGGCGACGCGAAGACGCTCGTCATCCACCCGGCGTCGACCACCCACCAGCAGCTCTCCGACGGCGAGCAGAAGAGCGCGGGCGTCACGCCCGACCAGATCCGCGTCTCGGTCGGCATCGAGCACATCGAGGACATCAAGGAAGACTTCGCGGAGGCGTTCGCCGCAGCGCGCTAGATAGCGCACCGCATCATCACGGCGGGGCGCTGTGTTCGCCCCCGGGCCCGGGTTAGGTTCTCGCTCCGACATGGAGGACCGATGACCCACGCTGCCATCACGGGCTGGGGGAAGTGCCTTCCCCCGGCCGTGCTGACGAACGCCGACCTCGCCACCTTCCTCGACACGGACGACGCGTGGATCGTGAGCCGCACCGGCATGAAGGAGCGGCGCATCTCGCACGTGCCGATGGGCGAGCTCGTGCACGTCGCGGCGGCGCGCGCGCTCGCCTGCGCGGGCGTCCGGGCGGAGGCGCTCGACCTCGTCGTGGTCGGAAGCACCATCGGCGACGAGCTCGCGCCGAACGTGGCGTCGGGCGTCCAGCACCGGCTCGGCGCGAAGAACGCCGCCGCCATGGACCTCAACACGGCCTGCACGAGCTTCCTCTACGGGCTCTCCACGGCGACGGCGCTCATCCGGACCGGCGTCGTGAAGACGGCGCTGGTGGCGGGCGGCGAGGTGCCCTCGCCGTTCGTGGACTGGCAGGACCGGAACACGGCGGTGCTCTTCGGCGACGGGGCCGGCGCGGTGGTGCTCGAGGCCACCGGGCGCGAGGAGGGCCTCCTCTCCGAGCGGCTCGGCTGCTACGGCGACGCGCGCGGGATCCTCGACATCCGGGGCGTCGGCGCGCGCTACGCGAACCTGGGTCTCCCCTACGGGTTCACGGTCTGGAACTTCGACGGGCAGGAGATCTTCAAGCGCGCCGTGGTCGGGATGAGCGCGGCCAGCGAGGAGGCGCTCGCCAAGCGCGGCATGGCGATCGCCGACGTGGACCTCATGATCCCGCACCAGGCCAACGGCCGCATCATCGACGCGGTGGGGAGGCGTCTCGGGATCGACCCGGCGAAGGTGTTCGTGAACGTGCACCGCTACGGGAACATGTCCGCGGCGACCGTGCCGGTCGCCCTCACCGAGGCGCTCGAGGAGGGACGCATCCGCCCCGGCGCTCACCTCCTCCTCTCGAGCTTCGGCGCCGGCCTCTCCTGGTGCGCGCACCTCGTCCGCTGGGGCGAGCGGACGGCGCCGCTCGCCTCGACGGAGGTGGACCTGCCGCCCTGCGGGAAGTCCGCGCTCGAGCTCGTGAACGAGCTCCGCGCGCGCAGGGCCCGCTACCACGAGGCGGCGCGGGCCTTCATCGAGGCGGCCCGGCCGCTGCTCGACGCCGGCGCGCGCTGAGCAGCCTGGAGCTTCTCCTCCCCCCGCGCGGGCGAGGAGCGGCGCCGTCCGCTCGCCCCAGCGGACGAGGTGCGCGCACCAGGAGAGGCCGGCGCCGAA
>Ga0153916_10000792_pt1 | contig 21884 bp, 25 predicted proteins | sample Opewatmetagenome_FD_109642 | JGI IMG/M metagenome (GOLD analysis project Ga0153916, IMG submission 109642) | Freshwater wetland microbial communities from Ohio, USA - Open water 3 Core 3 Depth 4 metaG | ecosystem: Environmental > Aquatic > Freshwater > Wetlands | place: USA: Ohio, Lake Erie...
GGTCGCGACGGAGTCGTAGTTCGCTACGGCCTCGCCGCCCGCCGCCTTGATCTCGGCGACGACCTGGTCGGCCGGGCCGTTGTCGTGGCCGGTGCCGTCCGTGTTGACGCCCGGGTCGTTGACGACGACCTTCGCCCCTTCGCGCGCGAACAACAGCGCGATCCCCCGGCCGATGCCGCGCCCGGACCCCGTAACGACCGCGATCTTCCCGTCAAGCGCGCCCATAGCAAACCTCAGATCGATAGGTTCTAGGCTCTAGGTTCCAGGTCGCAGGTCTTGCACCGGAACCATCTGTGCCCATCTGTGTAATCTGTGGATTCTTCCTACCTGCGGCTCGGCAGCGCCACCGTCGCCGTCCCCGGCGTCGTCTTCTTGCCCTCGACGTCCATCGTCCACACGTCCAGGTCGACGAGGTTCTCGCCGCCCTCCTGGCGCTTCGCCGTCACGACGCCGCCCGCCGTGATCTCCTTGTTCAGCATGTCCATGCCGCGGTAGCTGACTCCGAACTTCTTGACCCGGCCCTTGTAGCCCGCAAGCGCAAACACGAGGCGCCCCACCTGCGCGTACTTGAACCGGCCGTGCACGATGTTCTCGGTCAACCCCATCGGCTTCAGCAGGGGGAAGTTCTCGTCGAAGTGGAGCGGGTTGAAATCGCCCGAACCGGCGGCGAACTTGACGAGCTGCTGCTTGTCCGGCGCGATCTTGATGGGTGGCAGCTCCTGCCCGACGCTGAGGTCCTCGAAGTACACCTGGTCCGCCATGTCGTCATTCCTCTCGATCGCAGGGCGGTCGCGCCCCGGCAGCCGGCTAGTAGTGGATGCTGGTCAGCCGCTGCTTCGCGACGACCTGACCGGTCTCCTTATTCTTGTAGACCGACTCATTGGTGATGAAGAGCATCTTGCCGCGGGCGCTGTCGCGCAACTTCAGGTCGGCGAGATGCGACGTTTCGACCAGCACGTCGCCCGCGCAGATGACGTCGAGGTACTCCGTCTCGGTGCCGCCGTCGAGCAGCCCCTTCATCGGAATGTTAAGGCGGGGGCCGCCAGCGCGGCGCGGGAAGCCGAACGTAGGGTCGTTCTGGCCCGGCAGGTACACAGGCGTGCCAAGGTAACCGAGCGGCGCAACGATGCTGCGGAAACCCTGCGACTTCGCGAAGTCGACGTCGTAGTGGATCGGATCTTCGGTGCCGATGCCGCGCGCGTACATGCGGACGCTGGTCGTCGTGACCTCGTACGTCCACGGCTCACTGTCGACGCCGATCTGCGCGCGCATCTCATCTGTGATTTCGAATTCGTCAGCCAATGCAACCTCTCCTCGCGGGCGCCGGGCCCGTCGTCTCGCTCAGTTCTTGCTCGGCAGCGTGACGAGCGCCGTGCCCGGCGACGTCTTCTTGCCGTCCGGCTTCTCCGTCCACACGTCCAACTCCACGAAGTGCTTGCCGCCCTCGCTGTATTTCTTCGTGACGACGCCGCGGCAGAGGATGTCCTGATTCGGCTCGTCCATGCCGCGATAGGAGCAGCCGAAGCGCCGCACCTGGCCCGCCTCGCCGATCCAGTCGTGCAGGAGCTGGCCGAGGAACGCGTTCTTCAGCGCGCCGTGGACGATTAGCCCCTTCAGCCCCGTCGCCTGCGCGAAATCCTTGTCGTAGTGGATCTGGTAGAAGTCGCCGGATCCGGCGGCCCAGAGGACAAGCTGCTGCGTCGAGCAGTTCTTCTTGAGTTGCGGGATCTCGTCGCCTTCTTTCACGTCCTCGAAATGCACCTGTGCCATCGCGTCCGCTCCTGCCGGCGTGCGCCGCGCTAGTACTGGATGACCGTGCCGTACATCTTCGCGACGATCTTGCCGTGCTGGTTCGTGTACACCGTCTCGCGCTTCGTGATCAGCATCGGCCCGAGGCTGCCCTCCGTCTCCTCGAAGCTGACGATCTTGGTGCGCGCCGTGATCGCGTCGCCGGCGCAGATCACGTCGCCGTCCGGCGCGTCCGGGAAGTACTCGTAATCGGTGCCGCCGTTGAGCACGCGCTTGTAGGGCACGCTGAAGCCGCGGCCGCCCATCTCGCCGGGCACGCCCGCCGCGCCTCCCGGCCGGAAGATCGGCGTGCCGAGGAAGCCGGGCGGGGCGACGATGCCCCGGTAGCCGCGCGCCTTCGCCGCCGCCTCGTCGAAAAAGATCGCGTCCGTGTGTCCGACCGCCCGCGCGAACATGCGGCAGTTCGTCTTCTCGACCTCCAGCACCGTCGGCGGCCCTTCCTTGCCGATGGCGGCGTGCATCTCGTCGGTGATCACGGACTTGGCGACCTCGGCCATGGGACACCTCATGGGGCTCGCCCGGGCGGGCGGCGCGGAAGTCTCACGTGTACGTCAGGTTTACAGCGTGACGAGAATACAACCGGCCCTGGTGAGTGTCAACGAAACCCGACGCGTCGGACGGCGTCTGTGCTGCGCCAACAGAACTGCGCGTTGCGGCCGACTCTTTGCACAGAGGGGGGAGCAAGGGTTCATGGCGGCTATGACATCTCGTATCTAACGAGGTAGCTAGCCATGCGCCACCTGCTTTTCAAGACCGCAGCCTCTCATCATCTCGCCGCCGCCGTTTTCATCACGACCGCCGTCGCGCTGACTGTCGCGCTTTGCGCTCGTACCGAGCAAGCCGGCGGCGCGGCGCCTGTCTATCAGGACATCGCGGGCGGCGGTCCGCTCGACCACATCTACGTCGCGCAGGATCTCGCGTGCCAGGTCCAGCACGCCTCCGACGCCAGCCTCGCGCTGTACCCGGACGCAGTGATCCCGGGCGACTGCGGCACGTTCCTCGTCGTCAACGACACGCTGTATACGGCGGATTTCTTCAGCCACGACGGCACCAGCACGCTGTTCCTGGGCTCGTACACCATCTTCACCCCCGTCAGCCAGACGGGGGTCACGGGCAGCGGCACCGCCGCCGACCCGTACCGGGTCGTCACGACCGTCAGCGCCGGCAACACCGGCGTTACGCTGGTCGAGACCGACAGCTACGTGACGGGCGATGAGTCCTACCGCACGGACGTCGCGGTCCACAACGGCGGTCTCGCCGGCCAGCACGTCTTCCTGTACCGCGCGGCCGAGTGTCTCGTCGCCGATCAGTTGCTCAGCTACGGCGCGGTGTCTGGAGGCGCGCCTGCATGCTCGCAGAACGCGAACGACACGACCTCCGGCCGCTTCGAGCGCTGGACACCGATCACGCCGGGATCCCACTACATTCAGGCGTGGTACCGCAACGTCTGGTCGGCCATCGCCCTGCACGCGAACCTGCCGGACACCTGCGACTGCGCCACCTTCCAGTCGGCGGGCGCGGGCGTGAACTGGGAGGCCACTGTGCCCGCCGCTGGATCGCTGACGTTCTCGCATCTCACCGAGTTCGCGCCTGCGGCAGCTCCGACCCCGACGCCTACCGCCACGTCCACGAGCACCAGCACGCCGGCGCCGACCGACACGCCCACGGCCACCGCGACCGCAACTGCCACGCCGAACCCCACTAATTCGCCGACACAGACACCAACGTCGACCAGCACGGCTACCGCCACGGCCACCGCAACCGCAACCGCAACCAGTACGGCGACACCAACGCCGAGCAGCACGGCTACCGCCACCGCAACGAGCACCGCGACGCCGACGGCGAGCCCGACACCGACGAGCACCAGCACACCAACACCAACTGCCACCGCCACCGCCACGTCCACGGCCGTGCCCACCGCGACGTCGACGCCGGCCCTGGTCGCCTGCGCCGACGTCACCGGCGACGGCAGAGTGACCATCCGTGACCTCGTCGCCGTGGCGGAACACATGGGTCGCCGCCGTTACGATCCGCGCTACGATGTGAATCACGACGGCCGCATCACGGTGGCCGACCTCCTCCTGGTGCTGCGCCAGATCGGGCGTTCATGCCCGTAGCCTGCGGCGGCGGCCACCGGGGCCATCAAGAGACGTGCGCCGAAGCTGAGCCGAACGGGCGCGGCCGCGTCGCGTCACGGCGCGTTCATCTTGATCGTGGGAGAAGCGCGCGCTAGACTTGCCGCGCTCTGACGGGAGGTGCCGTGGCGCCTCCTTTTGTGTGTCCGCAAAGTCGCATCTCGCACCTTCGCGCGAGTGGGAGGAGACGCCGATGACACTGGTATGGATGGTGCCGGCTACGGGCATCGCAGCGACGCTGTTCGCCCTGTGGCTCGCGTACGACGTGCTCCGGAGGGACACGGGCACCGCGGCGATGCAGGAGATCGCCGGCATGATCTTCGAGGGCGCCATGGCGTTCCTCCAGCGCCAGTACCGCACGATCGCCATCCTGGCCGTCGTGACGGCCATCGCCGTCGCGCTGATCGTCGGTTCCATCTCCAACGGCGTCCACCCGATCATCCTCAAGGATGGCAACGTCGACTTCGACAAGTCTTCCCTCGCCGTGGGCCAGTGGAAAGAAGGCATCCTCACAGGTATCGCCTTCCTCGTCGGCGCGTTCTGCTCCGCGCTTGCCGGCTACATCGGCATGTTTATCGCCGTCAGATCGAACCTGCGGACGGCGGCGGCTGCCCAGAAGAGCCTCAAAGATGCCATCACGGTCTCGCTGCGAGGCGGCGCCGTCTCCGGCTTTCTCGTCGTCGCGCTGAGCCTGCTCGGCGTGTCAAGCATCTTCCTCGTGTACAGCCGTATCCTCGACAACCCCCCGCAGATCGCACCCTTCCTGATCGTCGGATTCGGCTTCGGCGCAAGCTTCGTGGCACTCTTCGCCCAGCTCGGCGGCGGCATCTACACGAAGGCCGCCGACGTCGGTGCCGACCTCGTCGGCAAGGTCGAGGCGGGCATCCCGGAGGACGACCCGCGCAACGCCGCCGTCGTGGCCGACCTCGTCGGCGACAATGTGGGCGACTGCGCCGGCCGCGGCGCCGACCTCTTCGAGTCGATGTCCGCCGAGAACATCGGCGCCATGATCCTGGGCGTCGCGATCTTCACCGTCACCGGGAAGATCGAGTGGATCATGTTCCCCCTCGTCCTGCGCTCGTTCGGCCTGATCGCCACCATGGTCGGCCTGACCTCGGTGCCGTTCTTCACGGACTCGAACCCGAAGAGTAAGCAGGACCCGATGACGCCGCTGAACTACGGCTACTACATCGTGTCGATCTTGTCCGTCGGCGGCCTGTTCATCGCCACCAAAGTCATGCTCGGCGACGCCTGGTACTGGTTCTTCTTCTGTGGCCTCGTCGGTATCGCTACCGGTATCGCCTTCGTCTACATCACGCAGTACTACACCGCCGGCGCGTGGCGCCCGGTGCAGGAGATCGCCGAGGCGTCCCGCACCGGACCGGCCACGAACGTCATCATCGGTACGGCCGTTGGCTATGAGACCACAGCCCTCACTGCCATTGCCATCGGCCTTGCGCTCGTGGGCTCATTCGCCCTCGGTTCCCAGGCCGACATCAACAGCGCGATCCCGTCGTTCACGGCGGGCATCTTCGGCACCGCCGTCGCTACGATGGGGATGCTGATGTCCGCCGCCTACATCCTCGCCATGGATACGTTCGGCCCCATTACCGACAATGCCGGCGGCATCACGGAGATGTCCGGCGCGCCGGAGGGTGCCCGCGAGATCACGGACAAGCTCGATGCCGTCGGCAACACCACGAAGGCGCTCACGAAGGGTTACGCGGTCGCATCCGCCGGCCTTGCCGCCTTCCTGCTCTTCTCCGCCTACCTCGACAAGGTCAAGGAGCGCCTCGGTGCGCCCCTCACCGCCGAGCTGCCGATCGACCTCTCGAAGGTCGATGTCTTCGTCGGTGGCCTCCTCGGCGTCATGCTGGTATTCCTCTTCAGCTCGCTCGCCATTCGCGCCGTGGGCAACGCCGCCGGCGCCATCATCGAGGAGGTGCGCCGCCAGTTCCGCTCCGACCCCGGCATCCTCGCCGGGACGTCACGTCCCGACTACGCCGCTGCCGTCGATATCACCGCGAAGGCCGCGCTGCGTCAGATGATCTTGCCGGGGATCCTCGCCGTCGGCATGCCGGTGGCCGTCGGTCTGATCTTCCGCTTCACGCGCAACGACCACGTGACCATCAACAACGTCACGTACGACCACGCGTCCGGCTGGCTCGCCGTGTCAGGCATGCTCATCATCGGCACCATCGGCGGCATCCTCCTGGCGACCGTACTCAATAACGGCGGCGGCGCCTGGGACAACGCCAAGAAGTTCATCGAGTCCGGCGGTCTCAAGGATGAGAACGGCCAGCCGCTCGGCAAGGGCAGTGACGCCCACAAGGCGGCCGTCGTCGGCGACACCATCGGCGACCCGTTCAAGGACACCGCCGGCCCGTCCCTCCACGTGCTCGTCAAGCTGCTGGCGACGATCACGCTCGTGCTGGCGCCGCTCTTCATCACGAAGTGACGACACTCGCTCGGCTCTCCCTCCGCTGAACGCGGAAAGGGCTCCGATGGTTCGGAGCCCTTTCTCTTGTCAGTCGCATCCCGCGGGTGTTCGGCCTCACCCGGTGCCGGCGCCGTCTTCCGCTTCCGCCGCAGCGGGCGCGGCGGTCTGCGCCGCCTGCAGCTCCGCCCACGATTGCTCCCAGCGTTTGGGATCGAAGGTATAGCTGTCGCCGATCTGGCCGCGGGCGATCTTTCTCAGCACCGTCTTCGGCAGGGGCACGTCGGTGAGCATGAAGTCAGCCGTGCGCTTGTACGCGGCGACGTCCGCCTCGTTGGCGTCGATCTCGGCTTTGATGACGGCGCGCACCGCCACTTCGGTGGGCGGGGCGCCTCCGAGCCGCGGCAGCACCTCGTCGCGGTTCGGGTACACGACCGCCCAGGCCTGGCTCTTGCCGCGTACCTTGTGCGCAATGACGACCACGTCCTCGACGACCGCGCTGCGCGCGATCTTCTCTTCGATCTCGTCGGGGTGAACCTTCTCGCCCGAGTCGAGCACGATGACGAACTTGCTGCGCCCGGTAATCCAGACGTTTCCCTCATCGTCGATATAGCCGATGTCGCCGGTGCGGAGCCACTCGTCCACCTTCATCGACTTCGTCGTCTCTTCCGACTTCCAGTAGCCGGGCGTGATGTTCTCGCCGCGCGCAACAAGCTCGCCCTCGCCGTGGAGGTGTACGTACAGCTCCTTCTCCGGCACGTCGATGAGGCCGATCTCGACGCCGTCGAGCGCCTGACCGACGGTACCGAAGTGCTCCTCGTAGTAGTTGGACATGTAGAACTTGCGCGGGCTCCAGCGTTGCAGAGTCAACGCGGGCGCCGCCTCGGTAAGCCCCCAGCCTTGGAGGACCGGGATGCCCAGCCGGGCGAAGTTTTGCGCCACCTGAGGGTTCAGCGCCGCGCCCCCGCTCACCATGAAACGCAGGCTGCCGCCGAGCCTCTTGTGCAGCTCGCGGAACACGATGCGTCCGATGTTGATGCCGGTCCGCTGCTTCGTCGCCTCGACGATGCGCAGGCCGCGCTCGAAGTTCTCGATGCGGCCCTGCGCCTCGATGGAGCGCACGATGTTGCGGTACATCACCTCGAACAACGCCGGCATGCCCAGGAACAGCGTCGGCTTGATCTCCGCCATGCGGTCACGGATGCGCAGCAAGTCGTTCTCGAACGTCACTTCGCCGCCGACTGCCGGAGCCACCGCCATGCTCACGAGGAACGGGAACGCATGGTGCATCGGCAACACCATCAGCAGCCGGTCCCGCTCGCTGAACGGGATCGCGCGGCGCGCACTCCACATATTGGTCATGAAGTTGCGGTGCGTCAGCATCACGCCCTTCATGCCGCCGGTCGTGCCGGACGTGAAGACGATCGATGCCAGATCGTCCGGCTCGACGGCCGCCTGCGCCAGCATCTCGCGGCTCTCCGACGTTGCCCGCGCGGGCACGTCTTCGAGCCGCAGCACCTCCGGCCTCGCGTGGTGCAGCAGCCCGTTCGGCACGCCCTCATGGGCCGCCAGACCGCCCCCGACGACGATCGCCGTCCGCACGTGAGGCGCGGCGTCCTGGAGCCGCTCGATCACCTTCGCCGAAGCGATCGCCATCGTCGCTTCGGCGTGTTCGGTCATCTGCGAGATCTCGCCTGGTTTCAGGTCGTAGTACATCGGCACGGCCACGCCGCCGGCGATGACGATGGCGTAATACGAGCAGACCCAGTCGATGCTGTTTTCGGCGACCAGCGCCACACGGTCGCCCTTGCGCAGCCCCAGCGCGACCAGCCCGGCCGCCAGCTCGTAGGTACGGCGGTGCAGCTCGTTGTGGGAGATGCGCTGCCAGTCGCGACGCACCTTCTGCTGGAACGCGACCTTGTCACCCCACGTGCGCCGGAGGTCCTCCAGCAAGGCCACGAACGTCAGGGGCGAACCGTCGGGGCCACGGGAAGCGGGTGCGTCATCCGCCACGGTCGTACCGAGATTGAGGAGTCTGCCAAGTACCATGCTCTGCGCGTCTCCCGGGCCTGCGGGGGCCACTGCCTGTATGGAAGCCTGTCGTGGTGGACCAAGACGCGATCTTGTCGCTGCTCCTTAGCTGTAGTGCGTCTCGCAGTATAGCCATTGGGCAGGCGATGCTGCACAAATGTTCTGTCAGGCAGCCCGCCGCCACGCCGTTCCTGCCCGCGTTCAGCGTAGTCCCGCCATCGGCCGCGCGTCAGGTACGAATGAACCATACTGTGCCAGTCGCCCGAGGAGCGACCAGGATCTGAAACACCGCAGGGGCACACGGACGTGTGCCCCTGCCTATATCCACTAACAGGCTCGGCGGCTGATCACCGCCGGCAGGGCGACCGGATCAGAAGTCGCCTTCGCCCCGCAGATTGCCGTTCGACCGCCGTAGCTTCTCCAGCGCCTGCGCTTCGATCTGGCGCGCGCGCTCGCGCGTCACGCCCAGCTCGTTGCCGACGATGTCCAGCGTGCGTGGCCGGCCGTCCTTGATGCCGAAGCGCAGCTCGATCACCGTCCGCTCACGCGGCGTCAGCACGTCGAGCGCCGAGCGCACACGCTCGCGCAGGAGCTGGCGTGACGCCTCCTCCTCCGGCGACGGCGCCATCACGTCCTCGAGGACGCTGCCGAGCGTGCCCTCTTCCTCCTCGCCGACCGGCGTCTCCAGCGAGACGACCGACTGGCGGAGTGCGCGCGCCGCCTCGCGCACCTTGTCAGGCGGCATGCCCATCAGCTTGGACAGCTCGGACGTCTTCGGCTCGCGGCCCAGGCGCTGGAACAGCCGCTCGCGGGCCTGCGAGTACTTGGAGATCAGCTCGGTGATGTGGATCGGCAGGCGGATCGTGCGGCCCTTGTCCGCGATCGCGCGGCCAACGGCCTGGCGGATCCACCACGTCGCGTACGTGCTGAAGCGGAAGCCGCGCCGGTGCTCGAACTTCTCGACCGCGCGCATCAGGCCGCCGTTGCCCTCCTGGATCAGGTCCATCAGCGGCATGCCGCGGCCGGCGTACTTCTTCGCGACGCTGACGACGAGGCGCAGGTTGGCATTCACCATGTGCTCCTCCGCCTTCTGCGACTGTGCCCGCGCCGCGACGATGTGCGGCACGAGCACGCGCAGCCGCGCCGCCATCGAGCGGTCGTTCGCCTTCATGACCCCTCGGTGGACGAGCCCGATCGCCTCGTCGAGCGCCTTGTGCGACTGCTCCGGGAAGATCCGCTGCGCGACCGCGAGCGTGATCAGCAGCGGCCGCACCTGCGCAACGTTGCGCTTCGTCGCGGCGGCGATCGCCTCCTCGAACTCCTCGTCGAGCTTGTCCTGGATCGCCTCGCGCAGGCCGGGGAAGTTGAGCTGGTCGGTAAAACTGCCGCGCTGAGGGAAGCCCTTCAGCACGCGCGAGCGGCGGACCAGGCCCAGCCCGTCGTGGACGTCGCGCAGCAGGCGCACCGCGAGCTGCTCCGTCGTCGGCCCGCTCAGGTGCTCCTCCATGAAAGCGGTGCTCGCCTCATCGAGGATGCGGCCGTTCTCGATGGATTTGGCCAGCGAGACCTCTTCCTCGGGCCGCAGCAGCTTGTAGCGCGCGATCTCGTTCAGGTACAGCTCGACGGAGTCTGGCGTCTCCCCCAGCGGCTCCTCGGCGGCGGGCTTGGCCGGGACGGGCGCCGGCCGCGCCGGCTCCTCACCCTTCTCCTGGGCCAGTGCCTCCTCAACGTCTTCTCGTTCTCGTGCTTTGACCATGTTCACCCTGGATATCGATATCCGCTTACGCGGCTATATGGTTCGGGCGCGACGCCCGGCTGTTCTCTGGTTCGCGACAGTGCTCTGGACGCCTGCTTCAGACCACGTCAGGCAGCGGCCACTTCAGGTCGCAGCTCAGGCACCGGGCCTGGACCATGACTCCGCCGCTCCAGTAGCTGGCTGTGAAGTACTTCCGGCAGCGGGGGCATTCGGAATCGCCCACGCGGACCTCGCGCACGGGCGGTGCCGGGCGGTCATCCCTGACGTCTGGGGCGTCCATTCGATGTCCTCGCCCTCCATTGTACAACGCTCCCGGCCATCCTTCTATGGCTTCGGCCGGGCGATATTGACGGTCTTCATATGGCTCCCCCGCCACCGCCGCCTCAGATTCGCCGCTTGGGCTGCCGATAAGACTCCGAACGGGGTCTGGAGGCCCAGCCGCATGTCCATCCTTGAGATGCGCTCCATCGTGGACCTGCTCGTGTCCCTGTATCCGCAGGACACCTGGGAGCGGCTCAGCGGCCTGCTGGCCGTCTGGCGCGAGAAGCTGGATACGAAGGACAACTACAGCGGCCACCATGCCGGCCTCGCCACCGACTACGCCGTCGAGCTGGCCCAGCGGGAGGGTCTCCAAGCCGACACCGTCGCCGCCGTCTGGGTCGCCGGCCATGTCTATGACCTCGGCAAGATCTCCGTCCCGGAGAACGTCCTGGTCAAGCAGGGCCCGCTCTCGACGGCCGAGACGATGGCGATGCGCACCCATGTCTCCACCGGCTACGATCTCCTCCGCGACTGGGACGTGCTCAAGGTCAGTCCGCGCTGGCTCTCGCAGGTCGTGCTGGAGGTCGTGCTCTTCCACCACGAGCGCTGGGACGGCCACGGCTATCCGAAGGGGCTCGCCGGCAAGGAAGTCCCGCTGCCGGCCCGCATCATGACCGTCGCCGACGCCTTCGCCGCGATGGTCATGGACTCGCCGTACCGCGCCGCCCGCGTCGACGACGTCGCGCTGCGCGAGCTGGAGGAGAACGCCGGCGACCAGTTCGACCCCTACCTGGTCAAGTCGTTCGTCAGCATGGTGCGCACGCACCAGCTCACCGGGCGCGGCCCCCGCCGCCCCGCGTTGGACCGGGCTGCGTAGCGGGAGCACGCGCCCCTACTCGTCCTCTTCGGCTTCGCCGTCCTCATCGTCATCCTCGCCGTGCTCCACCCACTCGCGGACGCTGACGCATTGCCCGTCGCGCTCGGGATGGCGGATGACGAAGTTGCCCTGCCGCATCCGGCCGATCATGTGCAGCTCGAAGCCCAGCAGCGCCTCCACCTCCTCGTCGGCGCTGATGCGGTCCAGCGCGACGGGGTAGGGCGGCGGCAGGTAGCTCTTCGTGGCGAGGCTGCCGACGTACTTGCCGCAGCGGTCGCACACCAGGCCCGCGCGCACCTCCGCGATGAGCTCTGCTAGCGTCTTGGGTCCCTGCGTCATGTGGCGTATTCTACTGATCCTGCAGCTTACGGGCCGCAGTGACGTTCGGCACGCGCGGGTTCGGGCGAAATCGAAGGAGGTGAACGGTGCCGTCCATGGCCCACGGCGAAGGGGCAGAATCGCTGGTCAGGCATGGCTGCGCTGCAATCCGCCTGTTCTTAGCCGTCAGCGCAGCCGGCGCTGCATGGGTCGCACTCAGCGAGCGCTACGACTGCACGATCCCGGTGGGAATCTTCACGCTCTTCTACGCCCTCACGGTCGTCTTCATGGCAGGGTTCGTGTGGGCTGTGTCAGAGGTAGCATGGGCCTTCACCGCGCGAGTAACGGCAAGTATCCTCTCTGCGCGCCTCACTGCACTTGCGGTTGGCGTCGTGGTCTACCTCGCAATCGCCGGCATCGCATGGCTCATGAACCCGGTGCCACATGACGCACGCCACGATGCGCCATATCGGGCGGTGCTTTCGGTCTTCTGGAGCGCCGGCTTCCTGCAAGAGGCGGGCCACTACAGCGACTACTCGTGCGGCTACTGAATGAGCCGATTTAGGGGTTTCCCCTTAACCGCGTCAGGGAAAACCCTCACAGTCCCGTCGATCAAGAGGTGATCTACTAGGCCCATGCTCGAACCGATCACGTCGCCCGCCCGCCGCCCGCGCCGCGAGGTGAAGGCGCCGCTCCGCATCCAGCGCGGCGCGCCCGCACCCAATCGCATCATCACCGGCGACTGCCTCGACGAGATGCGCCGCTGGCCCGACGGCTGCATCGACCACTGCATCGTCGACCCGCCGTTCAACATCGGCTCCGGCAGCGGCCGCAAGAGCAGGAACGGCCTCGGCTGGGCCTTCTCGTCGCACGTGACGATGGAAGAGCAGTGGGACGCCTTCACCAAGGACGAGTTCTTCGCCTTCAACGTCGAGTGGCTGACCGAGGTCTGCCGCGTCGTTAAGCCGAACGGCAACATCCTCGTCTTCGGCACCTACCACAACATCTACCAGCTCGGCTTCATCCTCCAGCAGGCGCTCGACCGCCGCATCCTCAACTCCGTCGTCTGGTTCAAGCCCAATGCCCAGCCCAACATCACCGCCCGCACGCTCACCGAGAGCACCGAGCAGATCATCTGGGCCGTGAACGAGACGCCCTCGCGCGCCACCGGTTGGACGTTCAACTACTGGGACGCCAAGGAGATGAACGGCGGCAAGCAGATGCGCAACCTCTGGGACTTCCCCGTCACGTCGAAGAAGGAGCGCGCCGCCGGCAAGCACCCGTCACAGAAGCCGCTGGCGCTGATCGAGCGCGCCGTCCTGCTCGCCTCGAACCCCGGCGAGCTCCTGCTCGACCCCTTCGGCGGCGCCGGCACGCTCGCCGTCGCCGCGCAGAAGCACGCCCGCGACTGGCTCCTCATCGAGAGCGTCCCCGAGTACGCCGAGATCGCCGAACGCCGGCTACAGGCGCTGGCCGGCTGAGTGACTGGAGAGTCCAGGTAACCGGTCGCCGCAGTTCCGAGACCTCGTCCTGAGCGTTGACAACCCTCGTTTCATTCAACGCAGGAGGTGCAAATGTATTGAGCCGACGCGCGCATGATCGGTGGAACTGGGGGATAATGCGGCTATGCGTCGTGCGTTGCTCGGCTCGCTCCTCATCGCAATCGCTGCCCTGATCGGTTTCGGAGTATTCTGGTTCTTCGTCCGCGGCCGGCACGGCAACGAGGACGCCGCTGGGACGTTGGCACGCCTTTCGAAGCAGGGGGCGGCTCTGACCTACTACGCTCGGTACGAAGGCGCAGGCAAGAGCGATCCGACCGAGACCGTGTTCCTCACGGTCTACAACAAACCGGGAGTCGGTTTCAGATTCGAACTCGCTGCGCCGCTCGATCCCGAAGACGACGCGAAACAGAGAGACGATGTCCTCAAGAGCGGCGATATCTTCATAGTGAACCTGCCACTTACCGGAGGTTTCATTTCCTGCAGAACCGTGCGGCAGTCGTGCCGGACAGCGGATGGCCTTGAGGTGCTGGTCATTCTTAGTTTCTCGACGCTATTCCGCTACGACAGTCCATTCTTCGAGCAACCGCACACCGTGACACGGGGGGACGACATCTTGGCCGCTGGCGAGACGGCGAGCTGCTTCGTCGTCACGCAGCGCACTGGTACCAAGAACGAGCAGGCGACAGCGGAGAGCAGCGGCTTCGTCCCGGGCGCGGGATTGCCAAAGACACTTTGCTACGCGAGCGATGGCGTCCCGGTCGGAGGACTCCTTTCCGACACGCCGCCGAACACCGACTGGATCAAAGCCGTGGAGATAAAGCGCGGAGTCGATAACGCGGTCTTCGAGCCTCCGTTTCCGATAGTTCCGTCGGTGTACGACAGCACTCCGACAGCCGAACCATCCGCCCCGCAGACTCCACCCTAGGCCCGCGCAAATTTCAGCCCGCCGGCGTGATTCAGCTCTTGCGCCCGCGTTGCGAACTCCGATCTGGTCGACTTCATCAAGTGGTTGACATTCGCTCCGTAGCCTCCCCCTCATCCCCCCACAGCACCCCCTGCGAAATCAGGTGGTCGCTCAACTTCGAGCAGTGGATGCCCAGCAGCCGGAACCGGTCGCCCGGCTGGGCCACCCTGTCCAGCAACTGCCCCGCCACGCGCTCGATCGCCTGCGCGCTCCGCACCGGTTGCTCCAGCGTCATCTGCCGCGTGATCGTCCGGAAGTTCGCGTACCGCAGCTTGATCGCTACCGTCTGCGCGGCGATGCCGCCCGGCCGCATCCGCCGCGCCACCTCCCGCGCGACCCGCCGCAGCTCGCCCCGCAACTCCGGCCCGTCCTCCAGGTCCTCCGGGAACGTCGTCTCCGCGCCGATCGACTTGCGCTCCCACTCGGTCACCACCTCGCGCTCGTCGATGCCCCGCGCCATTTGCACGAAGAACTCCGCCGCCGACCCGAGCAGCCGCTCCGCCGCCGCCTCGCTCCGCCGCGCCAGGTCGCCGATCGTCTTGATGCCCGCTCGCGCCAGCACCTGCTCCGTCTTCGGCCCGACGCCCCACAGCGCACGCACCGGCAGCGGCGCCAGGAACGCCGCCTCGCCGCCCCGCGGCACGACGACCAGCCCGTCCGGTTTCCCCGCGTCCGACGCGATCTTCGCCGCGCTCTTGTTCGACCCGACGCCGACGGACAGCGTCAGCCCCGTCGACTCCTTCACCTGGCGCTTGAGGTCGCGCGCGATGCGCTCCGCGTCGACCTCGTCGCGCACGACGGCGCTCACGTCCAGGTACGCCTCGTCGAGCGACAGCGGCTCGACGAGCGGCGTCAGCGCGCGGAAGATCGCCATCACGCGGCGCGACAGCTCGCCGTAGCGGGCGAAGCGCGGCGGCACGCGCACCGCGTCGGGGCACAGCCGCAGCGCCCGGCTCATCGGCATCGCCGAGCGCACGCCGAACCGCCGCGCTTCGTACGACGCCGCCGCCACGACGCCGCGCGCCTCCGGCGGCCCGCCCACGACCACGGGCTTGCCGCGCAGCTCCGGGTTGTCGAGTTGCTCAACGGATGCGTAGAACGCGTCGAGGTCTGCGTGGATGATCGTACGCAACATCGCCCCCGGTCAGCCCTGACGTGAGGTCAGGGTCAGCCGACGCGCACGCTCTGGCCGCCGTCGACCGGCAGCAGCACGCCCGTGATGAACCGCGCCTCGTCCGACGCGAGAAAGAGCGCGGCGTGCGCGACATCCCACGCCGTGCCCATCTTGCCCAGCGGCACCTGCCGGTCGCGCTCCGCGATGATCTGCTCCCGCGGCACGCCCCGCGCCGCGCTGATCCCCTCGATCGCCATCGGCGTGTTGATCAGCCCGGGCAGGATCGCGTTCACGCGGATGCCGTAGCGCGCATTCGCTATCGCCAGCGCCTGCGTCAGCGCGTTCAGCGCCGCCTTCGACGTCTTGTACGCCACGATGTTCGTCGCCGCGGCGATCGACGCGATAGAGGAGATGTTGATGATCGCTCCGCCGCCCTGCTCGCGCATCACGGGGACCGCGTACCTGCAGGTGAGCAGCGGCCCCTCCAGGTTGACGCGCACGATCCGCTCGAACGCCTCCATCTCGACGTGCTGCGCACCCGCATCGCCCGCGCCGACGCCGACGTTGTTGTGCAGCACGTCCACGCGCCCGTACAGCTCGCGGCACCGCTCGACGAGCCGGCGGCAGTCCTCCTCCCGCGTCACGTCCGCCTCGAACGCGGACGCCACGCCGCCCTCCGTCTCGATCAGCGCGCGCGTCTCCTCGGCCGAGGCAAGGTTGCGGTCGGCGAGCAGGACCCGCGCCCCTTCCCGCGCGAAGAGGATCGCCGTCGCCCGCCCGTTGCCGATCGTCTCGCCCGGCGTCTGCCCCGCGCCGACGACGATCGCTACCTTGTCCTTCAGGCGCATGCTCTCTCCTTCGACTTCACGAAGCGCGTGCATTGTACTTCCCCCGGTCTCGGCCGCCGCAGGCAGAGGGGCCACAGGAGCGCCGGTATCCGTCCCTTCGGCACTCTCCGCGGCCGCGCCGCTGCCGCATCCTGTCTCCAGGAGGTGGAACATGGACGAGAGTCCGGGGCAGGAGACGCCGCGCGACCGCGCGCTCAAGCGCCTCCGCAAGAAGCGCGAGTTCACCGCCCATCTGCTTGCGTACGTCCTCGTCAACGGCTTCCTCATCATCTTGTGGGCGACGGTCGCCGGAGACGGCTTCTTCTGGCCGATGTTTCCGATCGCGGGCTGGGGCATCGGCGTGTTCTTTCATGCCTGGGACGTCTACCGCGCCGAGCCGACCGAGGAGGAGATCCGCAGGGAGATGGAGCGGATGAAATGAACGGTTTCCCGTCGACTGGGAGGAGAGGATCATGTGGTGGCAAGACCTGCTGTGGGGCTTCTGGAACGGCCTGAGCGCGTGGGTCGTCCTGATCGTGCACGCGTTCGGCGGCTGGGAGCGATTCCCCTTCTATAACGTCGCGAGAAGCGGCAACTGGTACGATTTTGGATTCCTGCTCGGCGCGGGGTCTCCGTTCCTCGGCGCTGCCGGAGGGAAAGGCCGGGGCACAAAGCGTTAATCGCCGCTAGTCGACCTCGTTCTCGTGAGCCAAGCCGTCGCCCGCCGCAAGATCGGCCGCTGCGCCGACCGCCGCGCCACTTCCTCGAAGCCCACCGCCCGGAACATCGATGCCAACCCTGATACGCCGCATCCGCCGCGATGTCAAACCAGGATTCGCTGATCGCCGCGATCGCGCTACCGTGGACGGCATCCGCACCCGTTGGACAGGAGGCCCTGGTGACCCCGGAACAGAAGGCATTTCTCGAACAGCACCGCCTCGTCGTCGTCGGCCTGCCGCGGAAGGGCGGCGCGCCGCACCTCTCGCCCGTCTACTACGCGATGGACGGCGACGACATCACCATCTCGACGACCGCCTCGCGCTTCAAGGCGAAGGCAGTGCGCCGCGACCCGCGCATCGCGCTCTGCATCCTGGGCGAGCAGTTGCCGTTCCCGTACATGACCGTCTACGGCCACGCGACGATCGAGGAGCAAGGCGCGCCGGACGTCATGATGGAGATCGGCGAGCGGATGACCGGCAATCCCGGTAGCGAGGCTCAAGCGGTGCTACCGTGGTCCCGCGTCCGGAATGACTCCGCCGCAGCGCCGAGCACGGGCAACACGCGCCCGTTCAGTTGATCCAGCGGAACCAGGATGCCCTCCGTCTAGTAGCCTCATTCTGAACGCGCCGCGATTCGTATTTCTTTCGCCACGCCGGCAGTCGATTTCGGATCTCGCGCATCGCGATGACGTACACCGTTCGATCTGGAGGGACGTAGTACAGCAGGAAGTCAGCGCGAGACGTGTGTGTCAGCCTGGCTTACCATCGACGTCTATCGATGTCACCTCGATGAACGCGTTGCGCGTGTGCGCAGCGGTGAAGTCCGTCTTCACTTCAACCGCAAGGTCGAAAGCGCCGTAGGAAAACCAGAAGTCGATCCCCTGCCGCTGTTCGAGCGCCACCGACCTTTGGATGGTGAACTGCCGTGCAAAGACCCCACGGATGATGCTCTCGCCGATTGCACCGAGTTCGCGTTGCCGCTCGAAGTCGTAGACGTTCGTGGACAAGATGACGTCCCTCAACAAGAGCCATGACGGGGATCTCGTACCAAGGTAGATCAATGTGGACGGCGCCTCATGCTCCTTGTCAAGAGCGCGCCTCCCAAGGACCGCGGCGTCGCGCACACGACGTGGTCATCGTGTCGGTTCCACGAATAGTCATGTCAGAATCTCGAACACCTCGCCGGTGGTCCAGCAATGCAGCGTTACTCGTCGAAGGTGGGCGACCGCCGGAACCGCGAGCGGCTGTCCGTTGAGGAGCAGACGCGCGAGCTGTGCTTCAGATGGATATCGCAGCCCATTGCGATCAGGTCCTCCAAGGGTGAGCAGAAGGTGCTGCGTGGGTGCTTTATCATGTTGCGCGATAAGTCGGTTTAGCTCCGCCCGGATATCGGACTGCCGGACGTATGTCGACGTTTTGAGTTGACACTCAAAGCCAGTAGCACTTGAAAATGGGCCGGAAAGCGCACCTTCTTCCACAGGTACGATTTGACAACCCGCCGATTGATCCGCCGTTGAAATTGGGAGAAGCTGTGTCGGCAGGCGTTCTGGAAATCCATCACGCATGATACTGTCGACGGCCTGGGCGTATCCTTCGCGATCTGGACGATACGCCTGAAGCTCTTGGAGCAGGCCTTCCAAGATGAGCTCATCGGTAGCCTTCGGAGGCAATTGACCCTCTGTAAGGAACCAGACGTTAACGAGCGTTCCTCTAAGGTGCGCCAGTCTCCCCTCCTTCGTGGCGGCGAACAGTCGCTCACGGAAGCGGCGGAAGAGGCCGTAAGCCTTGCGACGCTCCTCCAGTCCAAGCGCCGCCAGATCGATCGTTTCGTCTACCGTGCCCCCGGAGACGATGAAATCTGGCGGGTCGTCGCCGCGCCTCACATCGTCGAACCGAAGCACGCCGGTGCGCAGGAAGTAGTCGACGCGGTATCGCTCGAGCTGTACGCGCTCCAACGCGTGCTGAGTTGCACCCGCAGGCATGACTGGCACGGGTGTCTCCATCGCCACAATCGCGATCGGCTCGCCCGTCTCTACTTCGGTGCCAGACAGTTCGATTCCCTCTACGGGAGGCACGTGCTCTGGGTGTGGGTGGCTCATCGCGTGGTCGCTCTGTATCGTGCTCGTCGGGCAGACATGTTAGCAACAATGGCTCGTCGACGTCCTGCGCGCAGTGCAACGCCCATATACAGTCTTCGCCGGCAGGTTCGCCGGCGTTTCCGCGCTGCCACCACCATGAACCGATCTTGTTCGTCCGGTATCTAGGAGACGTGCTGCGCCGGACTCGCCTCACGTGACGCTACAGCCAGGTGGCGGGCGGGATCGAAGGGTTCGAAGAAGGCGCGCCCGACCGCGAAAAGTCCGCGTTGGGGAATCCAAAAGTCGCCGAGCCGCGCCTGGCGTGGGAGCGGCCCCGGCTGCCCCAGGTCTGTTTCGCCGACGCTCGCCGTGCCATGCGCGATCGTCCAGAGCACCATCGGGTTCGTCACAAACTGCTGCCCGTTCGGCGCGCGGCCGTGGACGCCGAGGCGCCCGGCTCCGAGCGCAGGGCCGGCGATGGCCGCCATCAAAGAGAGGACGCGCCGGTCCTTCCACAGGCGGTCCGGCATGAGCCGGGCCATCGTGTTGAGCGTGCGCGTCGCGAGGGTCGGCGCGAGCTCCGCCTCCCACGTAAGCCGGGCAGATTCGATGCTGATGTGGAGGATCCGCGGCTTCGGCCACGACAATTCGATCGGGCATTCAACCGCGCGCTGCACGTCGCTGCCAAAGTAACGTGTGCAGGCGTGCAGCGGGTCTGTGTCTGCGTAGAACGTCCAGGCGCCAGTCGGATCGCGGTGCCAGACGGACGTGTAACCCGACCCGACCGAGGATGCCGGAAACCTTCGCATGCCCAACACGTGGCCGGAAGCGAACGGCTCGCCCATCACGCCGTAGCCTTGGAACCGCTCATCGCTGCCGGGCGGCAACTCCGGCGCCCGTTCCATCTGCTCCGCGTAGTCGCGTGGTTCCATTCCGGCTGCGTTCCTTGGCTCTGCCAGCTCAGCCGTCTGTGCGGCTTCCCACAGGGAGTGACGGCGATCCTATACTCCGCCGCGTCAACGAGTCAAGCGTCGTACGTTGAGCACGTGCACCATTCTGCGATGGTGGCTCCCCGCGTTGCCCGCTACACCGCCGCGTCGAACTCCTCGCTCAACCATGCCCGAAACCGCCCGTCCCGCCCTCCTCAAGCGGGCGAAGGACGAGGGCCGCGTCGTCCTTCGCATCCGCATCGAGCGCTTCGCCGGGACGGTGTACCAATAGCCGGCGAGGATCAGGACAAACGGCTGTGTCGGATAGCCGCTGCATCGTGTGCGCTGCCGGGCGTAACCTCAAAGCAGAGGTGACGCACGGTGCGACCAGTTCTCTCGTTATGGTTCGTCGTCATGATGGCCGCGATCGGCGCCGGAGCCGTCGCATGCGGCAAGGGCGGCGCCCAACCGACGCCGGTCCCGACAACCGCGGCCACGGCCACCCCGCAGGGCGGCTATCCGGGCGAAGTGCGCTTGACGGACGCCGACAATGGCGCGACCGTGAAGCTGGCCCTCGGAGGCACGCTGACCATCACGCTCGAGAGCAATCCTTCCACCGGGTTCAGCTGGTCTCTCGCCGGCCTCGCCGGACCCGAGCTCGAGCTCGTCGGCGAGCCGCTGTACGTGCCCCCGGTCTCAACGACGCCGATTGTGGGCGCACCCGGCACGCAGGTGTTCACCTTCCGCACCACAGGCATCGGCATGCCGCCTGCGGGGACGCCGGCGATCGTCCAGGTCGCGCTCGACTACAAGCGCGGCTTCGAGCCCGATGCCGCGCCCGAGAAGACGTTCCGCGTCACCGTGGAGATCATGTAGCGCCGCTTCGTCCTCCGCGTCCGCATCGAACGCTTCGCCGGCACCGCCTACACCCAGCCGACGAAGAACTGATCGTGCCCGCAGTCCCGGGCGTGCACATCGCTGCTTCTCGGGATCTCGATCCAAGCATGCCACATAGCGATGCTGTATATTAAACCTCACTACCGCACGATCCGGGCGCTAAGGACATCCTGGACGACGCACCGAACTTGGGATTGCGAGAGGTTCGATGACCGCCAAGGCGACCCGCGCGACACACACGCCTGGCAAGCGTACCGGGAAGGGGCTGCCTACTCAGACCGAGCAGACCATGCCTCACACTGCGATGGTCACCAAGCCGCTTACGTCCTACGACATCTTCGAGCTATGCGTACAGCGGGCGAGGAACCTTGTTAAGTTGCACGAGGCAGCGCATGGAAAAGCAGGCAAGCCCGAAAAGTATACGTCTGACGCGCATCGCGCGGCTATCGTCCTCGCAGTGTCGGCCCTAGATGCGTTCGTCCGCGACTTGGTCCTCTCCAGAAGCAGAGAGATTCTCGCATCGAAGTCTCAAGCCTTGCCACCGAGCTTGTCAGCGCATATCAAGAAATTCCTCAAGGACGACGACTTGCTCGACGCCGCGCGCAAAGACGATCTGCTCGAAAGGTTGGAGAAGGCCTTTCGCAGCGACTTCGAACGACGGTCATTCGAGGGTACGAAGAACATCGATGAAGCCATGCAGATAGCCGGCTACCAAAACATCTTCCACGAAGTCGCCGTCAAGGCTGAGATGAACGAAGACACGTTACGCGAGGGCTTGGATCGCTTTACCCAACGGCGACATGCGATCGCTCATCGAGGCGACTACAACCTCAGTGAAAACCCCCACGTCATTATGAAGGGTCTTGCGGACGGGAAGATCCGTCCCCAAGATCTCATGGTGATGCTTGAGTAGCCTTTAACGCTCTCCCTTCACGCACTCGAACCTCCCAGCGCCGCGATCACGGCGTCCGGCTCCTCCACCGACACGCAGATCCGATCGAAGCGCCACAGCGGCGCCGGGCCCAGGTGCATGCGCCGCGGCTCGCGCAGCCGCAGCTCGACCACACCCTGCCGCGAGCCGATCAGCCCGACGCGCCGCAACGGCCAGATGCGCCAGCCGATGCCGGCCAGCAATGGCCACTCCGTCCTGGCCGCCGACACGATGTCGGCCCGCGAAACGTGCTCGCTGAACAGCAGCCCGAACCGCAGCCGCACGTCGTCGCCTTCCAC
>Ga0153916_10000793_pt1 | contig 21878 bp, 14 predicted proteins | sample Opewatmetagenome_FD_109642 | JGI IMG/M metagenome (GOLD analysis project Ga0153916, IMG submission 109642) | Freshwater wetland microbial communities from Ohio, USA - Open water 3 Core 3 Depth 4 metaG | ecosystem: Environmental > Aquatic > Freshwater > Wetlands | place: USA: Ohio, Lake Erie...
AGGCAACAAGCCCAATCAGCTGTGCAAACTGCAATCACTTTACGAACCGAAGTCGGCGGGGTTGTAAATGCTGGAAGCTCATTAATAAAGACGGCCCAAGCTATTGCCACCGAACATCCAGGTTTCCTTGAAACAGCCAAAGCAATTACCACTCAGGGAGCATCTGTGATAAGTACCATCCAGGCAGTTGCTACCTACAATCCTGGGCTTGTTCAAACTGCTCAAGCATTCATCGGGCAGGAAATACCTACGGGTGAACCACCATCCGACATCCCAATCATGCCCCAAGACCAGATTTATAATTTTTTTGGTTCCAGCCAGTATATTTTCTACACCTGCCCAACACAATACTCACTAGTGCTCGTTTTTTACACAACTGAGATGCTGGATAATGGTTGGCAGTTTCTTCAAAATGATTCCCACGAGTATGCCAATGCAGCTCAATTGAATTACTTTAAAGATACTCGTACAACCACCGTCAACCTGTCACTTAATCCACTCAACAATACAACCGTTGTGGTCATTAATATTCTCACCCATTAAATCATGACCGGTCTTGATACTTTTTTTCACCCTAAATCAGTAGCGATCATAGGAGCGTCGACCAATCCCGAAAAACTGGGGTATGCGGTGGTCAAAAATTTGCTTGATGGTGGTTACTCTAGCAAAGGTGCAGTCTATCCAATCAATCCCTCTGCTCCTGAGATTCTAGGTTTTAAAGCTTACCCATCGGTATTGGAGGTTCCTAATTCTATCGACCTGGCAGTCATCGTCATTCCATACACTCATGTCCCAGAAGCATTGCGCACTTGTGGTCAGAAGGGGATTCCATCGGCGATTGTGATCAGCGCGGGTTTTCGCGAAGCAGGTCAGGAGGGATTGGAACGCGAATTGGAGCTGGTTCAGATCTGCCACGAATATGGTCTCCGTTTGATCGGTCCCAATTGTTTGGGTGTGATCGATTCATTCACTCCCCTTAACGCTTCGTTTGCTGCAGGTACACCTCCCTCGGGACCGATGGCATTTATGTCTCAGTCGGGTGCATTGGGAACAGCGGTGCTGGATATTGCCCTGGCAGGTCGGTTAGGATTATCCAAATTTGTCAGCCTGGGGAACAAAGCAGACGTTTCTGAGATTGATCTCCTGCAAAGCTGGGTAAAGGATGATCACAGTAAGGTAATCCTTATTTATAGTGAAGGCATGCCCAGCGGGCAGGAATTCATCCGGGTTGCCCGTGAAGTCACTCGTGAGAAGCCTGTGGTTGCGATCAAATCGGGAGTGACACAATCCGGCTCAAGAGCTGTGTCATCGCACACAGGCTCATTGGCTGGGTCAGAGCAAGCTTATCAGGCTGCTTTTCATCAAGCTGGTATCCTGCGCGCTGAATCAATGGAATCCTTGTTTGATATGGCTCTCGCATTGGGTTACCAACCTCCTTTAAAAGGTGACCGCATCGCAATTATTACCAACGCAGGGGGACCTGGCATCCTGGCGACGGATGCATTGGAAAAAAGCGGTTTATCCCTGGCGCGTTTTGAATTGGAAACCATCTATGCTCTCGAGCAATATCTGCCAGATGCTGCCAGTGCTGCCAATCCGGTGGACGTCCTGGGGGATGCACGCGCGGATCGGTACCAGTTTGCGCTTGAACATGTAGCTAATGATCCCAATGTCGATGGCATTATTGTCTTGCTTACTCCCCAGGCTATGACCGAGATAGACGCCACTGCCCATACAGTTGGCTCCCTTGCTCAACATATTAAAATTCCCATTCTTGGTTGCTTTATGGGTGAGGCTCGGATTAGTAGTGGAATCGATATTCTGACCTCATATGGCATTCCCAATTACCCATTTCCCGAACGAGCTGCAAATGCATTCAATGCCATGTCTGGCTACCGAGCGATTAAAACTCGCCCGAATCCTGAATATTTGCACTTTGAGGTTGACCAGCTTTCCGCTAAAAAAGTATTTGATCAGGTACGCTCGGAAAATCGCCTGACGATAGGGGATGCAGAATCGCGGGAGATTCTGAAAGCCTATGGATTACGTATACCCAACTCCGAGATCGCGGAGACCCCCGAGATGGCAGCCACAATCGCAGGAAAAATTGGTTATCCGGTGGTGTTAAAAATTGCTTCCCCCGATATCCTGCATAAGACGGATATCGGAGGGGTAAAAGTTGGATTGCAAAATGCGTCTGACGTACGTGATGCCTTCGAGCTGATGGTCTACCGGGCTCAACGATATATTCCCGATGCTCGCATTTGGGGTTGCCTGGTTCAAGAAATGGCACCATCGGGTGGATTGGAAGTCTTAGTTGGAATGAACCGAGATCCACAGTTTGGACCGCTGATTACCTTTGGTTTGGGTGGGATATATGTAGAAACCTTGCGGGACGTCACTTTCAGTGTGTCTCCACTTTCCCGCCAGGAAGCTGAAGAAATGCTGGGGCAGGTTCGGGCACATGCCCTGTTGGATGGGATTCGAGGTCAGCCACCCATGGATAAGTCAGCAATAGTCGATACACTTTTGCGTGTCTCCCAATTGGTTCAAGACTTCCCCGAGATCATAGAAATGGATATCAACCCATTGATGGTTTATCCCCAGGGTGATGGAGCATTGGCATTGGATATGCGTCTGGTTTTAAAATGATGGCATAGGATTAATTGATCATATTGGTGATGCCAGCTATTATTTTTCTTGCTAATCTTGTGGAAAGGGAAAAACGATGAAATCACTTTATATTACCGGCGCTGAACGATATTCTGGAAAAACCGCAACCTGCCTATCCTTGGGTGTCCGGATGCAGCTCGATGGTTATCACGTTGGTTATCTCAAACCCCTTAGCCTACAACCCTGGCGAATCGGGAACAAGATTGCAGATGAAGATGCTGCATTCGTGAAACAAATTCTGCACTTATCTGCTGAGCCTTGGGAGCTTTCTCCAGTTGTCATTACCCCTGAGTTCTTACGTGACCGGTTGATCGACCCTCATCCTGAAGATTTAATGGTCAAGGTAACCGAGGCATATCAAAAGCTAAGCCAGGATCAAGATATATTGATCCTCGAGGGGGGAGGCAGTTTAAGGGAGGGTTATGTCGTAGGTTTACCCACTGTTGGTGTGGTGAACAAGCTCGGTAGCCAGGCACTCGTAATCGCCAAATATCGAGAGGAAGTACGCATGCTGGATGATGTCTTATCCACACAAGCCCGTCTGGGTGATTCTTTCTGCGGGATACTCATCAATCGTGTTCCGGAGGATGCCAATGATTTCGTAAAAAAAATCGCCGTTCCTTTCCTAGAGAACAAGGATGTCAAGGTATTCGGTGTGCTGCCGGAAGTACGCGGTTTATCAGCCCTCACCGTTGGTGAGCTGATCACGCTGCTTGACGCAGAAGTCCTGACCAAATATCAACGTTTGGAAGCGCTGGTGGAGAATCTGACCGTCGGTGCAATGACTGCCGAGGCTGCACTTAGCCGCTTCCGGCGCTCGTCAAATAAGGCGGTGATCACGGGCGGTGACCGTACCGATATTCAATTAGCTGCTTTAGAGACTTCCACCACCTGCCTCATCCTGACCGGTAACCTCCGCCCCAGTCCACTCGTGATCAAGCAAGCCGAGGAATTTGGCATATCGGTATTGTTAGTACGGACCAACACCATGGAAACCATCGAGCAGATTGAAAAGTTCTTTGGAAAAACCCGTCTTGGTCAAACTACGAAACTTAAACAGTTCCAATCCCTTTTAGACACGCATCTGGATAAAGAGAGATTGTACCGATCTCTCGGTTTAAAATAGCAGCTTTTTCATCCTAAAAAATTATTTAAATCCCTGATCAGAAAACTACCATAGTTTTCAGTCACCTAATTACCTATTAACTGATGACCGATATCCATTTAATTGGAAACCACATGGTATGGGTAAGCCTAGGCCCCACTCATGCTATCTCGACAACCTGATAGGCTAGGGTGGAAAATTTATTAATCGAATTAGAAAAAAAAAGAATCGAAACGAATGTACTCTTGATGTAAATTGCGGGAATTAGCATTCAATTAATAATGTGCCGTAAATGCTGAGATTGGAGGTTCATCGATGTAGTTCAGCCATTAATTGCGTTTCTATTATAGCACAAAAGTTCTAATCCACAAGAGGTTTGTGTAAAACCCGCAAAATTTTAAGATTTATCATAAAAAAACAAGGAGTAGATACTAGCAAATAGTTATAAGGCACGCGTAACTAATCACCAATTACTTCACTTCCACCCGGCTGCTGTTGAGTAATGCAGTGAATATTGCCTCCCCCCAGTAGAATTTCTCGTGCCGGTACCCCCACGATTTTGCGTTCTGGCATTAACTGCTGCAATTTATCCAACGCGGCCTGGTCATGCGGATCTCCGAAGGTTGGAACAACCGCTCCACGGTTGCACAGATAAAAATTGACATAGGAAGTAGCCATTCTATCCCCAGCGATACGTGGCTTTGTTCCCGGCAATTTCTCTACTCCCTGAGCCTCAATATCTGTGATCGTCACAGGGTCTGGCTGGTGTATTTTATGGATCACCAGATTTCGACCCTTGGCATCTGAAGTATTTTCCAATCGGGTTAATGCATCCTGTGAGATTTCATATTGTGGGTCAGATTTATCATCTGTCCAGGTTAATGCAAGCACTCCCGGCCTCAAGAAGCAGCAAAGATTATCCACGTGACCGCTTGTCTCATCGTTATATACTCCTCTGCCAAGCCAGATGATCTTCGAAACATTCAAGTAGCTTTGTAAAACCATCTCTATTGCACTCCTTGAAAGTGAAGGATTACGGTTAGGGTTTAGCAAGCATTCTTCGGTGGTTATGAGTGTCCCCTGACCATCTACGTGGATGGAACCTCCCTCCAAGACAATCGGAGCTTTATAACATTCCAATTCATCCATTTCTAACACTTTTTGGGGAACAGCATCGTCGAGCTCCCATGGATAATACAAGCCACCTTCCAAACCACCCCAGGCGTTAAATTTCCAATCAATCCCTCTTACAGTACTCAATTTGTCAATGACAAAAGTCGGTCCACAATCACGCATCCAGGCGTCATCATTTGGTAGCACAACCAGCTGAACGTCGGAGGGAAGCAAATTTCGAGCCATATCGTACTGGATAGGGTTTACTCCCATGATTACCGGCTCAAATTGGGATATCGCGTTAGCCACCTCCACGAAAGCCATTTGTGCGGGTTCAGCATCCTCACGCCAATTATCGGGGCGTTCAGGCCACAACATCCACGTCCTGGTATGCGGCTCGAACTCCCCTGGCATTCGAAATCCATCTTCAGATGGAAGCGTTGTGATCAGCTTGTACATAATATACAGCCTGACGAATAACTAGTGATTAATCTTATCAATGAAAGCGAGTATTTGCGACTGATGGAATGACTTTAACTCATCAGAGGGTCGCATTAGGTGTGGGTATACAAAATAAACCAGCAAACCCTTCTCTGTATGCAAGCGATTTTCCGATTGGTCAAAGATAATAGACCTGGGGTGGTCCATAACCTCATCGGTGGCTTCAACGCCCCGCGAGGCTGGTAAGCAGTGCATGAACTTGCAATGGGATGGCGCCTTCTCGAAAAGTTGTAGATTCACCTGGTAAGTCGGCATAAATGCAGCTCTCCGTTCTGGGATTTGATCTTCCTGCCCAACCCACCACCACAGATCAGTATAGATATAATCTGCATTTTTTACCGCTTCCACAGGATCCTCGGTCATTTTAAGCGAGCCACCCGATTCAGCACAATTCTTTTGCGCCCGCTCCACCCATTTTGCCGGTGCCTGGTATTTGCTTGGAGCAGCTTGGGTAAAATGCATTCCCATGCTTGTCGAGATAAGCATTAATGAGCTAAGCACATTGGTCGCATCTCCAATGAAGGTAATATTGATTTCCTCTAGTTTCTTTCCTTCGGGTTTGTGCTCGATCATGGTAAACAAATCACACATCACCTGGGTTGGGTGATTGTAATCAGTCAATCCATTGATCACCGGGACGGAAGCATGTTTTGCCAGATTTACGATAGTTTCATGCTTGAGGGTACGTGCCATGATCACGTCACACATGCGCGATAGCACCTGGGCAGTATCGAAAAGTGATTCACGCACGCCGAGGTGGATTTCACCGGGTTTGAGATACAATGCGTGACCTCCTAACTCAGTCATGGCAACCTCAAAAGAAACCCGCGTGCGGGTGGAAGGCTCTTCGAAGATCATCGCTAACGAAGCGTCTGCGAGAAGCTTGGGAGAACAGCCTTGCTTATCAGCCGCTTTTATGAGACGTGTCAGTGCGATAATATCCAATAATTCTGATTTGGAAAAATCTTGGGTATCGATGAAATGCTTGAGATTCAATATGCCCTCCTTTATTTTCTAAATCTAAATTGCATTCACATATCCGGCAACAAGATTTACTCAATTACAATTATTTGTGACGATTACACTTCTATATAGTCGAGTAATCAACTTTTTTTCATAATCAGAAATTCATCTCAAGTAGAAAGGAGTAATTTCAGGTACGACATTAGTGGTCATTGGGAGCAGAGTATAATAATAGTGTTAATATTTTTTACGGCTAACGGAAAGCAAGATAAATCAATTTATTTGGTTGTTGCACCTGGTGGTCTCGCTTGATTAATCGACCAAAGCCTCCATCAGTGTATATAGTTTTGATTTTGTACAATTTTATCCACTATTTCTAAAGAGTTTGGCAACCTGAATTATAGGACTATTTCCGTACCAACTCAAGAATTTCAACAGAGATGTACTGGATGAACAGGATAAAAAAATTTTCTAAGCATTTTAATATATGTACCTTTTTTCCTGGATATATTCCTGCGATAAGTTTGATTAAGTTCCAACATTTATGCCACTTATACATGAAGAACTTACCGGTACTATCCTTTCTGCCTGCTCTGAAGTCAGTAATGAATTAGGTGCTGGATTTCTAGAATCAGAATATGAAAGGGCAATGCTGATTGCATTACATCAAAAAGGACTCAAGGCGATTGCCCAATTTCCATTGAAGTTTCATTTCGTGGAGAAAGTGTAGGTCAATATTACGCGGACATATTCACAGAAGATACCATTATCGTTGAGATTAAAGCGATAACCGCATTAACCCCTGAACACAAAGCTCAAGTAATTAATTACTTGAAAGCCACCGGCGTAGAAGTTGGCTTGCTGATTAATTTTGGCAACCCCAAACTCGAATACCGACGGGTACATATATAAAATCCTATATATTCTGTCAATCCCTGATAATAAAGATAAAAATATGAATGTTTCTGAAGCTATCCGATTAAAAAGAGCAATCCGTAATTTTACTGACCAGTCACTCACCGACTCAACCATTCTCACCATCCTCAATGCTGGTCGCCGGGCTCAATCCTCTAAAAACACCCAGCCCTGGAATTTTATTGCCATTATCGACAAAGCCACTCTCACAGCGCTATCTGAGTGTGGACGTTTTGCTAGCCATCTTGCAGGCGCAGCATTGGGTGTGGCGATAATTCATTCCGACCCGGGCGAGAAGTTCCAATTGATGTTCGATATTGGTCAAACAGCAGCCTATATGCAATTGGCAGCCTGGGAGCTTGGGATTGGCTCCTGTATAGCGTCTATTTACAAACCAGATAAAGCACGTGAATTATTGGGGTTTCCCCAGGATATGTTCATGCGAATTGCTTTATCTTTTGGCTATCCGCAAGAAGCGGATTTATTAACCCGTAAACCCAGGAAAGGCGGTCGACGACCTCTTGACGAAATCGTCCATTCGAATAAGTGGTGAATCCCGGGCGTGCAACTTATCATTATTAGTTGCGTAAAGATATATGAATAATGATTTTACATGGATGGTTTTCAAGGAGTTAGATTATGTCCCCAAATGAGCAAAAACATTTACGCCGTTCAAGGCACAACAGGATTTTCGCGGGCGTTTGTGGTGGGTTGGCTAATTTTTTCGGTATCAGCGCATTTTGGTTCCGGTTGGCTTTTCTGATCGCCCTACTGCCTGGAGGTGTGCCTGGATTCTTGCTCTACCTGTTGTTATGGATCATCATCCCCAACGAGTAAATTCCCCCTTCGATCAGATGAAAAAGAGACGCCCAAACCGCGTCTCTTTTTATTTTATGAGCTTGCTGAATACCGTTATACCTCATGTTCAGCCATCGCGATCCGTTTTCCCAGCGCCGGGTGTGAATATAATAACCATTCCACCCAGGCTTCAGGGTCAGCATCTGCTAGATTTTGGTTCGCTAACCTTCTTAATGCGGAGGCATACGCAGTCCCATTGTGAGTAAGAGACAACGCATATTCGTCAGCCCGCCGCTCACGCCAGCGAGAAAAACCATTTTCAAGTGGCATCGTAACCAGGCTATATAGTCCGAGAACGATCAAAAATAACGGAAAAGCAGCAACGTCGGCTGGCCCAGTAAAACCGAGGGCTTTAACTCCCCAATTTAATCCCAAAGAAGCTAAAAATAATCCAACCAAAGTGGTTATGCTTCCGAAGATAATCCCCAATGGGATATCCTTGTTGACCTGGTGCCCCAACTCATGCGCCATGATGGTTTCAATCTCATCCATGGAGAACTCATTTATAAGCGTATCACCAATGATAATGCGCCTTGTGTTTCCCAAACCGGTCAAACCGGCATTAGCTTGTTTCGTCCGTTTGCTCATATCGAATTTGAAAACCCCCCTGACGTACGTTTGAGAACGCCTGGCAAGCAGCATCAGCCTATCTGCGAGCTCGGCGTGCTCTTCACCTAATGGGACAAACTTATTGAACAAAGGCATCAGCAATGTTGGCGCCAGATTTGCCAGGATTACATTGAAGATAAGCAGGATCACTGCTGCCCACAACCACCATAAAGTCGGAAATGTCCGTAAAATGGCGTAGATGATTTCCAGTACGATCATCCCAATTATTCCACCGATCAGGATGCCTTTAACCTGATCCGAGATCCAGCCAGATAGCGTTTGGGTAGATAGTTCAAAGCGATGAGGCAGCGTGTAACCCTGGTAATAAGAGAGTGGTAGGTTGAGGAGAAACATGATCCCACTAATCACCACAACATATAGAAGTACAAGTAACCAATCATTGGTAGTAAATCCTAGCAGCCAAACCTTTAGTGCCTCCGACCAGCCAAAAACCAGCCATGCCAATATATATAAACCGCTGATAAGTAAATCCAGAACCATCAATCGCCGGTTAATTCGTGAATACTGCTTTGCCCGAACCTGTCTTTCAGGATCCAATTGAGTTCCCTCGTTTATTACCCCATCGTCCATAATAATATCCTCTCATGCCGAGGCAATCAGTGCAATTTATGCCTGACTTAATTAAAATCAACTCCGGTCATTCACCCTTGAACCGATTAGGTAGCTAACAATACGGACAAATAACCAGGAAAGTATTTGCTCCAACGATCATTTATATACAATTGATCCGTTGGCGATCCTATGCAGGGTTAATTGCCCGGTTTGCCAGCATTCCTGTCCAATATAATTCGATCCAATAAGTTTAGATGCACCCAGCTCACCAGGCGTCGCAATAAAGTCACAGACGATCGCAGATTTTGTTCCGGAATATGGTGTCATCCCGGAGGCAATTTGCATGAGATCCCCCTGACCCAATAGAGAACTCACATAAAATAACCTGTCATTTTGATTAGGTACATGTAATACCTGTGTATATGGGTTGACCTGATAATAAATGGCAATGAGTATTCCGTTTTGCTGCCATCGAAGACGTTGAGAATTCGAACCATTGTCCCATTGCCACACATCACGGGTCTCACTCCATACAAAGCCATCACTGGATGAAGTGAAACTTTTCGATAATAACCAATCTCCTCGAACGTATTCTGCATTTGCTCTGCCTGATAATGTTTCAATTCGGGTTAGGAGGATATCTGCGCTCGCTCCGATGGTCATGGTGGGCGGGGTTGAGTTTCCGATGATCTTCTCGTAAATATATAACAAGGATTGGTAAGATTGCAGATGGTATGTGACGTACCGCAGCCAAACGCTCCCATCCTGATTGACCGAGGCATCTAGAAAGTCGGTGTTTTCTGGAAGATGAGCGGGTACAAATAGCGGGAATGGCATCAACGCCGCGGCTTGATCAAGATTCAAATGATCTTCAAGCACATTATTCGCAGGTGATTGTAAGCGGGGGATATCATTTGCGGTTGCTTCAGGGAGTGGCTGTGAATCAGCAAAGTTGTCCGATTCAGCATGTACATAGAAACTTGATGTGATCTGCGGTGGTATTCCCCAAAGCATGATTTCTTGTCCAAAAAATGCAGCTAGCGGATCCCCTCCCATGGAAAACGCCAGGCTATAGGCCATTCCACTTGAAACTGAAGGTGAGATAGTGACCATTTTTCCATCAGGTATACTCCATAACGATATTCCTGCTTGATCACCAATTGACGCCAGGTATTTATTGTCTGGAGAAAAAGCTAAATCCCCAAAATATCGGTAGGATTGGATTGTGTTGATAAGCTTGATGGTTAGTATGTCAGAATCAGTCGCCTCAATCCGCCATAGATCTATCGTTCCATCTGTTGAACGGGAAGCGAGTAGTGATCCATCATCGGAGAAAGCCAGGTTGCTCACATCTAGCTGAGTAGAACGAAATCTACCTATCACCTTTCCGCTCGGTAGATCTTGAATCCATACCGACCCATCCCCACGCGAAGTAGCAAGCAGATTTCCTTCCGATGTTATATCGATAGCATATGCAAGTGGTATCCCGTAGGAAAAACTGTTCACTCTAATCAGCCGACTGTTACTTATACTCCATATCGAGGTTTCATTAAGAGTAGAAAACACAAGATAACTGCCATCTTGTGAGAACACTAATTTACGGACAAGACCTGATTGGTTTTTTAAAACATAAAGTAGCTTCCCTTCAGGCAGTTCCCAAACATATACAGTACCGCTGGTCGTACCCGCGGCCAACCACTCTCCTCTGGATGTAAATGCCAGAGCAGTAAAGGAATCATTCCCTTCTGTTTCTAATATTTTGTCAGGTCCATCATTCGTTATTGAATTGCCCACCTTTGAAATCTGCCAAATCCTTACTTTAGAATCGGTGCCTCCCAATGCGATCAGTTTACCATCTGGCGAGATAGCTAAACCTGTTCTTTCCATTGTTTCCCATGGGATCGAAAGACTACCGGAAAAGGACCAGGGTAGTTTAGGAGCTTGCTCATCATGCTTGGTGAGGTTGGTCATCCAAGCGCGTTGTCTGTCATAAATCATCACATTCGAGCAAAAAAATTGCGCGGAGCCACAGTTATAGAATGACTGCATGAAGCTTATCCAACGTCCATCGGAAGATATTTCTGGGAAAAATGTAAAATCATCGGTGGATAGCGCAGTAATCAATTCTGTGGTGCCTGTTTGTCGGTCATGCACGTAAATAATGTTGCATCTCCGAATATCCTCCTGATTACATGCTGGATTTATATCCTGACCAAGGTTGGGTGCGGTTGATTCAAAAACGATATATCTTCCGTCCCCTGACATATTCAGGCCATAATATGCCATGCTTCCTAAGCCCAAACCACTATCGCCCTTCCCTATAGAACCGTTTGAACTCACACTGATGAGCTCAACATTCCCACTTTCGCGATCACGAAGAAAAACATCGCGATTATTATTGGTATCTCCTCCCACTATGTTCGTCGATGCAGAGACAAATGCTACGTATCGACCATCGGACGATAATACTGGCGTTGAAGACTCTCCATCCCCTGGTGACCCATCCGCTGCTTGATTTTCCAACTCGTACTTGCCTGTCTCACGGTCATATACTATCGCTTGACTGTTATGCACAATAACAGGGATGGATGAATTTTCACCTAAGCTATTTGTAGGATTAACCTGTGTAGAGGAATTGCTAGGACTGGTAGTCAATGGTGCTCCTAGCTGTGTTGATCGAGTGACAGTAAATCCAACATACCGCCCATCAGCAGACAAGCTGATCCGGTCGACGCTAAGCACCCAGCCGTTTATAAGTGTACGCATTGGGATCCATTCAATTTTTTTAGTTGCCAGATTATAAAGATAGATATAGGTACCCAAGCAATTACCGCGTAAATCGCCTTGCGGACAAGGATTAGAAAATCCATCAACCAGATTATCAGCCATTGACCAAAAAGCCACCCACTGCCCGTCTTCAGAAACGGTTGGAGCTATGCTATCTCCATCTGCTGGTCCACCGTTCACCGATTGGGTCAATCGTTTGGTTGAGCCGGAGTCACGGTCGTACAGGAAAATATCCAAGCAGGCCGCGTGGTTTGAAGTTTCACAAGGGTCCCCAATAATATTGGGGTCATTCGTAGAGCTGACATAAACGATCCAGCGTCCATCCGCAGAAATATCTGGCACCAGATTCCACCATCCCCAATTGATCGATAGAGTGTTACCTTCACTGATCACCTCAAATGAGTTTGCCTCTCGATTGTATACCTCGATGGTTTGCACCAATCGATCCATTGTGTTTGGGATAGATTTAATCAATGTAAATACAGCCCATTTACGGTCACTCGAGAATGCTGGCTCAACGTATTGAGGAGCACCAGGTATATCAATTGCTTTCTGGAATGACCCAATTTCTGGGTGCATATCAACAATTGCAGGCAGTTGCTGGGTTGGGGTCGCATTGAGTTGAGGAAATTCCCTTTCTTCTGGAGTCAGGCGAATGAAAAGGAGAGCCAATCCAATAAACGTCAGGGATAAACCGAAGATCCAGGCTGCTTGCCTCAGTGGGAGACTTTCCTTCCACCACACCTTCGGTTGTTTTATCTCAGATAATATCGATTGAACTAAAGCTGTAAGTTCTTCCTCGCTTAACGCAGATATTAACCAGCGTTTCTTTATAAGTTCGGAAAATGCTTTTATAAAGCTGTTGATTTTTGAGGATGACGCCTGACATAAATCGCAAGTTTCCAAATGCTGCATCAATTGATTCCATGCATCTGGTTGTTCATCCAATAAACCATCTATATATGCTTGGATTTGAGGTTCCAAATGTGATTCGGTCGTATTCTCTAATAGACGATTGCGACCATAGACCAATCTGTGGTGGACATCTTTTATCTGTACATTAAGGATATTGGCAATATCAGGAATCCCAAAATCAAAGAGATACCTTAAGAGCACTGCTGAACGAATTTTTTCTGGCAAATCTACCAGATTCGGCCAATCAGCTAATGTTTGTTGGTCTGATACAGCAGCTTTTTCATAGTATTTTTTTCCCCCTTGATCTAGATATTTCGTCTCATCACTAATTTTTTGATGCTTCGCGATCTGGTAACTTATAGTAAAAAGCCAGGTGGATACCTTTGCCTGTCCATGAAATTGCTCTACATGCGCAAGTGCTTTCCCAAATACTTTCTTTAAGATCGAAATTATCTCCCCATGAGATGGGTAAGTCATTTTCCGATAATACAGGAGTACCGCTACCCAATGGTACAAATCTCCTGAGTATAGGCGAACTATTCGTTCGAGTAGATCAGGATCATTCGGGGTCGAATTCTGGAGCTGATATGCCAGCTCAGTTTCTTCCGGAGTATCCGACCTCAAAGGATCGTTACTGCGGAAATAATAACGCGCAGCGTTATCCCGGTCTTGCATACCAACGATTGTACTCCAAAGATTATCTAATTTCCCCCATTTATCAAATCCTTAACTTTAGCGGAACAACCAATGCTATACTAGCTTTTACCTGATCTTATGATTGGGGGTATCATTCCATCCCATGGCATCATCTCAGCTTTCCTCACATCGAATTTTTAACACCTGGTGGCCTCTAGCTGCCAGCTGGTTATTAATGGGGGTCGAGTTACCCGCGATTAGTGCAGTGATTGCTCGTCTGACCAATCCTGAAATCAACCTGGCAGCCTATGGTGGAATTATCTTTCCATTAGCCCTGGTCATCGAATCACCCATCGTAATGCTTTTAGCTGCTTCCACTGCACTCAGCAAGGATTGGGCTTCTTTTGTTAAAATTCGTCGTTTTATGATGTTCGCTGGGATAAGTCTATCTTTACTACACGTCCTGGTCGCCTTTACGCCTCTGTATTATGTCATTGTTCAGAGGTTCCTTGGTGTTCCCCAGGAAATTGTCGAGCCAGCACGGGTCGGCTTAATGATCATGACCCCGTGGACATGGTCCATCGCCTATCGGCGATTCCACCAAGGAATGCTAATTCGCTTCGGTCATTCCAGGGCTGTCAGTACCGGTACGATGATCCGCTTGGGCGCTGATTTGTTGGTTTTGGGGATAGGCTATGCGATTCACACCGTTCCAGGGATAATCGTAGCTACGAGTGCAGTCACAGCCGGGGTGGTGAGTGAAGCAATTTATGCAGGAATTATCGCCCATCCAGTGATCAAGCACGAATTGATACCTGCTGCGCCCATTTCAACCCCCCTCACATTGGGAAAATTTTTATCTTTCTATTTCCCTTTAGTAATGACATCACTAATTTCCCTACTCGTCCAACCCATTGGTTCTGCCGCATTGAGCCGGATGCCTCAACCGATTGAATCTTTAGCCACTTGGTCTGTGGTGAGCGGGTTGGTGTTCATGTTGCGCAGTTTTGGGATTGCTTACAACGAAGTTGTAGTAGCTTTATTGGATGAGTTTCAAGCCGCTAAAAAGTTATGGCTTTTTGCTGTTAAACTGCTCGTGATCATGACTGGTATCTGGCTTTTGATCATGGCGACGCCACTCTCAAGGTTTTGGTTTCAAACGGTCTCAGCTTTACCCGATAACCTGGCAGTGTTGGCTCAAATTGGTATATGGATCAGCCTGCCCATGCCTGCTTTGGCAGTGCTACAGTCGTGGTATCAGGGAGCGATCCTCAACAGTCATAAAACAAATGGCATCACTGAAGCTGTGGTGATCTTTCTCTTCGTTAACATCGCCACATTATCGTTGGGAGTGATATGGGGAAAGGTGATCGGTTTATATATCGGGTTAGCATCATTCGTCCTGAGTACTTTCATCCAGACCGTTTGGTTATGGTATCGCAGCCAGTATGCGATCTATGCGGTCCATCAGCGGGATGAGATCGAGATTTCCATCCCCCCAGCTGAAATTGTCTCATAATGATTAATCATAAAAGGTGTCGATACTCACCATCTTTCCTTTCCTTTTCCAAGGCGCCAGCCTTGGTTTGACAGCCTCCGTATCACCCGGACCGCTTCTTTTTTATCTTATCTCACAAAGCTTATCCGGTGGTTGGAAGCGAGGTGTCACTGTCGCTATCGCACCTCTGGTCAGCGATATCCCGCTAATCGTAGTTATCCTGGTACTGTTGGATCATGTACCGCCATTATTACTTCGCCTCATCAGCATTGTTGGTGGGATCTACGTAATCTATCTGGCATGGAATTTATTTCAATCTTGGCGACAGAATCGCAAGGTAAACCTGGATGAAAAATCAGAATTTCGTCATAATCTTGGTCGGGCAATTCTGGTGAATTATCTTAGCCCAGGACCTTATATGTTTTGGAGCTTAGTGAATGGACCTCTACTGTTGCAGGCCTTGCACATATCTATCATGCACGGAATTGTATTTCTAGTAAGCTTTTATACTATGTTTATCGGAAGTATGATCGCGCTAGTGAGCATCTTTTCACAGGCACAGCGATTTGGTCAAAGCCTTGTGCGTACCCTTTCTCTGTTGAGTGGAATTATCCTGAGCATCATTGGTATTATCCTCATTTATCGAGGAATACATGGATTTTAAAAAAAATAGTAACATTATTAATTCTTTTTACGGTAATAAGCTGTTGTGTAAATAAATAATATTCACAAGTTCATTCAAAAGGATTCTCATGGAAGAAAATATTCCGAACTGGATTGAAGTCGCACATAAGGTACTGCTCTCCAGAAAAATGGACCTCCTGGAAGTGCAGCAGCTTGCTCCACAAGGAAAAATCAAATACCAATTCTCTTCAGCTGGGCATGAGCTGGTTCAGGTCTTGCTTTCCCAGACACTCATGCATCCTCATGATGGGGCCACCGTCTATTATCGTTCAAGACCATTCCTGCTTGCACACGGCTTAAGTGCATCTGACGCATTGGCGGCAGGGATGGCGCGTGCAGCCGGACCATCAGAAGGACGCGATACTGGCGTTATGTATAACTTGCCAGGCGATGGGAACCTGACCATCTTACCCACTTCAGGGAATGTGGGTGCTCAATATTCCCCTGCTGCTGGGTGGGCACAGTCCATACGATATCATACCCAAGTGCTCGAAGAATCCGAGTGGAATGGGGCTATCGCGGTCGCCATGGGGGGTGAAGGGTCCGTGGCTGCCAATGGATTTTGGGCAGCTTTGAACATCGTTACTACCCTGTGGTATCCATTCCTATTCGTAATCGAAGATAACCAATACGGTTTATCGGTGCCATCCCTATGCCAGACACCTGGTGGAGATATTGCAGCAAATTTATCCGTCTATGAGAATCTAAAAACAGTTGACGCTGAAGGCACAGAACCCTTAATTACCTGGAATGCTATTCGAGAGGCAGTCGAGTTTGTCCGGTCTGAGGGTGGACCCTGCTTGTTGCGTCTACGCGTCCCACGCTTGATGGGACACACATTCGTTGATACTCAGACCTATAAGTCTGATGAACAACGCGCACAGGAAGCCGCGCGTGATCCCGTCCCAATACTTAAAACATATCTTCAAGAACAAAATATCCTGAATGAAACCGGTTGGAACACTTTGGAGAATAAGGTGGAAGAAGAACTCCAACAAGCCATGAAAATCGCTGAGGCGATACCTGAACCACCTACGAATACTGTCCTTGAGCATGTTTATTTTTCCGGCAAAAGTCAACACCAAGGTGGACTTCGTCCTGACGGACTAATGGTTCCGTCTGGTTCGCCCACCCCACATCCACATGGACCGCGTATTAATCTGATCGATGCGGTTCGACGCACCCTGGAGGTTGAGATGGAGCTCAACCCCCGCATTCTGGTTTTCGGTGAAGATGTGGGTTTAAAAGGCGGCGTACATGGAGCCACCCAGGGAATGCAAACCCATTTTGGAGATGGTCGTGTTTTCGATACCTCACTAAACGAAGATGGCATTATCGGGCGTTCAACCGGGATGGCTTTGGCCGGGTTGTTACCCGTACCTGAAATTCAATTCCGAAAATATGCAGATCCAGCCCACGAACAGCTCAATGATTTAGGTACTTTACGTTGGCGTACAGCCAATCATTTTGCTGCCCCGGTCATCGTGCGCATGCCGGTTGGGTATGCTAAAAAGACAGGTGATCCGTGGCATAGTGTGTCAGGTGAAGCCATCTATGCTCATTTTATTGGGTGGCGGATTGCTTATCCTGCTAATGCTGAGGATGCAGTAGGTCTATTACGTACTGCATTGAGAGGCGATGATCCGACTTTCTTCTTTGAACACCGGGCTTTATTGGATAGTCCCGAAGCGCGCCGCCCATATCCAGGGGATGACTTTTGCCTACCCTTTGGATCGGCTTCCCAACTTACACAGGGTGATGAGTTAACCTTGATTACTTGGGGTGCGATGGTTCATCGTTGTCTCGAAGCTATCAAAGATTTATCAGGGCGTGTCACCCTGCTGGATTTACGCACCATCTTGCCTTGGGATAAAAATCGCGTTATGGAAAGTGTGCACCAAACAGGGAAGGTGTTGGTTGTTCATGAAGACAACATCACCAATGGTTTCGCCGCTGAAATCATCGCCACGATCAATGAGCAGGCGTTTCGTGCGTTGGATGCACCCATCACTCGCATCGCGACACCTGACATCCCAATCCCATACAACACAACTTTGATGGACACGGTTATACCAAGCATCAATCGTATCAAAGAAGGCATTGATAACCTGCTTAACTATTGAAATTTGATTTAAGATGAAAGGTGACCATCTCTCATGAACTTATATTGAGTAGATGATGTAAATACAATGGAAGATCAAACTACAAAGGCATAAGGAGGAAAAATGTCATCCAAAAAAATCGAAAAATTTATCCAAACCTCTCCTTCAGAGGTGTTTCAATACTTTACCAACTCAACCGCCCTCAGAGATTGGATATGTGATGTTGCCACTGCTGATGCGCGACCGGGAGGTCGTTTGTATATGTGCTGGCCTGGGGAATATTACACGAGTGGTGAATATATCAAACTTGATAAAGATAAATTTGTTTCATTTACCTGGTTTGGTCGCGGCGAGCCCCACCAAACCCGGGTTGAGATATCTTTAAAGAAGCAAAAAGGGGGAACCCTGGTAAAGCTTGCCCATCGTAGTGTTAGTAAAAGTAAAAAATGGGTAGAGATTGCGGAAGGCTACGAGAAAGAATGGAGGAATGCTTTCGAGAATCTAGCCTCAGTGCTCGAAAATGGCCCCGACTTGCGCACCACCCGGCGTCCCATGTTGGGAATATACATCGGTGAATTTAATCCCACTATCGCTGCTCAATTATGCGTTCCGGTTGAATTTGGAAATCGCCTGGAAGGTGTCGTGGATGGAATGGGTGCACAAAAAGCCGGGTTGCAAAAGAATGATGTTATCGTAGCGATGGATGAGCGTGAACTGACTGATGGCACTTCGCTCGGGTCTATCCTAAGAACAAAACATGCAGGTGATGTTGTTGAAGTCTCTTTCTACCGCGGTGCAGAAAAGAAATCGGTTAAGATGACTCTGTCCGGACGAGCCATCCCAACTATCCCTTCTTCGAGCGTCGAGTTAGCCAAACAGGTTGAGCCAATTTATAAGCAATATGAGACGGAGATCGAAGCAGTATTAAATTCTGCCAGCGAAGAAGAATGCTCCTTCAAGCCAGGTCCCACAGAATGGAGCGCTAAGGAGGTACTTGCTCATCTGATTCATGGTGAGCTGGGCTGGCAAAATTTCGTCAGCGAAATTATCGGAGGGCATGAGGGTGCGTATGATGGCTTTGGTGGCAATATTCAAGCGCGTATCGATGGAACAGTGGCAACATTTCCCACGAAAGCTGAATTATTCAATGAGCTCAAAAATCATGATGCCGAAACTCTCAACATGTTGGCCCATATCCCTGCAGATTTCTTAACCCACAAGGGTAAATTCTGGAAGCTAGTTTTTCAAGCTGATCAAAATTCTTACCACCTCCAATCACATCTGGAGCAAATCAAGGCAGCTATACAGGATTCCAGGAAGTAATAATCTTCTCTATCCTGGATGGAAATTAAAAGCCTGCGAGCGATTATCCCCGCAGGCTTTAGATTTAACTATATAATTCTGCATCATGGCCCGCTCCATCCATCGAAATTCAAGCCTTATTCCTATTATTCTAGGAATATTAATTATTTTGCAGCTTATCCAACCCTATCGCGGTTGGATGATCTTGCTGTTTGGATTTGGCGGAGCCTGGTTATTCAGCTACTTCTGGGCAAGCTCACTTTTACATCATCTTCAGCTTACGCGTGAAACGCGCTTTGGTTGGGCACAGGTGGGGGATCAACTAGAAGAACGATTTACGATTGAGAATACTGGCTGGGCTCCAGCCTTATGGGTTGAGATTATCGATCATTCCACCCTTCCTGACCACCAAATTAATTGGGCTACAGGTGTGGGATCCATCGCATCTACTCAATGGCGTACACAAGGTATATGCTCACGGCGTGGAGTGTTTGTCCTTGGACCTACCAGTTTAAAAAGCAGTGATCCTTTCGGTTTCTTCACCGTCCTTATCCACGATCCACGTTCACGCTCTGTTATGGTCATGCCCCCGGTTGTCCCGTTACCCAGAATCGAGGTCGCAACTGGTGGGCGTAGTGGTGAAGGACTCCCCAGACCTAACGCTTCCGAGCGAACGGTCAGCTCGGGGAGCGTGCGCGAATATTTCCCTGGAGATAGCCTGCATTGGATCCATTGGAAGTCTACTGCTCACCATGATCATCCCTATGTACGTATCTTTGATGGTACACCAGCTGGCGATTGGCATATTTTTCTGGATCTAGACCAGGAGGTTCAACTCGGTATTGGGAGTGATTCAACCATAGAACATGCCGTTATCCTGGCAGCCTCCTTAGCAGCCCGTGGACTGCATAATAAACGGGCAGTTGGGCTGGCGGTAAGTAGCAAAGAAGCAGTCTGGATTCCACATGGGGTAGGCGAAAGTCAACGCTGGAATATCTTGCGTGCCTTAGCCCAGGTCGATGTGGGTAACCGTCCGATTAGCGAATTCCTTCACCGAATGGAACATGATATACGGTCACAGACCAGCATTATCCTCATAACTCCATCTTTGCAAAGTGATTGGATAGAAGCTCTTTTACCATTGATGTGGCGCGGAGTGACCCCGACAGTTTTGTTATTGGATCGGGTTTCTTTTGGTGGTCAATCGAGTTCTCATTCCATGGAAGAGGCATTGACCGATTTGGGGATTGCACACTATATCATCACCCACGACCTGCTCACTCGTCCTGAAGCTCACCCTGGGCAAGAAGGGCATTGGGAATGGCGGGTGACTCCTTCTGGACGGGCAGTACTGGTGCATAAACCAGGAGACATGGCGTGGAAAACGTTGACATGACGTACTCCTTACGGCATTTAGTGAGTGGACGCAATTTCCTGTCATTCCTGCTTCTACTAACTATGCTATGCTCTGTTGCCTATGGGTTATCAGAAGGCGTCTTGAATATCGACCTTTTACTGCTTAGTATCCTGGCGATAATTGGATTGTCCTACAGCTGGTTATGTTCAGCTTCCCCTTTGAAAGACTGGCATGTCGCTCTAATAACCCTTTTCCTGGGAATCACCGGCTGGATCTATTATTACGCCCAATTAATGAAGCCTGTAAGCGCTCTATTCAATGCGATCTGGGGTGTTGCTGGAGGAGTGCTTAATCGGTCAACTCCAGGTCCACCGGACACATCATCCGTCATTCTTGCATTTCAGCAGTTTAACGCCCAGCTTGGTACGTTCTTCGACCGGATTATGCAATGGGGTGAGACAATACGTGCTGGGCAGATTGGTCACGATAAGCTGATCATAATCATGTTATGGGGTTTGGGTTTTTGGTTAGCTGCAGTCTGGGCAGGTTGGTCAGTTTTCCGCTATCACTCTGTTCTCGCAGCCGTCCTGCCAGCGTGTATCATGCTGGCTGGCTCATTGAATTATGTGGCAGGAAATCCTATCTATCTTGTGCCACTCATTGGTACTGTGCTCATCCTCATCGCAGTGATTGGCTATGATCAGCAAGAACAATATTGGGTTGATCACAATATTGATTATGCCGAAGATATCCGACTTGACATGAGTATCGCCATCCTTTTGCTCTCCTTGGGATTTATGGTTGCGAGTATTATTATTCCATCGGTTTCTTTCCAGCAGATAATCAGAGCGAGCCAAAAGATCACCCAAAGATACCAGGTAAGGGTTGACTCAATCGCAAAATCCCTAGGACTCGAGCCGCAATCTCAAGATGCAAATAGCTTCAACTCCTTTCGTAGTCCTGATTTACCACGTTCACACCTGCTCGGTAGTACTCCAGAGATTTCAAAGAATGTAGTCATGGTGATAGAGACCGGCGATTATCCCCCTGTTCCACCATCGGAATCCCTTACTATAGCTCCTCCCCACTATTACTGGCGCAGCACTACTTATGATGTATATACCGGTCACGGCTGGGCGACTTCTTCAATTGATGTAACCAAGTATTCATCCAACCAACCTGCTATCGAAGGATTCGTACCCATCATGGGTTCCTTGCGTTTGATTCACCAATCTGTCTTATTGACTCAGGATTTGGGAGGTTTAGTCTATTCTGCTGGTCAGCTCA